>Ga0247841_10012451_pt1 | contig 11089 bp, 16 predicted proteins | sample LaCruzMarch2015__2_FD_192410 | JGI IMG/M metagenome (GOLD analysis project Ga0247841, IMG submission 192410) | Freshwater microbial communities from meromictic Lake La Cruz, Castile-La Mancha, Spain - LaCruzMarch2015_18m | ecosystem: Environmental > Aquatic > Freshwater > Lake | place: Spain...
GTATGTTAGGATTTCTTTTCTATGTTCTGATGTTTACTGTATTTCTATTATGTTATCCTATATGGAAGATTAAAAAATATATTTTAAATAAAATTGTTTAATCATAAAAATTATGAAAAAAATATTTTACGATATTACTATTATTAGTATCATCTATTGCTTATTCCCAATTCAAATATAAATTTGAACAAAAGATGTATGTAGATATAGATAGTACTGGTAATTGGATTTTAGATGATAATTATTACACTTGGTTGGTTTATTATTTTAATATTAGAGCATTATTTACATTTAATAAAAATAGTCGTTGTATAAAATATTATTTATTATGTAATAATTTAGGGGATTATTGGGATTATTATGATTATTATAATCAAATATTAATAAAAACTGATAGAGAATTGACTTGGATTGAAAAAAAACATAAATATTATATAGAAATAAAATTAAAAATATTAAACAATAATCAATTTGGAATATATATAATAAATAAAAAATATTTAAATAAATAAAAAAAGAAAGGATAAATTATGAAAAAGATTATTACAATTTTAGCGATTTTTTTGATGTCTATAACATCAATTGTATGTCAAAATAGTTATGTTGGTCAAAATTACGATGATTTTTTTTCAGATATGTTAAAAACTCAAGATAATAATGGTAATGTTTTGCAAGGATTGCCGAAAGTTAATTATTATAGTGATAATAGTTATAATGTTACAGTTGTATTTAAAGATTATATATCTATCTATACTTTTAATTCAAATAAAATTTGTGTACAAATATATCAATTTGTTCCATGTGAAGATAAAAAAACTAGAAAAGAAATTAAAAAACTAATGGGAGAAAAATTTGATAATTTTTACTCTAAAGAAAATAATATTTGGATAGAAAGAAAAACCAATGGCATTGTAATAGAACATTCAGTAAAAGATATTGAAATTGAGGGGATAAAAGGGGTATCTGTTATGTCTTATATGTCTTATTTAAGGAACTTAAATTAAAAATTTAATTATCCCAATTTTCTTCGTTATAAGGATCATTAATATTTATTTTCTCAAATCTATTTGGTGAAAAATAAAATCTTTTACCATTTGGAGTTATATATCCAATATCTATATTAAAATCTTCTTTAACATCTAAAACTTTATAATATTTATATGTTTTTAAATATTCAACACATTCTGGATCTAATTTACCGACTTTAAATTCTATACATCTTAATTTATCTCCAATTTTAAATTTTATTTTTTCTTTCTTTTTTTTAATTTCTTTAATAGTTTCTCTATGATCTATATCGTCACTATCTCCACTACTACATCCATAATCGAATCCACCTCCACCTCCGCAATCTTCATATAATTTATTATAATTTTCACTAATATTTTTAATATTTACTTTTAATGAACCTTCCCAATCTTTAGTTAAATCGCCATTTTCATTTACAACTAATTCGTATATAAATCCTAGTTCTTTAGATGGTTCTTCTAATGAAGATTTCCAAGAAACTTTCATGTTTTCTATTATTTGATTTTTTGTACGACAAACTGGACAATAAGATTCTTTATAATCATAATTTTCATAAATTTTTTCTACGTCACTAGGTTCCAAAGTACCATGTGGTTTTCTAAAAAATACTTGTGAAGCCCCACATTTTTTAGCGAAATCAATATATTTTTTAATATTTTCGTCATTATTTAAATATTCATTTAACACTGCACTAAACGTAACATCAATACCAATTTCATTCAATTTTTTTGTAACGTCTTTCAATTTTTCTGTAGTTATCATTTTAGATTTAAATATTGAATTATTAATATCGTCATTATAATGATGTCTAGATATATTAACGTGATCAATTTTCCCTTCTAATATTGGAACGACATCAAATAATTTGTGTCCATTAGAAGTTAAAACGGTGTGGTCGAATATGTTTTTATCTATCATTTCTAATATTTTATTTAGATAAGGACTCATAGTAGGTTCACCACCAGTAATACTTAATCGATGAAATTGAGAAGGTAATCCAGTTAAAATATTATTAATTTTTTCTAAATAATTATTACATGGCTTTGTTTTTTTCCAAAAACAGAAATCACATTTTCCATTACAACCACCTGGTAATACTATAGATAAGTTAGGATTTGCTATTGTGGTCTCAATTAAATTTTCTTTTGAATAAATTGAATAATTTTTAATCATATATATGTTTTTAATTTTAATTATATATTAAAATTAAAAATCAATTAATTTATTCCGAAATCGAAACCTTTATCGTCAATATCGCCCATGTCTTCTCCTTCCAATATAGTAAAATCAAACTCTATATTTTCTTCGAGTTCTATTCCATATTTTTCTATAAAATAGTCTACTGAAAATCCATCTGGAGTGTAAAATAATTCGCCGGATGGACCTATGGATGATATTTTGATATGGTCTTTCATTATAAGATTTTCTAATTCATTTGAAAATAATATAATATTTAAAATACTTTGTATTTCTAGCATATTTAATTTTTCGTTACCATACCTTTCTAATTTGAAATCGCTATATGGAACTATTTCGTTTAATAATACAGAAGCTGTTATTTTATTTTTATTTAAAAATTTTGTTAAAATATCAGAAGTTTTAATTTTATGTACTAGTTGTTTTGTATAATTTATAGTAGATAAATTAAATTGCTCACCATATTTAATAAAAAAATCATCAATTTCTTTCAACAAAGACATTAATATTATTTTATTTGTATATATTTATTTACTAAATTTCATTTTAGATATATTTTCTAAAAAATTTGATCCTGGAAACATTGTATCTATTTCTAATAAATATTTATCCATTTCATTAGAATATTCGTATCCAACATATGTAATTTTATCAAAATTGCATAATAATTCAAGAACTTTATCGTATTGTAATTTCTTATCAAAATATAAGAAATCTTTTTCGTTTAATTTGAAATCTTTGAATATTTGAGTATTAAAATATTTAGAAATTGATATGAAACTAGCGTAATTAAATAAACTCATAAATCCTTTTGTAAAATATTCATTAGAATCTAAATCTAAAAATTCTAATATATGTTTTAAATTCGTAGAAACCATAAATGGATTTTCGCCAGCAATATATTTCAATCCACTTGGATATAAGTGTAATCCAAACTTATTAAATATCACATTCATCAGTGTTGGTAGTATGTCCCAACTATAATAGAAAAATGTTGGTAGAAATTCATTCTCTGGTGTCCTAATAAAAATAAATCTAAAATCTTTATAATTAAAATCTATAAACTGTCCCTTTAAATTAAAATTTCCTCCATCAAATATTGCTACTAACGTTGTAGCATCAGTTTCCTGTGGTATTAAAATTTTAATATGATCATATTTCATTTTATTTTTATAGACAAATGGTATTTCATTACGAATACTATTACTATCTAGTTTAGTAGACACTTCTTTTAATAATTTAATGAACTCTGGTTTTTCAAGCAATCTTCCCATTTGATTCTTCCATTATTTTTTTTAATATTTCTTTATCTATAGATTTAGATAATTCTTTAACTAACATATTTTTAAAATCTTCCGTTATTTGTTCATAATTTCTAGGAATAGTTGATGCTGGAGAGTCTGGAAATGTTTCAGGTAATTATATATCAATATTATAATAATCCCCTAACATCTTTAATTTATTCCAATCGTTTTCATGTATTGAATTTCTATGAACTACCACTACACCTTTAGTGTAGTGGTTTCTAAACTAGAGTCTAGAACTTTTAACGCTTCACAGACCAGGTGCTTCTTAGTACCCTAGGGGTCGTTCGTCCACAGAGCTGTTCTCCACGTCCTGTCACCGGTGTCCCACCGGCCTTTAATTTTTATCGAAAAATTAATATTTTTCAGTAGGAACTTGGTTATCGTTCCAGTCAAAATTATTTTACTTTTTTAGGTTTTACAGAACTACTAGATTTTTGAGTCCTAACCAGTTACCAACACATCAAAGAACTATTAATTAAAGTTATATATTAATTAATCGAAGTCCTGTTTACCGTTTTTTTACGTGTTCACTACACTAAAGATGTTAATTGGTTCTTTTAATTTCTCTCCCTTTTTTGGTTCAATATAAAGTAAGAATTTTGATTTGTCATTCCTATGCATGTTTATTTTTTATTTAATTTATCGCATAATTCTTTATCGATTATTATATTATTTCCACCATCTTCTTCTGATAGATATTGATGAGCAATTTGATTCACAGCAATATAATCTGTATCAATATCTGAATTATGAATGTGATAAAAAGCTTCCATCATTTCTTCTTTATCTTCGTTAGTAGGAACAATAATTTTAAAATTAATCCATTTAACATTTTTCATTTCTTCTTTTGAAAGATATAATTCTTTCTTATTTTTTTGATAATCTTTATATTTTCTCATAAATATTTGTTTTTTTTTAATTATCCCAATCTTCTTCACCATACGGGTCTAATTCAGAATAAATTCTTTTTGATTTTGGTAATATTATAGTGCTGTACAATTCTGGGTTTACAATACATTTTTCATATCTGCTTCTTATATTTAATTTCGGTTCAAATAATGGATTTTGTCCAACATCATAACTAAATATATGTTTTAATGTTATATTCATTTATTTAATTTATTTTTTACCGAATAAATTTCATCCCACATTTCATCCCATTCATTATCAATTTTTTCAATAAATTGTTCTTTAGTAATTTTATTATTTCTTAATAATTCAATATATTTCATGTAAATTTTATTCATGTTATAAGAAAACATTAGATCTTTAGCGTATCTTTCGCCGTATTGACATTTTGTTGGACTTTCTTCTACCATACATTTCCACATACAACTGATAGGCGAGCAACAACCTTCTTCGCCACAAGAATCACATAATTTACAATAGCCTGGAACATAAATATAATTTCTATACCAACTTTTAATTTTTTTAATTAATTTATCCATAATTTTCTATTTCTTTTATAATTCTATCTATTTGTTTACCCAAATCAATTGGTATCATTACTTCTTGTCTAACTATTTCTAATAGTTGTTTCATACGCATAGATACTTTGATGAGAGCAGCTATGTCTTTTTCCATTGTTATATCTATTTTGGAATTTTTCTTGAATTGTTCTAATTCTAATTTGAGTTTTTGATTTTCTATTCTCAAAAATTCTAATTCGTAGTTTATATTATCTCCGATAGAGAAAGAATCTTTTTTTCTCATATATTTTTATTTTCATATATGATAAAAAATATAAATTGTTTTTAATTATTTTGTTTTTAATTATTTAATATTATTATCGTATTTTAATTTTAATAATAAATAATCTGTTACTATATCAAAAATTTTAATTTCATCTATATCAGCAAAACTCACTTTCACTACTCTATTTTCGTCTGTTATTTTAATACTAGATTGTTTATAATCATTGTAATTTATTGTTAATAAGCATATATGATATTGACCTACATTATTAACATCTTTAAATAAAACTTTATCAACTTCTATTGAAAATAATTGATTAAGAACAACTCCTGTTTTTTCGTATAATATACGTCTAACGTTTTGAGTTTCAGTTTCATCGTCATTAAATGAATCTTTAATACTAGTTAAATAATAATCTATAGTATTATATTCGGATTTATCTTTATATTTAAATTTAAATGCTGGACATTTTTCGTATTTAAGTAGTATATATCCTTCATCTTTAAAATATGGTAATATGACCACTTCAGCGTCGCTAATAATAATATCTTTTTCGTCAAATTTAATAATGGACAAATCGTCATTTTTAAATCGTTCTTCATTTTCTTCACGTTTAGGCTCGTTTTTCTTTATTTTTGTAAATTTTTCCATGAAACTAAAATAATTTTCTTTTATATATAAAAAATAGAAACATATAAAAATTGATTTTATAAATTTAATATATAATTTTGATTAATTGAAAATTTTTATTAAATTTGTATTACGAAAAAATAAATCAATAAAACATGAAATTTAAAGATTGGTTCACTAAAAATATAGAAGAAAAATCATCATTAAAAGACAACAAAATAAATGAAACTTTTCAAAGATGTGACTATTGTAATGGTTCTGGAAATGATCCTGATGATGTTGATATAAATTGCCCTATGTGTAGTGGAACTGGCGGGGTTGATAATGATTATAATAATGGTAATTGGTATGATGATACAACTAATATCAACAAACCTATGAAGAAGGATACTTCTGATAAAAAAGAAAAGAATTTCAATGTTGGTGATGTTCTCATTTTAACTAATGATAAAGTTTCATCTAAAATGCCGCAGGATGCTTATGATTTTTTGAAAACCTATAAAACTTTTACAGTTAAATCTATAAACGATAAAGGAAAATTGAATTTAGGTTGTAGAATATCTAAAAACGAAAATGGTAAAGGGGTTGAAAAAATATATATGTTTTCTACAGATAGATTCGATTTAGAAAAACCGAGTACTATTGATAATGTAATTGAAAAGGAATAATGAACAAAGGCATTAGACAAAGAAAAACTAGACTTAAATTTAAAAAAAGATTAAAACAAATGGGACTCTTAAATAAAGAAGGCAATTTTTATTGTTATAAATCCAATGGTTCGCCTTGTAGTTGTCCCATGTGTTCACCAAATAAATACAATAGAAAAATAAAGCATAAAAATCCTCATTTAGAAGAAGATTAATTAGTTACAATTCTATTTTTGTGAAAACCATGTCTAATTTTATATATATTTAGATCTTTTATTGTTATATCATAATATAATTTATCTTGATTTAAATCGTAACATTTAATATTAGATCCTTCGTCAATATTTATTATTTGCATATATGACCAATTTCTATTATTGCTGACAGTATATTTATGGATAGTATTATCTGATTTTTCAATTATAAATTTCCATTTTTGAACTCTTTCTGTATTATTCCAAGAAAATATATAAGGAATATCATCTTTATAAAATATTCCAGCGTCTATATCATATGGTATTTTTTTTCTATATCTTTTAGATAAATCACAATTATTTTTATTAATAAATTTTATTGGATTTTCTAATATATTACTGTTGTGTTCGAATATAATATCATTTTTAAAATTATTAATTTTCTCAAATATTATTTTTTCATAAAAGCATGGAGTTTTTAACTCTTTAAGATAATTATCTTTTGAAATATTATCATGAAAAATATTTTCAACAAACCATTTAATATTAACATACCAAAAAAATGGATTCAATGATGAATATCCTGATGAATCAATATTATCGTGTTCAAAATAACCCATTTTATTATTTTCTTTAACTCTTAAAGATACATTAAACATATCATTTATCTCATTTTCGTCTATATGAAAATCTCCTATGAAATAATACGAATATTCATATCCCATTGCATGACTAAATTTATATACTGTATATAAAGCTTTATAAAAAGTATATGCCAAATCATTCATATTAAAATCAAATGGATAAATGTTGAGAACATCAGTATAATAAACTTTAACAGAATGCATTTGTAAATTATATTTTTGTGCATCATCAAAGTTCAAAAGTTGATCGTCTGAATCATATATAAAATATTTAACTTTTTTTTGTATTAACTCTGGAATAGGAGAATGACTTACTAATATAATATCTAAATTTGTTTTTTTTATTGAATCTATACATTTTTCTAATATAAATTGATCTTTTATATCAGATACATAATATTGAATAATTATACAATCCATTTAAAATTTATTTTCTTTTTTAATTATATGTTACGAAATATTAGTTGTTTGAAAATCGTAAAAATAATTTAAACTTAATTATCTTTTTTTTTATATAAAGATATAAATGAAAAGCGTATTTATAATTAGCTCATACCCATCTACAGATAAAAAAATAAAAATTCTTAAAGAATCTTTACGTAGTATTAAAGATGTTGGATTTGATATATTGTTAACTACAAATTATCCTATAAAAGATCAAGAAATTTATGAACTAGTAGATTATATAGTTTATGATAAAACAGATATACAAAATTTTCATGATTTTGGAATATTTGATCTTGACGCTGGTTGGTATTCAGTGGGGGCTAATTTTACATGTACGATTCAATTTAATAACGCTTATCATTTTGATTTATATCGTTCAATTTATAATGGTGTATCACTAGCTAATAATTTAGGATATGATTATTTTAATTATATGGAGGGAGATTGCATTTTATTAAATAAATCATTAGTCACTGATATTAAAAATAAACTAATACTAGAAGAAAAAAAACTTTTTTTTGTAGAATGCTTAATAAAAGAAAAATTCGAATATAAAACATACGGCACTCATTTTTTTGGCGGATACTCTAAATATTTTATAGAAAACTCTAAAATCCCATTTGATTTGAACGAATGGGTTAAAGAACCATTTTTATATCAAAATTCCATGGAAGTCATATTCTATGAAAAATTTAAACATGTTGTTAATAATATTTTAATAATTCCACATTATTCAAGCAACGATATAATAATAAATAAAATTAAAAAAATAGAAGATTATGGTTTAAAAAATTTACTTTTCTTCGATAATGAAACACCCTATTTGTTTTTTACAAATTATGATCAAAATGATGTTAATATAAAATTATATCTAGATGACAATTTATTTAGAAATTATGTCCTAAAAAATAATCATTATAATATAGAACAAATAAATATTGATACTTTTTTAAATAAAAAAATAAGATTAGAACTAATAATAGACGGAAATATTGAAATAATAAATAAAATCTTAAATGAAAAAACAATAGATAACATTAAAAAAACCCAAAAAATAGTATTTTCTTAATCTGATTTCACTTTACTTCTATTAGCAAACCACCATTGTTTATCGTCAACATTATAACCAGCGCCTTTTTTCAATTTTTCAAATTTGGTTTTATCATTTGTCAATATGTTAGCCAACGGCACATAAAAGCAATGTTTGGCTTTACCAATATCATTATATCCTGAGTGCAATAATTTATCGAAATTTTTATCAAATTCAATTAAAATATTACCATATTCTCCAATTTGTAAAATTTTACCAGTTTGATATTGTAAATCTACATCATCAAACTCGTTTTTTGTCATAACATCGTCACCGACTTTTAAATCTATTCTTTTTATTGTTTTCATGTTATTATTTTTTTATTTTGATTTTTTTAAAATCATTTTAAAGTTTTTAGCTTATTGAGACCTTGATAAATATCAATTACACGACAACGAAGAACTGAAAAATTTTGTTGAGTATTCCAAGAAGTATTTGACGGTCTTTTTATAATAGCAGTAATCCAAACCTCGCTTCCTCTTTTCACTTCCTGATTCCCAAAATCAGCGTTAAATTGAGGACCAATTATAGTCTCTTCCAATTTAGCAATTCTATCCTTGTCAGTTATAATACCCGTGACCTGAAGTATCTCTATCGGACCTTCGATTTTTTCAATATTACCGTCTTCCAATTCTCTCAAAGCGACAATATCCGATGAAAGCGGTTCAAATCCCTTTTTGGGATTGAAATCTTTCACTTTTTTATTTTTATACTCTTCAAAGTCAGTTGTTAAATTATTCTCCCATATTTCTTCACCATAAGGATCAACATCTTTCATTTTTTCACTATTTTCTTTTCTTCTTTTCAAAATATCAGAATCAACATCAATCAGAAATCTCTCTGGTGTAGCTGTTCTAATTCCATTGTCAAATATAATTACATATCTTTGAGTAGAGATAAACACACCACTATCATTATACCCATAAGTATCATATGGTTTTGGAGCAAGCCCAATTATTGTTACAATTTCGCCAACTTTTGAGCGAAATACGTTGTCATTATATACTACTTGATCACCAATAGAATATTTTGCATTCTCAAATAATTTAAACGCTTTCAGCATCACTCATAGGAGTTATTTTCTTTTTAGATTTTACTACATAATTAGTTAACCTATCAATTGTTCCGTCTTTACCAATAATTTCCATTATATCAAATAAAGAAGGTCCAAATCCCATTCCAGTTAAAACAAGTCTTAAAGAAGGAGCTACTGCACCAAAATTTAAACCACTAGCATTTACATAATCTTCAAAAGCTTTTTGAATATTTTCTGATGTCCATTCAGTTACTCCCATTACAGATTCTTTAATTCCTTCAATAATAGCAGGGCTCTTATCTGTCCATTTCTTTTCAGCCACCTTTTTATCATAAGTGGTTGGTTTTTCAAATAGATACAAAGAAGCATCATAAATGTCTTTTATGAAATTAGCTTTTCCTTTATTCATTTCAACCATCTTCTTGATAGTTCTATCTGGAAGATCAATTCCACGTTCTTTTAACATAGGTTTCAATTGAACAACAACTTCTTCATCAGGCATTTGTTTCAAATATTGGCCATTATACCATTTAGCTTTATCTATGTTAAATTTGGCTCCCGATTTGCCACATCTTTCTAATGAAAATGATTTCGCTAATTCATCCATAGTCATAGTCTCTTGTTCAGTACCAGGATTCCAACCAAGAAAAGCTAAGAAATTTATAAAAGCTTCTGGTAAATAACCTTGTTCTTTATAACCTTGTTTCATTTTTGATGGGTCATTTGGATCTGTATATTCTAATGGAAATACAGAAAATCCCATTTCATCTCCTGTTCTTTTCGATAATTTCCCATTGCCACCGGGATTAAGTAAAAGAGCCAAATGAGCAAATTCCGGAGACTTCCAACCAAACGCTTCATACAAAAATACATGAAGCGGAGCACTTGGAAGCCACTCTTCACCCCTAATTACATGACTCGTTTTCATTAAATGATCATCGACCACATTAGCTAAATGATAAGTTGGTATGCCATCCGACTTAAATAAAACTTTATCATCTAATGTATTTGTGTTAACTGTAATAGTTCCTCTGATAATATCATTCACAATAATTGTATGATTTTCTGGAAATTTTATACGAACAACAAACGGAACTTTTCTAGAAATTAATTCTTCTACTTCCTGTGGTTTTAAAGATAATGAATTTTTCATCATCATTCTAGACGTATGGT
>Ga0247841_10012452_pt1 | contig 11089 bp, 12 predicted proteins | sample LaCruzMarch2015__2_FD_192410 | JGI IMG/M metagenome (GOLD analysis project Ga0247841, IMG submission 192410) | Freshwater microbial communities from meromictic Lake La Cruz, Castile-La Mancha, Spain - LaCruzMarch2015_18m | ecosystem: Environmental > Aquatic > Freshwater > Lake | place: Spain...
TACATTTCTACAACCATCGGTATACTAATCGCCTTCGGTTGTTCCTTGCTGATACAAAATTATGACGAAATCAATATCTTTGTATAACCATCTATAAGATAGTCCGATTTATTGGGGGCCAGACCACAATATCTGGTTGTATGAACTCTCCTCATTTTGAAAATCTGAGGTATAGAGATTGTTATTCCGGATGAGAAAGACCGTTTTTCCGTTGGTACACCATACGCCATTGCTGGTGCAATTGCTCAATGCCGAAATACCGCTATTCTGAAAACTACTGCATTCATATTGGAGATGATGGTTAAGGTAAGGGCTGATCTTATAGACTCCATCTTTCAGCGAACTGACCCAGATGTTCTTTTCATGGTCCTGGATAATAGCCTGTGCCTCTTCGATTTCCAAATGGCGGATAATCTTATTTTCCTTGTAGCAAAAGACACCTTTATCAAACGTGGAAACCCATAAAAACCCACTGATGTCTTCAAAGATTGATGAAATTAATTCTGATTCTGAAATTAATAGTGGAGGTATAGAATCTTTCAAATGATAAATGTTGCATTTTTTTATTTCAGTCCGGTGTTTAATAATTCTTTGGGCCAAATAACAGGTTTGATCCGAAATGGGATATATTCCAATCGGCGCTGATGCATCAGAGACCAACGTAAGCTCTCCAGCCAGGTTACTAAGTTTAAAAAGTCCAACTCCCGTCCATAAATAGAATTTACCTGTTGCAGCTTTGGTTAAATAACGAAGTACCATACCCTCATATGGTTCAACTTCCGGATATTCGTTACTGTTGGTGAATACGCTGGGAAGCTTATACTTTTTTACAATGTTTTGAGAATCAAGCGCAAATATATCCCGCTGGTGATTATAATAGAAATAGATTGTCTTATCCTCATCTTCATAAAAATCACGAAAAAATTCCTTGCTTACTAATGAGTCAAGATAGGGAGCATTCGATACGTTATAAATGGTATTCTGATAAAAAAAATTTAGTGTGGCATTCAGGTTAAAAAACCAGATACGCCCGGATGAATCCTCTTTGATCCGGATGACTTCATTCGTGTTCAATCCATTATGTTTCCGGTAATAGGTAAATTTTGAACCGTCAAATTTTGCCACGCCGGCATCTGTTGCAAACCAGATGAACTTCCTGCTGTCCTGGTAAACCTGGTAAACCATGTTGGAAGGCAAGCCATCGACAGTTGTATAATGCTGGATATAAGGATTCTGTGCCGGTAAATTCATGCCGGCAAAAAGTAAGAATGTCAGAAAAACTATCAGCTCTTTTCTCAAATCAATCGATAGATTTCGAAAAATGCTTTATCGCTTCGCGAAATTCATTCAGTCTTCTTCTTGAAATACTCAGGGAAGTACCATCGATCAACTCCACGAAATTCCCCTGGTAACTGGAATATCCTTTTAAATAATTGATATTGATGATAATGGATTTATGTATCCTGAAAAACTCTGGCGTATCAAGGATCTTTTCAAAATCCCCCATAGTCCTGGTAGCAACTATTTTATTCAAGCCCGATAAATGAATGATGGTATAGTTGCTATCAGCTTCCATGTACATAATTTCGGCCACGTTCAACACCCGGAACCCAAATTGCTCGGCAACAGTTATCCTGGTAATAGGTTTATTTTCAGAATGGATATTTTCATGCAGATTATCAAGCGATTCATGGTAAACCTTTTTAACTTCCTCCCTGTTTTGACGGAATTCATGGTATTGAATTGCCTTGGATACCGCATCGCGAAGCTCGATCGGATTGACCGGTTTTAATAAATAATCGATTGCGCTGGCTTTCAATGCCCGAAGCGCATATTCCTGGTAAGCGGTAACGAAGATGATGCCGTAATTCTCTTTCGGGATGGTGGTCAGGAATGCAAAGCCATCTTCTTTCGGCATGGAGATATCCAGGAAAATTAAATCGACTTGAAGGGTTTTCAGAAGCTCACGGCCTTCAGAAGCCGAAACCGCTGATCCAACAAGTTCAATATCAGGACAATATTGTTTCAGCAATAGTTCCAATACCTCACGAATGTTCCTTTCGTCATCAATAATAATAGCATTGTAATGTTTCATGGATACAAAAATACCTTGATAAAGATAGCAAAAATGTTTGGAATGAGTGAAGGGCAGGAATTGTCTATTGAATGGTATGAGTTAATAAAGGAACGGTCGGATGATTGGGTTCCAAGGAGACGAGGTTTGAAAGACTACTGTGGTTGAACCTTATTTCTGTTCCTGTAATGCTTCCAGAAGAAATAGACCCCAGCCAGGACAATCAATGCAACAATCACGATATCAATAGTATGGCCGTATTCCAACATCAGGTCCCAACCTTGCTGTCCCCATCTGACACCTGCCCAGGTCAGAAAAGAATTCCATAATCCGGCGCCAATTATAGTATACAGGGAAAACTTCCAGATGTTCATCCGGCCAAAACCTGCAGGAATCGATATCAGGTGGCGAACTACAGGGATGAACCTGCAGACAAAAATGGTCCAGTCGCCATGTTTATTGAAATATTTCTCACCGACCTGGAGCGCTTTTTTATCCAGCAGGAAATACTTGCCGAACTTCTCAATAAAAGGTCTGCCGCCATAAACTCCAATCCAGTATGACAATAGGGAGCCGACAATGCTACCAACTGTGCTTGCAATAATTACACCGGCAAATGTAAATCTCCCCTGGGCGATCAGCAATCCTGCCGGAGGAAGCACTGCCTCGCTGGGAACCGGAAATATCATGCTCTCCATGGTCATAAGAATGAAAACGCTCACATAGCCAGTGGTTTCGTAAAACTGCATGATGTGCTCGGCAAGATACTGTGTGACTCCCATAAGTTAATTTGTTTAATTCATCATTCAGCGGGCAAAATTAACATCTTTCAGTTTATTGATAGCATTTATTGAAAGTGCCTTATGCTTTTTCTTCCGACGGGTAAATCCGTCGGTTCTGATTATTTTGGCTTTTTTCTTCCGACGGGTAAATCCGTCGGTTCTGATTATTTTGGCTTTTTTCTTCCGACGGGTAAATCCGTCGGTTCAAACTATTCTATTTGCAACCAACTGGTTTACCCTTTATAGCATGAACTCAGCTCTTTTTTAAATAATTTTGAAACTATAAACGGTATCCGATATCTTTGCAATTGCATATGCAACATTCAACATTCAATATTCAACATTCAATATTCAATATTCAATATTCAATATTCAATATTCAATATTCAATATGCAACATTCAACATTCAACATTCAACATTATAATATGTCATCACTGATCATCACCGGCGCGACCGGTAACCTGGGGCTCGCCGTCGTAAATCGCTTATTAAAAGACGGGTATCACCTCCTGGCTGCCTCCGGTCATTCGGGAGCTGGAGATTTACCGCATAATAAAAAGCTTGAGGTTTCGGAAGTCGACCTGTTAAATGAAGGTTTGGCGCAAAAATTTGTCAAATCTTCACTTCGAAAAAACCCTGACATCCAGGCTGCCGTTTTGCTGGTCGGAGGTTTTGCAATGGGAAAACTGACGGAAACCAAAAAAGCTGATCTGGACAAGATGATCGACCTGAATTTTTATACGGCTTACAATATTGTCAGGCCGTTGCTTTCATATTTTCTCGAACGCCTCCAGGGTGGGCAGTTCATCCTGGTCGGTTCACGCCCGGGCATAAATGCCACCGACGGGGAAGATTTCTTCGCTTATGCAATGAGCAAGGCCATGATCTTCAAGCTGGCAGAGTTCATTAATGCCGAAGGCAAAGCCAAAGGCGTGACCGCTACTGTAATTGTGCCATCGACCATTGATACGGAAACAAACCGGAAGGCAATGCCCAATGCTGACTTTTCAAAATGGGTCCCGGCAGAAAAGATCGCCGACGCCATTTCCTATTCGTTATCTGAAACTGGAAGGATGTTTCGGGAGAGTGTGATTAAGATTTATAACCGGTCATAAGTATTTCATTAATTTAGCACCAGATTTTCAAGATCATGGATCGCGACATTCTTAGCCCCAACCGTAAAGCCCTCAAAATAAACCTCAACCCAGGTATTTATGGTTGCTTCGCGGAAATCGGCGGAGGGCAGGAAGTCGCACGTCACTTTTTCCAGGCAGGCGGCGCCTCCGGCACTGTCGCTAAAACCGTTTCAGCATACGACAAAGCCTTCAGCGATGCATTATACCAATCAAACAAAACAGGCCGGTATGTCTCCAAAAACCGGCTAACTGAAATGCTACAGACAGAATACGCTGAACTTTCACAAATCCTTGGTGAAACAAGGGGTCTGAATACTCAGTTCTTCTCGTTCGCCAATACCATCGAAACCCTTAATTACCAAAAGACCAACAGGGGACATGGATGGATCGGTATGAGATTTCAATTGAAGCCTGAAACCGAATCCAACCAGGTCATCCTTCATGTTAACCTCCTGGAAAATGATGGTCTGATGCAGCAGGCCACGCTGGGAATCCTTGGGGTAAACCTGATCTATGCCTGCTTCTTTCTTCATGAATTTCCAGGCCAGTTTCTAAGGTCACTTCTTGACAATATCACGACTGATAGGCTGGAAATCACGATGATACGTATGTCGGGCCCCGACCTCGATTATGTGGATAACCGGCTGCTCTGCGTCCAGCTGGTGAAAAACGGCATGGCCAAAGCCATTATGTTCGATCGTCATGGCGAGGTGCAGCAACCCTATGATATGCTTTACAAAAAGAATGTCCTGGCGTTCAGGGGCAGTTTCAGACCTGTGACAAATGTTATGGTAGATATGCTACGTAACAGCTTCCGTGTCTTTAAGCGCGATGAGGACTACGATAAAGAACAGACTATTTCGCTCTGCGAAATGACACTGAGCAATCTGCTACAGGAAGGCGAAATTGATGAGCAGGATTTCCTCGACCGTGTCGATATCCTTAACGGAATGGGGCAAAATGTTATGGTATCAAATTTTAGAGAATATTACAAACTTGTTCAATATTTCTCCCAGTTCAAAATAAGAAAGCTACGGATTATCATCGGGATACCTACCCTGATGAATTTCTTCGAAAAGAAATACTATACCCACCTCCGCGGGGGAGTGCTGGAAGCCATGGGCAAGTTTTTTATCGATAATATGAAACTTTACGTTTATCCGACCATCTCATCAGTAACGATTGATGATCCTACAAAAGGTGAGGAATTGATTACCTCAAAAAACCTTATGCTTGCCGATGATATTAACGATTTATACCAATTCCTTTATAAAAACAGGATGATTATCGATATCACAGATGCGAAAAAGGAATGGCTATGGATCAATTCCCAGATCGTAATCAAGATGATCAAGGACAAAAACCCCGGCTGGGAGCAAATGGTACCGAAGTATATCGAGAAAGAGATTAAGAAGAAGAGATTGTTTGGATATGAAGAATAGTGACAAGGTGACAAGGTGACAAGGTGACAAGGTGACAAGGTGACAAGGTGATAATGCAAATTAACAGTTTAACAATACAGCAATTTAACAATGGCAACACCTTTAGCAGAACAGCTCAGACCGAAAACTCTTAATGATTTCCTCGGCCAGGATCATCTTGTGGGGCAGCATGCCATTATGCGTAAGGTTATTGAATCAGGGAACCTGCCGTCGATGATCTTCTGGGGACCGCCGGGAGTGGGAAAAACAACCCTGGCATTTATTATTGCCAACCAACTCAATAAGCCTTTCTACATCCTGAGTGCCATCAGTTCAGGAGTGAAGGATATCCGTAATATAATAGATCAGGCAACACAATCCGGCGGAGGAGCCATACTTTTTATAGACGAAATACACCGTTTCAGCAAATCTCAGCAGGATTCACTTTTAGGAGCCGTCGAAAAAGGTATCATAACCCTGATCGGCGCTACAACAGAAAATCCTTCTTTTGAAGTCATCTCTCCCCTGCTGTCGCGCTGCCAGGTTTATATCCTGAAGCCGTTGGGGAAAAGTGAACTTATCACACTTTTAAGCTCAGCCGTTAAATTCCTCGAAATCAAGCTGTCAAAAAAAATTATTATCGAAGAGGAAGAGGCGTTGTTGCGGATTTCCGGTGGCGATGCACGGAAACTACTGAATGCCATCGAATTGATCGTTAATACAGAGAGCCATTTAAATACCATAACGGTCAATAACGAAAAAGCCATTGCAATTATCCAGGAAAAGCTTGCCATTTATGATAAATCCGGTGAGATGCACTACGATGTCATTTCAGGTTTTATCAAATCTCTCAGGGGGAGCGACCCGAATGCTGCCGTTTACTGGCTGGCCCGGATGATCGAAGGAGGCGAAGATCCGCTTTTCATCGCCCGCAGAATGGTAATCCTATCTTCGGAAGATATCGGCAATGCCAACCCAAATGCCCTGCTCCTGGCAAACGCTTGCTTTGATGCGGTGCATAAGATCGGTATGCCTGAATGCAGGATCATTCTCTCCCAAACAGCCGTTTATTTAGCATCTTCGCCAAAAAGCAATGCCTCTTATATGGCTATTGAAGAAGCCCTGGAAGAAGTCAGGCGAACAGGTGATCTACCGGTACCGTTGCATATCCGCAATGCCCCGACAAGATTGATGAAAGAAATCGGTTACGCCAAGGATTATAAATACGCCCATTCATACGAAGGAAATTTTATCGAAATGGAATTCCTGCCGGATAAGATAAAAGGGAAAAAATTTTACAATCCCGGAAAAAATAAACGGGAGGATGAGATCAGGGAATGGCTGAGAGTGAGGTGGAAGGCGAAGTATGGGTATTAGTTCCAGAGTTCCAGAGTTCCAGAGTTCCAGAGTTCCAGAGTTCCAGAGTTGCAAATTTCAAATTTCAAATTTCTATGATAGCATTATTAAATAAAATCAAGCACCCAGATTCCGGCAATTTCTTCCTCATCGCAGGGCCGTGTGTGGTGGAAGATGAAAAGATGCCCTTCGTCATAGCAGAAAGGGTAAAATCGATCTGTGACAGCTTGAAGATTCCCTATATTTTCAAGGCATCCTTTAAAAAAGCCAACCGGTCGAAACTAGATTCCTTCCAGGGAATCGGCGATATGAAAGCCCTTAATATCATCAGGCAGGTGGGTGAGAAATTCAACATCCCGGTTCTTACTGATATTCACTCTGAATCCGATGCGGACTTAGCGGCAGAATATGCCGACGTACTGCAAATCCCCGCTTTTCTTTGCCGCCAGACTGAATTGCTGGTTGCTGCAGCCAGGACCGGGAAATTCGTCAACATTAAAAAAGGACAGTTCGTTTCTGCAGAATCTATGATATTTGCTGTCGAAAAAGTAAGACAATCGGGAAACAACAACATCATACTAACGGAAAGAGGCACCACTTTCGGCTACAATGACCTGGTTGTCGATTTCCGCGGTATCCCGGTGATGAAAGCCATAGGTGTCCCTGTCGTGCTCGATGTTACCCATTCGCTTCAAATCCCGAACAGGCCAGCCGGTACCTCCGGCGGCCAGCCGCAGTTTATCGAAACTCTTGCTAAAGCAGGCATTGCCGCCGGAGCAGATGGAATCTTCCTGGAAACCCATCCCAGTCCTTCATCCGCTAAATCCGACGGTGAAAATATGCTCCACCTTGACCTCCTTGAAGATCTCCTCGAAAAATTAGTCAGGATCAGAAAGGCTTCTCTTCCATCATGAAGTTATTAACATCCTGTAATTTAGAATCAATTTATGTTATCATAAGGTCTTGATTTTAAGACTTATTAAGAACCTTCGTGTCTGCTTTAATCCTAACACCTGACTTAGATATCTCATAATTTAGATATTTACTGGTAAAAGATTTTAGCTTTGCGCAAATTTTCAGACAATTTTACATAATCATCACAATATGAGCGCTGAATCTTTGATCTTGTTTTTTATTGTCGGAGCGGCACTTGTCGGATTAGCCATCCTGTTCTCAACATTCATTCCAGCAATCTCAATAAATCCACAAAAAGCAGAACCGTATGAATGCGGGATCCCTACGACAGGCCTTTCCTGGCTTCAGTTCAATATAGGCTACTACCTGTTTGCCATTCTCTTTCTGATTTTCGAAGTGGAAACGGTCTTCCTGTTTCCCTGGGCTGTGGTCATGAAAGAACTCGGCATGGTTGCATTTGTGGAAATCCTGATCTTCCTGGTAATCCTCGGGTTGGGCCTTCTTTATGCATGGAATAAAAAAGCACTGGTATGGGAATAAAATCAATGAAAGAGTCTGACTTAATGTGTCTCCGGAGTCAGACCGTCAAAAGTCAAATATAATCCTGACAACGGTTGAAGATATTGTCAACTGGGGCAGATCAAACTCTGTCTGGCCGTTGACTTTTGCTACAAGCTGCTGCGGGATAGAGATGATGGCCTCCGGGGCGCCGCGTCATGACTTTGCCCGTTTCGGGGTCGAAGTTTACAGGGCCTCCCCGCGCCAGGCGGATGTCATTGTCATTGCAGGGACTATCGTACATAAAATGGCCCCGGTTTTAAAACGACTCTATGACGAGATGGCTGAGCCGAAATATGTCATCGCCATGGGCGCCTGTGCTATCTCCGGGGGACCTTTCTTCTATAACACCTATTCGGTGATCAGGGGCGCCGACCAGGTCATCCCTGTTGACGTATATATTCCCGGATGCCCGCCGAGGCCGGAAGCGTTGTTATACGGTATTATACAGCTCCAGCGGAAAATCAAGCTGGAGTCGATCAAGACGGGTGTTATTCCCATTGTTGATCCCGAAGAATATCCCGAATCCCCGAAAGTTTACTGATCATTCTCATTACAAAAGACTGATATGGATAACGTCCTACTGAAAGAATTGGTTTCCGGGATCGTACCCGATGCCGCCTTTGAAGAAAACAAACAATTCCTGACGGTCCTCGTCTCTCCCGATAAGCTGCATAGCCTCCTCAAAAGCCTTAAAGAGAGACCTGACACGAGTTTCGATTACCTGTTCTGCATTACCGGAGTCGATATTCAAAACAAGCTCATGGTGGTTTATCACCTGGAATCGATTAAACTCGGACACCAGATGGTTCTGAAAACCTGGACAGATGACCGGGAAAAGCCCGTACTGGACAGTATTACCGATCTCTATAAAGGCACTGAACTTCATGAAAATGAGATTTTTGACCTCTTCGGAATTGTATTCAAAGGACATCCCAACCTCCGCCGGATGTTCATGCCGGATGACTGGAAGGGATACCCTTTGAGAAAAGATTACGTGGACGAAATAAATATCATTGAACTCTCTTAACAGCAGACCTATGGAAGACATCAAGAATCACCGGCCAGGTTTGGAGAAAGAAGAAGAGTATTTCATCAATATGGGCCCGCAGCACCCATCCACACACGGGGTGCTCCGCCTGGTGGTTTCCCTGCAGGGAGAAATCGTGAAGCGCCTGGATCCACACCTGGGGTACATCCATCGCGGTATTGAAAAGATGTGTGAAAAAGATACCTACGCCCAGATCATTCACCTTACCGACAGGCTGGATTATCTTTCGTGTCATATGAATAATGAGGCCGTATGCCTGGCAGTGGAAAATGCACTTGAAATCGAGGTCCCGGAACGGGTAAAATATATCCGGACCATCATGGCTGAACTTCAGCGTATCGACTCGCATCAGCTCTGGTGGTCGTCGATGGGCATGGACCTGGGTGCGCTCACTACTTTCTTCTACGGACTGCGCGACAGGGAGCATATACTCGATATTTTTGAAGAGACTTTCGGCGCCCGGCTGCTGATGAGCTATAACACCCCTGGCGGAGTCATGAACGATCTTCACCCAAATTTTCAGAAACGGGTCAAGGATTTTATTAAATATTTCCGGAAACGTCTCCCCGAATATGACCAGTTGCTTACAGGGAATGTTATATTCCAGAATCGCACAAAGGGGGTTGGCATTCTTACCAAAGAAGATGCTATCAACTTTGGTATCACCGGGCCTACAGGAAGAGGTTCGGGCCTTTCCTGCGATATCCGCAGGAAATTCCCTTACAGCGCTTATCCGTATGTAAAATTCAACGAGATCCTGATGGATGGCTGCGATTCGCTTAGCCGTTACAAGGTCCGTATTGCCGAAATGTGGGAATCGATGAAGATTATTGAGCAATTGATCGACAACATTCCGGAAGGTCCATATTCGGCCAAGATGAAAGCCGTGCTCAAACTACCGGCAGGCGAATACTACCAGCGCGTTGAAACAGCACGCGGCGAGCTTGGGGTCTATATTATCAGCGATGGTAACAAGACCCCTTACCGGATGCATTTCCGTTCTCCAAATTTTTGCAATCTTTCCGCCCTGGACCATGTCTCCCGGGGTGTTAAAATTGCTGACCTCGTTGCCATTGGGGCATCTTTTGATTTTGTTATCCCTGATATCGACCGATAATAACTTTCACTACCGTTATGAAAGAACTCTGGTTATATGACTTTTCTTCGCTGACAGCCACCATTGAAAAATGGCTTCAAAGCACTTTTACCCCGTTCTGGGCGCTGGCCTGGGAGATGACCATCATCGGGATCGTCTTCCTGCTTTTCTATGCCCTGACAGGACTGATCCTTGTGTATGCCGAACGCCGTATATGCGCTTTTATGCAGAACAGGCTCGGCCCGAACCGGGTTGGCCCCTGGGGTATTTTTCAGACGATCGCTGACTTCATCAAACTCCTGATGAAGGAACTCGTGAAGATTAAAGAAGCAGACAAATTCCTTTTCAACCTGGCGCCATTCATCGTGATTATAGCATCTTTCATGGCGATTGCAGCCATCCCGTTCGCGAAAGGACTTCACGCCATCGATTTTAATATCGGTATTTTTTATGTGATGGCCGTTTCGGCGATGGGGGTTGTAGGTATACTTCTGGCTGGATGGTCCAGCAATAATAAGTATTCTTTGATCGGGGCCATTCGAAGCGGTGCGCAGATTGTCAGCTACGAGCTTTCTGTCGGATTGGCGCTCTTATCTGTGGTGATCTTCTCAGGTACGATGCAGTTTTCTGAAATCGTGAACAGCCAGGCCGACGCATGGTGGATCTTCAAAGGTCACATCCCGGCTGTCATCGCCTTC
>Ga0247841_10012453_pt1 | contig 11089 bp, 13 predicted proteins | sample LaCruzMarch2015__2_FD_192410 | JGI IMG/M metagenome (GOLD analysis project Ga0247841, IMG submission 192410) | Freshwater microbial communities from meromictic Lake La Cruz, Castile-La Mancha, Spain - LaCruzMarch2015_18m | ecosystem: Environmental > Aquatic > Freshwater > Lake | place: Spain...
AATTCTTTTTTTAAGTGATTTAAATAACTTGTCAATTGAATCATTAATATTACCGATTGGAAGATATCCCTCACAACACCCATATACAATTCCGCTTGACGCAAGAGCAATCTGGTAGCATCCCAAATCCTTTGGGGGAAATACGGTACGCGTCTTCATGATTTCAATAAGTTCATCCGAAGTGAGATAGTTAAATCCACCAACTTCTCCTTCAATGTTTGAGAGAGGATGTTGAGTGAGATAGGAAAGGGGTTTGCGGGGGTGATAGGTGATCTGGATAGGTCCTATTTCTTTTTTTACGAATTTCTCAAATGCATCAATTTGTTTATAATTTTGCCTAGTGACAATGCTGAATAACTCTGTATGAAATCCAAGAGATTGTGCTTTTTTGAGAAATGCCATGCTTTTTTTGAAATTGCCGACACCTCTGTTCGAGTCATGGTATTTTTCCAGTCCATCGAGAGACACGATAAGATTATTAAGGTTGGGATGTTCTAACTCACTCAGACGGTTGATTGTTCCATTGGTGATTGTTTGGATAAATATTCCCCGTGAGGTGAAAATATTTATGAGATGGGGAAAATAGGGAAGGGTAAAAACTTCTCCGCCACAAAACGTGATTATTTTTAACTCATATGCCTTTTGATATCGGTCAATAAAATTTAGTATTTGTTTTTCAGTGAGAATTGGGTCTGTTTTTTTTGTATAACACATCCTGCAATCAAGATTGCATTTTTCGAGAGGATTTATATACAGGTGATGAAGAACTTGAGACAGATGACTATCCATGGCGGAGAGGGCGAGATTCGAACTCGCGATCGGCTTGCGCCGATACTAGTTTTCAAGACTAGCGCACTAGACCAACTATGCGACCTCTCCTGGAGGCGCGTGCCAGAATCGAACTGGCGCGGTAGATGTTTTGCAGACATCCGCGTTTCCACTTCGCCAACGCGCCTAATAACAGCCTCTCAGCCTATATTTTACTTTATGGAGTGCCCAATCACAATTGATAGTCTCGTTTGATGCAAAGCAAATATGAAAAACTGAGCTGTTCCAAAATATATCTAGATTCTCCAACACAATTGTAATAATCTTCATATTCTTCCGACTAAATACAGAGTGAATCCACTTTTATCTCATTTTTATGTTATCCTTACAGGCAGAAACACCATTTACAATTAACTATTTTTTTGTCAATTTCTTTTACAAAAAATTGTTAATAATAAAAATGAAAAAAACATCCATAAGATCTTTTAATGACAAAGATGTATTTGCCACTATCGAACTGCTTGCAGAAGACAAGGAAACGGGTTTCAGCATTGAATGTCACACCTTAATGCCAGGTTTTAAAGCCCAGAAGCATTTACACACAGATTTTGAGTGGGTGCATGTGTTAAAAGGAGAATTGAGGGACGAAGAAGGAAGCTATCCTCAGGGGACGTTAAAAATAAATGCAAAAGATTCTGTTCATACACCTTATACTCAAACTGGTTGCACTCTTCTCGTTTTTACCCGTGCAAAGCGCATTCCAGTTAAATAAAAATGTAATGGAATAATTTTTCAGACGGAAGAACGAGAAGTCATTTTTAAACTTCATGTGTTATTTCGAAGGAGTCCTTCTTCATAACAATCCATATCTATAGATTCTGAGACAACTTAAAAGTTACCCTTCCTGATATAATCACCCTATGGATAAAAAATATATCCGAAAAGTACAAACCTCCGTCACAAACTTTCTCCACTTTAAAGATGATTACTTATTCATTCATCGAAACAAACATAAGCAAATTGATGCAAATAGATTGAATGGAATAGGCGGAAGAGTTGAACCTGGAGAAAATTATCTTGATGCCGCAATAAGAGAAACAGAGGAAGAAACAGGCTATAAGGTTGCTCCAAAGGATATTCAGTTGGCCGGAATTGTGAAGCTTGAGGGAGGGTATGGGGAAGATTGGGTTATGTGTTTTTTCAAGATAGAAGTTACCTCTAAGGAAGTGCCCTTAGGAAAAAAAACAGACGATGGAAATTTAGTATGGTTGGATAAAGATAAAGTACTGGACAGCGAATATGAATTAGTTGATGATTTAAATTACTGTTTTAAGGATATTGTATGTGGAACGGAGATTTTTTTTATTACTGCAAAACTTAACAAAGACCAAAAAATTATCCAAACAAATATAGCCAAGTTAAGTAAATGAACAAAGAGAGATTAAGTCGATAGTGGTACTCCCCACAAATTTCCGATACAATTAATCTATGCCAATTAAAACTGCTTGATGAAATTGTACCAATGCCAATGATCTAAATTCAATTGATAGATAAGGGGTAAGTTAATGTCAACAATGGCCTTAAACCAAATTGATATGAGTAAGAGCAAGACGATAATTGACAAAACAATATCAGAAACAAGAGTGTTACCAAGTATCACTCGAAGCCCTATGAAAACGATAAAGACTGGCCAAAAACGCCATAAATGAGCCCACACAGTCCAAGGCAATATCCCAAGATTATTCAAAATTAACGTTATCCCGATAAATATCAGAAGGGTGGCAATAATAAAGCTGTTGTGCTTATACAAATGACAATGAGCCTCCTTGAAAGAAGTTTTGTTGATTTCTGGAGTTTGGTCAAGATTTTTTTTATTACTATCTTTGGTTTGAGTTTTCTTGGTTTTTTGCATAATTCAAGTATAGCAGATCCCGCGGTATATTATGTTTTATAATCAGCTACCTCTCCCGTTGCAAATTTAGGTCTCTGATCTATACCTTTGGCTCCAGCTGGATTCCAGGGCTTCCAACCTTCAGGAATAATCAATACGCTATGACAGCCTTGTTCTTTTTTCGCATGTTTTTGCATCATCGTTAGTGCTAGAGTTGAACTAGGTGCAGTACCTATATAGCCATGGACATCGCACACTACTTGGCATTCTGGCTCTTTAGGTGGTTCCGAAAATGGTAAAGATTCTTTAGAAGGTAAAGACATGATAAACGCCATTATATCATAATACATATTGGATATGCAAGTTTTTGAAAATATTTGTCAATACTACTGGTTAAATATTCTCCTCAGGCCCCTGTAACAACGTAATTAATTAACTTTATGAATATTAATGATATAATAATGTCATATGGCTGAACATGTAAGAAATACAAACATTCTTTCAAATTTGCCAATACCTGATATGTTTTTACCTCAAATCGAGGCATTCACGTTTGGATCTCTACTAGCAAGAACCACCGGTAAGCTAGACCCACTTCATGCTGCGCATGTGCTTCAACAAAATAGTGGAAGTGATGAAGTATTGGTGTTTGATATTGGGGGAACAGCAATAAAATCAGCGGTTGTAAAAGCTATTAATGGAAAAATCTATATAGGGGCACAATGTGTGACAGAAAGTCGGGAAAAAGGGGGGGGTTATCTGGATGCATTAATACAAGCACGTCGTGAGTATCCCAATTTACCTACCGCTGTATCTACATCAGGTGTAGTTGAAGCCGGTAAATTAGAAGCATGTCCAAACTTAAATAATTTTGTTGAACAACTCAAAAAAGCAGGTAGTTTTTCAACAGTATTAGGGGAAGATACCCTTATTATGAATGATGCACAGGCGGGTCTGATTGCCGGAACGGTTGGAGTCACTCAAAGAGATTTACAAGCTGGCACACCAACAAGACCGAACACTATATATATTATTAATGGGGGAGGAATAGGAGGAGCAATGATGGATAAAGATGGAATATTACGGGCAGCTGAACCAGGACATGTAGAGTTACTCAGTGAGTTAAATCCAAATGGAGTGGAAAAAGCGTGTGGACTTAAGGGTAATCAATATACCTGTATAGAAAGGGTTGGGGCAAGTGGTGCGGGGATTGAAGAACAATGGGAAAAAAGATTTGAACAGAGATTGGATGGGAAATCAATTGCCGAGATGATGTATAGTGGTAATGAATATGCCTTAAACCTTTACAAGGTAGCTTCAACCGCTACTGCCCATATAGTTGCAGGAATGATACGGGCGATGGGGATACTTCCTTCTGAGGTATCTGTGGTCCTTCACGGAGGATTTTTTAATACAGAGGGTGTAATAGAGAGAATGAAACGAATATTAAATCGATATTACGAACAAAATATTGATTTAACTCCTACAAAAAATTTAGGATACCCAAATGCATGTATGGCGGGAGCTGCTATCGCCGCATTGACATCAAATAGATAAACGTTGTGGCACTCCGTTTTTAATTAAACTATCTCGTATGTTAGAATGTCTTCATGATTAAAGGATTAATTTTTGATTTCAATGGTGTTATCGTAGACGATTACCCCATCCAAAAAGAAGCGTGGAATTATATATCTCAAGTAATCCGCAAAAAGAGTGTAACTGACTTGGAAATGATAAATGTCATAAGGGGCGTACCAGCTAAGGATACAGTTTCTTGGATGTCTAATAACTCATTAAGTCCGGAACGATTAAACAAGATTGTCGAAGAAAAAGCAACGATGGTAAAAAAACTTTTTGCTCAAAGTTCATTGTTTTGTTTAAATAAAGGCTTAGCCGAGTTTCTTGATGAACTTAAATTTAAGAATATTCCCCGAACCATAGCTACCTCTTCAAGTTTAGAGGATATGCAATTCTCATTTAGTCGTTTAGGATTAAACAAATGGTTTGACATAAACCTCGTTATTTATAATGACGGCAGTTATAAAGGAAAACCAGCCCCTGACCCTTACTTAAAAGCGGCTGCCAAGCTTAATTTATCTCCGTCTGAATGCGCTGTTTTTGAAGATGCTGTTTCAGGTATTAAATCAGCCCATGCTGCCGGATCTGATACTATTGTTGCGGTAGGATCTGATGAACGACTTAAAAAACTTAATCAGCTCATGGGAGTTAAAATATGTATTCATAACTTTACCGAGATTAATCTAGATAATTTGCTGAATGTTGAATAGGGCCGATTGATAAAAAAAGTTAGATTTTGTCTGCTACAATAATAGTCCCATGTCACAACCAATAGTATTTTTTAAACCGCTACAAAATCAATCAGTGCAGGAAATTTCTAACATCGCAAAGGAACTCTTTAAAAAAGTTGTTGAAAAAAATACTCTTTCGCTCGAAAAGAAAATTGCGGTAAAAGTCCATACAGGCGAGCCGGGAAATATTACATTCATTCGCCCGGAACATTTTAATGGAGTCATTGATTATTTGGAACAGCTTGGATGTTCGCCATATTTTATCGAAACCAATACGGTAACAGGCGCTCGTTCAAAAGGATCGAATCATCAAATAGTGGCGAAAAAACATGGATTTACCCGCATTCCATTTGTCATGGCAGACGGGGAAGATGGAGATGAAGATGTCGACATTCCTGTTTCTCACGGAAAACATTTTTCGTCTGCTCATATCGCAACACTCTTGGCAAATCAAAAACAAATTATTGTGATGAGTCATTTTAAGGGTCATATCGCAAGTGGATTCGGGGGAGCAATAAAAATGTTGGGTATAGGGTTTGCGTCACGAAACGGAAAAATGGATGTCCATATCAAAAACTGTCCACCAACCCAAAAGACAATTGATTGGAGTGAGGGAGAAAAGTTACACAGAGGCGATATATTTAGTGAACGGGTAGCGGAATATGCTTTGGCCGCAGTGAATAATAAACAATATATCTATGTAAATTTTATGCTTAATATCACCAAAGACTGTGACTGTGACGGAACCGCTATGGAGCCCATTTATAAAAATGTAGGAGTTTTTGCATCAACCGACCCGGTGGCTATTGATAAAGCATGTTATGATGCACTAGAACAGAGGGAAGGGAAGAAACCATTCACAGGAGACACAATTTTTAAATACGCCGAAGCTCTAAGTCTAGGTTCACAAAAATATATGCTCGAATAAGCTTCTCAATTTTTCTCAGAACAAACAAGTTTCATAAAAACTGACGTTGTCGAAATAATTAGCGAATTATTTTAAGAGTTGGTTCCTTGTGCTAAATAATCCGTCACTTTTTTATTCACATGTAAGAGATCTAGTGCTTTTCCCACAATCTCCATCCTTTTTTCTAGGGGAAGACTATCGAATCTTTCCCTCCCTAAAGCGCTTACTACTGGATCATCTTTTATTGTTGACCATACGCCTTCGATTATCGTCGCTACGATTCTATCAGGATGCTCCAATGGTGTCGCGTTGGTGTATTGAGGGACAGCTCCAGGTTTAATGAGAGTAGGGAATAATTCTGTAACCTTTCCGAGATTGTCTTCTAAAAATTGTTGAGGGGTTAACGGTGGTCTCATAGGTATTTCTTTTGGTGGATCCATATTTAGTATATATTATAACTAACTACTGGTAATTCTCTTTATTCTGTTTGCTATGTTTGGATGTTCAATAGTAGTGTACTGTTCAACATCGTGATTTACCATCTGCATTGCTATTTTTCTCATCTGATCCACGCCTCCTAAGCCTTGTATTGTCTTTACCAGTTCTAAAGATTGCGGATTGCTGCTCGCAGAAAGCAGAGTGAGTAATGTTGCTTCCATATGAGCCCGTTGTTCGCTCACATTAATACCCATTTGAGCAGCGGATTCTGCTACTCCCAACCGGTCTATCATCTGGTAGATTGCTGCAGAATTCATTGAAAATAATGGTGCAATCTCTTGCACTAAACCAATATCCCCTTCGGCTTTACACAAGTTATAAAGCCTTTTAGCAACTTTTAAACGATTGAGATGGTCAGAATTACTGTATATTCTCACTTCTTTTTCCATTCCTTTGACATATCCCATATATTTATCAGGGTCTAGCACTTCATCCAAAATTCCAAAAGCAGTTGGGTCATCAAAATATATTTCTTGAAATGCAGTAGCCTGTCCTGTTACATTGCTAAATAACGTTTCCCCTGACGGGGTAACCGCCTGAACAGTTGATACTTTTGTAACTTCAACAACAGTATCCCCAGTGACTCCAATATAGTCAACTTTTAGAAAGTTTGGATTTTGACAGGCTTGTTCAAAAGTAATAACTTTTTTTCATGACCAGTTGTTAAATATTCTAGATAACCTTGATTTATCTCCGCTATGGTCCAATAAAGCCGCCTATCTACTCCCATCGCTTGACCTCTACTGTCAAGCGCAGTGTCAACAGGATAACTTCCTCCTACTTTTAATCCCCAAAAATTAAGTGTGATGGGGTTGCCGTTTCTATCAAGAATTTGTGTTTGTTCACTCACACTTCCCCTTATTGCTTGTGCTAAAAGAGTGGCCGCTTCACGACCTGTGCCAGCCTCTATTTTTACTTGCTCTGCCATATCGATATCGGCCCCATAGGGTTGTATTCTACTCTGTGCGCTACTTCCAGAAAAAACTATAGCTGATTCAAACGTATTTGGCGCCAACCGTTCTCCCATAACGGTCTGTCCACCTGATGATACCTTCATTCTAACTCTTTCCGCAAGACCACTATGATCAGCCAAATTTTGAGTGGCATCCAAAACAGCAATAATGCTTCCGTAAAGTTTTTGTTCTCCTACCTGATAAAGATTATTTCTCCCTTCAACTTGATGTATATCTGGATTAATTGCTTGGGCGACTGAAATATAAAAAGATTCTCTTGTGCGAAGCATTTCTGCCAACAGCTTTTTCTGTTCATCAACATTTCCTTCTTTATTGCTAATTCTGTCAACAAGAGCTCGGATATTGGCATTGATTACCTGAAATACACTTTCTTTTGTTGGATTATTTACCTCGTGCTGTTCGTTTTGTTGCGTACCAGCCAATTTATTGATTGTCGCTCTTTCCTCTCCTTGCACAGTATCCTTGACTATTTTCACTACTTGTTCTAGATGTGAATTATCAGCTTCAGAATGTTGAGATTGTGAGGGTGGTAATTTGGCTTGAACTTCAGTTTGAGGTTGTATTGCTTCAGGTGGTTGTATATCTGGCATAAAAGAATTCAACAAATAATCAATGTGATGTCTTAATATTAACAAATATAGAAAAAATAAAATTTGCTTAATCTTTTTGATAAGATGTTCTATTTAACAGAGACATTTTTAATAATAAACATTACAATATACGCATGAATATACCAGTTTATATCGGAACTTCAGACACACTTAAGGGAATTCGATGTATAAAGGCAGAGCGAGATATTAAAGCAGGGGAGCTTATTGAATCTTGCCCGGTCATTCTTATTCCTATTCCTCAATTAAAAGATCATGACAAAACAGTGCTTGGCAATTATAACTATGATTGGGACAAAAAAAACGACGCATTTGTCCTTGGTTACTGTGTTCTTACCAATCATTCATTTTCTGCAAATACTGTCTATCAAAAAAACTACAAAACAAAAATGATGGAATTTAGAGCAGCAAAAGATATCAAAAAGGATGAAGAAATATTTATTAACTACAATGGCGAAACTGACGATGCCACCCCCTTGGAATACAGCTACCACACAGATTTCAAACAGTAAATAAACGGGTACTAATATATCTATCTCCTCTATCGGGAAATATGACAACAATTATTCCCTGTTTTATTTTTTTACTAATTTCAATAGCTCCCCAAAGTGCAGCCCCTGAGGAAATACCAACGGACAGGCCTTCTCTCCTAAATAGGTCACGTGCCAACTCAAAAGCGGGTTCGTCATATTTAAGTTTCAGTTTTCTATCGAGTGTTGACTCTTGATATATTGATGGTGTATAAGCTTTCATGTTGCGTAAACCCTGAATTGTTGAGAGAGCTTTTGGTTCAACACCAACTATTTGTATTTTTGGATTAAATTCTTTTAACCGTTTCCCCACTCCCATTAAAGTCCCTCCCGTTCCCATGCCTGCAACCAAATGAGTAATTTTTGGAACCGCGTCTATTATTTCTTTACCAGTCGTTACATAATGGGCTGATACATTCATTATGTTGCTGAATTGATTCAGTTGAATATATTTATTACTATTTTCTTTGACTATGTTTTTAGCAACCTCAATTGCATAATTTGTTCCAAATCTCCCATCAGTTATTATAACTTCAGATCCGTAGGATTTCAGCAATTTTCTTCTTTCAATACTGGCAGTTTCTGGCATTACTGCGGCAAATTTATAATCGAAATATGCTGATATCATAGCCAAACTAATCCCAGTGTTGCCGCTTGTGGCTTCTATAATCGTTTGATCTTTTCTTAATACTCCCTTTTTTTGAGCATCCAAAATCATAGATAAAGCAACTCTGTCTTTTATCGAACCTCCCGGATTACTTCCTTCTAATTTTGCCAAAAGAGTTATTTTTGGATTACGAGAATATCTTCTCAACTCAATAATTGGTGTGTTTCCGATTGTTTGTAATAAATTTTGGTATTGCATAAATAGTGTAATAAATAAAAAAAGCCTCCCGTTTGGGAGGCTGTGGTTCTCGTCTATCCTTTATCTTTGACAGATAAACCTCCCATATGAAGAGGAGGTGCAACAAAAAAACATAATGGATAAATTTTCGTCGTTCATAAAATTAATTCTATCATAAATAATCTCTCACTTCTTTCTTTGTAAATAAAAATATATGACAATCACTACTAATGCAGCAAAGAAAAAGGGGGAGTTGATTCCTAAAGATCCAAAAAGAAATCCACCCATCATTGGTCCAACTATTCGACCCAAGCTTCCGGCTGATTGTAAGAATCCCAGAGTCTCCCCATACTCTTCTTTCGGCACACGTTCACTCGCAAGGGCTTGAATTGTTGGATTTGCCATGCTGTTACCAAAAACGATGAGCGCTTGCGCAATCATGAGATACCATGGATTGGGGACAAGAGGCGTCAAAATAAACCCAAGACCAAAAAAAAGTGAGGAGTAGTTGAGGAGCGTCCTTTCTTTAAATCTCTTCATTAAAAGTGGAAGAAGTTTGAGCTGCACTATAACTGCCATTATGCCGACAAATGCAAAAACATATCCGTTTTGTTCTGGACCAAAATTAAATCGTTTTTGAGTCCAGAGAGCAAACGTCCCTTGCGTCATTGAAAACGCAGAATTCATCAAGAAAAAAACAATGATTAAATATTGGATATTTGAAGCGCTCGCAATTTTCCAGAACTCCTGAAACGTTACTTGTGCCTTTGGTTCTTTCTTCCGCTGCTCATTTGAAACTGTCTCTGGGAGAATAAAAATGGTAAGCATGACAGTGATAAGGGAAATACCCATCGCAAAGTAGCCAGGATAACTATAGTTGTATTTTGCTAAAAATCCTCCAATCGCGGGCCCGAAAATAAAACCTAGTCCGAAGGCTGCTCCAATTATTCCCATTCCTTTTGCTCTATTTTCTTTTGTCGTAATGTCGGCAATATACGCCTGTGCAATTGATATATTCCCCCCCGTTATTCCATCAATGATACGCGCAAGAAAAAGCAGGGGAAGGCTATTTGCCAACCCTAATATAAGAAATCCTATTGCACTTCCCATTTGTGAAATTGCTAATAATTTTTTTCGTCCATACCTATCTGATAATCTTCCTAATATTGGCCCTGCAAGTAATTGGAAAAGAGAATAGGTTGCTCCCAAAATACCTATGGTAAATGGGGTAGCTCTGTATTTTTCTGCTATGTACGGGAGAAGGGGAAGGACAATGCCAAATCCCAATAAATCCACAAATACTATCAAAAAAATCGTAAAGAGAGGTCTGTTATTCTTGTGCATACCATATAATACGGTAACCGAAGTATTTTGTCAAGTAATAATCTCTATTTATTCATCTGTTCAATTACCCTTATCATCGACTGGGGAGTAAATATTCCTGGACGAATACGAGATAAGTAGAAGAGGTTTTCTTTTGATTGCATGACACCGGAAATGACAGACACTGCCGCCGTGTATCCCGCATTTTTTACTGAGCCGATATTATCATCGTTAAATGCGCCATAGGGATAAGCAAATGTATATATTTTGATACCAAACCGTTCCTCAAACTGTTTTTTACTTTCAACGATTTGTGTGTCGGCATAATTTTTTGGTGCCTGTTTCAAGTAAATGTGGTTCAAGGTGTGAGATCCAATCTCAACCAAATCGCTGTCTATGATATCTCGTATTTGCTCCTCGTCTAAAAATCCCTTTCT
>Ga0247841_10012455_pt1 | contig 11088 bp, 7 predicted proteins | sample LaCruzMarch2015__2_FD_192410 | JGI IMG/M metagenome (GOLD analysis project Ga0247841, IMG submission 192410) | Freshwater microbial communities from meromictic Lake La Cruz, Castile-La Mancha, Spain - LaCruzMarch2015_18m | ecosystem: Environmental > Aquatic > Freshwater > Lake | place: Spain...
CGGAAGAATTCCCGTCTGAATGTAACCGGAGGTTACCCTTGAACAATAAGAGGGCTATACCTCGGAAGAATTCCCGTCTGAATGTAACCGGAGGTTACCCTTGGACTTCCTGACCTCGTGTGAGTTTTAAAAGGGATTTTCTGATAAAGGCCGGAAAATGATTTGGCATATTATTTGGAGGGCGGCAGGCCCCTGCCGCCGGAATACGGCGATGGTGGCCCATCGCCCTCCATGGAATCGAAGAAAAGGCGCCATCTTATTTTCCGCCCGGATCAGGATATCTGAAATATTACAAATAAATGTCATGAGGCGGCGATGAAAATAATTAAACAAGTTCAGGTATTCCGGATTTTAGTGCTGGCGCTTGTGTTGCTCGCCGCGGCCGGGGCGTGGGCAGCCGGGCCATGGTACGTGGCCACGAACGGCGCGGACAGCAACGCCGGGACGAGCTGGAGTGTTCCCTATTTAACGATCAGTAACGCGCTGACCAACGCGTCAATCGGGGGCGACACGATCTGGGTCTCAAACGGTGTTTATACGCTCACCGCCATGGTGAGCAATCCCGCCGACAAGAAATTCAATATCTGCGCCTGGAGCACAAACCCCGCGAACACGGTGCTCCTCGGCCCCGGCTCCAACAATACGGTGAACTTCCGCGGGGTCTGGATGTCCGGCCCCGGCAGTCTGCAAGGCTTCACCGTGACTAATTTTTATTTGACCAATGAAAATTTTGGCGCCGGGGTGTATTGCAGCGCGGGGCTCGTCTCAAATTGCGTTATCGCGGGTAATATCATGGGCTATGCCGTGGGCTATCCCAACAACCCCGCCTATGGTTTTGGAGTGTATTTGAGCGGCGGCGGCGTGGTTGAGAATTGCGATATTATCGGGAACTGGAATTATCCGGGAATTTATGACAGCGGCGGCAGCGGGATTATGATGTCTGGTTCCGCCCGGATCAGGAACTGCCGGATTGTGGGCAACCGGTTGACTGGCTCACCAATCTACGGCGCAGGTGTTTACGCATGGCATGGGAGCGATTTCGTCATTCAGGACTCGGTCATTGCCAGCAATTCCGGTGGTGCTAGCGGGGGCGGCATCAGCATGACTGGAGGGATCGTCAGCAACTGTCAAGTGTTCGCGAATTCTTCAGCCAGCGGCGGCGGCATTTGTTTTTATGCCCCCGCGGGTTGGGGTTACTACAACTACGCCCGCCTTGAGCGGTGTGTGATCAGCAACAATGTCGGGTCGTATAATGGCGGATGTTATATTACTGGCATTATAACAAATGTGCTGATCTCGCGGTGCGCGATTGTCAGCAATTACTGTGACGCGAGAGCAAATGGCGGTTTGTGTGTGACATATGGTGTCTCAAATGTCTGGATTCGGAACTGCCTGGTGGCGTATAACAGGGGCGCCATGGGTTGGGGTGAGAGCGGATTAGGCGGATGCGGCATATATATGGCCGCAGTCAATGCGCTGCTTGAGAACTGCACGATTGTCAGCAACAGCCTTAGCAGCGGCGGGTCTCCCCAAGGGGCGGGGCTGTTTGCGACCAACGGGGTCAGAGTGGTCAATTCCATCATCTATCACAATGTTGGGGTAACAACGTCCAATATCTATGCATTTGCTGACTGCACGTTCAGCAACAGTTGTACCGCGCCGACCAACGGTTTGACGGGGACGGCGAACACGGATGCCAACCCGCGATTTGTCGCAAAGGACACCGGCAATTTCCGGCTGAACAACAATTCCCCCTGTCTCAATACGGGAATGAACGAGGTTTGGATGACCAACACGGTTGATTTTGAGGGGAGGAAGCGTATCCGTTACGGGATCGTGGACATGGGGGCGTATGAGCGGATCCATTCCGGCACAACCTACGGTTTCCGGTGAAATCCATTGGCGTTAAATCTAAATTTTCGATTATGCTGAAAAAAATATCGGGGTTGGCGGTAATCGCTGTTCTCTTGCTGACGGTTTCAAAGCGGCATATATCTTTTCTCCATTCCGGAGGATTTGCGCAAGGCAAAAGACCTTTACGTGCGGATCGAGGGACATTAGCGAGTGTATTGTCGGCGGCTTTGCGCTGTGCCGGTGATGGGGGATTAAAAAATGAAGAAGATAGATTTATTAACCGGTCCCAGATTGTTTTTTTTATTGATACCGTTTTTTTCCCTGTGTTCTTCGTCGGTGTTGGCTTGGGGACCGGGGCATGATGATGTCAACCGCCTTGCCTTGACAATTATGCCCGCGGAGCTCAAGGGCTTGCTTGGCGGGGGATATCAAGCGAAGTTTGTAAACTTGTCGCACGCCCCGGATGATTTTACGCCGTGGGAAGAACTGAAATATATTACCATCAGTCATAATGACCTTGCTTTTCTCAAATTACATGGGTGCAAGTCGCCTTTTGATTTGCATGCGCACAGATTTCCAGGACTGGCTGTTAATTTTATTCTTATTGTGCGGGCCATGCGGGACAAAGATCCTGAAAGGATGGCCATGTGGATGGCCTGTCGGATGCATACCTGCGCGGACGAAGTTTCCTGCAATCATGAATCTTTGATTGACTATATGACCTATGCGCTTGACCCGTCAGGAAAGCAGGGCGGCTTCAAGATGAAATTGGGGAATGGCATTGGTCTTGATTTTGCCGACGTTGTCGGGACTGAAGAGGGTGCGCGAATCAGCCAGGAGTTATTGAAAGGATACCAACCAAGTGTCTTTTCGGAAGATCCGCAGGAGGCAATTTTAAAGTTAATGGAACGAAAGCTGGCGGCGGTGACATTCATGACTCGGCGGGCGGCGCCCATTGCTGCAACCTATGGTCAAAATGCCTCGGAAGAGATCCGGCGGAATGGAATGAAAGCCTTGGCGGAACTCGGTGTTTTTGGCGTCAAGCAGGGATTGGACGATATTATGACAGCATGGAAATTGGCTCAGGCCAGTCAGGAACCGGAACTGACGTCGGAATTTCTGAAAGAGTGTCGGCAAGAGTATCAGAGCCAGGAGAACAAATGGTTTGAGAACAAGCCCCTGGAAAACGATTCCATCTATTGGGGGCTTCTGGAAGGCGCTTTAAAGGATAAGCCTGCGGTGGGGGTCTTGCTTGAGCCGTCGAGCGCTTATCCTGAAGCCAAGCTGTATTTTGGTTCTTCGGTGATTACGGCGTCAATCATGCGCACTCTAAAGAATGGCGGAGTTCCGTATCGGCCTGTGGATCTCCGTGATCTGGAGAAAAAAGGCCTTCCTTCGCCGGCTATCATGCCGGCGCTGATAATTTACGCCGGGAACTACGGCGTGTCCGAGCAGGGAAGAGAAAACTTGAGAATATATACCCAGGCGGGGGGCCGACTCCTTTGGATTGGAGGCAGATACGACAAACATCTGTTCGGCGTATTTTCCAACAGTTTAAAGGAAGCCGACGAGAAACTGCTTCCCGTCTCAAGAAAGTATGGACAGAACAACTTAGGCATTATAAAAAAGATAAAAATTCTATTCCTGGAACCGTTCCAGGAAGCGCTAGGGGATAGGGCCTACAGCTTTACTCACAATCCGGACACAAAAGCCGGGATGCACAAACCGCAGTGCTTTTATGTGGTTGAACCGCGGGCGCCACAGGTTCATATTCTGGCTAAACTGGAAGTAGATGAGACCGTTCTGAATATTGCCGCGGCCCTCATGGATGATAAAGGAAAGGCCCTATGTGTTTTTGTGCCGGAATACCTGATTGCACCTTACTTGTTGTCCGATGAAACAAGCGTGGCGGATCCGTCCAAACTCGAACTTGACTCTGTCGGGAAAAAGATTCTATTTTCATCGCTTCGCATGATCGCGCCGGACATCTTGAAAGATTACCGAAATGCTTTATAACAATTAACGTCGCTTTTATTGCGACCGAACGTGAAGCACCCCGCGGCTTCCGCCGTCGCCCAAGGGCTATGGCGAGACACGTGCCGCGGGGCAGCCTACTTGGTTGAAGCCTTCCCGGACATCCTGCATCCCGGCACATTTGCCGTGCAAACCGTTTCGGCGGAGCGCACTTTCTGGGAGAAGGCGATGTTGCTGCATGAGGAAACCTACCGTCCGCCCGACAAGCCTCGCAAAGCGCGCCTGGTTCGGCACTATTACGACCTCTGGCGGCTCATCACGCAAGGCGTGGCCGACCATGCCCTGGCTGACGGCACATTGTTTGACCGGGTCGCAGCACATCGGGAGATTTTCTTTCGCTGGTCGTGGATGGACTACACGACACTGCGGCACGGAACACTGCGCCTTGTTCCGCTGCCCGAGCAACTGCCAGTGTGGCGGCAGGACTACCAAGCTATGCGAACCGAAATGTTCTTCGGCGAGGTACCATCATTCGAGGAGATTCTCTGCGTCGTCGGTGAGTTTGAACGGCGATTCAATGACACAGCGCGAAGGCCACGGTGTTCGTAAGGTTATCCCCGCCGGATGCCAAGTAAAACCTGAACAAATGTGCGTTCCAGCCCTTCTTGAATGTTCTTGAAGCAGGTCCTGTGAGGAAGGATTGCCTCCTCCGGCAGGTTGCTTGCCCCGGGCTTGTCAAAGGGTCCTCCTTGCCACCATGGATTCTGCTCCAGCAGATCATCGTAAGTAATCATATCTTGTTATCCTTATTTGTTGCATTTTAGGGATGCCATACATAAGGTGTCTGTCCGCGTCAACACATTTTTGCACACGTATTTCCGCCCATCAGGAGGCTATCGTGGAGACCGGAATTTGAACGAAAACGCATTCGCCCGCAAGACCCGGACCCGATCCGGAAAAAAACGGAACCCCAGAAAAGGAACCCACTCACGGCAAGCGTGGACCCGGCACTTGCGCGGATGTGGTCGCAAACGCTCGCGCGTGAATTCCGTCAGCAGGCGGTCCCGGGAGGCCTGCATGGCCTCCTTGTCGTCCCCGAACAATAAGATATCATCGGTGTAACGTATGTAACCGGACGGCTTCAACTCCAGCAATCGCAGGGCAATGCCCTCGATCTTCTGCACCAGTCCGAAACGAGTGTTCTTCGGGAATTTTGCCGTTCGATCCAGCACCCAAGCCAAAAGGTCATAATCCCGTGTAAATCGGTGGCCGCGTATTCATTTTTTAAACCGCCGCGCTTCGCGCGGATGGTAAAAAGGTAAAATCTAAAAAAACCATCAACGCGCCTGCCCTGCGGAGCTGCTCAGGGCGAAGCATGGGAAACAACCACACGAAAGCCGATGTTGAAGTTACGAAATGTAGGAACGAGGTTGTACCGGTACGCAGAAAGACAGAACCTGGTAGCGTGATCCCAAGAGCCACCGCGCAAAACCCGCGTCGACCCCACTGACGGACCGGTTGGGTCGGTCGCATCGCCCGCGGCATACGGTCCGAACCAGTCCTCGCACCACTCCCACACGTTGCCGTGCATGTCATACAAGCCCCAGGCATTCTTCTCCTTCTGCCCCACCGTATGCGTCGCGCCACCCGCGTTACCTTGATACCACCCCGCCCGATCCAGATCGCCATCCGCATCCCCCGTGTAAAACACAGTCCTGGTTCCCGCGCGGCAGGCGTATTCCCACTGCGCCTCGGTCGGCAATCGGAACTCGCCATTGCCGAGCTTGCCTTTCCGCTTCTCGAACAGCGCGTTCAACTTCTTGAGAAACTCCTGGCAATCGTTCCAACTCACATTCTCCACCGGCAAGTTGGCACCCTTGAAAGAACTCGGCTTGTTCCCCATGATCTTCTCCCACTGCTCCTGGGTAACCTCGTATTTACCCATCCAGAACCCCTTGCTCAACCGCACCCGGTGCGCCTCCGCCCCTGCGCCCATCATAAATGACCCGGGCTTGATCCACACCATCTCTAGTTTCACGCCTCCGCCAAAGTTCACCGCCATGAACCCGACGGGCGTAACGCTCACCGCCGCCAACGCCTCCAGCAACGCGGCATTCGTCTTCGTCGCCGCAGTCTCCCCATAATGCTTCCGGAACTCTGCCACCGCCGCCTGAATCTTCACCACCTGGTTCGACGAATACGTCTGGTCCCCCACCGCCTGCACCACCAGATTCGTATCCGCCGCGTTCGTCACCCCGGCCATTTTCACCAACGCCTGCAAGGCCTGGCGCGCCACCAGTTCACGCCCTTCCGCCGTCGTCATTTTCATCACCCGCGCCAACGCCGCCGCCACCCCGGAACTCTGGCCGGCCTCCTCAAGGGCGCCCGCCGCCGCGAACAGCGCCTCGGCCCCGGCGCGATCCTTCGCCTCCAGCGCCAGCAGGCCCCGCATTGTCATGGTCGCCGGGTTCTTCGCGTCGCCCAGGCGCCGCTGTTTCTCCTGCGGACTGAGGTTCGCCGGCGCCAGTGGCTTCTCTATCATGCCCCCGCTCACTGTCCGGCTCAGCCGCACCTTGCCGCCCGCCACTCCCAGCACCGTGCCCTCCTCCATCGTCCCGTTGTGCATCTGTATCCGCACCGCCTGCCCCTTCTGACTCTCGAACGACTTCAGGATCAGATCCCCGCCATCCCCCAATCCTTGCGCAAACTGGGCCGCCGCCGCCAGTTCATTCGCTACGGCCGCAAACTTCGCGTCCGCCTGTGCGCGGCGCAACCGCGCCTCCGCACCGGCCAGATCCTGTTTCAGGATGTCCTCCGCCGCGTTGTCCAACAAGCCATTCAAGCGCTGCCGCGTCTCGTCTGCTTGCGCCGCTTCTCCCGTCGCCGCGTTCAAATTGGTTTGCGCCGCTGCCTGCCGCCCTTTCTCCGCGGCCTCTACCTCTGCCTTCTGTTTCTTCTCTTCCTTCTCCGCCTGCTGTTTTGCCTTCTCATCTTTCTGCGCCTGGTCCTTCGCCGTCCATTCTTCCGCCAGTTGCTTGCGGTCCGACGCCAACTCCGCCGCGTACAATCCCGCGTATTGTTCCAGCAGCAAAATGCCCTTGGCATACTGCTTCTGGTCGGCCAGCTTCTCCGCCGCCTGCTTCAAGCCCCGCCAGGCTGCATCCACTTTCCGGCGTTTTTCCGCTTCCAGCCGCCGAATCTGTTCGCCCGCCTTCTGCGCATATTCCGTGCCCGCCCCATCCTTGCGCACTTCCTCCAGTCGACCAATACTGCCGTCAAAATCTTCCGCATGCGACGACACATATTCCAAGGCTGCAAGGTAAGCTTGAGTGACCTTGGCCGGGGTGTTGGATGATGTTGAAACTGTAGCGGTGTCACGGCGTGCCGCATCGGCTGGTCCGGAAACCAGCGTCTGGCCATCAGATTGATTAGTTGTAGCGGCGCCACTGTGTAACGCGCCGGCGGGGCCGGAGGCCCTCGCCCTACCTTCTGCTTGATCTGACTTCGCGCTCAACCCCAGGACCAACGCGATCCCGCCCACGATTAAAACCAGTATTCCCACCCCCGCGCCCGCCCATGCCCAGGCCTTCATCCGCGCCTTGTTCTTCTGGCTCTTGACCGGCCCCGGACCCGGCTTCCCCCCGGTCTTCACACTCCGCGGTCCGCGTCCCTTAACTTCCGCCAAGCGCTTAACGTCCCGAATCCGTATCAAGGTGGAAGCCCCCATTTCCGGCAAAGCCTTGGTCGGACTTTTTTCATCCACCACCCGGTCAATATCCGCGATGACCGCCTCCCAGCTCCCAGGCCGTTCATCCCGGTCCTTCGCCAGCATATTTTCCATCAGGATCACGCAACCCTCGCTCAGCTCGGCGTTGAATTCGCGCGGGTCCGGCAGGGGTTCCGCGATTTGCTTCCTGAGAACCTCCATCACGCTTGTCCCCGCAAACGGCACTTCGCCCGTCACCAGGTTGTAGAGCAATGCCCCCAGGGAATACATGTCAGCGCGGGTATCCACCTGCGCCGAGCCCTCGATCTGTTCCGGACTCATGTAGTTCGGCGTGCCGATCAGCATGTTCGTCATGGTCAGCGCCGTGTCCGCGCTCAGGCTCTTGGCCAGCCCGAAATCCGCCAGCTTCGGTTCCCCATCCCGATCCAGCAAAACGTTTGAGGGCTTGATGTCCCGGTGTAGTAATTGATGTTTGTTCCACGCGTACGACAGGGCGAGCGCCAGTTTGCGGGCGATTGCCAGCGCCGAGCGCTCGCTGAACGGCCCTTCCCGTTTCAGGCGCGCCTCCAAAGATTCGCCCTCCACGTAGGTCATTGCCAGGAACAATACCCCGGCATCCTCGCCCGCCCCATATGCCATCACGATGTGCGGGTGCTCCAGCTTCGCCAGGAGTTTCACCTCGTTCAGGAAACGCGCGCTTAAATCTTTCTGCCTGCTCAGGGTGGCCGGCAGGATCTTCAGCGCCACGTTCCGATCCATGGAAATCTGCCGGGCAAGGTAGACTTCCCCCATGCCGCCTTCCCCAAGCTTGGCCGAAATCTTAAACTCGCCGATCGTGGTCCCGGGGCCGAGGTCCGTCTGCGGCACCGTGATCGCGGCTTGGCAATGCGGGCAGGTAACGTGCGCTCCGACGCCTGAGACGTCTATCTCAAGACTGCCGTGGCACTGCGAACAATTGAAAGTAATAAACATGGCGAATTATTCCGAGCCCAGCGCCCATTCCTATCTTTGCCCATAACCATACGCGCTTCCTTTCTGAATGCAATATTTTTAATATTTTTTCGGGCAGAACGAACCAGGCAAGAAAAAAGGAAGATGGAGCTATACGGGCATTGAATCAAATTTCCAGAACTTTATTGGTTTTGGACATTATGATTTGGCGTTCTACAACGCGGCGATTACATTCGGCTGTTCCGGCTCTCCTTTCTGGAATATAGCTCAATTCTCACCGCCAGATTCCGCCCTTGACTTTACATGAGCAAGTTGTCTACATTGATTCGCATCAAGGCGCCATGCATTGATATTGGCATCGGGTAAATTCGCCTGTAAATCAACAAGAATCTGAAAGGTCCGGGTTATGACGTCTGACAAATTGAAGATTCTAATCGCCGAAGGCGAAGGCCTGACAGTTGAGTTTAAGGAAAGATACACCCCGAAAATTGACCGCGACATCGTTGCTTTGGCAAATGCCAAAGGCGGTTTTATTCTTCTCGGTGTCAACGATGAGAGCAAAGTTGTCGGCGAGAATCTTACCAATCAAATGAAAGCGGAAATCCTGTCGATTGCCAGAAACTGTGAGCCACATATAACCATTTCCAAGGTTTCTCGCGTTGACAATGTTGTCGTCGTCGAGGTGCCGGAAGGCGATGAGAAGCCTTATAGTTGTTCGTCCGGCTATTTTCGACGGCTTGACGCGGTAACACAGAAGATGGTGCAAAAAGAAATACGTTCCATGATTAGGGAATCAACAGATGTGCATTTTGAAAGCCTGCCCTGTAAGGGTTTTTCTTTTGGCGATATTTCCCTGGGCAAAGTCAGAACATTTTTAAAGGAGGCACAGACTTCTTTTAAGGTAAGCAAAGATGTTTTACCTTCTTTTTTATCGAGCCTGAGCATTATTAAAGACGGCAGAAACATCAACGCCGGTGCGTTGATGTTTGCCGGTGAGATTAACAAATTCATTCCTTATTCGGAAACGATTCTCGCGGCATTCAAGGGTACGACCAAAACGCATATTTACGACCGCAAGGATGTGCGGGATGACCTGTTGACCCAGCTCAACGAAGCGATGGCATTTCTTAAGAAGCACCTGAACGTGCGAAGCGAAATCCGCGAACTAAACCGTCATGATATTTACGAAATCCCCCTGGATGCCCTGCGCGAAGCCCTGGTCAACGCGATTGTCCATCGCGATTACAGCATGAGGGGAACAAATATCTCCGTGAACGTTTTTGACAACAGGGTAGAGATCGTTAATCCTGGAGGTCTTCCGGCCGGGATCTCCAAGGCGAATTTCGGCAAGGAATCTGTCCGGCGCAATCTGATCATAGCGGATTTGTTTCACCGGATGGATAAGATGGAGCGGGTAGGTTCCGGTATCGGCAGGATGCGCGAACTGATGAAGGGCGCCGGTCTTAAGGAGCCGGGTTTTGAATCCGACACGTTTTTCCGGGCAATATTTTACCGCAACCCGGTGTTTGCTTTGAAAAGCAGTAAGGGAGTAAATGAGGGAGCAAATGAGGGAGTAAAATCGTTGCTTGGATACATTCATAAGAACCCCGGCCAAAGAGTGCCGTCCATGTCGCAATCACTTGGAATAGCGCCTAAGACCCTTGAGAGATGGCTGAAACAGCTCAAGGACAAAGGAAAAATTAAATTCGATGGAAGCGCAAAAACCGGCGGGTATTATGTTGTTGATAAGAATCAATAGCCGGTAACGCATACGCATTAGCGTTCACATCCGAACTTATACTACACGACGGGCTTTTACCGACGGGCACTTTCGCCGTCAAATATCACTCGCTACGACTTCATCCGGGCTGATTTCGCTGTTGGCCGGTTCTCACGTTTTTCCACAGAAACCAGCTTGCTACCTTTTTGCACCTGTTTGGCGCATCGTTTATGACAAGAGGGCAAAAGATGGGAAAAGAAGAAAAGAGCCAAGATTGAAACACGATATAACGCTGATAGTATTGATTTTATTGATTAAAATGCGATTTTACTCAATAATTTAACGGGGTGCCGGAGGAGGGAGTTGAACCCTCATGGTGTTACCACCACTGGATTTTGAGTCCAGCGCGTCTGCCATTTCGCCACTCCGGCAACAAAGAAAAGAAATACTAACGTTTCCGGTAAAATCAGACAAGGAAAAGATATTTTCCCCTGGCAAAGAAGGGTCAACGGCCGGCTATCAAAAAAACGCATTTAATTCTTTTTTGAATTCAAATATTTCCCCGGCAAGAAAGAAAGACCCTGCTGCGCAAACAATGCCATCCTTCTCCAAGGCAAGCCGCCCGGCTTCCGCCAATGCCTGTGGAATAGTTGCAGCCGAAAACGTCCAGTTTTTGATCCGCGCATGTTCCGCCAATTTTTCAGGCGGAATGCTGCGTTCATTGGAAAACGAAACAAGCCAGCAATGCCGGACGGGAACGGTTATATTGCGGAAAAACCCGGGAACGTCCTTGTCCGAACACATTCCCAGGATAAGAAAAACCGGCTTGCCTCCAAAAAGTTCTTTCAACGAATTATTCAAC
>Ga0247841_10012457_pt1 | contig 11085 bp, 12 predicted proteins | sample LaCruzMarch2015__2_FD_192410 | JGI IMG/M metagenome (GOLD analysis project Ga0247841, IMG submission 192410) | Freshwater microbial communities from meromictic Lake La Cruz, Castile-La Mancha, Spain - LaCruzMarch2015_18m | ecosystem: Environmental > Aquatic > Freshwater > Lake | place: Spain...
TTAACAAGTAGTAACATGACTTATTTTAAATATCATCCTGTCAATTGGATTGATGGAATGCGCATCAATAAAGATCATTTCATCGCTTCAGAAAATGCCTTGCTCGAAAGGATTCAATGGGCAGCAGGCTTCGCCATAAACAATTTCAATTATGGAATACTGCCACCTTATGACGATACGGAAACTTCTCTTAAAATCACTACCGAAGTTGATGCCAGGAATATACTTCACGCCAGGCTGAACTCATGTAAGGCTATCACCAGAGGAGGTATTGTGATCGATATCCTCCATGTGTCAGGTGATCATTCTGAATTCAATCTGCCTGTTATTGAAACTACCCTGGATTTGCAAAAATCCGAATTTGACAGTTATTTTCTGGTATTAACGGTTGATCCCTTTAAAAGAGTTCCTTCAGGTGAGGCAAACCCTGATGAGAATCCTCCGAGAAATCCATTTGTATCATCTGAATATAAGCTTAATCTTGTACCCGCAAATAATATCAACACTTCCAGGCTTGGTCAGCATTTCCTGGTAATCGGTTTTTTGACGGTCGTTGACAATATAGCCAGACTTGCCGAAGGCTATATTCCACCATGCAGCCATGTAAGAAGTCATACGGCATTAATAGATCTTCATGATCAGATTACCAATTTCCTTGTGAACCTGGAAAAAGGAGCACTGGAAATCATCCGAAAGATCCATACAAAACGCCAGAAATCGACCTTATCAGGCAGCGTTCTTGACTTCAACGAAAAACTCCTGATTTTCTTAAGCAAACAGATCACGGAGCATAAGTGGACCCTGATGCAGATGCCTCCGGTTTACATGCTTGAATCCCTTGCCCATCTGGCAAGGCTTATCCTGAATATTACCGAATCTTACTCCCATGAAAACAAGGAAGAGATGATAAACTATTTTTCTGACTGGTGCAATCTCCGCCAGGGGGAGTTTGAGGAAATATTGATGAAATCCATGAACGTCAGATATATACATGAGAATATGCAGGATACTATTACACCCCTTCTTAAGTTTATGAAAATTATTTCGTTTTTATATGAAACACTTCGCGGCCTGGAGTATATAGGAAAACCAAAGGAACTGGGAGTATATATCAAAGAGGAAGTTAAAACAAAGAGAAACTTTTTTGCTGAAGATTAATAAATTTTAAAAGACATGAAAGCCTTAAACAGACAACAGCGCAGGGGCGCGATTTTAAAGTTCGTCATCCTTTATTTTGTTACAATTATTTTCATCATTATTCCATTTATTTTTCTTGGGAATTTTATTGATCAGCAAAATAAGGAATTGAATAGTAAAATTGGTGAATGCAGAAGTGATCTGGATATTTGCAGGAAACAAACCAAAACCCCCAGGAAATGGGATGCAAGTCTTAAGGAATATTATACGGAGTATTATGATATTGAACAATCGCTGAATGTAATTAAGAATGATATGGTCAGTTCTGTTGAAATGGATTTAGACAGCTGGACCCCTGAAATACACAAGCATTTCATTGTACTCATTGATAACCTGCAGTATTTGCATAACCGGTTAGAAATTCAAAACGAGGAATTAAAGGATATTATACCAGAGTGATTTTAATGTTAAAATGCGCATCCTGAAAATGAATTATACTTATAGCAGGAGCAAGAATTTCAATGGACTATTATAAAATTCCTCTTAAGTTGGATAACATCTTAAAGATGCAGGATCTTCCACGCTGTAATCTGAAAGAATCGGTTGCCGGAATGATCCATCTAATTGCAACTTCAAGTTTTGGAGAATGCAAACATGATGAAACTTTCGGTTGTGATATCTGGAACCATGAATTTGAAAATATAACAAGTGCCCAGGCTTTTAAGGAGAATGTCAGGGAATCAATGAAAGGTGCTATTTCAAGGTATGAAAAGAGAATAGAGTTTGTAAATGTTGATGTTGATATTGAGCAAGTGATGTCGAGCCTTAAAAAGAGAAGGATTAAAAACCGGATTGTGCTTAGCGTTACGGGAAAATTAGTGATGACCAATGAAGATTTTAATTATTCTGAACATTTTTTTATAGGACCATTATCATATTATTGATGAATTTCAGCAAAAATGCACGAAAGCAAGGAGAAAATAAAAAGCAGGATGATCAAAACAGCCTCACACTTTTGGGGCTATAATGAATTGCAACCCGAGGATTCTTTCGATCCCCTGGTTGGATTATTGATCGGTGCTTGTGCCAGTGAGCTGGAAAAATTAAACAGGGAAATCCATGATACCGAGTCGCGGTTAATTGAAAAGCTGATCGAGATCCTGACACCCGGACCGATAACCAGTCCTTTGACGGCCCATGGTATCCTTCATGCACATCCGTCGAAACCTGAGTTGACCGTTGATTCTTCATGCCAGTTCTATTACCCGAAAAAGATAGTTGATCAGCAAACAGGGAAATCCGAAGAAAAAAATCTTTATTTTACTCCGGCCGGGAATTATCTTTTACTGGATGCACGCATAAAATATATCGCCGTTCATTCAAATATTTACCAACTAGCTGACGACTACAAGGAGATATTTATCGAATCAGATCTGAATTCAAAGCTGCCTTCCAACCGCATTTGGGTAGGAATTGAATGGGCACAGGATCTGAAAAACCTAAACCAGCTCCCCCTTTTTATCAATGCAAGAAATAGTTATTTGCGGGAGAGACTCATAAGTTTTCTTCCGAGAACCACATGGTTTTTTAACGGCCAAAAACTTGAAAGTTACACTGGATTTCCACATTTGTCAGCATCTGAGGATAGCCCGCTTAAACAATTGGAGAAAGAATTTAGTATCATTGATAAAATAATTACATTCACCAACAGGTACTATTCAGATCAATTTGTAACCCTTGATTTTAAAAGTATTCCACCTGTAACGGCAGAGAACCTGGCAGTACCCGGAGAATTCAGGAAAACCTTTTCTGATAAACTTCTTGGCAAGATCGAACCGGAAATTCTTTGGATTGAGATCCATTTTCCGGTCGTGCTTGAGGAAGAAGCGGCAGAGGACCTGTACATCTTCCTAAATGCTTTTCCTGTAATCAACAGGAAGTTAAACGAATTCACAGGGAGCACCCGTGAAAGCCTTAACATCATACCATTAGATACTGATGATCTCTTTCTGGATCTAATCAGTGTGGTTGGGAAAGGCGGCGATGCTTATACAAGCGAATTGTTCATGGGAATGAACCAGCTCAGGTCAGGTTCTTTGCTTCTGAGACAAGGAAATATCGGCAGGTTTGATTCCAGTAAGGCAAAAGAATACCTTGAATATCTTATCGAAGTGCTTAAGGATGAAAGCGCTGCCTTTAATGTTATTGGCTCCGACCTTTTGCATGCCAATCTGAAAGAATTGAGCCAGAGCATCGCACGACTTGAAAAAAAGATCAATGAAACTGATGTTTCCAAGTCTGAAAATCATTATTTAATTGTCCATCCCAATAAGGGAGATGATCTCGTTTTTATTCAATTCTGGACCACGAACGGAAGTATCTCCAATAATATTAAAAGCGGTGTTTTTTTCAATCTGTATTCAGGTAAAGACATAATAGCCAACAGTCTCAGATTACTGACTTCCACTATTGGAGGGAAGGAACGACCGGGTCGGGAGGAGCGGGTGAATATATACAGGAGCGCCCTTTTATCAAAAAACAGGATTGTCACGGAGGAAGATATAAAAACTCTATGCTATGAACATGTCGGGAACAATATCTCGAAAGTGAAAATTCACAAAGGAATAACAGAAGGTTCGTCATCGGTTCAGGGGTTTATCAGAACCATTGATGTGACTATAAAATTTGAAGATATTAATAAGTTTTCAACGGAAGAATTGTATGAGTTGAAGAAGGGCTTACTGACCAAATTAGAGCAAAGGTCGGCCATTGTATTTCCATATAGGGTATTCTTTACTTAACTCCTTAGCGTATAATAATCTTCAATCCTGGCGAACAGGTTTAAAATTTCCGTTTCTCTTTCCGCTTTCATCAGTTCAATTTTAAAAAACTTGAAATCCGGATATCCTTTAAAATAATCAGCATAATGCTTTTTTATTTCGTTGAGAGCAATCCGTTCTCCTTTCCAGTCGACCGATTTTTCAAGGTGTATCCTGCATATCCTGACCCGTTCGTGAATATCGGGCGGTGCAAGTTTTTCCCCGGTGGCCAGGTAATGCCTGATCTCCCTGAAAATCCAGGGATTCCCATAGCTTCCCCTTGCTATCATAAGACCGTCGACATGATAGGTATCTTTGAAAAACCTGGCTGCCTCCGGTGTTAACACATCCCCATTGCCGAAGACAGGAATATGCATAGACGGATTCCTTTTTACCTCTCCGATCAGTGTCCAGTCGGCGGGCTCGCTCGAACGGGTCACCCTCGTCCGGGCATGGATTGTGATAGCCTGAATTCCAACATCCTGCAATCGTTCAGCTATCTCTACTATGTCTTTACGATGATTATCATAACCGAGCCGGGTTTTGACCGTAACGGGTTTATTCACCGCTTTCACTACTGCTTCGGTCATCTTTACCATTTTAGGGATATCGTTCAGGATTCCTGAGCCGGCACCCTTTTCCGCGACTTTTTTAACAGGGCACCCAAAATTAATGTCGATAATATCGGGGTCTGCTTCTTCAGCGTACCTGGCTGCCATCACCATCGAATTGATATCATGACCGAATATCTGGATACCGATTGGCCGTTCGAATTCGGTAAATTCAAGTTTTTTAAGACTTTTGGCTGCGTCACGGATGAGCCCTTCCGATGAAATGAATTCGGTATAAGTAATATCGGCGCCGAACATTTTACAAACGTATCTGAACGGCGGGTCGCTGACATCCTCCATGGGTGCGAGCAGGATGGGAAATTCACCGGCTTCTATGGGACCTATTTTTACCAAAATGTTCGCTCATCATTCAAGATACAAAATTAGTAAATTTGCAGGCTATCAATGTAAATTTATGTTCCGTGAACCCCCTTTTCAAAATTTATCTCCTTCTCTGAAGATACTAGCCCTGATCACGGTGATGATCGTTATTTTCCTGGTAGTGCTGGCACTGGGGGTTGCCTTATCCATACCATTTTTCGGGCGTGGGTTTTTGGATAACATTTCGGCATTTTCCGATTATACAGATCTGCGAACCTTACATGCTCTAAAGTATTTCCAGATCGTAAACCAGATCGGTATTTTTATTGTACCGGCAATCCTGTTTGTCATGCTCACCGATGACAATTTTTCCGGATACCTTAAGCTGGATAATGGGATCAAGCGATTCAGCATCATATTTGGATTTATTGTACTGGTCGTTTCCCTGCCTTTTATCAATTGGCTTGTTCAGATTAACAGCGAAATGCATTTAAGGCCTTTTCTTGCTGGTGTGGAAAGATGGATGCGGAATTCAGAGGATAATGCCCGGAAATTGACAGATGCATTCCTTTCTACCGGGGAATGGGGTGGCTTTCTGGTTAACCTTCTGATGGTTGCCGGCCTGGCTGCTGTGGGCGAAGAACTGATCTTCCGGGGTATCCTGGTGCGGTTATTCCGTGAATGGACCCGGAATGTACATCTTTCCGTCATTATTCCCGCCTTTTTGTTCAGCGCGTTGCATCTCCAGTTTTACGGATTTTTCGGACGATTGATGCTTGGCGTAATGCTTGGCTATCTTTTTGTCTGGTCGGGGTCGCTTTGGGTGCCAATAGTAGTCCATTTTCTCAATAATGCGATGGCGGTGACCCTGTCTTTTTTAGATCAGCGGGGAATTATAAACACCGACCTGGAGTCTTTCGGATCATCTCAAAACACCCTGGTCATTACCGGGAGTTTTGTACTTATGGTTTTTACTATGGGCATGATTTACCTTCATGAAAGGGGTTATTTCAAAAAAAAGCCCCAGGTTGATTAAAAACCAAGGGCTTACATGAAAATATATTTCGGGTTTCACTATTTCAATCTGGCCGTTTTACGACTGGAGTAATTTATTTTAAAAGCGCCTGCTTTTCTCAGTTCCTGCTTGATATCAGAAACAATTCCCATACGCGTGTCACGGTCTGCTTTAATAGAGGTAGTCAGGAACCTGCGATCGGCTTCATCGCGGGCTTCACGCTCCGTAGCAATAAAAGACTGAATATCCTCGACGGTAGCGAACTGATCATTGAGTTGTATCCGTGATTCAGTACCATACATTCCTTTTATAGGTTGACCCACATAGATGAAACTGACGAGTGATTTTCTTTCAAGTTTCTGCACTTCAGTGGCATTAGGGAGGCGGATTTTCACGATGAGTGTTGTCTCACGCATGGTAGTAGATACCATAAAGAAGCATAACAATATGAAAACAATGTCGGGTAATGATGCCGTGCTTATCTTAGGCATCCCGGTTGATTTTTTTTCTTTAAATCGTCCCATAGTGTATCTTCTTATTTAGTTTTACCAATATCTTCAGGTTCAGCTTCTGAGATGGCAAGTGGGATGACAGCCTGGATTGCTTCCTGTTTTAAAGGATCAACCAGTTTATCATATTTTGTACCAAATTTTTCTGTGGATAGCTCATCGCGCATTTCCTGGAAAGCCCTGGTAAGCTCATTCTGCACTTTAATGTACATTTCGTACGAAGTTCCACGGTCATTCTTTAATGAAATGACACCCTTTGAAACATAAACATCACCCATAAGTTCAATTCGTTCGAGCTTTTTCTCCGGTAAATTAGGATCATTGTTTGGATTCAGGAAGAAGGTCTTTGTCTCATCTTTTAAAGTAAGCAGGTTGCCCGGTTTTCCTTCGACCAGGAGCATGTTTGCACTATTAACAAGGACTTCGAAAATGTTTCTCTGGTTAAAGTCAACGCTTGAATTATCTTCAACCGGGGGAGGCAGTTTCCTGGTAATACCCGTGTCCACATCCATAGTTACGGTAACCAGGAAGAAAATCAGGAGAAGAAAAGCGATATCCGCCATAGAGCCCGCATTGATCTCCGGTATTTCTCTTTTAGATCTCATAAACCGGAATATTATTTAAAAAATCTGTGCAACGAAGTATATATAAAAACACCGACGGCTATAACCATAATGAAGTAAGTCATAATCAAACCTGCTCCTACCATTTTTACACCATTAGCTGAAATGTGGTATTTCTCGAGCATAGCTGGCGAGTATGTGTTTTTCGAAATAGCATAGGAAATGAATCCCAAAATGAGTATAATTGCAACGACTGCCACCACTTTCAAAGATCCTTTCGGGTTCTTGAGAATATTATAGACGGAAGAGGCCAGGGTGATTACAACTGATAAAATCAGGAGGGCATACATCCAAAAAAGCAGCAAGTCAGGAGACCCTGGATTTAAATAAAACAGCACTGTAAATAATGCTGAGATACCCATAAGTCCATACAGCAGCCACTGAACATATTTAAAATTCTTTTCATTCATGGCAGTGACTTATTTTTTGTACTTTGATAGAATGTCGATGAAAGAGATCGAACTGTCTTCCATATCATTGACGATACTGTCAATCTTGGCAACCAGGTAATTATAGAAGAGTTGCAGGATGATGGCGACAATCAGACCGAATACGGTGGTTAAAAGAGCGACCTTGATACCACCGGCAACGATTGTAGGGCTGATATCACCGGCAGCTTCAATAGCGTCGAATGCCTGAACCATCCCGATAACCGTTCCGAGGAAGCCGAGCATAGGTGCGGTAGCGATGAAGAGTGAAATCCAGGAGAGCCCGCTTTCCAGTCTGCCCATAAGCACGCCGCCATAAGCAATGACAGATTTTTCGACCATATCCAGGCCTTCATCATAGCGTGTCAGTCCCTGGAAGAAGATACTGGCAACCGGTCCGCGTGTAGATTTGCAAACTTCTTTGGCTTCTTCAATTCCCTTGGATTCAAGAATCGTTTCTAATTGGTTCAACAATTTCTTGGTGTTTGTTCCTGAAAGATTAAGGTACAAAGTCCTCTCAATGGAAATGGCAAGACCAAGAATAAGACAGAGCAGGATTGAGGCCATAAAACCGGCGCCACCCTGGATGAAATAATTTTTTATCATCTGGTGAAAACCTCTGGATTGGCCAGCATCCTGTACAGTTTCCGTCTGAGTAACCGTCTGGCTTCCTGTACCTTGAGTCTGAGCGTGAACCTGATTGCATACCCCGACTGTAAGAAGGGCTGCCATTGTTAAAAATGCGATTAAGCGTTTCATAGTTTAACAGATTGATTATTAACTTATTATTTTGGTTTATAAATAAAATTTGCGGAGAGAATGGGATTCGAACCCATGAACCGCTTGTGACGGTTACACACTTTCCAGGCGTGCGCCTTCGACCGCTCGGCCATCTCTCCCTGCATTAAACGGTTCAACTCTCCAAATTCGAGCGCTAAAGTAATAAAAAAACTATTAAGTGATTTTTAGAAAGGATATTTATAAGCAATCTAATCTATAATTATCATTTCATATGGTTGATTTAATCTTATTGGGTTAATTCCCCGCCCCTTAGGGCGAAAGTATTATAACCGACGGGTTAACCCGTCGGTTAAATAGATACCCCGCTGCTTGCGGCGGGGTTGTTCATTCATTCTCCGCTTAACTAACTGTTATCTCACCTCTTAGAGAAACACGGAGCATTTTTTCTATTTCTTCTTTGCTTAGTCCCGTACCAAATAAATACATCAGTTTGGCCACTGCAGATTCGGTGGTAATATCTAATCCGGAGATCACCCCAAGTTTGCCAAGTTCACGGCTGGTAAGGTATTTCCCGATTTCGACAGACCCTGTCTTGCACTGGGTAACATTAAGAACTATGATACCCCTGGCTATGGCCAATTTGATCTGCTCAAGAAACCATTGATCCGTCATGGCGTTGCCTGATCCATAGGTCTCAAGAATTATAGCTTTTAACCCTTCAATCGCAAGTTGTGACCTGACCGATTCAGCTGAAATCCCGGGAAACAGCTTGAGGATGGTGATGTTATTGTCAAGCGCAGTATGAGCTCTTAATGTCTTGAAGTTGGGCTTGAGAATAGCATTATAGTTGTACTTGATGTTTATGCCAACCTCGGCCAGAGACGGATAGTTGCCTGACTGGAAAGCCCCGAAATTTTCAGCATTGTATTTAAAAGTCCTGTTTCCCCTGAGCAGCTTATTCTCAAAATAGACAGCCACTTCAGGTACGACAGGGGTTTCATCCTGTTGGGCAGCAGCTATTTCGATGGCGGTGACAAGATTCTCCCGGCCATCACTTCGGATCATACCAAGAGGTAACTGCGAACCGGTCAGGATAACGGGCTTGTTCAGGTTTTCCAGCATGAAACTCAGTGCAGAAGCCGTATAAGCCAATGTATCAGAACCATGTAAAACGACGAAACCATCATATTTTTCATAATTCTTTTCGATAACCGAAACTAACAACACCCAATGCTGCGGGTTCATATTGGAAGAATCAAGCAACGGATCAAATGAATAAAACTCAATCTGGTAATCCAGCTTGCCTAAAATCGGGATATGTTCATATAATTCTGAACCATTGACCGGATGAAGACTTCCCGTCTCTTTGTCTTTGACCATACCAATGGTCCCGCCGGTGTAAATTATCAGGATAGAGATTTGAGAAAACATAACCAGAAATTAGAAATTGAAAATTGAAAATTGAAAATTGAAAATTGAAAATTGAAAATTAAAACAACCTAATGGCTACTTTATAACCACTTTATGACTACTTTATGACCACTTTATGACCACTTTATGACCCTATTTTAAACATTTTAATTGCATTTTGCGTAGTAATCTCTGCGACCTCTTCCACGGTTCTTCCTTGAATTTCGGCCAGTTTATTTGCTATTTCTAGAATATATGCACTTTCGTTTCTTTTACCCCTGTATGGTGTCGGGGCAAGAAATGGTGCATCGGTTTCCAGAAGCAGGCTGGTCAGGGAAACCTTTTCAACGACTTCCGCCAGACTCGGGTTCTTATAAGTGATCACACCTCCGATACCCAGCAGGAAGCCCAGGTTGATGATATGATCTGCCTGCGCCAGGGTTCCGGTAAAACAATGAAAAACGCCCCTAAGTCCCGGCTGATAGACTTCTTGTAACAAATGGAATATTTCATCGAAAGAATTCCTGGCATGTATAACTATTGGTAGATCAAATTCCAGAGCCAGTGAAACCTGAACGCGGAAAGCTTCCTGCTGCTCAATGAAATAGGTTTTATCCCAGTAAAGATCGATTCCCATTTCCCCGATCGCATAGAACTTTTCCTTCTTAAGCCATTCTTTTACCACCTCAAGGTGAATGAGATAATCCTGGCCGACAGATGTGGGATGGAGTCCCATCATGGGAAAACAATTTCCCGGGAAATCGCGGATGATATCCATCATCGGGTTGATGCTGTCTTTATCGATATTGGGGAGGATCATGTACCTGACATCCTGATTGATGGCATTCCGGATAACCTCATACCGGTCACCATTAAATTGTTTCAGGTAGAGATGAGTATGCGAGTCGGTAAGGATCATGCGACAAAATTAAGGGAATTTAAAGCCGAAGTCTTACTTTTGTAAAAAATCGGCTTTGAAAAAGATCCTCATCATCAGGTTCAGCTCTATCGGCGATATCGTTCTGACCACACCGGTAATCCGATGCCTGAAGCAACAGATCCCCGGTTCCGAGATTCATTTTGCCGTCAAGAAAGCTTTTTCCCCCGTAATACAGGCAAATCCGTACATTAATAAGATCCATATTCTGGAAGATGATCTGAAAGGATTGACAAAAAAGCTGAAAGATGAGAATTTCGATTTTATTGTCGATTTGCACCAGAGTTTGCGGTCATGGAAGATACGATTGTCCCTCGGGACTCCATCCCTGGGCTTCCCCAAGCTGAACCTTAAAAAATGGCTGCTGGCGAAGTTCAAGATCGACCTGATGCCCGGTATCCATATCGTCGACAGGTACTTCAAAGCCACAGCTCCATTGGGAGTCGTCAATGACGGAAAAGGCCTGGATTATTACATTCCACAGGGAGATGAATTTGATGTGGCATTGTTGCCAGAGGGCTTCCGGGAAGGTTA
>Ga0247841_10012458_pt1 | contig 11085 bp, 11 predicted proteins | sample LaCruzMarch2015__2_FD_192410 | JGI IMG/M metagenome (GOLD analysis project Ga0247841, IMG submission 192410) | Freshwater microbial communities from meromictic Lake La Cruz, Castile-La Mancha, Spain - LaCruzMarch2015_18m | ecosystem: Environmental > Aquatic > Freshwater > Lake | place: Spain...
AACAGATTATTCTTCCCAAATCTTTTTTTTATTTCAGAAATAATCTGGCTTTTCATTTTTCCTGCCCTGCCTCCCCCTGCCACAGGGTTCAAAATTATATGTACAAAAAGGTTCTCCATTTCACCATTTAACTATTTCACTATTTCACTATTTCACTATTTTAGCGACAAAGGTATCCCTGCTGACAGGCATATCAGAATTGGTTTTCCGGAAGTCAAAGGTTGATCTTGCAGATTTTGCAAAAAAAGGAAGTCAATTGTAACCAGCCGGCAATATATTGACTGAAATCAACTTAACCAAATGGTATTGAGGGATGATTTTTGCAGAAATTAATAATTTTCCTTTAAGGATTTGCAGATTTTGCAAAAAAATCGTAGCGTGTCACACGTCGAGGAAAATCCTACCAATGCCATTTATTAACATCAATAGCGCTTTCAATCATGATTTCACGGTCATCAGGCAACTGGTAAAAGAAATCAATGTTGGTTATTTTTTCAACACTGTCAATGGTTACAGCATAATGTTGCAATGACTCCTGGCTGCTTTTATTTGGAATAATAAACCCGATGCCTTTGATGTCTGGTTCAGAATAATCGAGGATTACTTTATAAAAATATTGTGGTACTGCAACCTTGTTCAAACCAATTGCAGGGAGTCCATCTGTAAGAACCCCGCCGGTTACGATATATATTGCTTTATTATCAACAGCCCATTGTCTGACCTGCTCTTCTAATTGTTTCCATATCCCTCTGTTAAAGCCGGGGATCTGTGGGGACATGTTTGATAAGTAAAATGACTCGAGCATGGTCTGCTGTGAATATGACATGTCAGCTGCAGGAGCCAGGTGCCCTTTATCATATCCTGATTTTGCGTAATCACTGTTTGCAGCAGAACTTGATTTAATCAATGGGTCGGGTACAAATTTGTTATTTCGTCTAACTTCAGGGTTGGTCTCATCTGAAGTAAGTTCATAAGCAACCCACACTGCCTGTTTAGAGGTTGTATTGTATGAAAGTGTGTAACCTGTGTGAGTGAGTATCAGTTCTTTCGGTCCTGTTTTCGGAATTTCCAGGTGAGGGATGGCAACAACAGGAGTGGGTGTGGTTGTTGCTTCTGACTGTGCAAAGGAAAAAAAGCTGATGGATATTAAAAACAGGATCAAAATAGTTTTTTTCATATTTTTTGATTTATAATTGTTACTTTTCTAAGATTCTGGTGCGAATGTTCTTTGTGTTTTCCATATCCTTCCGGTTAATTATGATATAAACTGTTTCTGCAGATTTGTCAATATTCTTATCTGAGAATGATCAACTTCCTGATCAGTATCTGATCAAAGGATAAATAAATTTTTCTCATTTGAAATTAGTTTTTCTTTTGCTGTTCTTAGATCTATTGTATCACCAACTTTTTAGTCTCAACGCCTGCTTTGGTTTGAATTTTTACAAGATAAATACCTTTTGCCAGTTTACTCACATCCATCTCAGTCTGATTATTCTTCAGGCACTCATCATGCAATATCTGTTTACCTTCAAGAGTAAAAATATTTATCATGGGTTCTCCTGGTAAAGTCCTTTTGTTTGAAATTGTGATTTTATTCGTTGCCGGGTTGGGGTAAATCGTGAATGTTAGCTCTTGTAATCCAATCTCTTCAATAAGAGTAACGCCTCCATCTGTTGTTTTTAAAATAGTTCCTCCCACTCCAACCGTATAGCCTATATTGTTATCAGTAAAGTAAACTGAACTCAACAAATTATCTGTTCCACAAGAGAATGCAGTCCAGGATGAACCACCATCTGTAGTTTTTAAAATGATTTTTTCAACACCAACATCCCTGCCCGCTGCGTAACCGGTATTGGCATCAGTAAAGAAAACCGAATACAACCAAACGTCCTGTGAGCTAAATAATTCAGTCCAGGATATGCCTCCATCAGTTGTTTTTAAGATGATCCCTGTACCCACTGTATAAACAGTACTGGCCTCTGTAAAATATACCGAATTTAAACTATGATAGGTTCCGCTAGGTAATTCAGTCCAGGTTGTGCCTCCATTTGTTGTTTTTATTATGGTCCCATTGTCACCAACGACAATACCTGTACTGACATCGGTAAAGTAAGCCGAATATAACTGCTCAAGTGTTATTATGCTGGTTAATACAGTCCAGGATGTGCCTCCATTGATGGTTTTTACGATGGTACCATTTTCACCTACAGCATAACCTGTACTGGCATCTGGAAAGTATACTGAATATAAGTAATCAGTTGTTCCACTGGACAATTCATTCCATGTTGTGCCTCCATCCAACGTTTTTAAGATGGTACCATAATTACCCACAACATAACCAGTATTGGCATCGGTAAAGTAAACTGAATTCAACCTATTTGTTGTTCCGCTCGATAAAATAGTCCAGTCTGATCCTCCGTCAATAGTTTTTATGATGGTTCCACATTCTCCCACAGCATAACCCGTATTGGCATCGGTAAAACAAACCGATTGTAATGTATTCCCTTGTGGTAAGGGGTTTTGCCATGTCCATTGGGGAAAAGCAAAAACCGAAAATAGAGAAGAACAAAGTATCAAGGAAATTGTTTTCATTTACTTTAAGTATTAAGTTGTTAGCCTGCTTGTCTTGAATGTTTATATAGATTTTTCTTATCAGAGTGAGATATGCTAATAAATATAAATATTTAACTGTTAATATCCTGTTTTTCATAAAAAGCAACCAGGTAAAAACTAAAGACCAGGGCAGTAACGATCTGGATAAGAATTGGAGTTGTTACTAGTCCGGAATTAATAAGGGTCAATTGTATCATCAAGTATTTCAGGATATAATATACGGTTTTACTAATAATAATACTCAGGAAAACAGCCGGGAACAGGTGTTTTATTCTCTTTGCCAGAAAATAAAACAGAAAGACATTCAATGTTAGTTCGGCGGCAATAAGTATCATCTTAGGAAGTACAGGATGACCGGAAATTATTAATGAAAACAATGGCATCGTTAAAGCGAGAAGATATCCATTCATTTTGCTTGAATGAACAAGCGCCAGTATGAGCATCAACCGCATCGGCTCTATTAAATAAACAGGTAAACTTAGCAGATGAGAAATGGTCGGAACCAAATAGATAAAAGCAAGAGCGAAAATATCGATTAAAATTCCGTTCAATGCTCTTCTTTGAATTAAAGTATGAGTCAAGGCATTCATGGCTATTCTTGTTTAATGATTTTTATATTCTGTTCACTACCGGAAGTCTTTAAACGCAAAATATAGGCGCCGTTTCCATATGGAACCAGGTTGACCAGGGTCAATGGCTGTTTCATGATATTACCAGACAGCAGGATTTTCCCTCTCAGATCAATTAAATGGTACTCAAGTATTCTGTAACCCGGATTGGCGATATGGATGTATTGTCTGGCAGGGTTCGGATAAACCTTTATGTCTGACCCAATTAAATGGTTAATGAACCCGGTATATGATTCATGCGCTTTATAGAGTTCGATCCCGGTGCCGGTTCCAAGATTCCGTGTATATTGTTTGTGAAGAGAATCATTCCAGTGTTCGTGCACCCCCAGGGAGGCGATCAGAATACTGTCAGCATCGGGATCATAACTGATATTGTCAGGCCATAGGGAGGAGTCTGCCGCCTGGTGGAGGTAATCGTCCACCCCGAACCAGTTTGGCCGGCTTTCGGGAATGGTTGTCCCATTGTATTCGGTTCTCAGGAAATCATGACAGACCGATTCTATTGCAACAGGATCCAGCGACATGAACAGCGACGAACACCAATCATTATTAAATGGAATGGAAGCCCATTTAAAAGGCACTCCCAATGCATCTTCTCCCGGATACAGGCCATCGACAATGATCAACAGGTTTTTGCCGGTAAGAAGTTTATGCATCATAATATCCGTTTGCACGCGGTACAAGCCATAACCCAGACGTGTGGGATTATCTGTGCCATCCATCAATCCTTTATGCAAATGCATGGCCCATTCCCTGGTAAATGAACCAAAATGGTTTTTTGCTGCAAGCGTAATTCCACCTGTGGCATGGGCCTTCAATGCCGGGATATTAATCAGGTAGTCAATCTCATCGAAGATGGTAAATAACTTATCGGATACGGCATCGGGCATCACGTTTCCATGATCGGAAAAAAACACCCTGTCACTGAGGGTCACAGCAACAGGTGTTCTTCCCAGACCTATAATATTCAGTTCAGGGTGAATCAGGTTATTACCAAGAATATGGACTCCCGGGAATTCGTCATGCCACAGATCATAGAATTCCTTGTATATATTGCGTGCAGGATCGCCGACATAAATCATCTCTTCCGGTACTGAAGCACTATATACAAGTTGACGAAGCACGGACAGGACGACAAAAGGATTGGTTTCGGACGCGAAATCATTTATGGCGAGATGATCTGTCCGGCCCAGATCCGCGTTAAATCTGCCGGAAGCCAGCCCACCGTAAGCAGTTGTCGCATTTACCTTGATGAGAATTTTCTGACCCGGAGCATAGCCTGTATTTCCATTGCCATGAGTGAAGTTGAAGAATTTGAAAATAGTATCCCAGGCATCGTGAACATCTGCCTTGCCTGTTAACCCGATAATTGATTTGATAATCATGCTGTCAATGACCTCCTGATCATTGTTCTTGGACATAAACCAGGCATCATCACCGGAGTCAATTATTCCATTATTGTTGGATGTATTTGAACAATTTTCGTTAGTGGCATCAGGATCCCACATCCATACGACACGACCCGGAAAAATGCCCTTAGCCAGACCAATTGGTTCGTTAGGAGGGAAATAAACCACTCCGGGCATGATCCTTTTGGCTTGAGAGCTATGAGGCATTTGGATGACTGTGGAGAGGAAAAACAATAAGCAGCTTAAAAGGAAAAGAAATGCAATGACATTTTTAGATCTGATTTGAAAATACCTGAAGCATCTGAAAGCTGCGACAGAACTTCCTAAACTGATCAGGTAAAGAACAAATCCTGACATGAATGGCGCTGTTGCCTGAATACAAGGGTAATTGACACGGCTGGGTTTGGGAACAACCCGGATAATGAACCACAGGGTGGCCAGAAATCCTGATGTGAAAAAAATCACCTTTGGTGACACCTTCCAGGTTTTCAGCATTTCAATGACCTTCTGGAATTTTTTTGGCAAATAGGGAAGAGGATTGTACATAGCGCTTTTAATTCGATGTAACTGACTTTTTTAAATTCTATTTGCAATAATTACAAAATAAATTAAAAAAGTACGACTCTATTAATCAATTGTCAAAGATACGATTCTGATTTTTAAATAATAGGCAAAATCACATTTCGGCAAAGAAACTTGCAGCTTTTTTAGGTCAATTAGAAATTAGGTCAATTAGAGCTTTGCAACTGCAAATCTGCCTATCTTTGCAAAATCGACAAATCTATAAGAACCACAATTCCAGGCTATGACTAATCCATCTCTCCTCCCGATCATCACCCTGGTAGTATTAATGATCATCCTGGTGATCCTGTTAAAATACCTTTATGATCATTTTATAGTTCCAAATGTGCCTTTGGCATGGACCCAGGCAAAAAAAAATGGCAAGGTGAGCAAACCATTGAGAAAACTAAAAAACCGGTATCCGGATAAGACTCGGTTTTACACCTGGTGGCTTCAGAATGAACGGCTGAAATCGGATAAAATCCCCGGAGCCTTTGCAGAGGTTGGCGTTTATAAAGGGGATAGTGCCGCGATACTTCATGCGCTGGATCCAGACCGGGAACTATACCTGTTCGATACTTTCACCGGGTTTCCTGCGTCCGACCTGGAAGGAGAAACAGGAGTAGCAGCTACTTATACAACTGAAAATTTCGTGGACACTGATACCCTACATATTCTTACAAAGTTTGAAAATAAAGAGAATATCCATATTCATAAAGGTTATTTTCCTGATTCTGCCAAAGGACTGAAAGAGAAACGGTTCGCTTTGGTAAACCTCGATGCAGACCTATACAAACCAACCAAAGCAGCCCTGGAATTTTTTTATCCGCGATTAGCTGCCGGCGGTGTTATTTTTATCCATGATTACAATTCTAAATGGGAAGGCATTGTTTTAGCGGTCAACGAATTTGTCCAAAAAATTCCGGAAAATATTGTTATGGCTTCTGACATCGATGGAACTGTAATAATTGTCAGGAATAAATAAAAAAAGAAAAAAAATATCAAAAAGCTTTGTGATATTGAAATTATTTATACTTTTGCACCCTCAAAATAGTGGAAACGCTCTTTTGAAGGATTACTAAGGAAATTGAAGGAAACCTGAAAGATTGAGACAAATATAGGTTTCGACCGGGCACCAGCGGGATGTCCGGATACCCATTCAGCCGGTCTGTCTCGGATGTATAACCTTCCTTTCTTTGTCCTATTAGTAAAATCCATAACGTTCAAATTTTTAATGTATTAGGTGAAAATTTTGTTTGATATCATTTTGATGTCAAATAAATTTTTACCTTTGCACTCCCAATTTTGGGGCTTTTTTTAACAAAATGATTAAAAAGTATTGATATGCCTACGATTAATCAACTCATTCGTAAAGGAAGAAAGAAACTGACAGATAAAAGCAAGGCTCCGGCACTTGATTCCTGCCCGCAACGCAGGGGTGTTTGCGTGAGGGTTTATACAACCACTCCCAAAAAGCCAAATTCAGCCATGCGCAAAGTTGCCAGGGTTCGTCTTACGAATGGTAAAGAAGTTAATGCCTATATCCCCGGTGAAGGACATAACCTGCAGGAACATTCAATCGTTATGATCCGTGGTGGCAGGGTGAAAGACCTTCCAGGTGTAAGGTATCATATCATTCGTGGTGCATTGGATACCTCCGGTGTCGAAGGAAGAAAACAGAGAAGGTCAAAATACGGAGCCAAGAGACCAAAAGAAAAGAAAGCTTAGTAGTATTGGCGATTTTTGGATCGCCTATACCATGGTAGTAAAAAAGATTTTTTCGAATAGTTTATAATATGAGAAAAGCAAAGCCAAAGAAAAGAATGATTCTCCCGGATCCCAAATTCAACGATACGTTGGTTACGAAATTTGTAAACAACCTGATGATGATGGGAAAGAAAAACATTGCTTACAATGTTTTCTATGAAGCAATAGACATTGTTTCTGAAAAAACCAAGGAAAATGGATTGGATGTATGGAAGAAAGCCCTGACCAACGTTACTCCTTCAGTGGAAGTCAGAAGTCGTCGTATAGGTGGCGCCACATTCCAGATCCCTTCCGAAATCAGGCCGGGAAGAAAACAATCCATCGGAATGAAGTCACTCGTGAATTATGCCAGGAAACGTCATGAAAAAAGCATGGGTCAGAAACTTGCTTCCGAGATAGTTGCAGCCTATAAAGAAGAAGGAGCAGCTTTTAAGAGAAAAGAAGATACACATAGAATGGCAGAAGCAAACAAAGCGTTTTCACATTTCAGATTTTAGGAAAAATAGCGAAAATAAAATGTCTGAAAACCTGGAAAATACAAGAAACATTGGCATAATGGCGCACATCGACGCGGGGAAAACCACGACGACTGAGCGTATATTGTATTATACCGGTATCAATTATAAACTCGGTGAGGTTCATGATGGTACAGCCACGATGGACTGGATGGTTCAGGAACAGGAGAGAGGCATCACAATTACTTCGGCTGCCACTACTGTTTATTGGGATTATAAAAACCAGAATTACAGGATAAATATTATTGACACCCCTGGCCATGTTGATTTTACTGTCGAAGTAGAACGTTCCCTGCGGGTCCTCGATGGAGCCGTCGCTTTGTTCTGCGCAGTGGGTGGTGTCGAACCTCAATCTGAGACTGTCTGGAAACAAGCTAATAAATATAACGTCCCCCGTATCAGTTACATTAATAAAATGGATCGTACGGGGGCTGATTTTTTTAGGGTGGTCAGCCAGATAAAAGAAAAGCTTGGCTCCAACCCGGTCCTTGTTCAAATACCTATTGGCTCTGAAGAGAATTTCCTGGGTATTGTCGATCTGATCGCAAATAAAGCCTATGGCTGGGATGAATCTTCTCTGGGGAGAGAGTATAAGGAAATACCTATCCCTGATGAGACAATTACCCTGGTAAATGAATACAGGACAAAACTTATCGAAGGAGCCGCGGAGGAGAGCGATCTTCTGCTTACGAAATTCATGAATGATCCTGACTCGATCAGTGAAAATGAAATTATTGCAAGTCTGCGTAAAGCAACACTTGAAAACAGAATAACACCAGTCATCTGCGGAGCTTCATTTAAAAACAAGGGAGTTCAGTTACTGATCGATTCAATTATTAAATTTCTCCCTTCACCTTATGATATGCCACCGGTTGCAGGTATTAATCCATATACCAATAAGAAAGAAATCAGGAAACCCGACCCAAGTCAACCTTTTACAGCATTAGCCTTTAAAATTGCAACAGATTCCTTCATGGGACGACTGACATTTTTCAGGGTATATTCAGGTGCGATTGATTCTGGCACAACGATATTAAATGCCACCACAGATAAGAAAGAACGGATCATGCGACTTATGCTGATGCATGCCAACAAACAAAATCCTCTCAAGAGGATTGAAGCTGGTGAGATCGGCGCTGCGGTGGGTTTTAAAGATGTTCATACCGGAGATACACTATGTGATCTCAAACACCCTATTCTGCTCGAATCTATGGCTTTTCCCGAGCCGGTGATCAATATGGCCATCGAGCCCAGAACACAGGATGATGTTGATAAATTAACCTTTGCTCTGGTTAAACTTTCAGAGGAAGATCCGACTTTCAGGGTGAAAATGGATGATGAAACTGGTCAAACATTAATCAGCGGGATGGGCGAACTCCATCTTGATATCATCTGCGATCGCCTGAGACGGGAATTCAATATTGAATGTTCCCGTGGGAATCCACAGGTTGCTTATAAAGAAGCGATCGTCAATACTCTCCTTCATCATGAGGTTTATAAAAAACAAACCGGAGGCCGGGGAAAATTTGCTGATCTGGTAATTGAAATTGCTCCTGCAGACAAGGGAATAAAGGGATTACAGTTTATTAATGAAATCAAAGGAGGAAATATTCCAAAAGAATTCATTCCCTCGATTGAAAAAGGACTTAAATCAGGATTAAATAACGGACCACTTCTTGGATATCCTCTTGAAAGTATTAAAGTCCGCCTGATTGACGGGTCGTTTCATAGTGTTGATTCAGATGCTCTGGCTTTCCAGATTGCTGCTAGTATTGCATTCCGGGATGCCTGTAAAAAAGCAAAAACTGTTCTGCTTGAACCGATCATGCGTTTCGAAATTGTGACACCAAGCGTCTATCTCGGTGAAGTGACCAGTGATCTGAATAAAAGAAGAGGGCATGTGGAAGAAATTGATTCCCGTAATATGGATTCTGTTATACATGGTAAAGTCCCCTTAGCTGAGATGTTTGGATATGTTACAACTTTGAGAAGTCTGACTTCCGGAAGAGCTACTTCAATGCTCGAATTTTCCTGTTATGATGCAATTCCGAAGGAAATAATGGATGAAGTTTTATATAAGATCAGGGGCTACGTCCCTGCCTACTAAATATTATTGAAATGAAGTAAGATGCATTTTTTTGCATCATAATAAAAAATAAAAACGTGAGCCAGAGAATTAGAATAAAACTGAAGTCGTACGATTACAACCTTGTTGATAAATCAGCCGAGAAAATTGTCAAGACTGTAAAGGCAACAGGTGCTGTAGTGAGCGGACCTATTCCACTACCTACTGACAAAAAAATCTTTACAGTTTTACGGGCGACTTTCGTAAATAAAAAGTCCAGGGAGCAATTCCAGTTGTGTTCATATAACGACTGCTGGATATTTACAGTACCACGTCTAAAACCATTGATGCCCTGATGAAGCTTGAGCTTCCAAGCGGGGTTGAGGTTGAAATCAAGGTTTGATCGTTATATTAGGATGAACAGAAAAATTTTAAGAAATGTCTGGATTAATTGGAAAGAAAATAGGTATGACCAGTATTTATGATGCGAATGGAAAGAATATTCCATGTACGGTCATTGAAGCGGGTCCTTGTGTTGTAACTCAAATCAGGTCAAAGGAAAAAGAAGGATATGACGCCATTCAGATCGCGTTTGAGGATAAAAAGGAAAAGCATACTTCAAAAGCATTACAGGGTCATTTCAAAAAGGCAGGGATTGGGCCTAAAAAAGTTGTAGCCGAATTTACCCGTTTTGAAGCAGGTCATCAGAAACAATTTGGTGATGTGCTGAAGGTGGATATATTTGAAGAAGGAGAATTCATTGATGTGGTTGGTATATCCAAAGGAAAAGGATTTCAGGGTGTTGTGAAGAGACATCATTTTGCCGGGGTCGGTGAAGCCAGCCATGGCCAGCATGACCGGCTTCGTGCTCCAGGTTCTGTCGGCGCTTCCTCATGGCCGTCAAGGGTTATGAAAGGACTCCGGATGGCTGGAAGAATGGGTGGTGAAAGGGTGAAAGTGATTAACCTTCAGATATTGAAAATTATTTTGGAAAAAAATCTGGTTCTTGTAAAAGGAGCAGTTCCGGGTCACAATGGTGCATATGTAATTATTGAAAGATGGAATTAGAAGTATATAATTTAAAAGGAGCAAAGACCGATCGCAAGGTAACGTTGAACGATGCAATTTTTGCAATCGAACCCAACGATCATGCAATCTATCTGGATGTGAAGCAGTTCATGGCCAATAAACGCCAGGGAACCCATAGTTCAAAAGAGAAATCAACGGTTTCCGGTAGTACTAAAAAGCTGAAAAAGCAAAAAGGTACAGGTGGCGCCAGGGCAGGCAGCATTAAGAACCCATTGTACAGAGGCGGAGCCAGGGTTTTTGGACCTCATCCGAGAGATTATAATTTCAAGCTTAATAAGAAGCTGAAAAAACTTGCGCGCTTGTCGGCCCTTACCTATAAAGCACAGGATAATAATATTATCATATTGGAAGATTTCGCATTTGAAACTCCAAAAACTAAGAATTTTATTGAACTTCTTAAGAGTTTTCAGTTGGCTGGTGAAAAGACATTACTCGTA
>Ga0247841_10012459_pt1 | contig 11084 bp, 7 predicted proteins | sample LaCruzMarch2015__2_FD_192410 | JGI IMG/M metagenome (GOLD analysis project Ga0247841, IMG submission 192410) | Freshwater microbial communities from meromictic Lake La Cruz, Castile-La Mancha, Spain - LaCruzMarch2015_18m | ecosystem: Environmental > Aquatic > Freshwater > Lake | place: Spain...
GTACGGTTTTCTTTTAATACGGCTTCTACACATTGAAGCCTAAATTCATAATTGTACTTGGTTCTTTTATACATAAAAATGCCCCCATTAAGTGTCTAACTTTTTGGGGGCAGCGCATCTTGCCCCTCCTTTTTATATAAAATCAATAAAGATTATTTACAGATAGTAATGTTCTTGGTGGTAAGGCCATCCTTGGTTTCAATCTGCAGGTAGTATATACCATTTGCAAGATCGGAAGTATTAACGGTAAAATTAGCGCTATTCACTTCGTTGTTCAAAACAAGCTGTCCATAAACATTGAGAAGTTTTATCCGGTCAATTTTTGCCGATGAGTAAACATTCAGTGTATTTTTAGCAGGATTTGGGTAAACATTGATAATGGTATTGACCGTGTTTTCAGTAATTCCTGTAGCATCGGTAATATTAATATCATCAACATAAAGATTCCACATATCTGCATTACTGTAACACTTCCATCCGATATAATAAACTCCGCTAACAGGAACTGTAAAATTAACATCTTTCTCTGTATAGGTTGTGTTCGTAATACTTGGGATATCTGTAAGCATAGTTGTCATCGAAGTTGACACAGGTGCATCTCCAATATACACCATCAGCTTTTCAGTATATGAAGACGAATGAGCTTTATACCAAAATGAGAGTTTATAGGTCTTGGAAGCGTCAAGATGTATACATTTAGAAATCAACCAGTCATTAGCTGAAGAATTGGAGTTATAATTGTATTCTGCAACGTAAGGATTGTTATGCCCTCCTATCGAAACAACCGACCATGTTGTACCGTCGTTATTAGCATCTTCAATTGTCCATCCGAGAAAATTTTCAGTAGGTTCAAAGCCCATAGTGTATGGAGCGGTAGAAGAAATAACATTTGTAACAGTAATTGTTAATGTATCATTGCTGCTATCCATATCACCATTTAAGGTTGTATAAACTTTTATGGTATGAGCGCCGGGCGCCGACAAATTAACAAGGGTTGCAAACGTAAATGTAACCGTGCTGTCTGAAGAAATGGTATAAGGAATGATGGAGTCAACGGGAGTGCCTCCGTCAAGGATGTAATGAATCGGAAGGTCGGCAACGTCAGTTGTTCCGGCATTGCTAACGGTAACCGTAACCGTTTCATCTGCCAGCCCGCAAGCGTCTCCAGGTGATGTATAATCTAATACGGATACATCTGGAAAGGATACTTCATTTGGTCCTGTAATATCATCCATTAATAATATATCCTGATTCGTACATTCATTATGAACGAAAGCAACATATATGGTATCGTTCAAAAATTGCGATAAGCTGTGAGCTTTTCTCTTCCATACATTCGTGTCTTGTGTTGTGAATGTGTATTCGTAAAGAGTTGTGGTAAAATCGGCGGTATCGGTACCTGTTGAAGAAACTTTCACCGCATAATGTTCAGCAGGGTAATCGGCGTCAATAATTTCAACATGATAAACAATACTATCGGTAGCTGAAGCAACAATAAGTGCAGGAGTAATCAGCCAGTTGTCCGGAGTTAATGCTTCATCATTCCACGATAATGATATCGCTAATCCGTTTCCTGAATGTGCAAAAATCGGAGCCATAACAGCTTCCCAATTATACCCGTCGCCATCAGCATCAATTGTTGACCACCTGTTTGGAGGGAAATTAGCGCCCTCAAAACCTTCGTTTAATGCTTGCCCGAATGACATCAAGCCAATCAGCAAAAAACTTAATAAAAAAGTAATTTTTTTCATTTGTGTTTTAAATTTAGTTAATAATTTATTTAGGGGCAAAGATAAAAAAAAGTAACTAATTCAGTTCAAAAAAAATATATTTGATTTGGGGTAAAAATGAAGTTACTTTATTTTAGATGAAAGGGGGTTTGCAAGTCCTGAATATTTGATCAGCTCAAGCTTCACAGAGCCAACTAAAATGGCTGATTCAGCAAACAAAGGAATATGATTTTTATCATCGGTAACCCACAGTGTCATCGGGTAGGGATCGCTGAAAACATTTCCTGTTGCGACCATTGGCTTAAACTTAAGGCAACTGAATGTTCCAATTCCTATCGTTAAATTTTCCTTGCCCTGGTAAATAATCTTTGATGTGTAAATAGAATCATCAAGGAAGAATGGGATTTCAAATCCCTGTCCAATTTTGGCATCGGAAAAATCGAACGTGCGGGCATAATAAATTGCTGAAATAATATCCTGAATGTTTTCAACAACAACAATAGTCTTTGTTGTATTATTCTTATTATTTACAGAAATGACTGTTTTATTAAACTGATTAAAGGTAAGGTCCTGGTTTATTTTATAACCGCCTTCATTTACACGGCGAATGAAAACCCATGGAATAAGCGCATTTTCGTCAATGTATGTTTCGTAACGGTCAACAACCTTGAAGAATATATTGAAAGCGCCTTTGGTGAGACCAAGCCCTACAACATGAAATGTGCTGCGGTTGGCGATTAGCTTATTTTCGTTTTTTACTTCCAGCTCTGCTTCTCCGGCATTTACTTTTCCTGTGAGTATTGCATCGTAATAAGCCTTATATCTGATGCATTCGCCTCTTTTAAATGCTGTATTGGTTGCTGTGCGTAATGTTTGTGCTTGCAGCGATAAGACTATAAACGCTGCTATTGTGAATAAAACTGACTTTTTCATGGTTTTGATTTTTTTTTAATTTGCGTAATATAAAACAACTATTATTCCAAAAAAATAAGACACTGATTAAAAGGCACCTCTAAAAACTAAATTAGAACGTCATTGCGAGGGCTTTTCACCCGAAGCAATCTTGTTATCGTGCCGTGTATGAGATTGCTTCACTCCACTACGTTACGTTCGCAATGACGATGGGGTTTTATAGGTACCCTAAACAACAATATTAACTATCTTTTTGGGGACAACAATGATTTTTTTCGGTTTATTTCCTGCCAGCCATTTCTGCGAATCCTTATGAGTAAGAACATTTTTTTCAACTTCACCGGCGGGCATATCAACCGGAAGATCTATTGTGAAACGCATCTTTCCGTTGAATGATACTGCATATACGCAAGTATTTTCGATAAGATATTCTTCGTTATATACAGGATATTTTGCATGAGTTATGCTTTTTTTATTACCAAGCAGGCTCCACAATTCTTCTGCAATATGAGGTGCATAAGGCGAAACGATTATGGCGAGATCATGAAGTATCATTCTCTTATTGCATTTTAGTTCCGACAATTCATTTACACATATCATAAATGCGCTTACCGCGGTATTAAAAGAAAAGCGTTCAATATCTTCTTTTACTTTTTTAATGGTTTTATGCAGAATCTTTAGCTCTTCCTTTGTTGGCGCATCATCCGAGATGCACAAATTATTTTCGGCATCATGATATAACCGCCATAGTTTGCGCATAAAACGAAAAACACCTTCAATTCCTTGTGTATCCCATGGTTTGTGCTGTTCCAGCGGACCAAGGAACATTTCGTATAAACGCAAAGTATCAGCGCCGTATTTTTCAATAAGGTCATCAGGGCTTACTACATTATGAAGGGATTTAGACATTTTTTCAACTTCTCGATTACAAACAAAAACATCTTTAAACTTACCTTTGAAATCACAAATGAATATTGCATTTTCAAATTCTTTTCTCCATTTTTTCAATGTATTAATTTCAACGCCATTATTTGTACCCACAAATTCTAAGGGTACATGAAGACCGTCAAATTCTAAATTATCTGATTTTATTTTTAGTTCTTCAAGTTTTTGTTTTAAAAATTCTCCTGAATCTGTCTTTAAAAAGTAAGATAGTTTAAGTGTACTTGAAACAAATACATTAGTAGTTCTTTTTACTCGATATATAATGCATGATAAACCCTGTATCATCCCCTGATTAATCAGCTTTTTAAAAGGTTCGTTTTTGCAAACCAAACCAAGGTCGAATAAAAATTTATTCCAGAAACGAGCATACATTAAATGACCTGTTGCATGCTCAGCTCCACCTATGTAGAGGTCAACATTTTCCCAATATTTATTTGCATTTTTTGAAACCAGTTTATTCGGATTTTTCGGATCCATGTAACGCAAATAATATCCGCTGCTCCCTGCAAAACCAGGCATAGTATTAGTTTCGATAGGATAACCTTTTTTTGTTTTCCAGTTCTTTGCACGGGCAAGCGGCGGTTCGCCTGTTTCGGTTGGAAGATAAGCATCTATAGCAGGCAGTTCAAGCGGAAGCTCCGATTCGTCCATTGTGTAAGGGATTCCGTTTTTGTAATAAATTGGGAAAGGTTCGCCCCAATATCGCTGGCGGCTGAATATCGCATCCCGCAGTCGGTAGTTCACTTTGCCATAGCCAATATCTGTTTCTTCCGCTTTTTTGATTACTGCTTTGATGGCGTCTTTTGTCTGCATTCCCGTAATGAAGCCGGAATTTACAACGGTTCCATCGTAAGAATCATAAACAGCTTCTTCCACATTTCCACCCGAAATAACTTCTTTTATGGGCAACCCGAAATGTTTTGCAAAAGCCCAGTCGCGGCTGTCGTGCCCGGGAACAGCCATTACTGCTCCTGTCCCGTATCCTGCAAGCACATAATCGCCCACCCATATCGGCAGTTCTTCTTTCGTAAATGGATTGATTGCGTAGGCGCCTGTAAATTCACCCGTGATTCGCTTCACATCGGCAATTCTTTCGCGGTCGGAACGGTTTTTTGTTTCGTTTATGTATGTTTCAACAGCAGCGCGCTTTTCATCAGTAGTTATAATCTTTACATATTCATGTTCGGGGGCAAAGGTCATGTAAGTAACGCCAAAAATTGTATCCGGCCTGGTTGTAAAAACTTCCATAAATAATTTTTCATGTCCTTTTATCTGAAATTTTATCATGGAGCCCTCCGACCTGCCAATCCAGTTGCGCTGAATTTCTTTAATAGATTCCGGCCAGTCAATTTCATCAAGTCCTTCTAACAAACGATCGGCATAAGCCGTAATTCGAAGTGACCATTGTTTCATCGTTTTGCGAACCACAGGATGACCGCCTCTGACAGAAAAACCTTCACTTACTTCATCATTTGCCAAAACAGTTCCAAGTGCAGGACACCAGTTTACCATTGTGTCTGCAAGATATGCGAGCCTGTAATTCATCAGAATTTTCTGTTGCCCCCGTTCGCCTGCTTTTTCCCATTTGCTTGCGGTGAAAATTTCGGTTTCGCTGCAAGCAGCATCAATATTAGCATTTCCGTGTTTTTCAAATTCTTTAATAAGTTTTGAAATCGGCTCAGCTTTATCGGTTTTTTTGTTGTACCATGATTTGAACAACTGCAAAAATGTCCATTGAGTCCATTTGTAGTAAGATGGATCGCAGGTACGCACTTCCCTGTCCCAGTCGAATGAAAAGCCTATTTTATCAAGTTGTTCGCGGTAACGTGCAATATTTTTTTCAGTAGTAATGGAAGGATGTTGCCCTGTTTGTATTGCGTATTGTTCTGCCGGAAGTCCATAAGCATCATAACCCATCGGATGTAAAACATTATATCCTGTAAGCCTTTTGTATCTTGAATAAATATCTGAGGCAATATACCCAAGAGGGTGTCCTACATGTAAACCGGCGCCGGAAGGGTAGGGGAACATATCAAGAACATAAAATTTTGGTTTGTCTGATTTGCCCTCTGCTTTAAATGTTTTATTCTCGCTCCAGTATTTCTGCCATTTTCTTTCTATCTCAGGAAAATCGTAATCCATATTGCGCATTGAATTGAAGTTGATAAAAGCTTTTTATACTGAATCTAAGCATCTTTGCTTTCGCAAACCTGGTAAGATTCAGTATATTATAAGTCCTATTTCATTGTTCTATTGTTTACTTACTTTTCTGCTTTTGTTCTTAAAATTTCTTCTAATTTTTTCAAGCGGCTTTCATAATTGGTTTTGAGAGTTTCGAGTTCGGTTTGTTGTTTGTTGTTTATTGTTTGTTGTTTCACAATTTCCAACTCTAAATTTGCATTTAACTCCTGCACTGCTTTCACCAATGGAACCGTAAACAATGAATATGCTATACTGTAATTATCATTTTCATTGGCCGGCTTATGTACCCCGTTGAATTTATAACCTGATTCCTGTGCAGCTTTTTCAACTTCCTGAGCAATAAACCCGCTTTGAATAATAGAAGATAATTCATTGTAATTCTTTTTACTCATGATCGCTTCACGCAGACTGTCCGACATATCTTTCATGAGGAAAGCATCAAACTTTTTGGTATCGAAATTATAAATAATGGGTCGCAGTTTTGTAATAAAATCAAGCCCTTTCACTTCTTCGGTTACATTATTTTTAAATCTTTCATCCGAAGGGAAAGTATAGGCAACCTGACCTTCAATCACAGTAACTGTTGCATCCCCGATCCTGACCTTATTACTTGCAGTCATAACAGAGTTAGCTCCCAATGCCGTAGAGTTAGAAAAGGCTTCTCCTGCATTAAAAGCATAAGTTCCCAAAGCGGTGTTGTAAGATCCGGTTGTGTTGCCGCTCAACGCGTACAATCCCGAAGCGGTGTTGTATTGTCCGGTTGTGTTGTTGTTCATCGTGTATGCTCCCAAAGCGGTGTTGTCCCATCCTGTGTTGTTATACAATGCATTAAGTCCAACAGCAGTGTTGTATTTTCCGGTGGAATTTAAATACAAAGCATACACTCCCGAAGCGGTGTTGGCCTCTCCTGTGGTATTGGAACGCATTGCATTCTGTCCGATAGCGGTATTTTGAAGTCCTGTGGTGTTGGAATACAATGCACATAGTCCGATAGCGGTATTGTGGAATCCTGATGTGTTGGAATAAAGCGCCTGATAACCAATACCTGTAATTTGAGCGGAAGCATTGCTGTTGCCTGCCTGATAGCCGAGAAATGTGGGTCCGGTTTGGTCTATTCTGCCTGCCTTTTCGTTATTTATTTTGAAACTAAGCGCCACGTTGGTGGTAGTACCGAGAAAGTTGGTGCCGTCAACAGTGCCGGCATTGCCGGTTAAAAGCCATGCATTTGCTGCACCGGATGGTCCTGTGGCGCCCGTTGCACCTGTCTCTCCAGTGGCTCCGGCAGTTCCCGCTCCTGTTGTACCTGTAGCTCCTGTAACTCCTGTAGCTCCTGCTGCACCTGTTAAGCCTGTAGCTCCTGTCAAACCCGTAGCTCCTGTAGCTCCTGCCTGCCCCGTTGGTCCCGTTGGTCCCATTCCTGCACCTGTCGGACCAATTGGACCCGTTGCTCCTGTTAGTCCTGTAGCTCCGGCAACTCCAGCGCCAGTTGAACCTGTAACTCCGGTAGTGCCAGTAGGACCCGTAGGGCCTGTAACACCACTGGTACTTGCAGTAGCAGCATACATGGCAAAAGGTACTGTTAATAACTTGGCAGTACCCATATCAGTATATGTTGTACCTCCTGTAGGATCCATTTCTACCTTTAACCAATAATTACCGCTGCTCCAGGTGATGGTATTAAACGTACCGCTTAATACGGACCCTTGTCCTATTGCCACCGTAAACAAGCCAAACTGATTAGTGGTTGGTGTATGCCTCTCCGAATACACCAATATTCCGGGTGAAGAACCCTGCAGTATAGATATTTTTACGGCAATTCCCTGATTTGCGATAAGTGTGCCCGATGCATTTCTTGCAACTGCCTGGTAATTGAATGCCTGAGGCACCTGCGCGCTCAACTCGCCAATAAATACCAGCAACATTAGTGCACTTAATAATGTAATAATTGATTTTTTCATACTTCGATTTTTTTAATGATTAATATAGGACACTTCTAAAAACTAGTTTTTTAGTACAGAGCCACGACAAAAATATAACAAATGAGGAAATTTCAAAAATTATTATGAATTAAATATTAAATTTGTAGAATATTATGCAGCCGGAGCGGGTTAGGTGAAATCCAAGTCATACGACAAAACGATAAACTCGTGGGTTACAGCCTTCTCACAAACCTACATGAATTTAAAAAATACACAAATACCTTATGAAAAAATTCGTGTAGGTTCATGAGCAGGCATTGTGTTGCGGCTGTGGGAGCGAACTTAGCGAAGCGAATAATAACTATGGGTGTTAAAAATTTTTACAACAAGAAAGATCACAAAACCATAAACTCTGTCTCAACCAATTACCATATACACTGATGGAAGCGCCAAAGGGAATCCCGGAAGGGGAGGTTATGGTGTTGTATTAATATCCGGCAAATACCGGAAGGAACTATCACAGGGATACCGCCTCACCACTAACAACCGTATGGAGTTGTTGAGCGTGATCATTTCGCTGGAAGCATTAAAGAACGAAGGAAGCAATGTAACGATTTATTCCGATTCAAAGTACGTGGTAGAAGCGGTGGAAAAAGGATGGCTACAGGAATGGGTAAAGAAAAACTTCAAGAAAAAGAAAAACCGCGATCTGTGGCTGCGTTTCCTTAAGGTATATGAGAAACATAATGTCCGCTTTGTTTGGGTAAAAGGCCATGCCGATAATATCGAAAATGAAATTTGCGATAAACTTGCAGTAACTGCTTCAGATATGCCGAATTTATTGGTGGATGAAGAGTACGAGAATATTAAGGAGGAAGAAAAACTGTTTTAAGTTTGTAACTACTCAGCCACTATACTTAGCCTTAGATAGCCACAGATTTTAAACTACCAAAAGTAGTTTCCTTTGTGAGCTTAGCGAAGCCCCGTCTGTCCGCCCGTGCCGGTACGGACGGGAATGACACAGAAAAATAAAAAAAGTTGTGAGTAACATTTATAAAAAACTATTTAATATTTTTGTGCGATAACATAACTTCCCGCCTGTACTGTAAGGCTTCCACTAGTATTTGCAGCCCATTGTAATGTAATTGAACCCGCACTACCAGTGGTGGTAATATATCCTTGAATATAAACTTGAAAAGGTATACCTACATCAGAAACTATGATGCCGTTAACCATAGCAGTAGGATCATTATCAATATCAGTAGTTGTAGCCTGCGGAAAAGCCGCTCCTACTGGTTCGATGCCAGACATCGTTACTTTCCCGGTCCAACCCAAAATACCTTTAACAGCACATTTCCAATCAGGAGTCGCATTAGAAAGGTTAGTTACAAGAAGGCGAAATTCAAATACCCACGTTTCATCAGCCCCCACACTAAATGTAAGTTCATCATCATCTTGAAGAGTAGTTCCGGTGGAGACATTCTCATCTGCTGATTTGATTATATATATTGCTCCTAATGTTCCAGTTGCTCCGGTTATGCCCTGAATACCTTGAATGCCCTGATCACCAGTTGCTCCCGTTATTCCCTGTGCTCCTGTTTCACCTGTAACACCGTTTGTTCCGTTGCTACCATTTGTACCATCAACGCCGCTTGGACCGGTAGCTCCTGTAAAACCTGTTGCACCTGTAGCACCATTTATTCCGTTGCTGCCATTTGTTCCGTTTGGACCGGTAGCTCCTGTAAGACCTGTTGCACCTGTTATCCCCTGAATACCAGTAACTCCTATTAATCCTTTATTGCCTTGTTCACCTTGTAGACCTGGAATGCCTTGTGAACCTGTTGCTCCTGTTATTCCCTGAATGCCTTGTACACCCTGTGCACCCTGAACACCTGTTGCTCCTGTTACTCCCTGAATGCCTTGAATGCCTTGTATGCCCTGTATACCCTGTATACCCTGAACACCTATTGCTCCTGTTACTCCCTGAATACCTTGAGTACCTGTTTCACCTGTCGCTCCTGTTGCTCCTGTTGCTCCGTCTCCTGATGTTTCAGCATACAAAGCATAAGGCACACTTAATAATTCACTTGCGCCAACAATGGTATAGTTTGTACCACCAGTAGGATCTATTTCGTTTTTAATAAAATAGGGGCCATTTGCCCAGTCGATGCCGGAGAAAATACCTGTGATTGGTATTCCATTGCCAATTTCAATGGTTACTAATCCCTTAGCATCAGTTTGTGGATTGGGGTTATATATCTCTTTATAAACTATTGTCCCTGTGGCTGAGCCTTGCAAAATACTTATTCGCACTCCTACTGCCTGATTTGTATCAAGATTATTACTTGCATCACGGATTACCGCCTGATAGCTCATTTTATGTGGTGCTTGTGCATCTGCCTGCTGTGGCAGGAACGCACTTGCAGCTAAAAATACTACAGCTAAAATGGTAAATAATTTTCTCACAATGATTTAATTTTTAATGATTTTAAATGTTTTTACTTCTCTTTTGTTATCAGTTACACCATTATGGGTGTTCCTTCCTACGGTGTAAACTTTCAGAAAATAAGTTGCAGGCACAAGGTTTTCCATTGAAATGGTAGTTTCGTTGCCTTCCACTTTTTTGTTTACTAAAAGTTTTCCGTTAATGTCGTAAAGCTGATACGACATTGATTGGATGCTGAGCGTAGTCGAAGCATCTATTTTCAACGTTACAAAGTCAGTTGCAGGATTAGGATAAGCGGAACAAGCAAGGCTTATTCCTTTGGCTTCTTCAAGTCCGGTTACAACTAAAATATATGATTGTTGTACGCCTTGTGCCGCAGAGCCATTAGTTCCTGTGATGGTAGTGTAAAAGACCTGTCCAATGGTGTAGCTCGCCGAACCTCCGCTGCCTGAAGCATTACCGCCCGAAGCCGGTACGGCTTCTTGTGCTTGTGATCCCGTCAATCCTAGTCCAAACAAGAGTACTGCAATTAATTTTACTTTTTTGAATAGCGTTTTTGGCATCTTTTTTAAAGTTTCATGCAGCATTTATTAATCGATAGGATTGTTGGTAAAAACATCATTAATTTACGATTTATATACATAAAAGTTTCACAAATGTAAACACTATTTTCAAATAATTAAGTGTTTTTGTGAAATTATTTTTACACTAATTCCGTCATATTTACAAAATATAATACGGAAAACTAATAGAAAAAGTTGTCAGAAACAGCGGCATTTCCATTTCAGAGCTTGCAAAAAGGTTAAAGAAAAGCCGCCCCGGTTTAGACTGCACCCAAAAGTTTAGACAAATTTATAAATTAATTTTGATAATGATGAGCTCGGTATTCTATCGGGCTCATTCCATTTAGATTTAGTTTTATTCTGTCAT
>Ga0247841_10012460_pt1 | contig 11084 bp, 14 predicted proteins | sample LaCruzMarch2015__2_FD_192410 | JGI IMG/M metagenome (GOLD analysis project Ga0247841, IMG submission 192410) | Freshwater microbial communities from meromictic Lake La Cruz, Castile-La Mancha, Spain - LaCruzMarch2015_18m | ecosystem: Environmental > Aquatic > Freshwater > Lake | place: Spain...
GATTTTGTAGAGGCTCGTCGTCGTTCGCTTTCTTTTAATGCAAATTTTAGTATTGCAATTTCTGAACTGTTATTAAATACTTGGGAGGCAATCCATGATTGAAGTTATAGGTGTGCGTTTTAAAAGCGTAGGGAAAATATATTATTTTGACCCGAATGGTCAAAAATTTGCCAAGGGTGACCACGCAATAGTTGAAACGGTTAGAGGGCTTGAAATAGGCGAGATTATGCTTGCAAACCGTGATGTGCCTGAGGAAGCAGTTGTTATGCCTTTAAAGCAGGTTATTAGGCGTGCAACCGATGCAGATTTTAAAAAGTTAGAGGAAAACACTCGCAAGGAAAAAGAAGCCTTTGATGTATGCAGCCAAAAGATTAAAGAGCATAAGCTTGATATGAAGCTTATCGAGGTTGAATATACTTTTGATGGGAATAAAGTTTTATTCTATTTTACAGCAGATGGTAGAGTTGATTTTCGTGACCTTGTAAAGTCCCTTGCTACTGTTTTTAGAACACGAATTGAGCTTAGGCAAATTGGTGTGCGTGACGAGGCGAAAATGTTAGGTGGAGTTGGAATATGTGGCAGACCTCTTTGTTGCAGAACATTTTTAGGTGAGTTCGAGCCTGTTTCCATAAAAATGGCGAAGGAACAAAATTTATCACTTAACCCAACAAAAATTTCTGGAACGTGTGGCAGGCTTATGTGTTGTCTAAAATATGAGCAGGAAAATTACGAAGAAATGCTTAAATTTGTTCCAAAGTCTGATGCTATTGTTAAAACACCAGATGGCAGGGGCGTTGTTATCGATAATAATGTATTAGGTGGCACTGTTAGGGTTCGTCTTGATAACCCAGAAAACAATATGCTACACACATATAAAGCAAGGGATTTAGTTATAATTCGTGATGCACCTGTTAAACTAACACAGGAAGAAATGGCTAAATTAAAGCAATTAGAAGAAAAATAGGAAATATTTTTCAATAAACTATTTATTTTTTAGCATATTTGTGTTAAAATGTTATAGAAAATGTACATTAATATTTTAAGGAGGTGTCTTAAATGGCTTATATTATCAATGACGAGTGTATTAATTGTGGTGCTTGTGAGTCTGAATGTCCAGTATCTTGTATTTCTGCAGGTGACGACAAATACGTTATCGATGCTGACGCTTGTATCGATTGTGGCGCTTGTGCAGGTGTGTGCCCAGTAGATGCACCAAACCCAGCTTAATTATTCGTAAATGAATATAAAAACAGCCTGTGCATTTTTTTAGCATAGGCTGTTTTTAATTTATAGATTTACATGGTATAAATTTTCACTTAAAAACTGCGAACAATTAATACCATTATCTCTTGCTTTTTTAAGTAGGTAGTCGCATTTGCCTTGGGCTACAATAATTTGATAGGAATATAGGTCGATAAGCTCATCGTTGTCGGCGAAATTAAAATTTTGGTTCGCAAGTAACAGCTCTCTTTTTGCAACAAATATATCCTGCATAATTTCTTTTAGCAAGGCATCTTTTTGGTCTAAAAGCCTTTGCTGTTCGTTGTCTAATTCGGTTTCTTTTTGTTTAAAATAGTTATTTAGCATTTTAATCACCTCAATATAAATTATAGTCAAGCTATGTGGAAAATATACCCAAAATTTATTGCAATTAAAAAAATGTTGACAATTAAAGCCATATAAGATATAATCACTAATTGATACTGTATTCGTTTGAAAAAATGATAATTAGTATGATTCCTTGCGTACACAATAAGTGTATGCCAAAGTCCAGAGGGAGGTGTTAAAAATGGTTGAACATATCAACAAGTACGAAACAATCTTCATCGTTGACACAGCGAAAACAGAAGATGAAATTAATGCAATTGTTGAAAAGTTTAAGTCATTGATTGAAGCAAATGGTACTATTGAAAACGTTGATGTTTGGGGTAAAAGGCGTCTTGCATACCCGATTAATGACAAAAACGACGGTTTCTATGTGCTAATTAATTTCTTGGCTAAGTCAGAAGTACCGAAAGAAATCGAGAGAGTTTATGGTATCACAGATGGTATTCTTCGTTCTATTATTATTAGAAAAGACGAAAAGTAAGGGGTGCGATGTATGCTTAATAAAGTTTTGTTAATGGGTCGTATGGTTCGTGATCCTGAGCTTAAATATACTGCTACAAACGTTGCTGTGTGTTCGTTTTCTGTCGCAGTTGATAGACGTTTTGTAAAGCAGGGTGAACAGCGTCAGGCTGATTTTATTAACATCGTAACATGGCGAAATACTGCTGAATTTGTTTCAAAGTATTTCGTAAAAGGACAGATGATAAATGTTTGTGGCTCGTTGCAAACTCGTACATGGGATGACGCCCAAGGCGTTAAACACTATGCAACCGAGGTAATTGCTGATGAGATAAACTTTTGTGGAGATAAATCCTCTGGTGGTTCGTCTGCCAGTTACCCACAAAATAATGCACCACAATCGTCAAACGATGGTTTTGCGCCAGTTGATACTGACGACGACCTTCCGTTTTAATAGAAATTTAAGGAGGTAAACATAATGGCTGAAAGAGGAGATAGAGGCGAAAGAGGAGATAGAGGCGATCGTCCACAACGTAGAAAAGCTCGCAAAAAAAGTTGTCAATTCTGTATTGATAAAGTAACAGATATAGATTACAAAGACGTTGCGAAGTTACGCCGTTTCTTGTCAGAGCGTGCTAAGATAGTTCCTCGTCGTATGAGTGGAAACTGTGCAAAGCATCAAAGACAAATGACAGCAGCAATTAAAAGAGCAAGGATTATTGCTTTCCTACCATTTACTGCTGAATAGTTTTTTATACTAATATAAAGTCATTCTAAGCTTAGCAATTAAGCTTGGAGTGACTTTTTTATTTGAAATTATACTTGCTTTTTATTATCATAACTTATATAATATGTTATATTGATAGGGGGAATTATAATGAATAGAAAATTTTTCACGTCAGAATCAGTTACAGAGGGACATCCAGATAAAATTTGTGATGCAATTTCTGACTCTATTTTAGATGCAATTTTAGTGCAGGACAAGTTTGCTCGTGTTGCTTGCGAGGTTGCGTGTACAACTGGGCTTGTGCTTGTTATGGGTGAAATATCCACAGATTGCTATATTGATATACAAAAAACTGTTAGAAATACTATCCGTGAAATTGGGTATGACAGGGCTAAATATGGCTTTGATTGTGAAACCTGTGCAGTTATTACTGCCATAGATGAACAGTCAAGCGACATTGCTATGGGTGTTGATAAATCCTTAGAGGCAAAAAGTGGTGTAACAGATGGCAAAGATATAGGTGCAGGCGACCAAGGTATGATGTTCGGCTATGCTTGTGACGAAACAGAGGAGCTTATGCCCCTGCCTATTTCGCTTGCTCATAAGCTTGCAAAGCGTTTATCCGAGGTTAGAAAGCAAAAGCTTGTTGATTATCTTCGTCCAGATGGAAAGACACAGGTTACTGTTGAATATGATGGGGACAAGCCATTTCGTGTTGATACTGTTGTGCTGTCTACCCAACATAGCGAAGATGTCGAGCATAGCACTATCGAACGTGATATGATAGAGCTTGTTATAAAAGAAACAATTCCTGCACATTTGATAGATTCTGATACTAAATATTTTGTAAACCCAACAGGCAAATTTGTAATTGGTGGTCCAAATGGTGATAGTGGGCTTACAGGCAGAAAAATTATTGTTGACACATACGGTGGCTATGCAAGGCATGGTGGTGGTGCATTTAGTGGCAAGGACCCAACAAAGGTTGATAGAAGTGCTTGCTATGCTGCACGTTATGTTGCTAAAAATATAGTTGCAGCAGGGCTTGCAAGCAGGTGCGAAATCCAGCTTGCTTATGCTATTGGCGTTGCTAAGCCAGTTAGTATTTTAATCGATACCTTTGGAACAGAAACAATTTCTGTTGATGAAATACGTGCAAGGGTGCTTGAAAACTTTGATTTACGCCCAGCAGCAATAATAGAGATGCTTGATCTTCGCAGACCGATATATAAACAGACATCTTCTTATGGACATTTTGGCAGAACGGATATTGACCTGCCATGGGAAAGATGCGATAAAAAGGAATTGTTAAAATGAGGTTTATAGAACAGCCTATTACTGAAACTCTTGAACAGAATTATATGCCGTACGCTATGAGCGTAATCATCTCCCGTGCTATTCCAGAAATAGACGGTTTAAAGCCATCTCATCGTAAGCTTTTATACACGATGTATAAAATGGGGCTTTTAAATGGAAACCGTACAAAGTCGGCAAATGTTGTTGGTCAAACTATGAAGCTAAACCCTCATGGTGACCAAGCTATTTACGAAACGCTTGTGCGTTTAGCTCGTGGAAACGATGCACTTTTGCACCCATTTATTGATAGTAAGGGTAACTTTGGTAAGCAGTATTCACGTGATATGTCGTATGCAGCCTCTCGTTATACAGAGGTTAAGTTAGATGCAATTTGTAATGAAATGTTTGGTGATATAGATAAAAACACAGTTGATTTTATGGATAATTATGATGGCACAACAAAGGAACCACTTCTTCTTCCGACGAAATTCCCAAATATTTTGGTTAATTCAAACCAAGGAATTGCAGTTGGTATGGCATCTAATTTATGTAGCTTTAATTTAAAAGAGGTTTGCGAAACTGCTATTGCGTTTTTAAAAAACCCAGAGTGTGACATTGCAAAAACCCTTATTGCACCAGATTTTTCAACAGGTGGCGAGCTTATATATAACGAGGCAGACATACGTGAGATATATAAAACTGGTCGGGGTGGCATAAAGGTTAGGTCGAAATATACATACGATAAAAAGAATAATTGTATTGATATATCGGAAATACCATACACCACAACTGTTGAGGCAATAATAGATAAAATTATTGACCTTATTAAGCAGGGCAAAATTAGGGAAATTACTGATATTCGTGATGAAACTGATTTAAACGGTCTTAAAATTACGATAGATTTAAAGCGTGGCACAGAGGCAGACAAGCTTATGACACGACTATTTAAAATGACGCCACTTATGGATTCCTTTGGTTGTAATTTTAATGTTTTAATTGGCAACACTCCAAAGGTGCTTGGTGTTCGTGAGCTTTTGCACGAATGGACACTTTTTAGAATTGGCTGTATTAAACGCCAAATTGTATTTGATATAAATAAAAAATCCGACAGATTGCACCTGTTGCAGGGTCTTGAAAAAATACTGCTTGATATTGATAAGGCAATTAAGCTTATTCGTGAAACAGAACAGGAAAATGAGGTTATTCCAAACCTTATGGATGGGTTTGATATTGACGATATTCAAGCAGAATTTATTGCTGAAATCAGGCTTCGCAACCTTAATAAAGAGTATATTTTAAAGCGTACACAGGATATTGAATCTCTAATTGATGAAATTGCGATACTACGTGCAACCCTTGGTGATGAGGGCAAAATTAAGGTGGTAATTGCAAACGAGTTAAAGGATATAAGTAAAAAATATGGTGCGGATAGGCGTACAACGATAGTTTTGCCTGATGAGGTTGAGGAATTTATTGAAACTGAATTTATCGAGGATTATAACGTTAAAATATTCCTTTCTCGTGATGGTTATCTTAAAAAAATTGCACACACCTCCCTTCGTGGTGCATCAGAGCAAAAACTTAAAGATGGTGATGTTATAGTGCAGGAATTTGACGTTACTAATAAATCCGAGCTTCTTGTGTTTACCGATAGGTGTAATGTATATAAGTCGAAAACCTATGAAACAAACGACTGTAAGGCAAGCCAAATGGGCGATTATCTTCCTAATACTCTTAATATGGACGAGGGCGAGCGTGTAGTTGGAATGGCTGTGACGACTGATTATAAAGGTTATATGCTGTTTTGCTATGAAAATGGTAAAATTGCAAAGGTTGATATTTCAAGCTATGCAACAAAGCAAAATAGAAAAAAACTTGCAAACGCTTATAATGATGTATCACCACTTGTTAGGCTGTTTCAAATAACTGATGATGTTGACCTTGCTGCATTTTCAACCATTGATAAGCTTTTAATTTTCAATACATCAAATATTGCCTCGAAATCAACTCGTGACTCGCAGGGTGTAAATGTTATGACGCTTAAAAAAGCCGCACGCCTTAAAGATGTAAAGCTGACCACCGAGCTTAATTTAAAAGATACTGGTTATTATAAGACGAAAAATATTCCTGCTGTTGGTTGTTTTATAAAAGATGATGACAGCAAAATAGTTCAGACGAGTTTATTTTAATTCGGAACATAAAAAAATCCCTCCGCATAGTATGTATTAGAAACTATAAAGGAGGTATTTTTTATGTCTTGTAATACATGTAATCCTTGCAATAATAACGGTATTTTTGGTGATTGGATTTGGATAATTATTGCAATAGTTGTAGTCATTGTTTTGTTTAACGATAACAACAACTGTGGTGGCATTTTAGGCAATTGCGATTGTAACGACAGATGCTAATACTATTTCGCATTTGAATTCTTTGTAAAATTTATTGTTATTCAAATGCGAAATAGTGTGGCTGTTGGCTTGTTCTACAAGCCTTACGCCACCTAATTTTCGTTTAAATAAACTTATTTTATTGACGATTTTAAACGAAAATTAGTATAAGAACATACTAACTAAAAAACCACTTTACAACATATACACTTGCGAGTATTCCTGTTAAGTCTGCAAGCAATGCGGCTTTGACGGTGTAGCGTGGATTTTTTATTCCCACACTACCTAAATATACTGCAAGTGTATAAAATGTTGTTTCGGTAGAGCCCATCATCACAGAGGCTATTCTGCCTATAAAGGTGTCTGCTCCGTGAGTTTTAGTTATATCTGTAACAATTGCAAGTGCACCACTGCCAGAGATTGGTCTCATAAGCGCAAGTGGGACAAGCTCTTTTGGAAACTGTATAATTGAAAGTAGTGGGGATAGTAGATTTCCAAGCATATCAAGCGCACCAGATGCACGAAACATTGCAATTGCTGTTAAAAGCCCCACAAGTGCAGGCAAAATTCTTATAGTTGTTTCTATGCCCTCCTTTGCACCCTCGATAAAGCAATCAAAAACAGCTACTCTTTGCAAAAGCCCATAGCCAATTATCATCGCAAACATAAGTGGTATAACTAAAATTGAGATATTGTTCATACTCTGCCCCCTAATGCAAAAAGTTTTGCGGCGGAAACTCCAACAATTAATGCAATAAGGCTTGCAATCCATACGGGCATAATTATTTCAAATGGATTACTACTTCCAATGCTCTGTCTAATTGCGATAACGGTAGAGGGTATAAGTTGAAGCGAGGCAGAATTAATAACCACAAACATACACATATTATCGCTTGCAATATTGCCTCTTTCTAATCGTGATAGCTCCTTCATAGCTTTAAGCCCAAGTGGTGTGGCTGCGTTAGACATTCCAAATAAATTTGCAACCATATTCATAACGATACAGTCCATAGCTGGGCTGTTTTGTGGAAGCCTGGGGAAAAGAATTTTTGTTAGTGGTCTTAAAACCCTTGCGAAAATGTTTATTATGCCACTACTGCTTGCAATTTTCATAAGCCCTGTCCACAGGCACATTATGCCAAGAAGAGAAATAGATAATGTAACGGCATCAGATGCACCATTCATAGCCCCAGTTGTGACAGCTTCTAACCTGCCTGTAAAAGCAGCGACCACAAGCGACACAAGCATTAATGCACCCCAAATATAATTCAACATCATAATCACCCCTTTAATAAATATGATAATTTATTAGCAATAATTACAATGTAAAATTTTTGAAAAAATATATTGACGAATTATGGAAAATATGATAGAATGATGTTGAAATATTTATTAAGAGGGGGGAATAAAATGAAATCAACAGGAATAGTAAGAAAAGTTGACGAATTAGGCAGAATAGTGTTACCTATCGAGCTTAGACGAACACTTAATATTGCAGAGAAAGATTCACTTGAGATTTTTGTGGAGGGCGAATCAGTAGTTTTATCTAAATACCAACCTGCATGTATTTTTTGTGGAGATGCGAAAAATGTAGTTTCTTTCAAAGAGAAGAATGTTTGTCCTAAGTGTATAGCTGAAATAAAAAAATAAACAAAGTGCAGTTTTCTATTGATATATACATAGAAAATACTTTATAGTTCTCTTAAATTGGGTATGTATATGCTCAGTTTAAGAGATTTTTTATACAATTTGTTATATAAATTCATAAAACAATTGAAGTTTATAAAAATATGATGTATAATCTGCTTGGATGTAAAATATTTGGTATTTATTGTATGAGGTGTATTGATTTGTTCGAATCACTTAAAAGACTAACTCGCTTGGTATTAAAGTCTTATAAAACACAAGCAATCACATTTGTGTTTTTATTTTTGATATTTTTTGGGGGATTTTTGTTAAACCTACCAATAGCATCAAGAAATGGCGTGAGTATGGGGTATTTAGATGCTCTTTTTACAGCGACCTCTGCTACTTGTGTAACTGGGCTTGTTGTAGTTGACACGTATGTGCAATTTTCTGCATTTGGTCAGTTGGTGATTATTTTTCTGATACAAATTGGCGGGCTTGGGTTTATGACAATGGCAACCTTGTTTTCACTTTTGATGCGACGTGTAATTACTCTAAATGAGCGTCTGCTTATAAGAGAATCACTAAATATTGACGATATGCAGGGGATTGTTCGTCTTGCTAAGCATATTTTAATTGGCACATTTGCTATTGAATTTGTGGGTGCATTGCTGCTATCGATTCGTTTTATTCCTGAATTCGGTATGCCAAGTGGTATTTATAAGTCGATATTTCATTCTATATCTGCTTTTTGTAATGCAGGTTTTGATATAATGGGGCAAAAGGGGGAGTTTATTGGGCTTACATCGTATGTTTCTGACCCAATTGTAAGCTTAGTTATTCCTATGCTTATTATTATTGGTGGAATTGGTTTTGCAGTTTGGGAGGATGTTTTCCAGCAAAGTAACTTTTATAAGCTACGTCTGCATACAAAAATTGCAATCACGATGACGGCATTTTTTATAATATCTGGAACGATAGGATTTTACATTTTGGAGCATAATAATCCAGCAACAATGCAAGGATTATCTCCAATGGGCAAATTACTTGCATCGTTTTTCCAATCGGTAACAACAAGAACTGCTGGGTTTAACACCATATCACAGGATGGTATGACGATAGCTTCAAAATTTATTTCAATAATACTAATGTTTATAGGTGGTGCACCTGGTTCCACAGCAGGAGGTATTAAGGTTGTAACTGTTGGCGTGCTTGCTTTTGCAGCATATGCAGTTATTAAGGGTACAAGCCAAGTAACTATGTTTAAAAGGCGAATATCTTATAATGCTATTCTTCGTGCAATGACTATTGTTATGATTTCGCTTTTTGTTGTTGCAACTGGAATAATCATACTTTCAATCGTGGAAAAGACATTATTTATAAATATAATTTTTGAGGTTGTTTCAGCATTCGGAACGGTTGGGCTTACACTTGGGATTACTCCTAATTTGACAGTTGTTGGAAAATTAACTATAATTACAATAATGTTTTTTGGTAGAGTTGGTGTGCTTACTGTGGCGTTATCTCTGCTGATGGGTATGAATTCTGGTGGTTCTGATAAAATTAAGTATCCAGAGGAAAAGATAATGGTTGGTTGAGGCATTAGAAATATTGAAAGTAATTAAATGCATAATTTCGAAAGGATGAATTGTAAATGAAGAATTTTGTGGTAATAGGTCTTGGTAGATTTGGTTCTGCTGTGGCAAAAACTTTATATGACCTTGGATATGAGGTGCTTGCAATTGATAAGGACGAGGGCCTTGTTCAAGATATTTCGCAAAATGTTACTCATGCAATAGCAGCAGATGCTGTTGATGAAGGAGTTTTAAAATCACTTGGTGTGAGAAATTTTCAAGTTGCCATTGTTGCTTTGGGTAGTGATATGCAATCAAGTATTTTAGTTACTCTTATGCTAAAAGAAATGGGCATAGAAAATATAATTGCAAAGGTACAAAGTGAAATGCACGCAAAGGTACTTGATAAGGTTGGTGCAGACAGGGTTGTTTTTCCAGAACGTGATATGGGAATTCGTGTTGCAAATAACCTTGCCATTAGCAATATTTTAGATTGTATTGAGATTTCACCTGAGTATAGTGTTGTTGAAATTGTTCCGCCTGAAAACTGGGTTGGAAAAACACTTGCACAGCTTGATATTCGTAAAAGAAAAGGAATTAATGTTATTGCTATTAAGCATAATGATAAAGTGAATATTAGCCCAGGGGCAGATGAAATAATTAGCCGAGAGGATATATTGGTGGTAGTTGGAAATAATGCAGTTATAAATGGGCTTAACAAGCATAAATAATATATTTTTACAAAACTTTTAAATTTTAATAGTGTGAAATGTTCGTGTTCTGCTTACGTGTCTTAAACCATACCCCAATATGGTAAATTTTTACAAAAATACAATTAATTGAGGTGTAATATAATGAAAAATGTTGATAAGCAAATTAAAAAATATAGTGAAAATGCAACGACAAGTAGTATGGTGGACTCTACACTTTATAGTAAATATGAGGTAAAACGGGGGCTTCGAGATATAAGTGGTAGAGGTGTTCTTGCTGGGCTAACGCAAATTTCAGAGGTGTTAGCATACATAATTGAAGAAGGCGACCTTGTACCCTGTGAAGGAAAGCTGTTTTATAGAGGAATTAATATTGAGGATATTGTAAATGGCTTTATAGAAGAAAAACGATATGGATTTGAAGAAACTTGTTTTCTTTTAATATCTGGGTATTTGCCATCTAATGAGGAGTATGAAGAATTTCGAGGGGTTATTTCTAATTATATTAATTTACCCGAGGGCTTTGTGCGTGATACAATTATGAACGCCCCAAGCCGAGATATGATGAATGCACTTGCAAAATGTGTGCTAACTCTTTATTCGTATGATGAAACGGCTGACGATGTTTCCATACCCAATGTTATTAGGCAATCCTTGCAGTTAATTGCACGATTCCCACTTTTAACAGTTTATAGCT
>Ga0247841_10012462_pt1 | contig 11083 bp, 8 predicted proteins | sample LaCruzMarch2015__2_FD_192410 | JGI IMG/M metagenome (GOLD analysis project Ga0247841, IMG submission 192410) | Freshwater microbial communities from meromictic Lake La Cruz, Castile-La Mancha, Spain - LaCruzMarch2015_18m | ecosystem: Environmental > Aquatic > Freshwater > Lake | place: Spain...
TGCCTGAGGCACCTGTGCGCTTAATTCGCCAACCAGCAACATTAGCGCACTTAATAATGTAATAATCGTTTTTTTCACGATTTTTGATTTTTATATTGTATCTGTCAGCACTTCACTTGAAGTGAAACCCTGACCGAATAATATCACTTCAGGATTAATGGAAGATATACTTCGGCTGAATGAATTTGCAATACCAAAATTATCTTATGGTGTGAGATACCTGATAATAACAACACCGGAACCACCTTTGCCGCCCGGATAATTCCACTCTACTCCGGGGGATCCACCGCTACCACCACCGCCGCCGAATCCATCTGTACCGGCGTGACCGACCCAAGACGTGCCTGCATCACCACCAGCACCACCTCCACCGAGTCCCCCAGCACCGTTTCCGCCAGACCCGAAAGCACCGCCGCCGCCAGCATAATATATTGCAGTTCCGGTAATGCTATTCTGTACACCGTTCCCCCCGTTTGATGGAACCGCACTCGTTGGGGTATAACCGACTTGTCCGGCACCGCCGCCGCCGCCGCTGCTATATCCTGTACCCGCGTAACCATTGCCTCCATCATATCCCTGACGACCAGTTGTAGGAATAAGATAATCGGCATCACCCCCGTATGTTTGGGTAACATATATGGTTGCTCCGCCGCCGGAACCACCATTGTGTCCATTTATGGGGGTTAACAAAGTTCCGGTTGAACCACCGCCAGTTGATGTTATGGAACTGAATACAGAATTTCCTCCATCAACTCCCGGTGTATCGGGCGATGTATGAGCACCAGCACCACCAGCACCAACGGTTACTGTCAGAGTACCAGATACGGCAAAATTCTTGGTTGCAGAATTCTCCCGAAGCCCCCCCGCGCCACCACCACCGCCACCGCAACCACCACCGCCACCGCCTGCAACAACAAGATATTCTACTTGAGTAACACCAGCAGGAACTGTCCATGTAGTCGTACCAACTGTAGTGAATTTGTTAATGGTATATGCGCCATCAGTGGTTGCTGTACAGTTATTGACTGTAATTACAACATTGATTGACGTTCCTACACACGTATTTGCAGTGGGTGTTATTGTATATGTTGCAGTTCCTGCTGTTGTTCCCGAATTTATGAGTGTTTGCGCAATGCTGCTCCCAGAGCCGGAAGAAGCACCTGTAATTCCGCTGCTTTGCGCTACTGTCCATGCATAAGTAGTCCCTGAAACATCGGATGTTAAAGTAATGCCCGTAGAAATACCACTGCATATCGACTGTGACGAAGGAGTTGCTGTAAGATCAGGAAAGTTACCATTTGTATTTAAAGGTATCCAGTTGGGCGAAGAAGACGATCCTGCATTATAATTCAGGTTATCACAATCTAAATTATAAATTATCAAACCTTTTGCAGGTGAAATTATAGCATCACGCTGGGCAGTGGTCATACGTGGCAGAGCAAACCCCTGTGTAGTGCTGCTTATATCCAGAATAGCTGAACCAGTAGGTCCTGATGTTCCTATTCCAACACTTGTTCCATTATCAAATATCTGGCTACATGTAGCATTTGTACCATCGTTCTTTAATACATAATTTGTACCTGTACATCCTATAGTACCAGTGGTTCCTGTTGAACCCGTTACTCCTGTTGTTCCGGTTATTCCCTGAATACCCTGTATGCCTGGATCACCTGTTACTCCTGTCGCTCCAATTGCACCTGTTACTCCTATTACTCCCTGAATACCCTGATTACCGGTTGCTCCTGTCGCTCCAACTGCTCCTGTTATTCCTATTACTCCCTGAATACCCTGATTACCTGTCGCCCCAACTGCTCCTGTTACTCCTATTACTCCCTGAATGCCTTGATCACCGGTTGCTCCGGTTGCCCCGGTTGAGCCGGTTGAGCCGGTTGAACCAGTTATACCGTTGGTTCCTGCTGTTCCCGTTGCTCCCGCTGCTCCCGTTGCTCCTGTATTTCCGTTAGTACCTGTCGCACCTGCTATACCCTGTGGTCCTGCCGGACCCGGCGCACCATTCATATTTACAGACCAGGAACTGTGTGTACCGCTTCCAACATTACCAGTTACTTCATAGCAAATACCTCCGCTGACACTATTATAGGATATAATATCGGCTATCATTTTATTGTTAATGTCATAAGCGATAATTATGCTTTGCCCCGTGCTGTACGCAAGACCTGCATCAATAGTAATACAACCAGTGGATCCTGTAACGCCTATAGAAAAAGAATTATTAGAAGTAGTGCCATAACGATCACCTGTAACACCAATAGCTCCTGTAACACCAGTAGCCCCTGTTGCTCCTGTATTTCCGTTAGTACCTGTTGCACCGGTCGGACCCGGCACAGTGGAATTAGCTCCGTTTGTACCGTTAGTTCCTGCTGTTCCCATTGAACCTGTTGCTCCTGTTGAGCCGGTTGTCCCTATTGCCCCTGTGTTACCTTGTTCACCTGTTGCGCCTGTTGAGCCGGTTGTACCTGTCAGACCAGGATTGCCTTGTTCACCTTGTACGCCCGGAATGCCTTGTTCACCTGTTGCGCCTGTTATGCCTGATGTGCCTGCATCAACTGCATACATGGCAAAAGGAACTGTGAGTAATTGAGATGTACCCATGGTTGTATATGTTATACCTCCTGTGGGATCCATTTCTACCTTTAACCAGTAATTACCGCTGCTCCAGGTGATGGTATTAAACGTACCGCTTAATACGGATCCTTGCCCTATTGCCACCGTAAACAAGCCAAACTGGTTAGTGGTTGGTGTATGCCTCTCCGAATACACCAATGTTCCGGGTGAAAAACCCTGCAGTATAGATATTTTTACGGCAATTCCCTGATTTGCCATAAGTGTGCCCGATGCATCCCGTGCAACGGCCTGATAATTGAATGCCTGAGGCACCTGTGCGCTTAATTCGCCAACCAGCAACATTAGCGCACTTAATAATGTAATAATCGTTTTTTTCATAATTTTTAATGACTTTGTTGCATGAATAAATGTCGAATTTTGTTGAGTTTTAAGATTCCTTATGGTTATAAATACTTCAACAAATCGTGTCCGATATCTTTTCTGTAATATTTTCCTTCAAAATTAATTTTGCCGGCATTATCCAATGAAAGCTGCACCGCTTGCTGCATTTGACAATGAAGAGATGTTACAGACAACACTCTTCCCCCATTAGTAACGATATTACCTTTGGCATCCTCAACTGTACCTGCATGAAAAATGAGGCTGTCGGATATATTTTCCATTTGGCTGATTACTTTTCCCTTTTCATAACTTCCGGGATAGCCTTTAGAAACAAGCATCACAGTGGCTGCAATTCTTTCATCAATTTCTATGTCAATTTTGTCAAGATTTTCATCCGCCACGGCAACAAGTATTTCAAGTAAATCGGATTTGATGCGGGGTAAAACGACTTCTGTTTCGGGATCGCCCATGCGCACATTATATTCAATAACATACGGGTTTCCGGCCACATTCATCAAACCAATAAAAAGAAAACCTTTGTAATCAATATTCTCTTTTTTCAATCCATTCATCGTAGGTTTTATGATTCTTTCTTCTACTTTTTTCATAAAAACACCGTCAGCAAAAGGCACCGGTGATATTGCTCCCATTCCTCCCGTATTTGGACCTGTATCTCCTTCTCCAATTCTTTTATAATCCTTGGCTTCCGGCAGGATTTTATACGACTTCCCATCTGTAACAACAAATACGGAAAGTTCGATTCCGTCCAGGAATTGTTCAATTACCACTTTTTTACCTGCATTTCCAAACCTGAGATTTTTCAACATATCCTCAAGTTCTTTTTCCGCTACTGCGCAGTCATTGCATATAATAACGCCCTTACCGGCAGCAAGGCCATCTGCTTTCAAAACAAAGGGTGGATCTGTGCGTTTCAAATATTCAACCGCATGATGAAAATCTTCCGATGAAAATGTTTTGTATGTTGCTGTGGGTATACGATAACGAGTCATAAATGCTTTTGCAAAATCTTTGCTTCCTTCCAGCCTTGCGCCTTGCTTTGCAGGGCCAATAAGCCGGACATGCTTAAGGTTTTTTTCTTTAAGAAAAAAATCGTGTATCCCTTGCACCAAAGGTTCTTCAGCGCCTACCATTACCAGATCGATTTTTTTCCGACAAACAAATTCTTTAATCCCTGAAAAATCCAGCGGAGATAAATCAATATTTTTACCGCATTCCGCAGTACCAGCATTTCCGGGGGCTATCCATAAATCCTTTATGTTCGGACTTTGCGATAACTTCCATGCAAAAGCATGTTCTCTTCCGCCCGAACCTAATAAAAGTACATTCATAATATAAACATATTTAACTGACAAAATAACAAAAAAGTAACTTCTCAATACAAAAAATCACTTATTAACTGATGTCACGCATGATTAATAGATAATAGCAAATAGAAAAAAGAAAATATTGGTCTTTATTTATCAGGTTTGCTTTTTTTATTAATCCAAGCCCATAATTTTATTCTCCAACCTATAGCAAAGAGAATATGGAAAAGATAAAATGCCCTTAAATATTTGCTATTTGCTATCATCTATTTTCTGTTTGCTTATGGGAACGTTTGCGTAACATGAGTTATTAAATATCTCCATTTGTTTTTGAATGGATTCTTCGTGGATAACACGAAGCAATTTTACCAGGAATTCTTTGTTTAGTCCAAGGTTTTCGCCCAGTTCCAAACTTTCTCTTACTATATTGTTCCAACGTTTTATTTGAAGGATTGTTATATTATTTTCTTTTTTATAATTACCAATTTGTTCTACAAGATGCATCCTTTTTGAAAGCAGGTGTATCAGTTCTGCATCAATAACGTCGATCTCAGAACGTAGTTGTTCAAGCATATCGCGGAATTCGGAATTTCCCGGATAATGACTTCGTATCACAAGTTTTGATGTCAGTTCTTTTAATTCTGCGGGAGTGATCTGTTGACCGGAGTCGGACAACGCCTTTTGGGGATTAACGTGCGTTTCAATCATCAGTCCATCCATTTCAAGGTCTATCGCTTTTTGCGATACGCTTTCAAGTAGAAGATAATTTCCTGTAATGTGGCTGGGGTCGCAGATCACAGGCAATTTAGGGCAGAGGCGCATTAATTCGATTGGGATCTCCCATATTGGCGCATTCCTGTATGGCATACTGTTATATGCATAGAAACCGCGATGAATGGCAATAAGCTTGCGTATTCCTGCATGATTGATCCTTTCGAGGGCGCCAAGCCACAAGCCAATATCCGGATTTACCGGGTTTTTAACCATTACCGGTATATCAATACCTTTGAGGGCTTCCGCTATTTCCTGTACGGAAAAAGGATTTCCCGTTGTACGCGCCCCGATCCATAAGATGTCGATATTATGTTTTAAGGATAACTCAACATGTTCGGCATTGGCAACTTCAACAGAAATAAGCATTCCTGTAACAGCCTTAACTTCCTGTAACCATTTGAGCCCAATAGCGCCAACACCTTCAAATGAATCAGGCCGGGTTCTTGGCTTCCATAAGCCTGCACGAAACACTTTTACCAAACCTGTTTCTGCTAATTTCTTTGCCGTCGACATAACCTGCTCCCTGCTTTCGGCACTGCACGGACCACTTATAATTAGCGGATGTACGCCAAAATCAATCCATTCACGTAATGGCAATATGTCAAGAATAAATTCTTTCATTTCCTTTCTCTTCCATTTGTCGCTGGAACTGTTCCCATTGTTTCATTTCCGTTTCTAATTGCTTTTTCAACTTTTCGTAATTGGAATAGAATTCTTTATCAGCCAGAACATCTTTATATGTTTCAGGATTGATAAGCATTTCTTCAGTTTTACTAACTTCTTTTTCCAAAGATACAATTCTTTCCTCTGATTTTTCAATTTGATTTTTTATCTTTCGCAACTCTTTTTCAGTCTGTTTTTTGTGTTTACGGGTAACTTGATTGGCAATGAAATCAGCTTTTTTCTTTTTGTCCGGCAAAGTTTTTTTTGAAAGTTCCAATTCGCGTAATGATTCGATTTTCCTTGAGTTTAAAAAATCATAAATATCTCCGAGATGTTCAAGAACGATATGATTTTTAAATTCAAATACCCGGTTTGTAAGGCCATGTAGAAAATACCTGTCGTGAGATACTATTGCGAGAGTCCCATCAAATTTTAACAGAGCCTGCTTGAGGATATCTTTTGAGCGCATGTCGAGGTGATTTGTCGGCTCGTCAAGCACCAGAAAATTCACAGGGCTAAGAAGTAATCTGGCAAGAGCAAGCCGTGACTTTTCACCGCCCGAAAGGACTTTTACCTTCTTTTCAATATCATCCGCATCAAATAAAAATGATCCGAGAATGGCCCTGATTCTTGTTCTTATCTCGCCCACAGCAGCTTCGTCGATTGTTTCAAGAACTGTGATGTCAGGATTGAGCAGTTCCGATTGGTTCTGCGCATAATAACCGAGCTTTACATTATGCCCGTGTTTCAATTCACCTGTAAAATTAAGGTCTTGCACTATAATACGCGAAAGGGTGGTTTTTCCTTCACCGTTTTTCCCCACAAATGCTACTCGGTCTCCGTTATTGATAAGAAAGCTAAGGTTGTTTAATACATTTTTATTGCCGTAATTTTTTGTCAGATTATTTGCTTCAATTATCACCTTTCCTGCATGTGGGGCAGGAGGAAACCGGAAATAAATAGATGAATTGTCCATTTCGTCAATTTCAATCCTGTCGATCTTTTTCAAAAGTTTTATGCGCGATTGCACCTGCCTGGCCTTTGTAGCCTGATATCTGAAACGGTTGATGAATTTCTCGGTATCGGCAATTTGTTTTTGTTGGTTATTGTAAGCCGACATCTGGTGATCTATTCTTTCTTTTCGCATCAATTCATATTGCGAATAGGATGCCTTATAATCATAAATTTTCCCGAGAGAAATTTCAATAGTCCGCTGTGTAATTCTATCAAGAAAAGTCCGGTCGTGCGAAACCAGCATCACGGCTCCATAATAGTTATACAGGAATTCTTCAAGCCACTGGATGGATTCTATGTCTAAGTGATTAGTGGGCTCATCAAGTAGAACAACATTGGGTTTTTGCAACAGGATTTTTGCAAGTTCCACGCGCATCTGCCATCCGCCACTAAATTCAGAAACCAGCCGGGAAAAATCGCTGTGCATAAAACCAAGACCTGTTAAAATTTTTTCAGTTTCGCCCTGCATGTTATGACCACCAAGCAATTGAAAGCGGTCGTTCGAATCTGTAAGTTTATGCAGCAGTTTATAGTATGCTTCTGATTGGAAGTCGGATCTTGCGGAAATTTCTGAAGTAATTTTTTTTATATTCTCTTCAAGTGTTATTGCTTCTGAAAAGGCTGTCATCGCCTCTTCCATGATCGTTTTGCCGGTATTTACAGAAGTCATTTCCTGCGGCAGATAGCCAATAGTAGTATCGGAAGGTATAATAACATTTCCGGTTTCCGGCTCCTGCATTCCTGCAATGATGCGCATTAATGTGGTTTTTCCTGCCCCGTTCTTTCCTGTAAGACCTATCCTGTCCTTATCGGCAATAACAAAGGATACATCATCGAACAGGTCAGTTCCGGTAAAATGAATAGAAAGATTATTAATGGATATCATCGTATACGCGTTTTCAGGGGTGTAAAGATACACATTGCAAAGGATAAATTATTACTTTTCAAATTTGGTAATCAGCGGAAAAAGTAATCGGTAATCAGTAAAATGGCCAATATACCACAGAATCGAAGCCCATATCTGTATATTTTTTACAGTATATTGTATTTACAAAGAATTAGAAAGAATACTTTATAAAGAAAAATGGTTGCTTAGCCTGACGCGTATGCGAGTACTCGGGATGAGCAATGGCATGCGGGTTAACTCCGATTTATCGTCAGAATAGTTCGCAAGTATTTGTGAATTATTCGGGTTAAAGTCTGTATTTTGGAAAAAATTAATAAAAATATTTTTATCCATTCAAAAAAATATTTCTACATTTGATAACGTAAAATTGATATTAAAACCAAAAGCCATGACAAACTTCTTATGTCCACATTGCGGAGGCCACCTGAGGGTTTCGAACAGCATCATTTTTTTAACAAAAACCACAAAAGGCAAATCAGGGTTATTGCTTATAAGCCCGGAACTCGGAGATTACAGTGTAAAGATGCATCCTTCTTACGACAACTTTGAAGAAGGTGAAGTGGTGAATTTTATATGCCCCATCTGTTACGAAAACCTTGATGCCGAAGAGTATGACAAGAATCTGGCTAAGGTGATCATGCAGGAAGATGGAGGGGAAGAATCAGTAATTATCTTTTCCAGGATCGCTGGCGAAAGGTGCACATTCAAAATTGATAAAAGCGGCATTAAAACTTACGGTAAAGATTCCGGTGAATACAAAAGCGCTTTTGGAGATATTTTCTAGGTCATTTTTTTAATAAATTTATTATCTTCTGCAAACCATTCCGCATAGGAATTAATGGTTTCACGGAGTTTAATGCTATGTAGTTTTACGTCGTTTGGAAGGTGTTTTGCAATTCGTTCTGCAAAGTTAGATAGCATATTTTCGCAGGTAGGCTGATAAGGCAGGAATATGATCTTTTCGAATAAAGGAATTGAAGATATTTTTTCTTTTTCAGGAGTGGCAGCGTTAAGAACTAAGGCGTGATCGAAGCGACAGAGGATCTCTTTCTTCACAATCTCTTTCAATTCACCGAAATCCATCACCATTCCATTCTTTGCATTCGACGGATCATTAAGTGGCTGACCAATCAGAGTAACCATCAACTGATATGAATGCCCGTGAATATTGCTGCACAAACCATCATATCCCAACAGTGCGTGAGCCATTTCGAAACGGAATTCTTTAGTAATTCTTATATTTGACATTTCCGATATTTATGTGTTGTATTTTATTCGATGACAAGTTTTGAGATAAAACTATTTCCATTTGTTAAAAACCGTATATAATATACACCTGCTGAAAAACCCGACAGATCGATGAATTTTGAAATATTGCCAGTTTCATTTGTAAAGATTTCATCTATAATCATCAGCCCGCCTATTGTAAATATAGAAATTTCCACGTTTTCCTTTTTAGCAGTATAGTAATCGAAAAATATTTTGTCAACGGCAGGGTTAGGATAAATAACCGGTTTATTAAAATCATATTCTTTTTCCGGAACAGAGGCTGGCCCGTTCCACACAGAATCAACCCATTGCGGCTTATCTATAAATGGATTTCTATTATGTTGTATTTTATAGATGGAATCGTTTCTATCATGTTCTTTCCGGCTAACCGGGTCCAACTGGCTCCATGCTTTAAGCATGTCCAATGCCCAAGGTTTGGGTTCGGCGTGAGTTACCATATCGCTGCCGGGCCAATCGGCATCTTCTGTATAATAACGAACGGCAATATAGAAATAAGTCCTTGCAAAATCTCCTTTAAATGAATCAATCGGTTCGAATACTGTACCTGAATAACCCGAATTGTTGCAATCGCCTAGTTTGCTGCCATTCTGGCTGCTCCACGAAGCAACTCCAACATCGCCGTAAGGATAATTGCCCCGCTTGTTGTTCACCCAACCATCGGCAGGGTAAATATGAAAAAGATCGGAATACATTGGAGAATTCCCGTTAAACCAACTTTCAGGAAACGAATGTTCTTTATTATAACAATCTCCTTCGGCAGAATAGCTTCCGCATTGATCTGTCACAAATGTAAACTCGTAAAGTGGCGTGCCTCCAGGAATATCCGAATACATATCCCATACCTTGCCATCGGACTTCATATCCGTTTTCTGAAAATATGTCCAAAGGCTGGAATATGCAACTTCAGTATGATTTTTAATAATATTATGAAGAGCAACTTTAAGAGGCGTACCTGTCAATCCTGCAGCGCTATCGTAATAGCCGGGAGGTATTTGAGCAACAGCATAAAAAAAACTCAATATAAAAAGCAGAAATAAAGGCACAAACAATAGCTTTTTCATCATCCTTCTTTAGGGTACTACAAACCTACATGAATTTTATTGAAAATACAAATGCTCTATAAGTATTTTTATGCCAATGCCTATCAATACTATTCCTCCTGCTATTTCAACTTTGTTTCCAATAATATCGCAAAGTTTTTTCCCAATGTGAACCCCTGCAAAAGACAGCCCGAAAGTAATCACTCCGATGATAGCAACAGCCAGCAAAATCGGTATCTGCAGAAAAGCGAAGCTAAGTCCCACCGCTAATGCATCAATACTTGTTGCCAAAGATAATGAAATCATCACCCAGATACTATCAATATTAAATTCACTGCGACAGGATTTTTTTTTCACCGCCTCATAAATCATTCTGAATCCAATAATAAAAAGCAATCCGGATGCAATCCAGTGGTCAATGTTTTCAATTGCTTCCTTCATAAAATAACCTGCGGTCCAGCCAATCAGCGGCATCACCGCCTGGAAGAGACCGAAGAAAACTCCTGCTCTTAATGCTATACCGGTTTTATTGTGTTCTGCTGATGTTCCAATGCACATGGAAACTGCAAAAGCATCCATTGATAAGGCAAGAGCAATAAAAATAACCATAATAAGGTCCATCAGGCAAAAGTAGGCAAAAAGGGATTCAAAGGAATTATTTTTTTAGTTGCTTTTAAGTTGAAATTTATAAAATTACAATAATTTTACAGCACGCAAAAATATATAACTTTGTGCAACATTATATAATCACAAACATGGCACGTTTCAGAGAAATTACAGAGTCAAAAGCCGGAAGTAAATTTATTTTACAGGGCAACGAAGCTTTTGCATTAGGTATTATACATGCCGGATATCATGCCGCCGATGGATATCCAGGTACGCCAAGCACCGAAGTAATTGATAAATCATTAAAATATGTACAGGATAAAATTACCGTAGGCTGGTCGGTTAACGAAGCCGTAGCCGTGGGTGTTGCGGTAGGTCATTCAATGGCGGGTTCTGATGCTGTTGTTACAATGAAGATTCCGGGCGTTTTTCAGGCTGGAGACGCCATTTCCACATCCGCTTTTTATACTGCTGAAGCCGGTGCATTGGTGATTTAC
>Ga0247841_10012463_pt1 | contig 11083 bp, 9 predicted proteins | sample LaCruzMarch2015__2_FD_192410 | JGI IMG/M metagenome (GOLD analysis project Ga0247841, IMG submission 192410) | Freshwater microbial communities from meromictic Lake La Cruz, Castile-La Mancha, Spain - LaCruzMarch2015_18m | ecosystem: Environmental > Aquatic > Freshwater > Lake | place: Spain...
GTCGGTGTGGACCGCCTTGGAGCAGTCTGTCACAAAAGGAGAAGAAATTGTGCGCTCTATAGCAGATAGCTTGATTGAAGAAGGTTTCGACAAAGGAATGGAAATAGGCTTGAAACTCGGACGCGACGAGGGCTTGAAACTCGGACGCGACGAGATTGTGCAAGAATTTAAGTCTTTGATCATCGAAATCCTCGAACTGCGCTTCGGTGCTATTCCGCAACGTCTCAGGGGACGCATCCACGGCATAGGTGAGCCCGGCAACTTGAATAGACTGCGCCACAAGCTGCGCGAAGCGGCCTCGATCGAAGATTGCGAGCGCATCGTCAGCAGCGAGACACCGCACTGAAGAGCGCCGCACACTCCATTTCCCCCTCTCATCGCTGCGAAGAGCGCCTTGACTCCAAAGCCCTTTGCGACTAGTCGTCAAACGCGCTTCATCTGTTACGTTTTTTGGCCGACGCACCCTTTGCTTCTTTACCCGTGATACTAACTCGGGGTCCTGCCCATGCCCATTTTCATGCACACGTTCCTGCTTATCCGGTACTACAGCGCCAGGACCTTGTTCTCGGTTCTGCTTTTGGCCGCCTGCTTCGGCTGCCTCGGCTGCGAGCAAAAGAAAAAAGAGGCCGGACCGCCGGCCATGCCGCCCGTGCCTGTCGAATTCGGCCAGACCGCGCAAATGGACGTGCCCCTGGTCATCGAGTCGGTCGGCCACGTCGAACCGCCTATCTCGGTGCAGGTTAAATCCATGGTCGCCGGACAGATCAAGGAAGTTCGCTTCCGCGAAGGCGCCTTTGTCAAGGAAAACGACATCCTGTTCATTATCGACAAGGCGCCCTTCGAGGCCGCTTTGTCTCAATACCAGGCCTTCCTCGCGCGCGACGTCTCTGGCCTGGTCAAGGCCAAGAAAGATCTCGTGCGTTACACCGCGCTCGACAAGTCGCAGGTCGTCTCGCGTTCGGACTACGAGACCGCGCTGAACAAGGCCGAGACCCTGGAAGCCTCGATCGACTATGATCAGGCAGCCATCGTCAAGGCCAAGCTCGACCTCGAGTACTGCACCATCCGCTCGCCCTTGACCGGCCGCGTTGGGTCGATACTCATCGACAAGGGCAACGTGATCAAAGCCAATGACCTGCCCCTGGTCGAGATTGTGCAGATCGAGCCCATCAACGTGCGTTTCACGATCCCCGAGCGGCGGTTTCCAGAGGCCCGGAAATACAAGGCCATGCAGACCATCGAGATCTGGGCCGACGTCGATGCGGACGAGTACCCACCCTCCAAGGGCCTGCTCGATTTCATTGACAACAAGGTGGACAAAGAGACCGGCGTCATCGCCCTCAAGGCCTTGTTCGAGAACAAGGAACACATCTTTTGGCCAGGCCAGTTCGTCAACGTCGCGCTGTCGCTGAACGTCGAGCGTGGCCGCGTCGTGGCGCCAGCGCGGGCCGTCCAGGTCGGGCCGCGTGGCAAGTACGTCTATGTCCTCAAGCCCGACAAGACAGCAGAGCTCCGGCCCGTGGTCGTGGAGCGGGTTTACAAGGATATGGCCGTGATCGCAGAGGGTCTGGCGCCGAAAGAAACCGTGGTCGTGGACGGCCATCTGCGCGTGTTCCCCAGCGCCACGCTCGTGGACCGCGCCATCGAACAGCAGGCCGCGCCCGCAGCTCCGGCAAAGACAGCGACTCCGGGGAAGCCATGAACATCACCGAGCTTTTTATCCGCCGGCCGGTCATGACCACGCTCTTGACCGCGGCGCTGATCATATTCGGCGTCGCGGGATACATTATGCTGCCTGTGTCCGACATGCCCAATGTGGATTTCCCGACCATCCAGGTCTCGGCCGCGCTGCCCGGCGCAAGCCCGGAAACAATGGCCGCCAACGTGGCCACGCCCCTGGAAAAGCAGTTCTCCTCCATCGCGGGCATCGACATCATGAGCTCCACGTCCACGCTGGGCTTGACGCAGATCACGCTCCAGTTCACGCTCTCGCGCAACATCGACAACGCCTCGCAGGACGTGCAGGCCGCCATTGCCCGCGCAGCCGGCTCCCTGCCCACGAACATGCCCTCACCCCCGACCTACCAGAAGGTCAACCCCGGCGACCAGCCGGTCATCTACGTGTCGCTCACCTCCCAGACCATGCCGCTCAGCCAGGTCAACGACTATGCCCAGACCTTTCTGACGCAGCGCATCTCCATGATCTCGGGCGTGTCGCAGGTGCTGGTCTATGGAGAAAAACGATTTGCCGTTCGCGTCAAGGTCAACCCCGACCTGCTCGCGGCCAAGGGCATTGGCATCGACGAGGTTTCCAGCGCGGTCAGCCGCGCCAACGTCAGCCTGCCCACCGGCGTGCTCAAAGCCACGTTCAAGAGCACCACGATAAACGCCTATGGACAGCTCTACCGCGCCAAGGATTACCGGCCCATCATCGTCTCCTACAAAAACGACAACCCCGTGCGACTCGACGAGATTGCCGATGTCTACGACGACGTCTCCAACGAAGACACCGACGCGCGGTACAATGGCAAACCCTCACTGGTCATCGCCATCAAGCGACAGCCAGGCTCGAATACCATCGAGGTCGTGGACAACATCCGGCGCCTGCTCCCGAGCATCCGCCAAAATCTGCCCGCGGGCATCGAGATGAACATCATCTACGACCGCTCGCAGACCATCCGTGAGTCGGTCGAGGAGGTCAAATTCACGCTGCTCGCGGCCATCGGCCTGGTCGTTCTGGTGGTCTTTCTCTTTTTGCGCAACATCGCGGCCACGATCATCACCTCGCTCGCGCTGCCCATCTCGCTCGTGGCCACCTTTGCAGTCATGCAAGCCATGAACTTCACCATCGACAACATCTCGCTCATGGCCATGACCCTGTCCGTGGGCTTTGTAGTGGACGACGCGGTGGTTATGATCGAAAACGTCTTCCGCCACATGGAAATGGGCAAAAAGCCCATGCAAGCCGCGCTCGACGGCGCGCGTGAGGTCGGGTTCACCATCATCTCCATGACCCTGTCGCTGGCCGTGGTCTTTTTGCCGGTCATGTTCATGGCCGGACTGGTCGGCCGCATCCTGAACGAATTCGCCGTGACCATCGCAGTGGCCATCCTGCTCTCGGGCGTGGTCTCCTTGAGCCTGACCCCCATGCTGTGCAGCCGCTTTCTGCGCGGCCACCATTCAGAAGGCGGCGCCCAGGAGAAAAAGGGGCTGTTCGACTGGATCCTGCGCCACTACGAGACCTCTCTGCGCTTCACGCTCAAACATCGCTTCATCACGCTCCTGTTCATGATCGGCCTGCTCTTCGCCACGGGTCATGTGTTCAAGACCATGCCCAAGGGCTTCATCCCCTCGGACGACATGGGCTATCTGTTCGGTTTCGCCATGGCCGAGCAGGGGATTTCCTACGCGTCCATGGCCAAGCATCAGCACTCACTGACGCCAGCTCTGCTCAAGAACGAGAACGTGGCCAGCACCATCAGCGTCTCGGGGATCGGCCAGTCAAACAATGGATTCCTCTTTGTGCGGCTCAAGCCGCGCCACGAACGCAAGGACAATATCAACGCCAACGGGGTCCTGAACCAGCTCCGGGGCACGGCCATGTCCGTGCCCGGGCTCTTGGTCTTCTTGCAGAATCCGCCGCTCATCAATCTTTCGCCGCGTTTCGCCAAGGCCGCCTACCAGTATACCATGCAGTCGCCCGACACCTCGGAGTTGTTTTTCAAGGCCCAACAATTCGAGGAGCAGCTCAAGACCCTGCCCCAACTCCAGGACGTGAGCAGCGACCTTCAGCTCAAGAACCCGCAAATCGATGTCGCCATCGACCGCGACAAGGCCACCACCTTGGGCGTGTCCGCGCAGCAGATCGAAAACGCACTCTCGCTCGGGTACTCGCAGAACAAGGTCAGCACCATCAATGCCCCGACCGACCAGTACGACGTCATTGTCGAGGTCGAAAACAGGTTCAAGAACGAGGCCATTGACCTCACCAAGCTCTACGTCCGCTCCGACCGCGGCAAGCTTATTCCGCTGGAGACCGTGACCAGGCTAACGCCGACCTTCGGGCCGGTCTCGGTCAACCACACCGGCCAACTGCCTTCGGTGACCGTGTTTTTCAACTTGAAGCCCGGCGTGGCCTTGGGCGACGCGACCAAGGCCGTCGAAGACCTGGCGCGCAACAGCCTCCCCGCGACCGTCAGCACGCGCTTCGAGGGCACGGCCGCGGCCTTTTCTTCGTCCATGACCTCGATGTGGGTTTTGATCATTCTGGCCCTGGCCGTCATCTACATCATCCTGGGCATCCTCTACGAGGACTTCCTGCACCCGATCACCATCCTTTCAGGCTTGCCCTCGGCCGCGCTGGGCGGACTTCTGACCCTGGTCTTCTTCGGGTACGAACTCGACCTCTACGCCATGGTCGGCGTGATCATGCTCATCGGAATCGTCAAGAAGAACGCGATCATGGTCGTGGATTTCGCTATCGGAGCCGAACGGCTGCACGGCAAGAGCCCGGCCGAGGCCGCGATCGAAGGTTCGCTCGTCCGGTTCCGGCCGATCATGATGACCACCATGGCGGCGATCATGGGCTCTGTGCCCATCGCCATCGGCTGGGGCAGCGGTGAATCGCGCCGGCCGCTGGGCCTGGTCGTGGTCGGCGGGTTGATCCTCTCGCAGGTTGTGACCTTATACCTGACGCCGGTCTTCTATACCTTCATGGACGATCTGAAGGCGTTTTTGTCGCGCAAGAAGCACGACGCAGACCAACCCACCGCGCCGGCGCCGCCGCAGCAGGCAGTGAGCGGGAATGTCTGAGTTTGGCTGGCAGGGCAAAGGCATCTTCAGTCTGCTTTCAGCCGAGCAATAGCCCACCTTGATTGCAACGTGGTGTTATTCCTTGCGCGTCAAGAACCTTTGCACCGCCCGAACCACGGCCATGGCGACTGTTTCGCGGCGCTCCGGGGTTTGGCAGGCGAGTTCTTCGGCGCGGTCGAGAATGACCCCGGCCTCGAGCAGCACGGCTGGCATGGCCGCGCGTTTGAGCACGAGGAGGTCGTCGAAGCGGTAGACCCCGTGGAAGACGTCCACAAGTTCCCTGTTCTCTCCCGGGATGGGCTCGGCGTGGTGCAGCGTGGGCGCAAGGCCCGCTGCGCGCAGCTCTTGGCCTATGGCCGTGGCCAGTCTCAGGCTTTTGCCCGCAGCGGGGTTCTTCTCGGAATAGAAGAGCGAGTAGCCTTGGAATCGATCACAAAAAGCCCGTTTTTTTCCGTCCACGCTCCATTCTTCCAGGTAGCGCGGCTGCACCGCGTCGTGATGCACGGAAATGAGGAGCTGGCCGCGCAGCGCCTTGGCGTTTTTTGCGCGTCGGGCCGGCGGGGTGTCGCGGGATTCGTCGTCGAGGCAGAGCGTTTCGGGGAAGCCGTTTTCGCGCAGGCGCTGACAGAGTAGCAGGCCGAGCTCTTTGTTGAAGTGATATTCGCTTCTCCCACGCGCGCTGGTGGCGCCTGGCCGATTAAGCGAATGGCCTATATCTACGACTACGCGTAATTCCGTGGCCCGGGAGCTCGGGGCTAAAACGAGGGAAGTGACGAGCATGGCGAGCGCCGCCACGATGAAGAGGGCGGTCCGCATGTGTCGGATCAGTCGCCGAAGCGCAAAAACAGGTCGTAGAGGTTTGGCGTCTGCGCCACCGCCGCGGCCATGGCCTTGTCCACGAGTTTTGGGGTGAGCCTGAGCCGCTGGGCCACGAAGGTCGAGGGCTGGTAGTACATGCCGTCGTTGCCCAGGCCAAGGCCAGTGAGTTTGGCCAGGGATTCGCCCATGTGCACGAGGTCGAGGGCCGGATCGTGGCCGGGAAAACCGTCGGGCCGAAGTCGCCAGCGTACGACCTCGACAATGGCCAGGGGCAGGCCCCAATGTTCGCAGAGCAGGCAGCCGGCCTCGGCGTGGTTGATGCCCAGCATCAGGTCTTCTGCCTGGTCAAAGGTGATGAGTTCTGAGTCCGCGAGTTCGAGGACGCTCGCGGCGTTGGATTCGAGCGCTGCGTCGAGGCACGTTTTGCCCACGTCGCCGAGAAACCCTGAGCAGAAAGTGTGTTCGGGGATAGGTAAACTTTTGACGCGGGCTATTTCTTGGGCCGCGAGTCCGGCTACGATCGAATGTTCGAGCAGTTTTCCTTCGGGCATACCGTAGCCCTTGAGTTCGCGCTTGAGTCGTGGCGCCAGGGCAACGCAGACAGCCAGGCAGGCCAGGCGTTTGGCGCCGCACAGCCTCAGTGCGTCGGGGATGGTGCGGATATTGGCGCTTGGCTTAGCGTCGGTTTTGGGGCTTTTGCCGGCGCAGGACAAGAGGCTCGGTTGATTGAGCAGTTCGAGCAGATCGAGGGCGAGTCCGGCGTCGGCTTCTCCCGCGGCCAAGATGGCGGTCTGGTCCGGCGGCTGGTTTTTGGGCGCGGCGAAACCCGCGGCCATGAGCGTTTCGACGAGCATGGGCAGTGGGGGCGTGTGGCCGATACGGGCGATGATTTCTTGACGGTATTTCATAATTCTTTTTCCGCCCCCAGGGACCTGATGGTGACCTTGCCGGTTTCCATAAACAACGACAGGGTGCGCGGGACACTGCCACCCACTTCTTTGCCCGCGATGGTGAGATTGTTGGTGGAGAACAATTTTTGCGCGGTGCTGAAATTTCGGGCGCCGACGTCGAAGATGTTGTTGACGCCCATCATTTTCCCGCCGCCCGCGACCTTGATGATGAGTCGCGTGCGCGAGGCGCCCATGCGCATGAGTGTGCGGATCATGTCGGAAACGCCGGTGTTGACGAACATGTGCGGGTTTGCCTTGGCCTTGTCGGGCGAGGCGCTGGCCAGCGGCAAGAGGCAGTGGATGAGCCCGCCGAGGGCTATTTGCGGGTCATAGACCGAAACGCCCAGGCAAGACCCTAGTGAATAGGTGATCAATACATCTGATTTACGGTTGGAAATCGCCATTTCCGAGATGTTGACGACGATCAGCCCCATTGTTTTGCCTCTGTGCGCGATAGTCCTCACCGCGAGCCCGCCGTGACTGGCCTCAGCAAGACTGAATATAAACTGCAACGGTTTCATGTCATTTGTCAAGGCCGAGATTTTCGTTCAGAGGATGGGGCAGGAAAAGATTCGCTTTCTGGACAAGCGGCACGAACTGTGGTAAGAAACCAAATCTTTTGAATCGCAAAGTCTAAAACGCTCCTGTGTGGCAGGTGGCGCAATAAGGACCCGGGGGGAGAGGTTCTCGCTATGAAACGAATACTGATCATCGATGACGACGCGAGCATGCGTTTTCTGCTCAAGAGCCTGCTGGAAAGCGCTGGGTACGAGGTGCACGAGGCCAAGGACGGCCGCGCTGGCGTGGAACTGTTTGCGCAGCGACCGGCCCAGATCGTCATTGTCGATATATTCATGCCAGAAAAAGACGGCATAGAAACCATTGGCGACATAAGGGAAAAGGACGCTAGCTGTAAATTCCTGGCCATCTCGGGCGGCGGGGAGATGAAAAACATGGACATGCTTCGTTATGCGAAGATGCTTGGAGCCCACGAAATATTGGAAAAGCCTTTCAGCCGCGACGAATTGCTTTCGGTCATAGATCGGTTGAGCCCCTAGACATTCTAACCTTGAAAAGTCTAGATGCTGAGGTCGTCACCGTAGCCGGGCGTCTGCTCGGCTTGGCACTTCGCGTTGGGCAATCCGATCGTTACAGCTGTTGCGACTGAATCGGTTCAAATACGCTAGCCCTGGGCCACCACTGCCAATGGAGCACCTCAAGTTAAAACTGCTCTAACCGAACGTATAAGGGTGCAACGTTGGACAAATGACATGATAATCCAAATCCGACGCGAAAGCGCCATTACCTATGTGACTGTCGAATCCAAGTCCATTCAATTCGAGAACGTCGACTCCTTTTTGGACGAACTCAAAGCGCAGCTCCACAGCAACGACACCCTCCTGGCCTTCGATCTCACCCGCGTGGGATTCATCGACTCGCGCGGTCTTGGCTCCCTGCTTTCGCTGTACAAGACGCGCGGCCCGCACGGCCGGCTCTGCGTCTTCAACGTCGCAGATAACGTCAGAAAGGTCTTCGTCCTGACGCGTACTGACAAGCTCATCGGCATCGCCGCCGACGCTGTCGCGGCGCAGGAGCTTCTCACCGCCGTCCAGGCTCCAAATATAGAGTGATCCCGATGGTTAAAAGTTATCATGCAGAGAAGACAGCCTGAGTATCTGCACGTTTTCCTCTAGCATGTCGCTGTAATACATGATTCCTCTTATAGAGCCAAACTGTGTCAAAAAGTTCCTGCCCCAGGGTTTTTCTTAAATAAGCGCTTATGCCCCTCTTCCCCCTATACCTCGTACTTGTCCTTGTACCCGCGCGGGGTGAACATTTTGCCGCCTGCACAGCGCGTCTGCGCGTTCCCAACAATGACGATGGAAAGCATATCCACTGCCGCGACCTCCAAAGAACCGAGCGTCGCGACCGCGACCGCCTGGCCTTCGCGATAAGCCTGACGAACAATCCCGACCGGTGTCGCGGGCGACTTGTGCTCCAATAAAATATCCAACGCCCGCCTGAGCTGCCAATCCCGCTTCTTCGAACGCGGATTGTAGAGCGCCAACACGAAATCCGCGGCCGTAGCTGCGGCCAAGCGCCTCTCAATGAGCTCCCAGGGCGTGAGCAAGTCTGAGAGGCTAACCACCGCAAAATCGTGCATCAATGGCGCTCCGAGAAGCGCCGCGGCTGCGGCTAGAGCAGGAATGCCCGGTACGATCTCGAGTTCCAATCGCTCCCAGAGCGCAGCGCTCTCCATCAGCTCCAAAACCAGGCCGGCCATGCCGTAAATGCCTGGATCGCCGCTGGAAACAAGAACCGTCGAAACCCCGGACAGAGCCAAGGCAATGGCCTCGCGGCAACGCTCGATCTCAGCGGTCATGCCTGTACTCACCACGCGCTTGCCCACAAGAAAAGACGCTGGAATCAGCTCCACATACCGCTTGTAGCCCACAATCGCCGCGGCCGCGTCCAGGGCCGCGGCCGCGGCCGGCGCCAAGAGCGAAGCGTCGCCTGGCCCAAGGCCAATTACTCTGAGCAATGCGCCACGTCGGCCTGCAGACAGCGAACTCGGCGGGCCAGAGCTAGTGTTATTCCATTCCACACTGTTTTTCCTCTCATAAGTGTTTCAGTCCGCGCCAACAACAGAGCCGCGGCCTCGCAAACGCTGGCCGTACCAACGGCCGCAGCGGCCTTGGCCGAGGGATGCGGCACAACGACGCGGTTGAGCCTTCCAGCGCTAAAAAATACCAATTCCCGGCCCAGGCGCTGCGCGGCCTCGACCAAGCCAGCCTCGTCGCGCTTGGCTTCGATGCTGCCGAGTCGCCAAAGGCTCGCCAAGGCCAGCCCCTGCTCTGCAAAAAACCGGCGCACAAATTCTTCCACATCCGCAGCCGCAATCCCCCTGCGACAGCCTATGCCCAGACACAGACAAGGCGGATGCAACAGCAACGCGCCGTCGTCTGGCCTGAGGCCAGCTTCGAAGCACTCTACCCGGGCAAGCAACGCCGTTGCGGCTTCGTCTGCTGACGCCCGTTCGTAGTAAGCCTCCAAGCCCGCGCCAGCCAGCCCGAGCCAATCCTCGGGGTCCTCTACGCGCACGCGTTCGCCTTCGAGCAAGGCCGCGTTCAAGTTCTTAATCCGGCCAGGATCGGCCACGACCAGCCCGGCGCGGCGGGCCAAAACGTCTATGGCCACAAGCCCGGCCGTGTCCGTGGCCGTGGTGACCACGGCCTGCCCGCCCGTGAAAGCGGCCACGGTCGCGGCCAGGTCATTGGCGCCGGCAAGGTGCCCGCCCACCAGGCTGATCGCAAAACGGCCTGCCTGGTCCAGAACCACCACGGCAGGGTCCGTAGCCTTGTTGGTCAACAGCGGACTGAGCAGCCGGACAACAATGCCCGTGGCGGCGATGAAAATATGCCCCCGATAAAGCCTGAAGGTCTGGCCAACCTGGCGCCCGAGCGAATCGAAGCCGACGCCGTCGTAGGCCGCGGCAAAACGCTGCGGGACAAAAAGCCGGCCCTTGAGCGCATCTGCGAGCCTGCGGCCGAGTCGGGCGCCTGTGCTGGTGAGCGCGTAGATGGCGAACTCAGGGGTGTTGGGGGGCTGCATCCTGCTCGGGCTTTTTTTCTGGATAAGAGAACTCGTTTTTTTTGCGCAGATGCCCGGCCGGTATCAGGTCATTGGCCGTGAGAAACGTGCTGATATCCCAAGCCAGGGCGCCATTGCCCGCCTCGTTGAAGTGCGCCAGCCGGTCCGGAAGCCGGAAGGCCACGTTGTCCAGGCAGGTCGTGACGTTCAAGGCCGGGATTGATTGCTCCAAGGCTGCCTTGTACAGCCGCTCGATGGCCGTGAGCAGCACGAGCTTGGCGTTACGCGCTTTGCATGCCGCGTTCATAGCCTCCAGGATGGCCTCGGCAAGCTGCTGGGCCTCCTGCTGGAATTCCGGCGTCTCGATGTCGGTGTCTTCTTTGTTTCCTTGAAAAAATTTGCGTATTGGCCCGTCCTCGTCGGCCACGAACAGGATTGTGTCCCTGAATATTTTGTACGTCTTCCACCATCTGCTAAGCGTCTGGTCCACGCTGCGCAGAGCCGCGAAGGCCTGGCCGGTGTTGGTCACGGGGCTGTTTTCCACTTCGAGCTTGCCGCCCGCGAGCTTGAAACGGGGTTTGCCCATGCCCCAGACCTTGGTCCGCATGTGCCGGAAGTTATGGAAATGCGGCACGTATACCAGCACCAGGTCGGGCGCGTACTTGAAGCCCTCGTCCTGGAGCAGCAGCAGTTCCTGGTCGATGCCGTAGCCGTCTATGCCCAGATTCACGACCTCGAGCCTGCGGAAATAGTCCTTAACCACTGTGGAAAAGTGTTGTTCCACTGGGACGCCGAAGCCAAAGGTGCGCGAGTCCCCGAGCAGGACGATGCGGAAGACGCCCGGCTTTTTTTCGTAGGCCAGCTCCTTGCCGCGTAAGCCTTTGTCGTTGATGCAGTATTCGACCTCGCGG
>Ga0247841_10012464_pt1 | contig 11082 bp, 11 predicted proteins | sample LaCruzMarch2015__2_FD_192410 | JGI IMG/M metagenome (GOLD analysis project Ga0247841, IMG submission 192410) | Freshwater microbial communities from meromictic Lake La Cruz, Castile-La Mancha, Spain - LaCruzMarch2015_18m | ecosystem: Environmental > Aquatic > Freshwater > Lake | place: Spain...
AGTCTTTGAGAGTTTCTTTTAAAATCTCGATCATTATTTCGTCTTTTTCAACGGCTAAAATCTTATTCGCCCTTTTAGCTAATTCTTGTGTTAGAGTTCCTATGCCAGGCCCTACTTCTAAAATAAAATCATTTGGTTTTATATCCGACGCTTCAATAATTTTTTCTAAAACATTTTTATCTATCAAAAAATTTTGGCCCAAGCCTTTTGAGGGGCTGGCCTCGTATCTAGAGAATAAGTCTTTTATGTTTTTTGGTGAAAATAAGTCCATTACTTGAGCTTTATAGCAAGTTTATATATTATAGCATATTAAAATAGACTGTTATTTTTCTGTGCATAACTATTTGACTGACCAGCTTAAAAATGGTAAATTAGAAATAAGTTGTTAAAACTATTTAGTAAAATTTTAATGGGATCAAAGAGTATCTTTGCCTCTTCGCAGAGGGCATTAAAATCGACTAACTTGAGGGGATTATCAAAAAATCCTTTATTTTATTTTGCATTTTGTGCGGTTTTTCTTTTTGGAGCGATTTGTGCTTCCTGCGATAATTCTTCTAATATTAATGGTTTAAATAATAGCCGTTTTGTATTTTTTAATTCGTTTCTCAATAGTAATAATATTAATACGGATAATCTTTTTTCTAGCCAAGCTGAGGCAGCTCCCCTAGAAACTCCAGAATTAAAAATTATACAAAATAATACAGTTTTTGGAATTTCAACTCCACAAATAGTTTCTGGAAAAGTTTTGGGAGATGTTTTTGGAGGCAGCAGTAAAGACAACAAAGAAATATCAGACTATGCAGTTCAACCAGGCGACACATTACAATCTATAGCAGATTCTAACAATATATCTGTTAACACCTTAGCTTGGGCAAACGGGCTTACAAGTTCGTCAACAGTGAAGGTTGGCCAGATCATTACAATTTTACCAACAGATGGAATTTTGCACGTTGTAAAATCTGGTGACACAATTTCTGGAATCGCTCAAACATATAAATCAAAAACAGACGACATTGTAGCTTTTAATACTTTAGCAAATCAAGCAGATATTTATATAGGAGATGTTTTAGTGGTTCCGGGAGGAGTAATGCCTAAAAAAGTTAACCCAGCAATTGATATTCGGGTACAATTAGCAAGCGATTTCTTTATTTATCCAACACAAGGATATATTGCACAAGGACTTCATTATTATAATGCGGTTGATATAGCAAATAAATGTGGAACACCTATTTACGCGGCAGCCGCTGGAGTCGTTCAAAGAGCCGTTGGAAACGGTCAGTATAATCAAGGCATGGGAAACCATATAACAATTTTGCACAGCAATGGAACAGTTACTTATTATGGTCACCTTATGACTCTGTTTGTAAAAACAGGAGATAAGGTTTATACGGGCCAAAACATCGCTTTAATGGGTGGAGAACCAGGCATGGCTGGAGCTGGTAGATCAACGGGATGTCACGTGCACTTCCAGGTATCGGGAGGTAGAAATTGGTTAACATCATACGCTAAAGGAACAACAATAAGTTACAAAAAATAATTTAAATCTAAAAGCGGGGTATCACCCCGCTTTTAGATTATTTTAATTCTCTCTGATAAAATGATTATAATCTTAATCCCTGACCCTATACATTAAAGCTTCGGCTACGTGTTCGTATTTTATATCCTCCGAATCGGCGAGATCAGCAATTGTTCTGGAAACCTTTAAAATCCTATGGTATCCCCTAGCCGATAACTTTCCCGAATCGACATATTTTTTTAAAAGTTCTTGCGACTGTTTATCGTGCGCGCAATATTTTTTTATTTCAGGAATGTTCATTTCAGAATTTGTTAAAATTCTTTGTCCTGAGCCGGTCGAAGGATTATCTACGGTAAATCTTTGTTTTTGTATTTCTCTTGCTCTTTCAATTTTTTCTCTTATTTTTTCGCTTTGATTTTCAGAAGATTCAGAAGTAAGTTTTTCATATTTTACCGCTGGCACCTCGATAAACAAATCAATTCTATCCATTAGGGGCCCTGACATTTTTCTTCTATACATAGAAACTTGTGACGGCGAACACGTGCAATTTTTTTCTGGATCATTATAAAATCCACAAGGACAAGGGTTAGAAGCTGCAATCAACATAAACCTTGCAGGATAAGTAAAGGTATTTTTTGCCCTTGAGACAGTAATTTTTCCATCTTCTATGGGCTGTCTCAAAGATTCTAAAACGTCTCTGTGAAATTCCGGGAATTCGTCTAAAAATAAAACTCCTCTGTGAGCTAGGGTTATTTCTCCGGGCCTTGGCGGATTTCCTCCGCCGGTCAAAGACGCCTCAGAAGAAATGTGATGCGGAGATCTAAATGGCCTAAAATTTATTATTGATTGATTTTCTGGCAGCAGGCCTGCAATACTATAAATTTTTGTAACCTCTAAAGACTCTGTAAAATTTAATCTCGGCAAAATAGAAGGTAGGGCTTTTGCCAACAAAGATTTTCCACCGCCCGGAGGACCAAACATAAAAAGATTATGACTTCCTGCTGCTGTAATTTCTAAAGCTCTTTTTGCGTATTCCTGTCCTTTTACCCAGCCTATATCTACTAAATAATCTGGAATTAAATCAGTTTTCTGTTCTTGAAATTTTTCTCCTAAAATTTCTTTTTTCCCTTCTATATATGCAAGTGTTTCTGAAAGAGATTCCACGCCAACAACTTTTACTTCTTTTATTAAAGAAGCCTCTTTTGCGTTTTGTTTTGGTAGAATTATTTCTTTAACCCCGAGTTTTTTTGCGAGCAGAGCAAAAGATAGGGCCCCTTTTATTGGTCTCAATTTTCCGTCCAAAGAAAGTTCTCCTAAAAATATTTTGTCGGCTGGATTAAAATTAGTTTGCTTTGACGCAATTAAAAATGCCAAAGCAATTGGCAAGTCATAAATAGAGCCCTCTTTTTTTAAATCAGCTGGGGCCAAGTTAACTAATACCTTAAAAGTTCTTCCATGTGGCGATAATAACTTGGTGCTTTTAATTGCCGAGTCAACTCTTTCTTCAGACTCTTTTATGGCCTTGTCTGGCAACCCAACAATAGAAAAAGAGCGCAAGCCCTGTGACACATCAATTTCCACTTCAACTAATTGCGCGTCTAACCCATTTATTGCTCCCGAAAAAACTTTTGACGGCATATTTTTAAACTAATTGTTTTATAAAAAACAACATTGGCCAATATAAAATTATCAGCATTACTAAAACTAAAATAATAAATGAAATTGTGTTTCTGACTGACTTATCTTCCTTGATTTTTAATTTTTTACCAACAAAAATAATGTAGATATAAAAAATAAATGTTAGTCCAAACACAGAACAAAATGCAACAGTGTTTTTAAAAAACATTTTTGTTAAGTCCTTGTGAAACACAAATATTACAAGAGCAAAAAGAACAAATGACATTAAGTTGTCTGGGGTTAAAGCCGCTAAAAATTTTTTATTTATATGGTTCATTTTTAAAGACCAGATCTTATTTCGTCCATTTTTTTCTTTACTTCGTATGGGTTTTCGATGCTCCAAATTTTTTGGTCTTGTTTTGAGTCAGAAAATCCGCCGCCAGCCGTGTTAATAATCAAATTCCCACTATTGGTTAAGCTTCCTAATATTTTTTGTTCAACAACAACGTCAGTAATTTTATTATAATCAATACTTATTAATTCGCTTGCTATCCATCCCCGATATAAAACAACCCGCTTATTTGTAAAAGCATATGCATTGGAAATTTTTAAAAAATAATTAAAATAAAGAATAGATGCAATTATTATTAAAATACCTACATAATATCCAGGGGTAAACAAAATTATTACTCCCGCCAAACATCCCAAAATTTCACAAAAGGTTCTATATTTTTTTCCGATAGAAAATTCATATTTTATTTGCTCATCAGAACTTAAAACTTTTTTCCAAATTTTTTCGTATTCCATATTCTTTGTTTATATTAAATTACTATATTGTATCATAAAATAAAAAGCCGGGCAGTAAGCCCGGATCATTTTTATTTTTTATTGCAGTTTAAACAAGTTTTTGCTTCAGGGCACGCCAGTAATCTTTCTTCCGTAATTTCTTTTCCGCAGTTTTCACAAACTCCATAGGTTCCATTCTCAATTTTTTCTAAAGCTGATTTTACATCTTTAAGTTTTAATTCCAAGCTGTGCTCTAGCGCCAACATGTTATCGTATTCTTGAACTTCATCGGCTTCGTCGTCTTTGTCTCCGTCTTCCCTATTGGGATATTTTGCCTCCCAATTGTGTTTTAAGTTTGGATCCTCTGACGCAAAACTTTCCAATTCTTTTTGAATAGATTTTTTATTTATTTCTAATTTTTCTTTTAACTCGTCAATTAATTTTTGGTCCATTATCTTTCTTAATTTATTTTAATATTTTAATTTTTATGAGGAGGCATGGGAGCTTGTGGCGCTTGCGGAGTAATTTGTTTTTTATTCGGAACTTGTGGGGCGATTGGCGGTTGTAGTGCGGCATTTTTTTGTTGTAAAATTTGCGGATCAATCTTTTCTTTGTCTTTTGACCATTTGTCTACATCGTGTAAAAATTTTGTTCTCTGGGCTTCTTCTTGTTCTACAGATTTCATTATTTTGGCCTTTATTGAACCCGGGGTCCTATTAAAAAATTCTTGCTCTTTTTGCTGTCTACCAACTGAAGTCGTAGACCATTGTTGTTTCTGTATTTTTTCTTTTTCTGTTGCCCTTATTTTTGCAACACCAGATGCCGCTGTCCTTTTTAATTCTTCTTCTGCTCTTCTTTTTTCTTCTACTCTATTTATAACCTCAGAATAAATATCCCTTACAGACTTGTCTATTCCCAAAACTCTGTCTGTAAGGCCATTTTTTTCTGTTACTAATTTTTCTAAAGATTTGTCTATTTCTTTAGCTTTATTGTCTATTCCCTCTATCTGTTTTTCTATCTCCCATCTTTTTTTCTCTATTTCCTGTATTTCTTTATCTAAATCCCACCTTCTTTCTTCTAAAGCTTTTCTCTCAGACGGGATAGTTGTTCCCTGTGATTTTTGAGCAACAAAACCTTGTTCGCTTTCCATTTTTTTTTCTTGGTCTAATATGGTATTTAGTTTAGCCTGCCAATCGCGTTTTTGTAACAGTAGTTTATTCTTTTCTAATTTTAGTGTAGGGTCCTTTTCTTTATCAATTTCATCAAGTTGTTTTTCAAAACCAAGACGTTGCGACTCTAATAAAAATATTTGTTGGCGCTCCTGCTCTGTTGCATAATTTTTTAAATCTTTTTCGGCAATTCTTTCTTGCCCCTCATTTTTTTGAAGAATTTCTTCCCTTTTAGATTTTTCTAAAGCTTGATCTTCTTGTAGCTTTTTTTCCTGTTTTGCTTTTTGTTCTTCTAATGTTTCTATATGAGCGATTTTATCTCTTTCTTTTAAAGCATCGGCCTCTCTTAATTGTAAGAGGTCTTTTCTCATAGTGTGCACTTCAGCTCGTTTCAAAAATTCTTTAGCTTGTTGTTCTTCTGCTTGTGTTGCCATAATTTAAACCTTAAAAGACTAAAAATTATATAAACAGATCTTAAATAGCCTCTACTTTTTTCTGTTTTTATCTCTTGAAAAATCCGCCTTTGTGCTCTTGTGGCTTACTTTTTGGTTCGATTGCTGGTTTAAAACCTGCATCAATTGCTGAAAGGTTTATTCTGCCCAGTTCATCAATTCCAACAACTTTGACTGGGATTGTCTCTCCTTCTTTTATAACATCTCTAACGGATTCAATTTTTTGCGGAACAAATTTTGAAATGTGGACTAATCCAGATTGTCCTCCCAAAATATCAACAAATGCACCAAAGTCCATGATTTTTCTGACGGTTCCGTTGTATATTTTTCCAACCTCCACTTCTTCCACAAGTCCCTTAATCCAATTTACAGCTTTGTCTACGTCTGCTTGATTTTGTCCTGTAACTGCAACTAATCCAGAGTCTTCAATGTCAATCGCGATTCCTCCGCATTCTTCGATAATTTTATTTATCACGCTTCCTCTTGGCCCCACAACCTCCCCAATTTTTGAAGGGTTGATAATAAAAGAAATAATTTTTGGAGCATAGGGCGACAACTCTTTTCTAGATTCTGGTATTTGTTTCTTTATTATATCAAGTATTTTTAATCTTGCATCTTTTGCTCTATCCAAAGCTTCTTCTATTATTTTTTTATCAATGCCGTCTATCTTAATATCCATCTGAATTGCCGTAATTCCATTTTTTGTTCCAGCCACCTTAAAGTCCATGTGGCCATAATGATCTTCCGGCCCCTGGATATCTGTAAGAACTTTGTATTTTCCAGATTCTTCGTCTTTTGCTAACCCAACAGAAATTCCAGCAACAGCTTCTTTAATGGGAACTCCAGCATCCATTAAAGCAATGCAAGCTGCACAAACAGAAGCTTGTGAAGTAGATCCATTTGAAGAAACAACTTCAGAAACAATTCTAATTGTATATGGGAATTTTTCTACATCTGGCAACATTGGCAACAAAGCTTTTTCAACCAAGGCTCCGTGTCCAATTTCTCTTCTTTTGGGGCCACGCATTGGGGCTGTTTCTCCAGATGAAAATGGAGGAAAGTTATAGTGGTGCATAAATCTTTTTTTGCCCACAACTTCCATTCCCTCAAGTATTTGAGAATCTCCAGGGCCGCCCAGTGTTAATATAGAAAGAACTCTTGTTAATCCTCTAAAAAACACACCGCTTCCGTGAGCTCGTGGCAAAACCGCAACCTCACAAGACAATGGTCTTATTTCTTTTGAATTTCTACCATCTGGTCTATAATCTTTTTCAATTATGTTTTTGATTATTACTCTTTCAATTTCTTTTTCAAAAAATGCTAAAACTTGTTTTTCTTTTCCTTCTCCTGGATATTTTTCTGATAAATATTTAACCAATTCTTGTTTTAATATTTCTGTTGCTCCAAGATTTTTTTCTCCTTTTGGCGCGTTATTGATTGCTTTTTCTAATTTATCGCCAAGCCATTCTTTTATTTTTGATGCAATATCTAATTCAACTGCAGGTTCAAAAATATTTTTTTCTTTCCCAATTTTTTTAACAGCCGAAACTTGCACGTCAATAATTTTTTGTAATTCTTTTTTAGCAATCTCATAGGCTTCAATAAAATCTTTTTCTAAGACTTCTTTTGATCCCATTTCAATCATGTTTACCAAAATATCTCCGTCTTTTGCAATTGCAGATAAAGTTAGATCCATATCGGCAATTTTTCTTTGTTCGTAGTTTGCGTTAAAAACCCATTTACCATCTACTCTAGCAACCCTAATTGCTCCCAATGGGCCTTTCCAAGGAATATTTGAGGTAGCTAATGCAAAGGAGGCCCCAATCATTCCTAAAATATCTGGGTCATTTTCTCCATCCCAAGACAAGCAAGTTACAATTACTTGAACCTCTTTTTTAAAATCTTCTGGAAACAGTGGCCTTATCGCCCTATCAATCATTCTTCCTGTTAAAACCGCCTCATCTGTTGGTCTTGATTCTCTCTTCATAAATCTGCTTCCAAATATTTTTCCTGCAGCATAAAATCTTTCCTCGTATTCTACTGTAAGAGGAAAATAATCTATGTCTGGTCTAGAATATGGCGACAAAACAGCTGTCACCATTACTTTTGTCTCTCCAGAAGTTACCAAACAAGAACCTGAGGCTTGCTCAGTCCAATTAGTAGTTTCTATTATAATTGGCTTTTCGCCAACCTTTATCTCAAATGTATCTTTTACTGCCATATTATTTGGCGGTACCGATATACGAATGCATGTTATTGGCACAAATTTTTATTTGTACAACTAATATGAATTAGTATATCTAGTCTCCGCAATTAATTAATTTTTAAATTATTTTTTGAATAATAGATCAATGATAAACTCGGTAAATCCAACAATAGTGCCAATAATAAAGTATGAAAAGAATTGAATAAAGAAAAAATAAATATTCGGATGGAAAAGATTTAGGTCAATGTTCAAAATTTTACTCAATTTAATGGCCGGCATAAAAAGATAAACAAATCCTATTTCGTAGCTAAGAGTTTCCCATCCCCCGGTATGCAAGCCGTCAAGTAAAAACCAAATAATATTTACAGATAATCCGAAAATTCCAAAAACTAGACCCAACCTTAACCAATGCGGCCAATTTTTGTAAAACATAATTTTATTTTTTCAATAAAAATTTTGGTAGACCATCGTCAAGGTCAATAAACTCGTCGGCAACTTCAATCAATTTTCCAGAAGTTGTTTTTCCAAATGCCATCACCTCAACCTTTTTGCCTTGGTTTTTTAGATATTCAACAAGTGGAATAAAATCACCATCGCCAGACGCTAAAACAATTACATCAACTCCCGGAGCTGTACGGATGGCGTCAATTACAATCCCAACATCCCAGTCTGCTTTTTTGGCTCCGCCGTACCATTCTTGCAAATCTCTAACTCTTGTTTCGATTCCAATTTTGCTCAATGCATCAAAAAATGGCGCTTCTTCGCCAGTTTTTGTACGCACAACATAGCCAAAAGCTCTGATAAACTTTCTTCCAGCTATCGCATTTTTTAATACTTCCTGATAATTTACTCTAGAGTGATAAAGATTTTTTGCCGAATGATACAAATTCTGCACATCGATTAAAACCTCTACTCTTTGTTCTTTTGGTTTTGGCTGCACTGTCATCAGTTTCTACTTTTTAAGTCCTATTTTTTTGATAATTTCTAAGTATCTTTTTTCAGATGTCTTTTTTAAATAAGCCAATAGTTTTTTTCTTTTTATAACCATTGTTATCAAACCCTTTTTTGAGTGAACATCCTGTGTATGTTTTTTTAAATGCAAAACAAGCTTGTCTATTCCTTTGGAAAGCAAGCCAATCTGAACCTCAGAGGATCCAGTATCTTTTTCGTGTGAGCCAACGTCTTTTATTATGTTAGCTTTTTCTTTAGTTTTTAAAGCCATTTTCTTTAATATAAAGATGCTTCCGGCATCTTGTGTTAATAATAGTATATTTTACTCTATTTGTCTCATTTTGTAAAGCCCACATTGAACGAAGCTGAAGTGTGCCCTCAACAGGATTCGAACCTGTGACCAATTGCTTAAGAGGCAACTGCTCTACCAGCTGAGCTATGAGGGCTTATTTGTATGTTATTTAAATAGGCTTTATTCTGTTAACCTAAATGATTTCCCGTCAATGCAAATAAAAGCGTATCAATAATCAAATAAGAAAGAAATACTAAAACTAAACCTATAATTGCTATTGTTAAAATCGACTTTCCCCTACCTGCCAATCCGGGATTTCCAGAAGAAACCATTAAAAGAATTCCACCAACTAACACGGCCAATACCGCCAATGGTGTTGCTAAATTCCAGACAATAAAATGATAAACTCTTCCAATCATCTCAAAGATATTTTCAATAGTGCAACTACAACTAACTCCGCACGGCACTAGCCCTTTGGCCGCAGGATCGCCACCTTTTGGGCAATCGGCTGCTAAAGCATAATTAAAACTCATAAATAAAATAGCTAATGATATAAAAGATATCCAAAATATTTTTTTCATGATTTTATTCCTTGGTGCCTCTGCCAGGACTCGAACCCGGAACGACTGGTTCGAAGCCAGTTATGATATCCGATTTCACCACAGAGGCGTTTAAACGCACAAGGTTATAAATATTTTACCTAAAAAATTGAAAAAAAGCAACTTTTAAGGTAGTATATTTAAATACATATGACAATTCCAAAGGAAGTAAAAAATATTATTGGAAAGTTAGAAGATGCTGGGTTTGAGGCATATATTGTGGGCGGATGCGTGCGCGATTTTTTATTAGAAAAAGACGCCAAGGATTGGGATGTTACAACCAATGCTAAACCAGAAGAAATTCAAAACATTTTTCCAAATAGCTTTTATGAAAACAGTTTTTTAACAGTTACTGTGCGTACGGGAAGTAAAAAACCAGAACTAACAGAAATAGAAATTACAACTTATAGATCAGAGGCAAAATATTCTGACAAAAGACATCCAGACGAAGTAAAATATGCAGAAAAACTAGAAGACGATTTGAGCAGAAGGGATTTTACAATAAATGCTCTTGCAATGGATTTAAATAAAAAAATTGTTGATTTATTTGATGGCCAAAAAGATTTAAAAAATAGAACAATTAAAACAGTCGGAAATCCAGAAGAAAGATTTAACGAAGACGCTTTAAGAATGTTGAGAGCCGTAAGATTTGCAACAACTTTAAATTTTGAGATCGAAGAGAACACAAAAAAAGCAATTAAAAAAAATAGCATTTGGTTAGAGGCTGTTTCAAAAGAAAGAATTCGCGACGAATTTGTAAAAATAATTATGGCCGACCCTTCGACAGGCTCAGGGCCTTCGGCAGGGATTGATTTATTGAGAGAACTAGGATTATTAAAATATATTGTGCCAGAATTATTAGAAAATTATGGAGTGCCACAAAACAAACATCATACTTATGACTGCTACACACACGCAATAAAAGCCTTGGAGTTTGCTGCAAAGAAAAAGCTTAATTTAGAAGTTAGATTAGCTTCCCTATTGCACGACATTGGAAAACCAAGGGCAAAAAACGGCGAAGGAGAGAACGCAACTTTTTATAACCACGAAATGATCGGGGCTAAAATGACTTTTCAAATTTTGAATAATCTAAAATTTTCTAAGAAAGAAGTTGAAAAGATAACAAAATTAGTAAGGTTTCATCTCTTCTATTATAATGTGGATGAGGTTAAAGAAGCTTCCGTAAGAAGATTGGTAAAAAATGTGGGGCCAGAAAATATGGAAGAATTACTACAAGTTAGGCAGGCAGATAGAATCGGTTCTGGAGTCCCAAAAGCCGAACCTTATAAATTAAGGCACTTAAAGTATTTAATTGAAAAGGTTTCAAAAGATCCAATTTCTGTTAAGATGTTAAAAATTAATGGAAATGATTTGATGAAAATTTTAAAGATTGAGCCAGGACCAAAAATCGGCCAGATTTTGGATATTCTTTTGGGATATGTTTTAGATGATCCGAAGAAAAACACAAAAGAGTTTTTACAGAAAAAATCTGAA
>Ga0247841_10012466_pt1 | contig 11081 bp, 12 predicted proteins | sample LaCruzMarch2015__2_FD_192410 | JGI IMG/M metagenome (GOLD analysis project Ga0247841, IMG submission 192410) | Freshwater microbial communities from meromictic Lake La Cruz, Castile-La Mancha, Spain - LaCruzMarch2015_18m | ecosystem: Environmental > Aquatic > Freshwater > Lake | place: Spain...
AATGCCATGCCCATGCCTGAGCTGGAGGTGCTGGTCGACGGAGCCCGCCAGACTTTTAACCGCCTGGCTTCCCTGGGCCTGACCTCGCTGGGCGTGGTGCTGCAGACGGGAGATGAGGGCACGGCAGGATCGGCTGGCGCATTCGACGTGCCGGCCATGCAACTTTTCTTGGAGCGCTGCCCGCAGTGCCTGTATTCATTGCTGATAACTTCCGATATAAACGGGCTGCAGGGATTAAAGGACGGCTCTTTGAATAGCGGCGCCAACCGTTTGGGCGGGGTCAAGCTCTTCGCCGACGGCACCTTCGGTTCCGGCACGGCTTACATGTTGTCACCCTTCTCCGACAACCCTGATAAACAGGGCATGCTGATGCACCCCCCGGAGGAGCTCTACCGGCGCATGGCCGCCGCGCATAACGGCGGATGGCAGGTCTGCATACATGCCATCGGGGACGCGGCCAATGATCTATGCGCAGAGCTTTATGCCAGGCTGTTTAAAGAACACCCGCGTAAAGGCTGCCGCCACCGTATCGAGCACGCCTCGATAATGGGCGAAAAGACGATGCTGGAGCTATCGCGGCTGGGCATCGTGGTTTCCAGTCAGCCTATGTTTATACACTCGGAGAAAGACTGGCTTCGCCGGAGATTAGGCGCAGAACGCTGTAAATTTGTCTATCCTTTCCGGTCATTCCTGGATGCCGGGATAAAGCTGGCGGGGGCCTCCGATGCCCCTATTGAGTCCCAGGATGTTATACAGGCTATTTATTGCTGCGTCACCCGCGAGGGGTTTGAGCCGCACCAGCGCATATCGGTGGGAGAAGCCGTACGCATGTACACACTGGACGCCGCCTATGCCCAGTTTGAAGATGGAATTAAAGGCAGCATCAGCCCCGGCAAGCGCGCCGACCTGGTGGTATTGAGCAAAGACCCGTTTAAGGTGAAGACTGACAAGATAAAAGATATAAAGGTGATCAGGACAGTAGTGGGCGGGAAAGTGGTGTACAATTAAAGCGTGCCCATTAAAATCCTTCCCCCTGAAGTCACCTCCAAGATAGCCGCCGGTGAAGTCATCGAGCGTCCGGCATCGGTCGTTAAGGAGCTGATCGAGAATTCACTGGACGCCGGCGCGACCGAGATCTCAATTGAAGCGCACAATGGCGGCGTAAGCTACCTGCGCGTGACCGATAACGGCTGCGGGCTTTCGGCGGCCGATGTGGAAATCGCCATACAGCGGCACGCTACCAGCAAGATAACAGGGCTGGACGACCTCGAACATATCCATACGCTGGGCTTCCGCGGCGAAGCGCTGCCCAGCATAGCCTCGGTTTGCGAGGTAGAGATACTTACGCGTGACAGCGGTAGCAGCGCCGCCAGCTACCTTCACCTTGAAAACGGCAAGGTCAGCGGGCGGGAGAAGAAGAGCCGCCCGCAGGGCGCCACCATCACCGTCCGCCGCCTCTTCCAGAATTTCCCGGCCCGGCTGAAATTTCTCAAGTCGGCCTCCACCGAATCCGGCCATATCACCACGCTGGTCAGTCAGTATGCCCTGGCCTTCCCCGAGGTGAAGTTCGAGCTCATCATCGACGGCAGGAGCAGCCTGCGCACCACCGGCGACGCCGAGCTGCGCTCTTCAGTTGCCGTGATTTACGGCCTGGAGACGGCTAAAAAGTTGCTGGAGGTGGAAGGCGCCGACGGGATGCTTTATATACAGGGACTGGCCAGCCCGCCCACGGTGGAACGTGCCACACGGAGCTATATGAGCTTCTTCGTTAACCGGCGTTACGTGCGCAACCCTCTTTTAGCGAAAGCTGTGGAAACGGCCTACGAGGGATTGCTGATGACGGGCAGGCACCCTGTGGCCGTCATCAATATAACCATCGCGCCGGAGGAGGTGGATGTCAACGTCCACCCCACTAAGCTCGAGGTCAAATTCCGCAATAACAATACTGTTTTTACCGCACTGGTCAGGACGGTCAGGGATACACTGGCCAAATCCCCTCTGCCTGTAGTCCGGCCCGGAACTGAAGATGTTACTACCCAGACGCTGTGGGAACGGTTCCCCCATAATACAGCCTTGCCTCCCTTGAGGGCTGTAGGGCAGCTTTCTGCCAGCTATATACTGGCGGAGGGAGAGGACGGGCTTTACCTGGTTGACCAGCACGCCGCCCACGAGCGGATATTGTTCGATAAGATACTTTTGCAGCGCGCACAGAAGAAACCTGAGGTGCAGGGCATGCTGGAACCGCTGGCTATTGAGCTTAGCCCGCAACAGGAGCAGGCAATTACAGCTTGCGACGGTTTACTGAGCGAACTCGGCTTCACCATTGAGCCTTTCGGTGAGCGTACCTGCCTTATCAGGGCCATGCCCGCTGTACTCAACGGAAACAATCTTAGCGAGGCCATCAGGGAACTGCTCGACGAGATAGGCAGCGAGCAGGACAGCCAAAAGCGGGATATCAAGGCCGCGCAGTCGCTGGCCTGCCATGGCGCCATACGCGCCGGTCAAACGCTGGATAGCAGCGAGATGGCCGGCCTGGTAAAACAGCTCGAACGCACCTCACAGCCGCGCACCTGTCCCCATGGCCGTCCGACCATGATTCACCTCAGTTCGCAACAGCTTAAGAAAGAGTTCGGCAGGACGGGGTAAAGCTAATAAACAGATGGCTATTGCTTCTGCAGTAGTGTAATTCGAAATGACTGGCGCTAAAACAACCGCGTTTATAAATTACTGGCGCAATATCTCAATTATCCTATCAATTACTTTGCTAATTTTATCAGTATGAATATGTCCGGCGCGATATAAGATAATCCGGCTGTCGGCTGTAAATATGCGGTTAGGCCTGATATTGCTTTTCTGCCTGATAGTCCCGCTTTCAAAATCGCTTTCATCAAGCCCAACAGCGTACCTATCCCTGACCTGTTGGCTGGTTATCTGGCAAAGTATTACGTCATCTTGTTCCAATTCAGCGACCACCAGGGCGGGACGCCGTTTTACAACCGGTAAATCAGCGAAAGGGAAGGGGACAACCACCACATCACCCTTTACAGGTCTTTCCAAGCCCTATCCTCTTCAGGTTTCAGCCAATCTTTTTTCAGGCTGGTTTCGCTGGCGTAGGCAGTACTTGCTTTTTCCGCGGCTTTCAGAACTTCCAGGGACTTAACAAAATCCAGAAGTTCCGGAAGGTATTGCTCGGGAACGCGCTCAATTTCTTTCAGAATCAGTTCTTTAATACCCATAAATTCATCCCCCCCGATTGCAACTATATCTTACTTCTCGTGCATTAAGGATATCACCCGCTGTTGGAATTTAACAACCGGTCCATCCATTATTCCTAACAGGTCTTCTTTGTTATAAATATTTACGTCTTTGTATAAAACCCCTGCGGGTCAAAGAGCCTGACCATCATCTTCTCCTCGTAGGAAGGCAGGTCGATCTTCTTGAGGTGCGGCGCCACCTCCAGCTCCCAGCCCACCAGCCGCCTGATGCCCTTGATGGCCTCCTCCTCGCGGATGGCGGTGCCGTGCGGAATATAGGACGTCAGTACGAAGGTATCCCGGCCGTCCGGTTTCTCGAAGATGCCTACGTCGGTCACCAGTGTTTTCACTTTGTCCCCGGGGTAGGTGATATAGGCGACATCTTTCACCAGCCTCTCTTTGCCGGCCGTGGCGAATGCAACAGTTTCGGAGCAGGAACTGGCCACATCATTGGCCCCGCCTGAGCCAACGATATAGTAAACGTTGGGGATTTTAGTGGAGTTACCGTTGCCGTGCCGGTCTATCTGGGCTGCGCCCAGCACACCCAGGCAGGAGGCGGACGAACCGCCGGCCAGCACTCCCAGGGCGGTTTCGATATTGGTCAGCATCTTGCAGGAAGGCAGGTTGTGCATGCTGAATCCGGTGGGGTCGGAGGGCACGGGCATAAACCCGTACATGCCGTTCTCGGCCACCAAATCGATGTCATATTTCAGGTCTTTCAGGCGGTAAGCTGCCAGCCAGGCAGCCAGGTTGGCCAACCCCACGCCCGCCAGAATGGTGCGGTAGCCCTTTGATTGGCAAAGGTCGGCGATATAGCGGCTCCCGGCGACGACCATACGCTCGAGCTGGTTGGATTCTTTCTTAAATTCTATGTGGGGCACGGCGGCAAGGGTCTCCACCACCCACGCATGCGGCTTGGCCTTGTCTTTGAGATAGCGCAGCCTCTCCTTGCCCAGCTTGTCCAGGTAGTGCTTGTGGTCCGCACAATTAAGTATCCATTCCCTGATGAAGCCCATGAAGCGCGTCTCATCCATGGAGGCATCTTTGATGAGCGTGGCGAATTCGTAATCGTCGAAATAACCCTCGTACTGCGGTATGCCGCAATTGGGCAGGCCTCCCGGGTGCGCACCCCAGGGCACCTCGCAGACCGCCTTTACCATATAGGACGGTATACGCACCAGGTGGGCATGGCTGCGTATATAATCGGTCGGCACCACATGCTCCACACTGACAATGACAGCCTCCTTTGCCGCCCAGGCGCCGAAGGCGTCGACTCCAAGGGGATAGGGGAGGATGGTATTGCCGCTGCGGTCGGCGGCCAGTCCATGAACGAAGGTGACATCAGGTCTCAGGGGCTTCATCAGACCGCTTTGCCCGCCCTCACCGAAAGGTGATTCGAGGATGGTGAAATCCTGCTTATTCTCCTCGGCCATGGAACTGCCGGCGAGCGAACGCGTCGGTATGAAATCCCAGCCCATGGCGCCGGCCAGCAGTCGTTGCGTGATGGTCAGCATGCTCCAGTTCTCGAACTCCACCGCGCCCGAGATGTAGGCCTTCTGCACCAGCGGGTTGGGTCCCGGCGTTGGGTAGGTGTTGCCTGCAAAGCTGGTGATGGCCTTCTTCATCAGTCCGCCGCGGATAAGCGCCAGCAACAGGGCCGACACATAGGGGCTGATGATGGTGAAATCGCCTTTCTTGCCCCAGAACTCACGCACAAGCTGGTAAAAGAGCGCCCCGCTCCTGCCGGCGAAGTGGATGGACATGCCGGGTTGGACATGCTTCCAGACCGCTTCTTCGATGGAGCAGGTCTTATCAGCTCCCTCGATGGGCGGCAAATGGAACTTGGCATCTATGAAGGCTTGTAGTTCATCATCCATGGGTTATACTTTATAGCAGACCTCGGGAAGCTTCACTCCCGGGTTGGCCTCCCTTACGTAGCGAAGGAGCTGGTTGGCCATGGAAATAGTGACCGTGGCCAGTTCGTCACCTTTTATCATCTGTATCTTAGCACCGCTGTAAAGCGCCCGCAGCCTGGCCGGGAACTCATCGTCCGCCCGGTTGTAAATAAAATGTACGGCCACGCCCGGGTACAACTCTCTGGTGACCGCCCAATCTTCCCCTATGCTGTGTTTTTCAACCCTGCCACCCAGGTAATCCGCCAGCGCCTGAACGTCCCTGACATTTTCCAGGGCAGCCGCGCGCATCCTCAGCGCGCCTTTCACCTGCATCTGGTGGGGGCTGACCTTGCCCTCGATATCAGCCAGGCTGAGCAGCTTGATGCCGGCGTCCTCCACTGCCTTAGCCTTCTTTCAGCAATCCCATCGAGCGGTCGATATCCCGTGCACGGCTGTAGTCTGCATTGAAGTGTCTGGCCGCCCACAGCAGGCCGATAGTGGCTATAATACCGATAGCGCAGATAACGATATAGGCGGCCTGAATGCCTGCGGCGTCAGAGACCGCTCCCATGATGATAGGCCCCCACATGCCGCCAAGGAAGTAACCTGTGAACATATACAGACCCCAGGCCGTGGCACGGCGGTAGATCGGCACGATCTCCTGCACGGCGTTGAGCTGCGCAGAAACGCCGAAGGGGATAAAGAAGCTGCCGGCGATAAAAAGCGGCAGCGAAGCCAGGTAGGCCCCCGCTGCCATGAGCAGCGCGGTCAGCCACAAGCCCGCAACCATGACCATCACCTTATTGCGCGGGTTATGGTGCGACACCTTATCGGCCACCCATCCACCCAGGGGCATAGAGATAACCGCCAGCAAGGCGATGCCTGAAGAGAACGTGGAGGCGACCGCGTTATCCATGCCCATGCTGCGGTTGAGCAGCACCGGCAACCAGGGTATAGACCCCTGCTGCATGCACATCGCCAGGGCGATGGCAATATATAGCACAGGCAACGATTTGATTTGAACCATTTCCTTCAGCGTTGCGAATATGGCGGTGGAACGTCCGCTGCCCGCTTTTTCCAGTGCCTCCTTGTTTATCTTATAGTCCGGCATGAACCAGGCTAAAATGCCGAATAGTACGCCCGGCGCGGCCAATGCCCAAAGAGCCGCCTGCCAGCCATAGCTCTTGGTTACCCAGCCACCCACCAGGAAGCCAACCGCCGAGCCCAACGGTATGGCCGCAGCCCAGATGCCGGTGACAAAGGCCCGCCGCGCCTTGCGTACCATGCCCACGATGAGCGCCATGCCCCCGGAAACGAAGCCGGCCTCACCAATACCCACTACAGCACGGGTAGTCAGCAGTTGGCCAAAATTGACGCAAAACCCTGAGAAAATGCTGGCCACACTCCAGACGATTGAAATCAGCGAGATCATCTTCGAGCGCCGCCAGCGGTCGATCACGAAAGAGAGCGGTAGGGCGAAGACCGCCACCCCGATGAGCACCACTGACATCAGCCAACCCACCTCCGTGTCGCTCAACCCCAGGCTTGATTTCAGCGCCGGTGTCATCGGCCCTATCACCGACCTCAGCGCATAGTCCAGCATGTAGAGTACAAAGAGTACGGTTATGCTGTACCCTATCTTCCAGCGTGATACCTTGATGAGGATATCCTGTTCTTCCTGCCTGTTCTGCATTACTGCCTCCTTATCCTGAAGTTATTAAACCGGGATTTTCCATGCCAATTTCTCAATCGGGCAATCGTCATCACTTATCGCCCTTGGTCAGCATAATATGTCTTAACCGTACGGTTGTCAATGACCCCTCCGGGCCCTACTTTTTCTCTTTCTGTTTGTCTACCTCTTCTTCCTGCAGTATGCGGCGCATCACCTTCCCGACCATGGACCTGGGCAAATTGGTACTGAACTCCACATGTTTGGGCACTTTATACGCCGTTAGTCGCTCCTTACAGAAGGCCTGCATCTCCTGTGGTGTACATGCCATCTATTACAGTGATAACGTCCAGCAGCGTGATAACAGGATATGGTTCCCAAGTATGGTGCACACCTTTATCGTAGTTGTTTAACCACATAGCTGTAGTCCTCTGATATTTATCCCGGCGGCAAATGGTTCTTTACGGAATTGATCATAACCTGGAAATTCTCAAATTTGGCGTCGAACGGTATCGTGCACCCTGTGCTCAGGATGAAACCTGTCTTACCTTTGCCGATATGGTCGATCAGCTTTTCGCAATAGGCCTGCATCTCTCCGGGTGTGCCGATGCTGCTGAGTGAGGCAGGAACGTCTCCCATGATACACATATGGTTTTTGAGTATTTCCTTGGCCTTAAAGATATCTGTGGTGCTGTCCAGCTCACAAACGCACATTTTCTTGGGGAGGTCGAGGAGGTAGGGCAGGTTGAGCGTCCAGTCCTGGTCGAAATGCATGACCGTTATCAGGCCTTCGGCGGCAAACGCGTCTATCATCTTCTTCATATAGGGGAACTCAAAGCGTTCGAATATTCTCAATGGATAGTAGAAACAGCCGCCCCTTTCCAGTATCAGCTGTACACCGGGTATACCGGTTGCGCGGGCCGCTTCGATGGGAAATTTGATCAGGTCGTCGATCATAGCGTCCATCACGGCCTGTACCTTGTCAGGGAATCTGTAAAGGTCCTGTGTAAACGAAACCAGCGACCTCCTGGTGGAGAGGAACATAAGCGGGGACATCACTATTGCCCCGCATAGCGAAGGTATGTTGCGCGCCTTCCATATCTCCCCCTCGATCCTGTAGCGGTCCATCTGCCTCCTTGTCCAGCCCAGTAGTAGCTCCGGGTCCAGTGGGAAAAAACGGCTGAGGTTCTTTTCGGCGAAGCCCGCCCAGCCCAGTTTTATAATCTCGTCGTAATCTTCGATTGTCAGGAGCTCTTTTTCTATGAATTGAGGCGACGAGTCTTCAGAAAAACCCGGCTCCTTCCCCGGGTACCTGGTATCACCAATGACCACCTGCAGAACGGCAGCAATGCTGGGGGGTATGGGGAGGCTATATCCCGGCAGGATCATGGCATCCCAGCCACCGACATCATCGAAGGTGTCGACGATGGCCTGGAAGCCCCTGCGGGGATGGGCGATGCCCTCAGCCACAGTCATGCCCCTGTGCCTCGATGGGAACATAACGTCCATAAGGGGCGCGACAGGAATACGGTCACACGGCTCAAGCTTGATAGCGGCCCAGGTACGCTCGGTGGCGGTCATGGTCTCGTTGATCATCTATCTCACCTCCCCGGCCAATTTCTTGCACAGTTCAACTCCTTCAGGGGCGTCGTCCGTGAAGGCGTCGGCGCCTACATATTTGCGGACGACCTCGGTGACGATGCCGCCCCCGATGATGACCTTGACCTTATCGCGCAGTCCCGCTGCTTCCAGCGCCTGGACCGTCTGTTTCATGGACTCGAAGGAGGGTGTGAGCAGGCCGGAGATGCCCAGGATGGGCGCCCCGGTTTCCTTCAGCTTGTTAATGAAGGCCTCGGGGGCTGCATCTACGCCCACATCGAAGATTTCGAAGCCGGCAGCTTTTAGAAGCGTGGCCGCGATATCCTTTCCGATGTTATGAATGTCGCCCCTGCCAGCGCCGAGCCCCATTTTGGCGACCGGCTTTCCGCACTGGCCCGCTTTCAAATTAGGTTCGATGGCGGCCATGGCCTCTTTAAATATCTCTCCGGACATGATCAGTTCGCCCAGGAAATACTCTTTATTCTTGTAGCGTTGCCCGACGATTTCCATGCCCCGGCGGCACTCATCCACTATCGACATTGGGTTTGTGCCCGAGGCGATTTTATCCCGCACGATTTTCTTGACCTCGTCTTCCTTGAGGTCGGCTATGGCATTGGCGAGCTCAGACATGCTTCCTCCTATGATTAGTTATAGTTCGATTCCAGTGAACCAATGCTCAGGGAACCTGTCCGCTCCCTTCCAAATTATTAACGGGGATTCCCATACCAATTTCTCCAAAGGTTTGTGTCACTATATCGCTTTGCTATTTGGCTGTCAATATAAAAGCCTGCGAGGGCAGGGCTTGATTCTATGTACTCTCTTTTAATATACTGTACTTATTATGGGTACATCGCTGTCTGTGCCATTCCTGGCGCGCTTCCTGCTGGGCAGGACGCGCAGTGCTGTGCTTTCCTATTTATACCGCGACCCCGCACGATCTTATTACCTGCGGCAGGTCATAAAGGGGTCCGGGGGCAGCCCGGGTGCGGTCCAGCGCGAGGTCCGCCTGCTCGTCTCTGCCGGACTGGTCGTCCGCAGCATGAAGGGGAGCCAGCCATTTTACTGCGCCAACAGGCAGTGCCTCGTGTACGAAGAGATAAGGGACTTCCTGGGCAAAACCATGTTCTGCCAGCAGACTGCGTCCAGGGCCGCAAGGAATATCTTGATCCCTGAGGACAAGATAGCCGAACTCTGCCTCAGGCACTATATAATCAGGCTGTCCTTCTTCGGCTCCGTGCTGCGCGATGACTTCGACAGCGAGAGCGATATCGACGTGTTGGTGGAGTTTGCGCCCGGCCACGTTCCCGGCTGGGCCTTCTTCGGCATTGAGGAGGAGCTTTCGCAGATGCTGGAGCGCAAAGTTGAACTGTCCACCCCCGGTGACCTGAGCAAACATATCAGGGACGATGTGGTCAGGGAAGCGGAGACCCATTATGGCGGTTAATCGCGACCGGGCGCTGGTAAAGGACATCATCGACCACGCTTCGGAGGCCATGGCTATTTCAGGCGGCCGGCGCCGCGGGGACCTCGACACAGACCTGCAATTCAGGTACGCCAGCGAACGCCTTATCGAGATAGTAGGCGAGGCAGCCGGCAGGTTATCTCCTGAATTCCGCGGGCAGCAGCCTGAAATACCCTGGAATCTGATAATTGGAATGCGCAACCGCCTTATCCACGGCTACGGCGAGGTCAATCTTGACCGCCTTTGGGCGACTCTTGCGGATGATCTTCCCGAACTGGTAGCAAACCTGAAAGACGCCCTGCAGGATATAACAGGCATTCAATGAGAAAAAAGGCTACCTGATTTTAAGCCTGTAGAGAATCTCCTGCACCGACCGGCGGAAACTGGAATCGAAGGGCAACCGCGTGAGGGGCAGGCCTTTGATATCCAGGTCCGAGATATTGAAGTCCTCGGGTATGGTGGCGAAGAGCATCAGTCCCGATTTATCCACAGCCTCTTTAAATTCCGCCGGCAGGCCGTTGCGCAGGCGGTTTACCACCAGCAGCACGCCCCCCTTGATATTGGTACGTATCTCCCGGCTGAGCTGCTGTAGGCGTATGCAGGTACGGAGCCCGCGCATGGTGGGGTCGGTGACCGCCAGCAGATAATCGATATCCTGGGTGGTCTGCCGGCTGATATGCTCAAGCCCGGCCTCGCAGTCCATGACCACGTAGTCGTAGCTCCTGGCCAGCTTGTCGATAGAAAAACGTATCATATGGTTGGCAGAGCAGTAGCAACCCGTCCCCTCCGGCCGGCCCATGGCCAGCAGGTCGAACCTGCCGGTCTCAACCAGCGATTCGTGTATGCGGGCGTCTAATATCTCCTGCTTGGAGGCATCCATCGTCAAACGTCCGTCTTTTACGCCGGCCTTCATTTTCTCGCGCGTCCTTCCCACCGAATTCTCCACGTCCACGCCGAGGGCATCGTTGAGGTTGGAACTGGGGTCGGCGTCCACGGCCAGCACCGTACCGAGGTTGGCCAAAAAATCTACCAGTATGGCCGAGATAGCGGTCTTGCCCACGCCCCCCTTGCCCGCCACGGTAATGGTAACTGTCATGTTATTAAGGCTCCTTTGAAGGCGTTCCCGGTTTAGTGCGCCGGTTTAAAGGTACAAGGCTGACCGGCGATAACCGTATCACAGCATTATACTCCGCGGGACAGAC
>Ga0247841_10012467_pt1 | contig 11080 bp, 13 predicted proteins | sample LaCruzMarch2015__2_FD_192410 | JGI IMG/M metagenome (GOLD analysis project Ga0247841, IMG submission 192410) | Freshwater microbial communities from meromictic Lake La Cruz, Castile-La Mancha, Spain - LaCruzMarch2015_18m | ecosystem: Environmental > Aquatic > Freshwater > Lake | place: Spain...
ATGCACCCCAGTTATTTCCGCCGTTTGTGCTCTTTAGTAAGTGCCAGTTGCCGCCTTGCGGATCACCGATGTAATATGCATCCGTGGCAGAGGTCATCCATAAATCATCTCCGAATGCACCTGTCGCTGTTAGTGAGAATGCCGTAGTCCAGTTTACTCCGCCGTTAGAGGTTTTGTAAATCATAACCGAACCGCTCGGTGAAGCAGTTGTGATTGCAGTATTAGCGTCCCATGCAAAGATATTGTAGAGAAGAGCTGTAGCGGGTAAATTTCCGCTGACGTTTGTCCATGTGGTACCTTTATTTGTGGTCCTTAATACTTTTCCTGATGTTCCGCAAGCCCATGCAACATCATTACTTACAGCTGATACTGAATATAATGCCGTGGCTAAACCGGAAGTTTGCTCTGACCATGTGCGGACAACCGGAGCGGCTCCACCGCCTTCGGCTCTGAATAATAATGAACGGCACAATGCGAATGTTGCATTACTTATAATAGTTGTCCATGGACCTGCTGCAACCGTACAATAACCGGGCCATAATGGCGTTGCCGGGCTTTCATCAGAGGCAACAAATACGCCCGTCATTGTAACAGGATTATACTTAATCCCTATAAAAACACTATCTGTTCCTGTAACCGACGCCCATGTGCTCGGGAGTACAAAATCGAAAAACGTAATTGCGGGCCAAACCGGAACTCCTGTTGCGGTTACGGTCACAGTATCCATAAATACTGTATTGAACGGCACAGTAGGTGCGCCATTAACGCTTTTCCACATTGTTATTGTAAAAGTGAAGTTTGCAACTCCTGTTGAGAGTCTGGTTAATCCGACACAAAACTTCGAAAATTTGTACGGATAAACAGTAGGTATAAATTTCATACACCAGGCGCTTGGATTACCGGCGGAGGCATTCCATCCGTATCCGTTTTCGGCAACACCGTCATCGTGAATCTGGCCGCCTGAACAATTTACTCCGAGATCCGTAAATGTTTTGATTGGTGCTCCGTTCTGATTCAGTGACTCTTGCTGTGAAATCGCGAAATTCGCGGCAAGTAACATTACTGCCACAAGAATTACGGAAAAAACTTTGTTACTCTTTCTCATTCTTCTCTCCTTTAGTTTAGTTTGTGTTAATATTATTTATCAATTAATAATTTTTAATGACTTTCATGTATTTAATATGAGTTATCACCAATCATAATTCCGTCAAGTTAGGTATTAAATAGAATTACATCAAGTCTAATAACAGAAATATCTGAAATAAAAAACCCGGATTATTTCTAATCCGGGTTTTTAAATATATATATCTGAGAATCAGATATTAAATCAAGAGATTACTTAATAAGAGTCATTCTCTTCACTTCTCTGAATCCATTGACTTCCATCTTGTAGAAATAAACTCCGCTGGCAAGTGTTGATGCGTTGAAATCAACAACGTACGAGCCCGCGTTTTTTACTTCGTTTACAAGTGTTGCGATTTCTTTTCCAAGCAGGTCATATACTTTTATTGTTACGAGACCTGACTGAGGAACCGCAAACTTAATGTTTGTTGTCGGGTTGAACGGATTCGGATAGTTCTGACCCAGCGAGAAGTTATCAGGAACGGTTGTACTGATTGGCGTTACGCCTACTATCGGAACCCCGTATCTTGTAATAGCACCATTCGCCCTTACGCCCCAGAGTGTATTACCGGTTCTTGATTTTGTCAGGTGATAGAAAGAACCTGCCGGAGCAGTGTATGCTAATGACCAGTTTGCTCCGTCGTTGGACGAATAATGTATTGCAGTTGACTGCAGAGACGCCCAGTATTCAGAACCGGAACCTGCTATTCCTGATATTGATAACGTTGCAAACGGCGCCGTAACTGCCGCCCAGTTTGTTCCGCCGTTTGTAGTCTTCAGTAAACCTACTGATGTAGAAGAACCTCCGGCTAAACCGGTTGTCGGACTGTTGAAACATATTGCCGTTATTTCTGAGAGTGTGATTGGCTGCTGAACCCAGTTGGTTCCCATATTTGAAGAATATAGTATATGGCTTTGACCGACTGACGGGAACCAAACCTGTGTTCCCTGGAACCAAGCCGCATTATTATACGTGCCTGCCGTATTAGTTGTCGCAAGTGTTGACCATGCACCCCAGTTATTTCCGCCGTTGGTGCTCTTTAGTAAATGCCAGTTGCCGCCTTGCGGATCACCTATGTAATATGCATCCGTGGCAGAAGTCATCCATAAATCATCTCCGAATGCACCTGTCGCTGTTAGTGAAAATGCCGTAACCCAGTTTACTCCGCCGTTAGAGGTTTTGTAAATCATAACCGAACCGCTCGGAGAAGCAGTTGTGATTGCAGTATTAGCATCCCATGCAAAGATATTGTAGAGAAGAGCTGTAGCGGGTAAATTTCCGCTGACGTTTGTCCATGTGAGACCTTTATTAGTAGTCCTTAATACTTTACCTGATGTTCCGCAAGCCCATGCAACATCATCACTTACTGCTGATACAGAATATAATGCCGTGGCTAAACCGGAAGTTTGTTCTGTCCACGTGCGAGCGGCGGTCGTATTTCCTATTTCCACAACAATAACCCTGTCAGGTGTTCCTTGTACCATACCAACTATAACTCTTTTTCCGGGTATTAATGTTGTTGTAACTTCGCAACCGCCTGAAGCTAACGGAGCGCCTGATGTTAAAGGCACAGTAACATTCAACGGTGTTCCTATTTGTGCAAGTGTAGTTGCGTTATACTTTACAAACGCGGTTCCGGTATTAGAAGCAGGTGTTTGATCCGTGCTGATCCATAAGAACGGTCCCGCAGGGTCGTCATCATAAGCTACACCATACAGACCTGATGCCGGTGTTGTGATAGATGCTCCGGCGATAGCATTGCCGAGAGTATCATAACATTTTAAAGGTCCGGTGAAAGTATTGGTTCCGCACCAGAATCCTTTTCTGACCGGATCCCAGGTTAGAGCTCTGATTGATGCCGCTCCCGACATGGTTATTGTTTTTTCCATGACACCGGTATTAGGATTAATACCGTAAACAATACCTGATAAAGGTGAACCCCAGATCTTGCCGTTTGCATAAGCAAGGTCCCTGAAAAATCCTGTTCCCGCACCGGATGCCGGGAATGAATCTACTTTAACCCAACTGGAATTCATTCTGTTAAACATATTCACGGTACTGAACCTGCTTGTAACATAATGCGTACCAGTCCAGCAAACACCGTAACCATAAACTGTTCCTATTAAGGAATCAACGTTATGATTTTTTAGAAGGTCACCTATCGCAAACGGGTAATCGTTTTCACCCGCAAGCGGAGCAAGATTAATGCTCAACGGATTTACATCATTGCTTACTGATGTTCTAATGTCATTCTGGGCAGATGCTGTTAATACAAATGCAAACAGAACAACAAGTAAAAATGTCAATCTTTTCAATTTTGTCTCCTTTAGTTTAGTTTAAGTAAATGTTTTTAAATTAACAATCTTTAATAACACTCAACCGGCATGATATGATATGCAGTATGAGTCGTTATATAAATTCTCAACCTTGCCAAAAATAGTAAATAAATAAAATTTCGTCAAGTCTATATTTAAAAATTTCAAAGAAAAAATATCAGTGTGTTTTGTAAATATATTGAATAAAAACATAAAAATGTATATCTTTTGGGTTATGCGCCTGTAGCTCAGTTGGATAGAGCATCAGCCTTCTAAGCTGAGGGTCAATGGTTCGAGTCCATTCAGGCGTACGAAATCTGTTCAATATCTCACTATTTTGCAAAAAAAGCTCAAAAGTGGGATTTATTTTTGCATGATTATATTTACAAAACTACTGTTTTATCATATAGGTAGTGTAAGGGTAAACGAAAATGTATATAGTTCTAAACAATTCAGTTTTAAGTCACTGCTCATTTTATGGAAATACGTGCTATTTTGCAATAATATTATGTTTACAATACTACTGTTTATTCATATTGATTTTATAAGGTTAAACGATAATTTGTGTTTTTCAAATTCAATGTATGGCAGGACATTATCCATTTCATGGAAATACGTGCTATTTTTCCATAATAATATATTTGTAGTACTAATGTTTTATCATGCTGGCGTTGTAAGGGTAAACGAAAATGTATATAGTCCTAAAACTACTAAATTCTGGAAATTGCCGTTGATTAATGAAGAAAGTTGCCGTTTTAATGAAAATACGAAGGTTTTTTTCAGAAAAATATGTTCACAAAACTATTTGTACAATCATATAAGTACAATAAGGGTAAACGAATTCTATAATTTCAAAACTAAACAATTAAATTATGGCTTTTTTGAGTAAAAGATACGGGGTTTATTATATCGTCTGGGAAGATGATGCAAGGAAGAGGCATTTCCGCTCAACTAAAACGAAATTAAAAGCCGATGCCCTATCCGTCCTCCGGAGGTTTTGCGCGGATGGCAACGAATACCAGGATAGAAGAAAAATTTATTTGCAGGATTTCATTAATGTATATTTTAATTCCATTGAAAAGGTATTTGAAAGCACTACCATACGGGTTTACCGGAGCACGCTTAAAATATTCCTGGAATTCATAGGGACGAAATATATGCACCAAATTAACTCTGAGGACATATCGAACTATTTAAACCAGCGACGGGAAACCTGCAATGATACGACGATAAACATTCATATCAAAATACTGAAGGCATTTTTCCACAGGGCGCAGGAGAGCAACTATATTTACTCGGACTGGTACAAAAAAATCAGGCGCAATAAAATTCCTGAAAGAACACGAATTCCGATATCGAAGAATGATATAAATGTAATTATCGAGGATGCGGCTGAGCCGGTAATGAAGGAAATAATCATGTACGGATACATGACAGGCGCGAGACGGAGTGAAATAATAAATCAGACATGGGAAAACATTGATTTCAGGAATATGGAAATAAAAATAAGCAATACTGACACCTTTCACACAAAATCCAAGGAGAACAGACTAATACCTATTAACAATACACTGGCGGAAATGCTGAGAGAGAAGTTTTACCGGGAGCAAATAATAAACAGAATGGAATACGTTTTCCGGTATCACGACAGAAAAATAAACGCGGAACACGTCACAAAATATTTCCGGAAGATTTTAAAACGAAACGGATTTGATAAAAGAGTAACCTTTCATTCGCTAAGGCACTCTTTCATTTCGAATTTAATCAGCTCCGGCACGGATATAAACACGGTGAAGGAATTAGCCGGGCACAGCGATATAACGACCACGGCGCAATATATACATACGACCAGCGAACTGAAAAGGAAAGCGGTGGAGATGCTGTGATTCACTGCGCGGAATGCGAGGCTTGCCGACACGCAAAGCCGGCGGACGGCAAGCCGTAAACATCAGCTCTAAAACGGCAAATCGTCATCGTTGACCGGGGGCTGAAATATATCATCCGGGCTGATATCCGGACCTGCCGATTGAGCCCAGTCGGGGGGAATGTTGCTGAAATTACCTGACTTCCCTGCCCCGTCGGAAACGTCTGACTTCTTCCAGAATTTGAACTGTGGAGCATTAGGGTTTTCGGACTTGTTTTTGAAAACGTTGAAATTGGAGCTCGTGCCGGATTCATCTTCGACGTTTACTGAGAGATAGGTTTCTCCTGTCTTGGACTTTTTAATCCATACTGATATTGTTTTAATTTCCATTGTGATAAAGTTTTAAGTGTTAAGTTTTAAGTGTTAAGTTTTAAGTGTTAAGTGTTAAGTGCATGATTCATTTTTTGGGGAATGATATTTTTACTGATTCTTTGCCGGGGAACATCTGAACAACGGGAATCTGTTCGCCGTCAATGACAAGACCGGTAAAATCATCAGAATTCTTGCCTTTGAGAATTTCATCCTGAAATAACTTAGCTTGTTGCTTCAGAAGCTTCGCGCGGTCATCGAGTTTTTCTTTTAACTGCAAATATTCCGCATCCTCATCGAGCTTAAAACTTGTGGGGGTGGTTGACTTTTCAATTCTTACGCCGTGATAAGAATCATAAAAATTAAAGCCGTTTTTATTTATATCATCCTTCATCCTGGCATCGAGACGGTCAAGGATTTTCTTGAGTATGTTCAGCTTAACAACATCGCCGGAAGAGGCGGGAATTTCAAGATTATCGGCAAGAGAGAAAATTGCTGTTTCCGTGATGACAGGGAGTGAGATAATTTGCGCGAGGACTTCCGGCATTGCAAATGCGAGAGCTTCGTCCGAATTCAGAATTTCGTTTGTTTCAATTTCTGTTTTTTCAATTTTCATTTTATTTTTCCTTTCTGTTAAATATAAAGATTAATTTTTTAAAATTTAAATATATTGCTTTTTGATAGCATGGTGAGGCGCCCTCAAAGGAGGGCAAAGTCCGGACTGTCTTCGCCAGTCATGCAGTCCGTGCATGAGGACTCAACACTGAACGCACCAGGACAACCTACTGAAATGCTTCCTGAAGTTTTCAGGCGGACCACCTCACCCGTAATAATTAGTAATCCTCTTCGAAATAATCTTCATCCTGCTGATACAGGTTTGAAATTATTGCATCCCTTGTAAGCATATCAAGAGCCTCGGACTTATGAACTTCACGTCCGCAAGCGGAGCAGAGGGATACTAATTTTTCTTCTGCGGGATATATCTGCACCTTAAGAAATACCAGACAGCAGGGCGAATAAAAACCGGTTAACATAATGCTAACCGGCTTTAACTGATAATTATTATTTTTTATCATTTTGCAAATTTTGATTTTCAAAAGAAACAAACATTAAATCCATTTCACGGCTGAAAGAATCGAATGCTTTTGATTTAAGATCCATAATAAATGTAAAAACATCATCCTCGACCGGAACGGTATAATGAGCAAGAATGTCGAACAGCATATCGCAGGCATCGGAAACACCGCAGTAATAATTCAGATCCATATTCGGCGGGACGGCAGGGACAATCACACTACCGGATTCGAAAGACATATTTAAGACAGGTTCATTCATTTTATCATCCTGCCTTTCTGACTAAATTAACAAACGGGGCCGGGACGGCGGATAGAGCGGCATTACCGCGAACACGGTGGAGAGCGGAATAATACTTACGGGTTTCAAGAGCGGAAATGACATACCAGAACTTGCCCGAGGCATCGAGCTTATGGCGATGGACATGGAAAAAACGAAACCGCTGAGACCATTCGAGAAATGACTCGAAAAGTTCGGAGGGTGAATAAAGATTATCGGGTAATCCGGAAACATTGCCCGAAACGGAAAAACGTTTAATGTATCCCGCGTTAATTTGCGGGAATACCTGAATTAGTGCTGAGAGAATTTTCATTTCATTTACTCCTTTACTTTTAGTTTGTAAGAAAAAACACTTTGTGCTTTTGCAAAAACCGAAAGGAATGATTAACTGACCAAATGCATGACAGCACTGCCAATTGCGGGAAAGCAAGTTGAAAAAACATACAGAGCTCCATCGGAGGTTTTTTTGACTTGCTGACATAAAGCGAAAATATATGTGAAGAGCGCCCATAATTTTTTGCGAAAGAAAAGCACAAAGCATTAATAAAAACTTGCCGCAGGCGAAACAAAAATAATTATTTATTTTGCTTTGATGGTTGACGATGTTTCATTTTCCAATGTCCGAAGCGAAGCAAATGAAACGATAAGATTACCAATAAAAGCAAGCGACAACATAATGACAAGACTGCAAATGTTTTCACGGAGCGAAAAGTAATATTGAAGCTGAGCAAGTTTGGAAAATGATAAGACAGAATTACAGACATAAGGACACGAAAGCGGCGAGCCTGCCTGCGGCAGTCAGGCGAAGCGAGCCGCGAAACCGCTGGCGCGTTGTTTTTGCTCCCGGCACGACAAACGCTCTATTGCCGGGCCTACCTGCTGTAGGCAGGCAAACGCATATAGACGATACAATTCGGAGTTCCTGCAGGAAAAAGAGAACGAGGAGAGAGGACGGAGCGACAGCGACGGGAACGCCGCAGTTCTTTTTTTCCTGTGCTCTTACTGGAAGTTGCGCCGTCTACCTGATGCAGACAGGCAGGCAATTAATTAATTCAGGTCTTTGCTTTTCCAGCGAGTGCAAGCATGTTCTTTTCAAGCACGAGCGAAAAGCAAAGTCCTGATTCCGGAACAGTTTAACAGATAAAAATCCCGATAAATCGGGACTTCGCTTCGCTCAGCAAATCAACGAGTAAGCGGAGAGAGCCGTTCTTGCGGAGCGTAGCGGCGGAGTTGTTTTGTTTTAATTGCTCTTCGTGAAAGTCCGTTCTACCTATCAGTTCCCCTAACGTAATCTATAGATGTTTAAATTCGTCGCTATGTTTCAAAAGTTCTATTTCTACTTTATTTACAATTGCTGTGATTGTTTGCCATTCATCGTTAAGTATTTTACTAATTTCCTCTCCATCAACTTCAGTCATTATATCTGTTTCAAACTTCCAACTATGTTGGAAATGAACAAGCCATTTTTTTCCGATTGGTTTTTTGTGCCCAGGAACATTTTCCAATGCTTTGCAGAATAAGTTTTGTATTTCGCTTTCACATGGCGATATTACTGTCTTGAACAATGCTTTCTTTTTAGACCAGAAAAAATCTATTTCAAATAAGAAACTTTCTTTTAATGGCCTTTCTTGTCCTTTTCTTGGAATAATTTCATTTAGCTTTGGAGTTAAAAACCTTGCATAACCTTTATTTTTAGAACCCATAATCCAACCAGATTGAATAATTTTGTCCACGAACAAAGGGTAGAGTTCAAGAGCAATATCAGACTTATTTTCGAAAACAAAATCTAAAAGCTCCCTATGATTTTTATAAATTTTAACTGCAAGTTCGTTTAGTTCGTCATTTTTCATTAGTTCTCGTTTTATTGTTATCAGATAGTCGGATATATATTGGTATACCCCTGTATTTAGTGCTTTACCATGAATTTGAAGAATTCTATCCACTTGTTCGGTAATTTCTTCGTATGAATATGGTGCGTAAAATTCTCTTTCTTTTGATGTAATTGGAGATTCTCCAGTTGGAGTTAAGTAAACAAAAACTTTTTTATGCTTTTTGAAAGAATCATTTACGATAGCTCTGTATTTTGCAAGTTGATTTGAATGATCTTGAATATCAACTTTATTCTCAATACAAATAACTAACGTATCGAAAACTATTAATATGTCAATATTTCTCCATTCCCTAAGAAGTTCAACATTATTAAAATTTAGATCCTCTATTTCAAATTCATCTAAATCAGTTGCTATATCAGAAGTTGCAATGTCGCGAAGAAATTTTATTAAGAAGAGTTTGCCAAGTCCGTGTGTTCCATTCGGATCAAAAAGCCAAGCTAAAAAGTTCGAGTGCCGGATCTCTGTTCGTGAAATATTTAGTATTTGAAAAATATTTGGTGTCTTTAACTGCAACTCTAATTTATCGAAATCGAGGTCGTTAATTAAGTGTCTATATTTATCTCTAATTTCTTGCTCTTTCATGATTTCTTGATGTTTATTTTATGCTTGAGTGCAACTTGTCAATATGTATTTAAAATGTTTACACCCATAATTTGAGTCATTTTGATAATTATTATTCTTTAATTCCATTTTGTTTTTCTAAATATCAGAGAAGTTATTAACAGTATTATAGCGACTTGTGTAGAACATAATAAATAAAATTGAATTAAAAAGTATATTATTTTGACATAATATTAACAAATATATGAAATATGATAAAATAAGGAGGACAACCAGCAAACCGGCAATATTCTTTTGACCCAGGGTAAGCGGCAAGGTAAAATCCTGCACACGTTCATTGGGTGTGATTTTTCCGTTATTATTATTGTTTTCGAAACAGAACAAAAGCGAATGCCAGAGCATAAAACGAGGAGATATTTTGGGTATATGGTTTTTGTCAGGGCAGCATTGCCAAGGGGTTCTTTACCGCGAAGCGGGAAGTCAAGACATGTCAGGGCAGAACTGCAAACCGCAATATACAAGCATCTTTTAAAAATAGTATTTAAATTGCAGAAAATATTCACAGATGAAAACAAATAAAGGAAAAAAGAAAATACACGGAAATTCCAAAAAGGTAACAAGAGATGTCAGAGGACGCATACTAAAAGGAAGCACATTAGCAGAGAAATTTGAAACAACTGCAGAAAAGGAAAAGCTAATCAAACTCTACTGCAAGCACATAACAGAAGGATATTCAAAGGAAAGTTTTGAATACGCAGACCCGAGGACAATCATGGAATACGCAGAGAAAATAGATGAAGAAAGTGCGAAAACAGGAAAATTTACCATTTTGCAAACCACTCTTATACATAGAGCTTTGAGAGTATCTCAAAAGCAATGGGAACATTGGGGAATACAGGGAATGTTGAACAAGATACCCTTTTTTAACAGCCAGATTTGGGCGTTAAACATGCGAAATCGCTTTAACTGGGACAAAGATGATAAATCACCTAAGGAAATGACGATAGACCGTGTAATCACCGTTAATTTCGTTCGTGATGATGATAAACTCCCCGCATAAGCGGGGGGATCTTTGTTTTCTTATCATTCTTTACATTCTTGTTTGTCTCCGTTTTGGTCTCCGTTTGGTCTCCGTTTTGGTCTCCATACCACGGAAATCTGTTCCAGTTAAGTATTGTTATTATGGTAGTAACATTCAAATTTCTGTACTGTATCATTTCCTTATTTTGCGGCATTAAGGAACAGGAGGAAATATCATATTGCTGACGTCAACGAAATGATAATAAATGTCCTTAAATGTCCGGGAATAAATTAGGAATAATAATGACAGCATATTACAACGCCGGAAATGTCACTCAGCTTGATTTCTGCTCTGCATGATTTACGCTCTTCGAGCACGAGCCTGCATATAATAACGATGAAACAATCGCACGGGAGCAGTCCGCTTGCGGTCTGCGAAGGCCTGCCTACAGTCTGCCTGGCGCAGACAGGCAGTCAGGCGGCGCGAAGAAAACAGTCCGATGTTCTGCCGGTCTGTTTTCTTCGGTTCTTGCCGCCGGTCCGTGGGTTTGTTTCAGCAACCAAATAAGCAGGCGAAGTGCTC
>Ga0247841_10012468_pt1 | contig 11079 bp, 12 predicted proteins | sample LaCruzMarch2015__2_FD_192410 | JGI IMG/M metagenome (GOLD analysis project Ga0247841, IMG submission 192410) | Freshwater microbial communities from meromictic Lake La Cruz, Castile-La Mancha, Spain - LaCruzMarch2015_18m | ecosystem: Environmental > Aquatic > Freshwater > Lake | place: Spain...
GTAGCGCCCTTGAAACACATGCCCGCAGCGTTCGTGCTTCAGGTTCAACGCGATGCTGAAGGCGGTGAGCAACCGTTGCATGAACCGCCCAAGGTTTGCTTCCTGCGTGTGTAGATAAAGATGAACGTGATTCTGCATCAGCGCATATGCGTGCAGTTCGACGTGATACAAGACGCAACTGTCCGCAAGCTTATTGAGGAACAGCTCATAGTCCGCATCCTCAAAAAACACCGCACGGCGGTCATCGCCACGACTCATCACGTGGTACCACATTCCGGCTGCTTCTATGCGCAGTGGCCTGGCCATGCTCCCAGTATATCATTCTTGCCGTGAATTGTAAATTCGCAATGCATGACCCCATGATTCTCCTGAATACAGTTCCATCCCCTTGGACGCTGGTATAGCGGCCCGTTCCGGTGCCGCGACGGTACATCCGGCAAGTGCCACCAGCAATCCGGCCGTTGCAATCAGTTTGCCTGTCATTTCTCTTTCTCCACTCCCGACATCCGTCAGGCCGTTTCAGGTGCAGCATCCTTCTCGGGGATTGCGGGTACCTTGCGAATCCACACAAGCTGTCTGGCCGTTGACGTCACGCCAGCAACCGCCGCCCCGATCACGAACACGGACCCAGAGCACAGCGCCAGCGCCCCAAGCAATGCGGTCACCCCAACATACCTGCCCGCTTGAACGAGGTAACCCGTGCGCTGGTGCATCCAGACTCGGCCGTGGATGCCCCGTCGACTCCCGACGTAGCCGATAAGGTTACTGAGGTGCGTCGTCGAGACAATGAAGAACAGGCCCCACACATAGCCCAGTAGCAACGGGCGCGCCGCCACGGGTATCCACCATACCGTGGCAGCAACCAGTGCGCTCACTAACACAGCCACAACGAAGTGTTTCGGCTCGAGAAGCCGTCCGCGCTTGACGGCCTTCTGGAGCGCCGGATTACCCTCAACCGTGTCCACAGGATAGCTACGGTAGTGGTTCGCGCTGTGCCTCTCCCGTTCGCGATGTTGGAGCAAGGTCAGACACCAATCGACCAGCATTAGAATGAGCGTGGCGATTCCCGTTGCCACCGGGTGTGCGCCGAACCATTCCGCCAAGCCAGCCACTTGTTCCTTCCTCCTTCCGAGTGTCCGCAGCACGTCAGCCTTCAGGCGCTGCGGACGGTGCGCCTGATGCAGAACCCGCAGTCGCCTGCGTGGCTTGGTTGGAGGAAGGCTGTCCATTCACCTTGTCATCCCATCCTCCGTAAATAAGTTCAAGGACAAGTCCTGTCTTGACGAGGAGCAGGAGACCAATCGCAAAGTCTTGCAGACCAGGCCAGTAGCAGGATATAGCCGTGTAGTCAGATGGATGCAGTTGAGTGTTGATCATAAGCGCGATCAATAGGGACCGAATGCCAGACAATATTTCGTACAGCGCGTACAGTTTGATGATTACCCAAGTTACCTCTTTCACCGTCATGCGTCGCCGCCTCCAAGTTCAGCCGGCGCTGAGGTTGACGCGCTTGGCGCAGAATCCGAACCCAGTTGCGAGGCTTGATTGGAGGAAGGGTGTCCATTCACCCTCACGTCCCAGGCCCCGTATATGAGTTTGAGGATAAATCCTGTCTTGATGAGGAGCAGGAGACCAATCGCAATGCTTCGCAGACCAGGCCAGAAGTAGGATATAGCCGTGTAGTCAGATGGTATCAGTTGAGTGCTGATCAGAAATGCGCCGAACAACGACTCGATACCAGACAATATCTCGTACAGGGCATACAGTTTGATGACTACCCAAGTAACCTCTTTCACCATGATGTGTCATCTCCTCCAACGTCACGCATCAGCGGTCACGCCATGCGTGATCCGCTGCAGCCGCTGGTTGGGTGTTGCGGCAATTTCGGTCATATATGCCGTGCGCGTGTGCCCTTGAGCACAGTGCGCAAAGACTGATCGCGCTTGAAATCGTCTTCGGAAAGTTCGCGCGCGCCCATCTTCTTCATAAGCGCTACTGCTTTTCGCAGTGGCATCGGTTTCAGCTTTCTCGTTACTCTCGTTTTCATCGCAAGAATCCTTGAATGTAGGTTTGATAGTTGAGCTGCACGTCACGTTGAGCGAACGTCAGCGCGTCATCAATGTTGTAGTGCGGCAACCAGATTTTCTCGACGGTTTCGGCAAGCCATATCTGAAACGCACGGGTTGGCATCACACATGCGAGAAAGAGGTGAGGCGTGAAAACTTGACATTCACGACAGCCTCATGATTTTGCCTTTTAAACATATATTGCCGCGCTATTCTTGCTCGGCGGCTGGCGCGGCTTCTGTGGCGGCCGCGCCTTTCTTGAAGCCCTTCTTAAATCCTTTCTTGAAGCCGGGCCTGGCACCTTTTTTGAAGCGTTCGCGCTTGCCGCTGTAGAGCGTCTCGGCCGCCCACTTGCTCTTCAGCGCCAGGACGGTGTCGGTCAGGCGCACAATCTGACTGCGCGGCATCCACTTGGTCTGCTTGAGCGACAGGCGCAAGCCGATCGCCTTCTTCTCCGGATTGTCAATCACATCAATGATGGTGGCTTTTTGGTAGTCAACTTCGGTGCCTTCCTCGCCCACATAGGTGATGCTGATTTCGCGGCTGTTCGCGGCCACTTTGCGATCCGCGATCTTGCGGGCCTGGTCAATGAACTTGGAGATCAGCGATGAATCGGCGCGCAGTTCGGCGGTCAGCTCCATGCCGGTATCCTTGGCCAGTGATTCGGCATATTTGATCTGGCGGTCGCTGGGCGGCAGAGTCGGCAAGTCAACGCGCTGTTTGATCTGGTCAATCCAGTTGGACAAGGTCTTGCAGTCGCCGAGCGCGTCATCGGGGATCGGCGTTTTGGCAACCTCGGCCAGGCGTTCGGCCAGGCGCAATTGCTTGGCCGTCGGCTTGTGCTCCATGGCGAAGCCGCTGCCTTTCTTGTAAATCTCATAGGCATCTTTGATGCGCTCGAATTCGTCATTGACCACGTCAAGATACGGCTTGGTGCCTTCCTCAACCTCGTCGAGGGCGCGCTCCATCTTGGCGGTAAACTCGTAGTCAATCACGATCGGGCGGAACTGTTTCAGGAAATCAAAAAGCTTTTCGCCCTTGACCGTCGGCTGGAATTCGCGCCGCTTGAGTGCCTCCTCGACGTAGCCGCGATCCTGGATCAACTGCACAATCGCGGCATAGGTGGACGGCCGGCCGATGCCGAGATTTTCCAGTTTCTCGACCAGCGAGCCGTTGTTATAGCGCGGCGGCGGCATGGTTGTTTTCTTTTCGTGGGCGGTGTCCTGCAAGGCCAGGCGATCGCCGTTGCGCAGTTCGGGCAATTTCTTGTCCTCGTCGGCGTCCTCGCGTTCCTGCTCGTTCAGGTCGGTGCCATAGGCCTTGAGAAAGCCCTCGAAGGTGAGGGTCGTGCCGACCGCCTCGAGCTCGACTGCGTCGGCGTTGATCGCCGCCTTGACACGCGCATAGAGGGCCGGCTTCATCTGCGACGCCAGCCAGCGTTTGTAGATCAAATCGTAAATCAGGAACTGCGGTTTTTCGAGATATTGTTTGGCAATGTCCGGCGCAATCTCGGGATGGGCCGGGCGAATGGCTTCGTGCGCGTCTTGCGAGCCGGCCTTGCCGCGAAACTGGCGGCGCTGATGGTACTGCTCGCCAAACTGAACGACGATCTGGTCGCGCGCGGCCTCCAGGCCTTCCGGCGCGATGCGCGGCGAATCGGTGCGCATGTAGGTGATCAGCGCGATTTGTTTGCCGTTGATGTCGACGCCTTCATAGAGCCCCTGCGCGATGCGCATCGCCGCAATCGAATTCATGCGGTAGGCCTTGAACGCAGCGCGCTGGAAGGTCGAGGTGATGAACGGCGGCGGCGGATTCTTGGTCACCTCGCTGGTCTCGACCTTGGCGACCTGGTGCGTGTGCGCCGTGCGAATGGCATCGACCAGCTTAGTCGCCTCATCTTCCGACTTGACCCGGCCGGCTTTGAGCATGGCGACAAATTCGCTGGCGCCTTTGCGGTACAGCGCGCGCACCAGCCAGTAGGCTTCGGGCACAAAGGCGCGGATTTCGCGCTCGCGCTCGACCACCAGCGCCAGCGCCGGGCTTTGCACGCGCCCGACCGAAAGTTTGTCGGACAAGTGGCGCGAGGCCTCCGGCGACAGCAGGTAGCCGATCAAACGGTCAACGATCCGGCGCGCAAACTGGGCGTCAACGCGATGCCGGTCAATCTCGCCGGGATGCTGCAAGGCGCGGTCAATCTCACTTTTGGTAATCGCGTTGAAGGTGATGCGCTTGATGTCCTTGACGCTGGGCAGCAGGTTGCTGACATGCCAGGCGATAGCCTCGCCCTCGCGGTCTGGATCGGTGGCGAGGTAGACGGTGTCGACCTTTTGGGCCGCGCTCTTGATTTCGGCAATCGCCTTGGTGCGCCCCTTGATCGTGACGAACTGCATCCGAAACCCGTTTTCAATGTCGACGCCCATGCTGTTGGACGGGATGTCTTTGATATGCCCCAAGGTCGCGCGGATTTCATAATTGCGCCCCACGATTTCACGAATCGTGCGGATCTTGGCGGGTGACTCAACCACAATGAGATTGCGTGCCACGGTGTTCCTAGGTTGCGTTAGTTGTATGCATCGTACAAGGGGATATTATAGGGAGATCCGGCGCGCTTGTCAAAGCGCGGATGATTTCTCGACCAAAAAACGCCAGTAGCGCTGCGGCATGTGCTGGCGCTGCAAGCGCGCGTTCTTGCGGCCGGCCACACTGATGTTCTTGAAAAACGAGCGCCAGAGCGCTTGATACTGCAACTCGGCCGCGCTGACAATCTCGTCGGCCGCCGCCGGATGGGCGCGCAGGCGCGCCACCAGCGCGGCATCCAGCGTCACCTGCCGGTGCTGCCTGCCGTCCCAGCGGATGCCGTAATCGCGCTCGAGGTCGTACAGCACCCAGGCCGGTGTGGGAATACGCCGCGCGAAATGCCACGCCAGGGGCGCGAGAATGTTGTACGCCGGTTGCAGCGGCGCCCAGAGCGTGCCGTCGCGCAGCTCGCGAAAACGCGTCAACCCCTTGTAACGATGCAACTCGCCGCCGACACGCTGGGCCGCGGCCTGCACCGCATGCACCGCCGCGTGCGCATGATACTTCACCACCGCCGGGCCGCGCGCAAAGGCCAGCCGGCAATATTCGGCCAGTGCGCGCACCGCCGCCGGTTCCTCTGCCAGAAAGCAATAGCTGACGACTTGCGCGACGGCGTGCCCGCCGGCCTGCGTCAGGCGTTGCAGGAACGCCTGCGCGCGTGCGGCATCGGCCGGCACCTGCTGCACATCGCCCAGCAGGCTCGGCTGCCACTGGTCGTCCGCCACCAGTTCGGCGCACGCGGCGGTCTGCAGCGCTTCATCAATTGCGCACAGCAGGCCTTCGTACGTGCCATCATGGACAAACGTCACCACGCCAGTGTCGTGGTTCATAAATGTTGTGACCTATGGCACTCGTCGCTGGCAGGCGCCCAAGCTGGCATTCGTGTCTGCGCCGCAGGCGCTTTGGAGTGCAATCCCGCAGGCAGCATCGCTTTGTTATGCGCGCGGAAGACGGGCCAGCATGGCTGACCGCCCAGATTTGGCAGTGCAAACACAGAAGCGAAGGCAAACTCAGTACACACGACGAACGCAAGCGCGCACTCGGGTTGGGCGAGCGGGTGCGCAGAGACCCCCACGACCTTGCGTCGTGGGTGAATAAGATTGAGTAACAAGGCGCGCCGGCGTCCCTCTCTCAATCTCCGCTTCCACCGAGGCAAGCTCGGTGGGGAGCAACACCACATACCAACCGCCGAATCTGGGAAAAGCGGGAGCACGGCTCCCGCACTCCATAACTGCTTGCGAACGCCGCCGTTTTCAGATTCGTTCACGGGAAAGAAATCGCACAGAGCATGGGCACAAAAGCATCGGGAACACGATTAGTTGCCCGTTGCACCCGCGGCGGCCGACTCCGCGGCGGTTGCGGCCGGCGTCACGTTGACATCCGTAAAATCAATATAGCCATCCGGCTTTGGATCCGCAATAGCAAAGCCCAGCGTTGCGCCGGTCAGTTGGTTCGTGCGTGTGCCACTGGTCAAGCGCTTGAGGGTGAAAGGAAAGCGCACCGTCTGCCACTGCGGGCTTAATTTTAATGGCCAACTGCGGTCGCCGCCAAATTTGGTTTCGAGGGTGTCGCCCACGACATACCCCTCGCCGGCCTGGCCCAGATTGCAGGTCGCCGTCACATTGCGGCCGCGCACGCGCAGCGTCACCGCATACGGCTGGTCATAGACAATCGGCATGTGACCATGGTGGACAACATGGCCGCCCTTGCCGCTGTACTGCTCGGCAAATGCAACATGCGCAAACGTTACGCGTGCGGCGCTGCCTTCCGCGGCTTCCGTGCCCGTCGTCATGAGGACGGCGGCATTGTCATCGCCCCTGCAATTCGATTCCCACGGCAATGGCGGCTGCAGGTAGGGTCGCAGCACATCCGTGGCGCGCACCTCGATCGGCGCGGCAAACACCGGCACGCTGCGGGTGCCAATGTTGCGACTGAGCCGCACAACACCATCATTGCCCCCCAGCCACAAGTCCAGATCGCCATCCGCATCGGCATCCGCCAGGTACGGCCGCGGCATGACGCCCACGGGCGTGCGCGAATTGCCCACCAGCACCGCCTCGGCGTGCGGCTGCGTTACTTCAACCGCCGCGCTGTGCCGGTTGCTCACTTGCTGCTCGTACCACCACAGCCCGCCGGTGCGCTCGCCCACCAGCAGGTCATAGTCGCCATCGCCATCCAAGTCGCCGACGGCCGGGCTCAGATGCTCGCGGCCCATGCCATACGCCAGCCACGCGCGCTGCGCCTGCGGAAACTGCGGCGTGGCCTGGTTGCCGACATTGCGATACAGGTACACGGCATTGGCCGAGAACGAACCTTCCCCGATCACCAATTCCGGCGTGCCGTTCTTGTCCCAATCCACCAGGCGCGGCGCGGCAAAACTGCCGATGCACAACGCCGATTTGCCTTGCATGATCAAGGGGAACATGCCTTTCGTCTCGAGCGCCTGGCGCGCGCGCACTTTGCCCACATCCAGCGCCGCGTAGCTTGGCACAAACTCCGGCGGCATGAATTCGCCCTTGCCACGATTCAGCAAAAGCTGCACCACGCCTTCCACCGTGCCCACCAGAATATCATTTTGTTCGTCGCCATTGTAATCCGCCACATCAATGTTCAGGACGCGGCCGAGATAAGTCGGCAGAAAACGGCCGCGGTCGAAACGCGGCGGAAACTGCCCGCGCGCCGAGCGCTGCGCAAAAATCCAGACAAAGCCACGACTGTCCCCCACCACCAACTCCGGCACCCCGTCGCCGGTCACTTCCGCATAACAAACCGAGGCGCCAAACGGCACCGCTTCCGTGTGGTCACCTTCAATCATGATGTCATGGGGCGTCGCATGCACGGTAATGACGCCATTGCTATTGACGCCGTCCCACAAATTGTCCACCGTGCGCGTCGCGCGGAAATCGCCGTTCTGCACCGCGGCGGCCGCCGCCGCGGACATGGCGACCAGACCCAGGCCGATCAGCGCACACGTGCCGCGGCGCATACCGGCACGCGCGTGCCCCATAGTTATTGTCAAACACATGGTCGCGTTGGTCATGGTTCGCACGGTGCCGCGCGTTGGCATGCGCGGGTGGTCGGCACCCGCGTCAGCGGCTCGTCGCCCGGCTGGTTGAACCACTGATCGAGCCAGTGGTTCAGTTCCTGGCGCGGGGCATGGCGTGGAAAATCCGCCGGCGCGATTTCACACGCGATCACAATCGGCCGTTTGGGGCACCAAAAGATGCCGTTGCGCAACAAGATCCACGCGCCAGTTCGCAGCGTTTTGACCAGCTTCGGTTTGTTGCCGGCCGCGCATGAAAACATGCTGCCCCAGAACCCGCGAATGCGCACCAGCAGCACCGGCACGTCCGGATATTGTTTCAGAATCAATTGCGTGCCCGACGCATTGCCGACCACTTCGCGCGGCCCGCGATACAAGCGGCCGGACGGGTACAGCAGCACATTGTCGCCGGCGTGCAGTGCGGCAACCGCCTCGCCCATGCGCTGTTTCAACTGGCGCACGCTCTCGGCCGTGCGCGTCACTTCCAAATCCGGTATCGGCAAGGTGCTGCCCGCCCACAATATGCCGCGGGTGATCAGGATGTCATAAAACTCTTGCAGCACCAGCGCGCGCAAATGCAACTGCTGCCACGTCTCCGCCACCAACACCAGCGGATCAATTTCCGCCGGATGATTCGCCAGCACCAGCATGCCGCGCGTCATCGGCAGCGCGGCAAAACCGCGCAGTTCAATCCGGTAGCGCCGGCGCACAATCCGGCGCAGGCACCACGTCACCAGCGCGCCCAGATAGCGTTTCATGCGCGGCATGCGGGCCTCACCGCCGGCGCGCACTCACCGGCGACAGGTCAATCATCACCGCGATAATCAAGCCGAGAATCTGCGGCAGTGCCCATTGCCCGCCACACCAGTTATGCACGGCGGCATACCAAAACAGCGTCGTCGGCATGAAAATAAACCCAAGCACCGGCCAGAACGCACTGTTGAACATGCCGCGAAACCAGCCCGTGAACAGCCACAGCACCAGAATGAAAAAGCGCGGCGCCAACAGGACAATCACCACCATAAAGCACGGCATACTGCAGTTCCTTGAAATGGTTAATTACCGGCAAAGTATAGCACACTGGCCGGATTTTCTCAAGCGGTGTGCTTTTAGTTGCACATGTGCTACGGTTGTATACTGAGACCCCCACGACCTTGCGTCGTGGGTGAATGAGATTGAGTAAAAAGGCGCGTCGGCGCCCTTTTCTCAATCTTTGCTTCCACCGAGGCAAGCTCGATGGGGATCAATATAACAAACAAACCGCCGGATCTGGGCTTAATTTGTTTTGTTGCGAAAGAAATCAAAGAGCTTTCTCAATGAATCCATCAACTTGAATTTTGCATGTTCTGCTCATAACCTCATTTACTCTTTGTTACCCTGGCTGCGCTTTCGTGGCAAATTCATCTGCATCTGCCCTGAACCGCGAACCCTGCCGCAGCTCAGACAATATGGCCACGAAGGCACGAAGACACGAAGAAATCGCAGCAGTAGGCATTGATTATTGTGCAGCCGCAGCCTGCTGCGCTTTAACCACCACCACTGTCATTGCTGATGCTTCTTCGTGTCTTCGTGCCTTCGTGGCAAGTCCTTCTGCTGCTGCCCTGAACCGCTGATGAATATCGAATATCGAACAAGGAATATCGAAGGCCGAAGTATCTGCGCAGAACTTCAGCATTGGTCATTCTTTGTTCGATATTCGATATTCCGCTGCATCTCCTGAACCCTGAACCCTCCTGCACCTCAAATACTGGCCACGAAGCAGATTAGCGCTGCACAAAAAACTTTCGTCGCGAAAATTTCACATCCAGTATACAAACCAGGAATTTAGTATAATCTTCTCATGACATCCGCCCCATGCAAAATCCACTCGCCCTACGCAACTGCGGCGCCACACTGGCTGCGCGGCGCATTGCACCTGCACTCCACCGCCTCGGACGGCATACAATCGCCGCACGAGACCATGTGCGACTATGAACGCCGCGGCTTCGACTTCGCCGTGCTGACCGATCACAATCTCGTCCCGCCCGACAATTTTGGCGCCGCGTGTCAGCGCATGCTGTGCCTGCCCGGCTGCGAATACCGCGCCCGGCCGAATGAGCCGGAGCTCGGTCTCAGTGGTGTGCGCTGCATTCCGCCGCTAAACGTGTCCGACGAGGTGGCCGTGGCGGCCGTACGCGCGCTGGGTGCTTTTGCCGTCTACAATCATCCCAATTGGTTCTTTGACCATTGGCCCGTTCAGCGCATGCTGGCCCTGCACGCCGCCGACGCGCTGGAAGTCTACAATGCGATCATTGAATGGTTGCCCGGCTGCGCAGATGCCGCCAACAAATGGGATGTCCTGTTGTCCTGCGGCTATCGCATCTGGGGCGTCGCCACGGACGACGCGCACAAGCCGGAACACCGCGGGCGTGCCTGGGTCATGGTCAACGCCGCGCCGGATGAGCAGGCCATCATAACCGCGCTCAAAGCCGGCCGGTTCTATGCCTCGACCGGCGTGCAGCTTGACGCGCTGGCCATGCACGAGGGTGTGCTGTCAGTGCGCGCCGACAATGCGCAGTTCATTCGTTTCATCGCCAAACGCGGGCAGGTGCGTGCCGAAACGCAGGGCACGCACGCCCAGTACACCGTGCGCGCCGATGACGGGTATGTGCGCATCGAGCTCTTCGGCGCGGGCGCGATCAAGGCCTGGACCAATCCCGTCGTTGTCGAATCCGCCGCCAGCCGCGCAGTGGTCGAAGAATTCCGCACGTGGTTCCTTCAGGAAAAACGATGCAGGTAGTCGAACCAGCCGGACATGTCGCGGACGACACCGCCTACGTTATGGCGCTGGAGCGGCACGAACCGCGCGCGTGGCGCCAGTTCTTGCATGAGTATCGCCGGCACTGCGCCAGAATCGCCGCGCAGTACGGCCTCGCGCATGAACACGACGATCTTTTTTCGGAATTTCTTCTGAAACTGCTGGGGCACCCGCCGGATCACGCCGGCGCACTGCGCCAGTATCGCCCCGGCGTCACCTTGCTGCCGTTTCTCACCGCCGTCATGCATCATGTGGCACTGGATCGCCTGCGGCGCATAAAAGCACGCATTATCATGACGGATGTCGCCACGCCACCGGAGTGCGGTGATGGTTTTGCTTGCCCGCCGAACGGCGCCGAGCCGCCGCCCGCCAGCGCCGAGTTCGACGTGCTCGATGCCGTCGAACATTTGCCGGAGGATGAACGCCGGCTGGTTGCATTGCACTATCACCACGGCTTCACCGTGCGCGAACTTGCCGAGATCGTCGGCATCAGCAAATCGAACGTTGCACTGCACTTGCAGCGCATTCACGCAACCTTGCGCCGCACCATGATCGAGCGCGGTTGGACAAAATCGGCCACGGATGCGTAATAGTAT
>Ga0247841_10012469_pt1 | contig 11079 bp, 11 predicted proteins | sample LaCruzMarch2015__2_FD_192410 | JGI IMG/M metagenome (GOLD analysis project Ga0247841, IMG submission 192410) | Freshwater microbial communities from meromictic Lake La Cruz, Castile-La Mancha, Spain - LaCruzMarch2015_18m | ecosystem: Environmental > Aquatic > Freshwater > Lake | place: Spain...
CTACGATGACCTCGTGCGCCCGAAGCGCCCGGAGGCCAAGCCCCGCCGGCAGCCGGCCAAGAAGCCCGTCGGAACGCGGGCTGCGAAAGTGGCGTCACCGATAGAGGACAAGAAGCGCGAGGCGTGGGCGCTCGTCGCCGAGACGTACGAGGCTCTCGTGGAGGAGCGCGGCGAGGGGGAAAACATCTGGGGGTCGATGATCAAGCAGACGCTGAAGCGCCGCAAGCCTGGCTTCAGCGAATCGTACTACGGGTTCGGGTCGTTCGGGCAGTTGCTCGAGGAGGCCGGTTCGCAAGGGATCCTCGAACTCGAACGCGATGACAAGTCGGGAGGCTTCATCATCAAGAGCTGCCGGAGCCCGTAGGCGTCCGAGAGCGCGCATCCGAGACTTCCGGCCTCCGTGGTGTACCTCCCGTCGGCGTCGGCCGGCTTTCTTCGGCTGTCCACATGGTTGAGGCCGTTGCCATCGGGCCGGCTGTGGGAGTATGCTTCGGCCTTGTGGCCCCGAAGGCCACTAGCACGTCTCGGTGGGGGGAGGATTACGATGGCAAAAGATCAAGACATCAAGAAGTCGTCGAACAAGAAGGCGCCGCAGAAGACGCTGAAAGAGAAGCGCGCGGCGAAGAAGGCAAAGAAGGCGGAGAAAGCCTGAGCCGTGCCGGCCCGATGATGCGGGCTGGTACGAGGTGGATTGCGGGCCCGCGCACAGCGTGGGCCCGGTTTGTTTTGTGGGACGCCGTTCGCGGCGACGCCCTCCGCCTCGCAGTGTCCATGGCGGCTGGTATGGACCTTCTCAGGCCGAGGCGCTGCCGCATGAGGTCGAGGATTCCTTGTCGTCGCGCTCCTCGTCGCCCCACCCATTCTCCTGCTGCGCGGCTTGGTCGGTGAGCGTCTGCCCGGCTACCCTGCGCAGTGAAGCTGACGCGCGGGAGCAGCGGAGGTGGCGATGAGCGCGAGAGAGGTGGGGCTGTTCCCCGAACGAGGGGAGCAAGGCGCCGGCGACGCGCTGTCGCGCGACGCCAAGCTGGTGCCACTTGACGCGCACGGGCACTTCGATCCCCAGCGTGCGCCCCAGGAGCTTCTCGCTTCGGGATGCGTGCTTGCGGGGACGCTTTCACCGGAGGAGTGGGACGTCGTCTCGTCTCGAAGAGACCCGTTCGTCGCGTGGGGCATCGGCTGCCACCCGCGGCTCCCCCGAGGTCAGGCGGCGTTCGCCCCGCGGAGATTCCGAGCGTTTGCGGAAAGGGCGGCCGTGATCAGCGAGATCGGGCTCGATGTCGGATCGCGCGTTCCGATCGACGTCCAGCTTGGGACCTTCCGCGAGATCCTCGAGTTCGTCGCGGAGACGCCACGCCTCGTCAGCATTCACAGCTACGCTGCGACGGGTCTTGTTCTCGATGAGCTCGAACGGCGTCCGATCCGCGTGCCGATTCTCCATTGGTGGACCGGGTCCGCCGCCGAGACGCGGAGGGCCGTCGAGCTAGGGTGTCTGTTCTCTGTTCACTCGCAAGTGGCTCGGCGGTCCGTGCACCATACGGCGATACCGAAGGATCGACTTCTCGTCGAGAGCGACCACGGCGTCAACGATCCGCCCGCGGCCATCCCGTGCCGCATCGAGTGGGTCGAACACCTCGTGAGTCAGCACCTGAAGTGCCAGCGATCGGACGTGCGTGCGCTCGCCTGGGCGAACCTCCGCCGCATCGTCGATGAGGTCGGTGTGCGCGATCTCTTGCCGGACGGGATCTGCCGGGTTCTCGAACGGGAGGAGTGAGTGTGCGGCCCTCGCGCGCGCCGAGCGGGGCGGTATCCTTTGCTCGCGAGTCTGGCGCCTCGTGGCGCAGTTCGCGGAGGTGTCTGCATGGCGGAGGCTCAGAGCCCACTCGTCTACGGCTGCTATCTCATCATCGTGCGGGACGCGGGGAAGACGCGTTCCATGATTTGCTCGTGGGCGACCCAAGTCAGCGAGCGGCACGTCGTCTTGTGCCTCGGTGCGCAGAGCGAGACCGGGAAAGCCCTGCGCGAGGGCATGGAGTTCTCGGTCAACGTGCTCTTGCGCGAACAGTTCGAGCTTGCGCGCGTGGCGGGAATGAGCCACTCGAGCGCGATCGACAAGCTGGCCGGCGTTCCGGTCGTCGAAGAGGCGGGCGTCGTGACACTGAAGCGTGCGAAGAAGACGATGCGCTGCCGGGTCGAGCGATTCCTCGACGTTGCGCGGGACGGAGCGACGCGCGGCGTGTTGGCGGAGATCGTCTCTCCCGTCATTGAGCAGGACGGCGAGCCGCTCTTGCTCGACGACTTCTTCCGTAGGGCGCAGTAGAAAGAACGGCAAAGACCCTGAATGCCCGCGGAGGCGGACGATGGTGCGCCGATGCGGGGAGCCGCGCAACGAGTCTGTAGGCCTGCGCTCGTGGAGAGGCTGTGTCGGATCCGGGCGACCGACGGTACAATGGCCGCGGAACGATCCATCGAACTGGAGTGGTGCGGAGGGGCTCTTCGATGTCGAGGCGTCTTTTGATGAGCTGTCTGGTGCTTCTGTTGCTGGCCGCCGGCGCGGCGGTGAGCGGCCGAGCCATGACCGTCTCGACGGGCGGGCAGACGTTCGCCATTCCCGCCGGGAGCGCGCCGACGCTCGACGGGCGGATGATGCCCGACGAGTGGGGTGCCGGACTGCGTCTGCTGTTCTCCGACGGCGGCGAGCTGCGTCTCCTCGAGAGCGACGGTGCCCTGTGCCTCGGCATCGGTGAGAACTTCGAGGGGCTGACCACGACGTCGGTGTTCCTAGAACGCGACGGCGCGGTCTCCGTCCTCCACGCTTCGGGCTCTCTGGGGACGGCGCGCTATGCGCAGGTCGCCGACCGATGGGCGCTCGTCCAGCCCTTCGCTTGGGGCCTATACGGGGTGACCACGCAGAGCGCGGCGGCGCAGAACGCGCGGCAGGCCCACTTCACGAGGAACGGCTGGCTCGCGAATCTCGGATCGATGACGACGACGCAGGAGATCGAGGTCAAGGTGGTCCTTGCGGCCGGCATGTACCGCCTTGCGGTCGCGTACCTGTGCCCCGCCGACTGGAGCCGTGCCGCGGTGTGTCCGATGGACGTGTCCGACGACACCGGGAACGGTCTTCTCCTCCGCGCCAACGCGCCGGACTCGATGACGCTGCACTTCGCGCCGCAAACGTGGATGACGCTCGAGGTGCCCGGCGCGTGACGTTGAGTTGACGTAGCGGTGCGTCGCGCTTCCTCGTCGGAGGCGGCGTGACGGAAAGGGTGACGCGATGCGACAGACGTTGGATCTCGTGGGAGCGTCTGCAACCGTTGGAATCTACGTTCTGTGCATCCTGGTGTTCATCTCTCGCCTCGTGGGCAAGCCCGAAGTAGGGCACGGCATCGGCTGGGCGCTCCATGCGGCCGTCGTACCGCTCGTCGCTCTGCTCATCCTCGGCCGCGGGCGCCAACGGCAAGTGCTCTACGACCTCCAGATCGGGCTGATGCTGGGGTTTCTCGCCGTCGAGTTCTTGCTCGACTACTGGCCGAAGGTCGACTTCCGGAACACGCAATGGATCGTAGTTCCCTACGTCATGCTGTTCTTTGCCGGCACGGGCGGCATGCTCGGGGTCGCCTCGGCCGCGGGGAGATCTTGGACGCTGCCCGCGGTGGCGCTGTACTTCGTCATGGCGGCTCTCGCCTTCGTCCAGCGGAAGGTGACGGGGATGTAATCCGGCCGCGCGTGGATAACGAGTTGCGCAGGCCATCCGGGCCGGGTCTAGATCGGGCGAGCCATCTCGAACTGATCGACGAGGGATCCGAACCCCAGGGCTCCGACGAACGCAATCATCCCCTCGTCCGACGCGTCGAGGTTGATCACGGCGAGCCTCGTCACGCCTTCGGGAAGGTCGACGGCGACGCGGGCAAGAAGCGCGCGCCCGACGCCGCGGCGACGATGCGATCGGCACACGACGAGCGAGAGCAGCCAACGCAGGGGCGGCGAGTATGCGGCGACTCCTACGCAGCAACCGCCGTCGAATGCACCGATCAGCGTCACATCGTTCGGGATCCGCTCTACCGCCGAGAACCTGTTCTCGAACGACGGAAGCCAGTCGGCGTCTTGCACCACGAGGGCAAACGCGCGCACGCCGATCGGTTGGACGTCCCACGCCGAGGCGTCGGCTGAGGCTGGGCTGTGGGAGAGGATTGCGGCGTCGGCGGCGTACGAGCGAAGGTGGCGCGTGATCTCGAACCCGCTCTTCTTGTAGGCGGTGATCGCCAGCTCGTTCTGCTGAAGCACCTCAAGCGAGAACCGCTCCACGCCGCGCTCGCGAAGCATAGGGAGAGCGCGATCGAACATGCGTCGCGCCAGCCCTTGGCCGCGGAACGCGGGGACGATGCCTGTCCCGGCGTCGTAGGCCGTCACCGCGCCGCCCCACGAGTCAACGCCGATGAGTGTGAATCCTACCATCCGGTCGTTGTCGTAGGCGCCGACCGACAGGTCGTAGTCGACGGCGTTCTTCTCCATGCGCAGGAGCAGCCGCTCCTCCGTCAGCCCCGTCGAGGTCATCGCGTAGTCGGCGAAGGCTTCGGTGAACGCGGCGTGTACGGCGCCCCTTTCTACAGCCCGCAGGTCAATCATGCTCGGATTCTGCGAGGCCTTGTCGGGAGCTGCAAGGGACTCCCATGTGCTCAGCGGCACCGCGACGATCTTGAGACGCTCGTCGGAGACAGTCTGCGCGACCCGTGGCGTTCGCGGCCACGGCACTGAGTGCCACGGCACTGAGTGCCGGGCATGGCGCCTCAGGAGGGAAACGATGGACAAGATAGGCATCGAGGTCAAGCGCGTCGCGCCGTTGCGCGTCCTCGCGACGCTACGTCGAGTGACGGGCCAGGAAGAGATCCTGGAGGCGATCGCCGAACTGCGGTCGCAGGTGGCCGATGTCCTTGTAGGTCCGCCGATGGCGCTCCGGCTCGGGTTCCCACGCGACGGCAGGGTGGACGTGGAGATCGCGTTCCCGATCGTGCGGGCGGTGAAGCGGAGAGGCTTTGTGTTGAAGGTACTCCCGGCTCTGCCCATGTTCTCCCTTACGCACGTCGGGCCGGTCGTTGGAGGGCCCGAAGGGACGAACCTGATCGATACCCGCAAGAAGCTCGTCCAGTTTGTCGGAGAGCGGAGCATCCTCGTGGGCGATGACCCCGAGAGGTTCTTGTACCACGAAGGCGCGGAGACGCACGGAGGCCGCAGCGACGAGTGTGTCACGGAGGTCCAGTACTCGTACCACATGCCGATGTGGCTTGAGGCGCTGGATGAGGGGACGGCGCGCTTCGCCGGCCCCGAGGCTGCGCGCCGAGTCATGGCCGGCAGCGAAGGTCTTGCCGAGGCGCTCGATGGGCCGCGTGCGGTGGCGTGGATTCCCGGGGCGATGGAGCGTCTCGATCGCGAGGTCACGGACGAGAGAGCGCGGGCGTGCATCATGAACGGCTGTGCACACCACTACATTGTGCAGAGCGGGATGATTGTCGAGGCTGCGTTCAAGGAAGTCGGCAAAGACCTGCGCAGCCTGGTGGCGAAGATCACGAATGAGAAGCTGCTCGGGAGCAAGTACTGGATCGACGAATCCGGCCCCCAGTCGCTGCTCATGATCCTGCGTCGCCCTGCGCGGCCGGAGGAGTACGAGAAGGCGACGACGCCGGCCGAGAAGCGGTACGAGGCCTGCTTCTGCCCGCTCGTGCGCGACGCGATTCGCGAGGGACGCGAGATCTCGCGCACCTTCTGCCACTGCTCCGGCGGCTGGTACGCGCAGGAGTGGGCCATCGTCTTCGGCGAGACGCCCGAGGTGCGCCTGGTCGAGACGATGCTCGAAGGCAAGGACGCGTGCCTCTTCGCCGTCGTCATCCCGGACGGGTGGTTGTAGGCGGACGCGGGACGACGACTGCGTCACCGGCTTCGCTCTCGGCCTCGCGTTGCTTCGGAACGCGCTCGGGGAGTTCTACCGGCGCGGTTGCGGCTCGGTCGAGCTGCTTGTCGACAGCGACAGCCTGACTGGCGCCCTCCGTCTCTACGAGCGCCGGCATGCGCGCTCCAGACTCAGCTCATCTACGAGAAGGAGCTTTGCCCGGGCGTGGACATCACGAGGCGTGAACCCTAAGAGGCGACGTTCCGGTAGAAGATCCTCTTGGCCAGCTCCGCGGCTGCGAAGTAGAGGAGCACGATGCCGGCGATGAGCGGGACGAACGTGGCGGGCAGCGGCTGGAATCCGAACACCTTGCCCAATGGGGTCACGGGGAGTACGAACGCCACGGCGACGACGGCGAATGTCCCCAGAAGAAGAGCGAGACTGGGGCTGCTCTTGTAGAAGGGTCGGCGCGTGCGCATGACCAGAACGATGAGTGCCGCCGAGGCGACCGACTCGATGAACCAGCCCGTGCGGAATGCGCCCTCCGAGGACCGGAAGATCAATAGGAGCGCACCAAACGTCAGGAAGTCGAAGAGCGAACTAATCAAGCCGAAGACCATCATGAAGCGGTGGATGAAGCGAATGTCCCACCGGCGCGGCTTCTCCAGCTGTTCGGAGTCGACGCTGTCCGTGGCAATGGCCATCTCCGGCAGGTCGGTGAGCAGGTTCATCAGCAAGATCTGCCGCGGCAGGAGCGGAAGGAAGGGGAGGAAGAGCGACGCGCCGGCCATGCTGGACATGTTGCCGAAGTTGGCGCTCGTGGCCATGAACACGTACTTGAGCGTGTTAGCGAACGTCGCCCGACCCTCTCGCGTGCCCTGAACGAGGACGGCGAGATCCTTCTCCAAAAGGACGATGTCGGCCGCCTCCTTGGCCACGTCGACGGCGCTGTTCACGGAGATGCCGACATCGGCGACGTGGAGCGCAGAGGCGTCATTAATCCCGTCGCCGAGGTATCCGACGACGTGGCCCGCCTTCTTCAGAGCCAGGATCAGGCGCTCCTTCTGGTTGGGCTCCACCTCGGCGAACACGTTCACGTCCCGCACTCGCTGGACGAGAGCTTCGTCGCTCATCTCGCGGAGCTCGGGGCCGGTCAGGACAACAGGGTTAGGCAGCCCGACCTGGAGGGCGGTGTGGAGCGCGACGAATCGGTTGTCTCCCGTGACGACGCGCAGCGAGACGCCGAGGCCGCGGAGCTGCGACAGGAGATCCTGCACGCCGGCCTTGGGGGGATCGAAGAGGCAGAGCAGTCCGAGGAAGCAGAGATCCTGCTCTTCGGTTCTGGTGATCTTGTCAAGGTCTCCTGCGTCTCGATACGCGACGCCGAGGACACGCAGGCCCTGCGCGCTCAGCGCCTCGAAGCGCGCTTCGATCCCTGTGCGCGCCGAGGCGATGTCGACGATTCGCCCGCTCGACTCTTCTGCGGTCGCGCAGACCGAGAGGATGGGCATGAGGGCGCCTTTCGCGATCAAGACGCGGCGACCTTCGTACCGGACGAGGACGCTCAGGCGCTTGCGGATGAAGTCGTACGGGATCTCGTCGAGCTTCTCGACTTCCGACACGCTGGGCCGCGGCGCCCGCACAATGGCCGCATCAATGGGGTTGGAGAATCCGCTCTGAAGATGCGCGTTGAGATACGCGTAGACGAGCGCCTTGTCGCTCTTCGTCCCATCCACGGCGAGGACGGACTCCAGTTCGACCGTTCCCTCGGTCAGGGTGCCCGTCTTGTCCGAGCAGAGGACGTCCATGCTGCCGAAGTTCTCGATCGACGCCAGGCGCTTGACGATCACGCGCTTCGCGGCCATCCGGCGGGCGCCGTGCGCCAGATTGACGCTGATGATGGCCGGCAGGAGCTGCGGGGTGAGGCCGACGGCGAGCGCGAGGGAAAACAACAGCGAGTCGAGGATCGGGCGCTGGAAGCCCACGTTGATCGCGAAGATCGCGAGGACGAGGACGAGCGTGACCTCCATGAGGAGGTGTCCGAGACGGCGGATGCCGTACTCGAATTCTGTCTCCGGAGGTCGCAGCCGTAGACGGTGCGCGATCTTCCCGAACTCGCTGTCGAGGCCGGTCGCGGCGACGACGGCCGAGGCGGTGCCGCTGACGACGTGAGTCCCCATGAACAGCGAGTTCGATCGGCGCGCGAGCGGCATATCGGCGGGCAGGACGGCCGCGTCCTTCTCCGCGGGGTACGTTTCTCCTGTAAGTGCCGCCTCGTCGACGAATAGGTCTCTCGACTCCAGGATGAGACAGTCCGCCGGAACGATGTCGCCGGCGTTGAGCCGCACGATGTCGCCGGGCACGACGTCTTCGACTGGGATCTCGTCTTCCTTCCCGTCGCGAACGACCCTCGTTCGCACGCGGACAAGGTCAAGGAGCTTGCTGACCGCCTGTGTTGCGCCTCGCTCCTGAAAGAAACCAAGAACGGCGCTCGCCACCACGATGCCGAGGATGACGATGGCGTTCGTTGTGTCGCGTAGGAAGAAGGACAGCGTAGAGGCGGCGATCAGGATGAGCGTGATCGGGCTCTTGAACTGCGCGAGCAGGAGCGCAACCTGCCCCGTCTTCTTCTTGGCGTGCAATCGGTTCTCGCCGTGGGACGCAAGACGGTTGTCCGCCTCGGCGGAGGAGAGTCCGGCCGCCTTGGTGCGCAGGGCGTCGATGGCAACGGGCGCGGCGAGCGCCCAGAATGCTGCAAGCGGCTTCAGATTGGCGGACGGGCCTCGCTTGGTCTTCTGTCGCGCGTCGGTCATGTCGATCGGGCCGGCGCACATGCGCGCAGCCGCGATGCCATTCTAGGTTGAAGACGCCGCCGGAAGCCAACACCGCGTTGCGAGGAGCCGGATGGTTGGAGCTATTCTCGGAAGGCGGCGGAAGAGCGCAAGCGTTCTCTCCATCGGGCGCGCGCCATCAGGAGGAGCAGGAGCGACGTGCAGGCGACGGCGCGGACCGAGTAGATTGTGGCCAGCGTGCCCTTGCTGGAGAGAAGCGCCAGCGCCGCAGCGAGGAGCATGGCGATCCACACAGCGAAGGGTTCGGTATTCCTGTCTGTCCTCCAAATGCGTCGCACGACTGGGAAGTAGGCGATGACGAGGATCGCCTGGATCGCCCCGTGCGCGGCCGCGTGCTCGCGGGTGAAGCCCCAGAAGACGAGGATCGTGGCGACCGCTCCGAGGCATCCGAAGTCAAAGCGCGTGAAGCGCGAGGTCTTGTCTCCGAACAGAAGGATGGCGATGGTCACGCAGCCCACGAGAGCCATATCCGAGGTGTTGAGGATGTTGTCGAGCGGACCGTGCGTCCTCTCCGACAGGAAGGTGACGAAGCTCCCGACCACGGCGATCGTGAAGAAGACCCACATCGCGAGCGCCGGCTGAATCCTCTTCTGACGGATGAGCCACACGTAGCGCACAAGGATGAGCAGGTTGAGCGCAATCACCGCGGCGAGAGAGAAGAACCTCACGCGGCGCCTCCCAAGACGAGATCGAGCGCGGCCAGGAGATTGCGGATCTCGTCCTCCCCGACGACGAGCGGTGGGTAGAAGCGAAGGAGGTTCGCCTGAGGCTTGCAGCCGACGAGGAACCCGCGTTCCAGAAGCGCGCGATGGACGTCGCGGAGCGCCGGGCGAGAGTCTGGATGTAGCTCCATTGCGAGCATCAGGCCGCGGCCGCGGACCTGGCGCACGGCGTCGTGTCGGGCGGCGAGAGCCTCGAGCTCGCCCAGGAACCACTCTCCAACCTTCGCGCTCCGCTCGACGAGACGCTCGTCGCGGAGAATGGCGAGGACCTCCTTGGCGACTGCGCACCCCAAGGGGTCATTCTGGTGCGATTGGGCGTAGTGGAAGCCGCTCGCTTCGAGATTGACGCCAATCGAACGTCGCATCGCGACGGCGCTGACCGGGTAGCCGTTCCCGAGACCTTTTCCCAGCGCTACGAGATCGGGGCGAAGGTCGTAGTGCTGGAAACCATACCAGGCGCCCGTGCGGCCGAGACCCGTCGTCACTTCGTCAACGACGAGGACGCCGCCGGCGTCGGCGACCCGCGCGGCGAGGGCGCGAACGGGACCTCGTGGGGGAAGCTTGACGAGGCCGCCCGAGTTGCCGGGCTCGAAGACGAAGGCTGAGATCCGGTCGAACGGGACCTCGGCTAGGCGTTGGCAGCCGGGATCGCAGTCGGCGTTCTTCGGGCACTCGGCGCACGCCGCCCAGTCGAAGAGCACCCACTCGTCGCTCGTCCGACGGCCTGTCGTTCCATACGCGGCGAGGTACGCACCAGCGAGGCCGAGGAGGAGCGGCTTCTCGCAGATTCGGCGCGCGATCTGCGCCGCGAGCTCGACCGCTTCACTTCCCGACGCGAGGAAGATGCACTTCCCGTTCGGGAACGGGAACGTCGCAAGCACGGCCTCCGCGGCCTCCACAGCAAGCGCGCTCTCGACACGGTAGCCGAGGTGCATCGCACGATCGATCTGAGTGTGCAGCACGGACTGAATGCGAGGATGTGCGTGGCCAAGTCCCGCGCACCATACGCCCGACTCGAAGTCGACGATACGGTCACCGCCCGCGGTGATGAGGTGGACGCCCTCGGCGCCCACGACGTCGTGCCGCCACAGCTCATACCCGGTGCAGTCGAGGATCGGCCTCACGAGATGACTCCGACTTCCATGTGGCGAAGAGTACATGGTCTCATCCCTTGCCGTCGACGATGGACGGGCACGCCCAACGCATCCCCGGACCTTGACTGCCTCGTCCTTGTATCGGATACTGCCGCCAACCCACGCCGCCGGCGTTCCGCCGGCAACTTCGGCGTCCGGTCCTCGCCCTTGACAAGGCGAGGAAGGGAGACGAACTCCGGTGGAACTGGTCACGTGGTAGAACGGACCGAAAGGCCGTGACCAGATCTTCTCGGGTTCCTCCGACGCTACCTGCCTAGTCTCTGCTTCGGTGTTGCTTCCGGACGCCCTTCGCGCGGTCCTTTCGTCTCCGTTCATTCGCTCACCCTGGATAGGCCGAGTCTGCGCTTGGCGCAGGCTTGCGAGGACATCACGATGTGGAACGTAAGGATGGAAGGTATGAAGCTTGCGATGCGAACGTACGAGAGAGAAGACGACTTCTGGGCGATTCGGCAGTTCCTGCGCGACGT
>Ga0247841_10012471_pt1 | contig 11077 bp, 12 predicted proteins | sample LaCruzMarch2015__2_FD_192410 | JGI IMG/M metagenome (GOLD analysis project Ga0247841, IMG submission 192410) | Freshwater microbial communities from meromictic Lake La Cruz, Castile-La Mancha, Spain - LaCruzMarch2015_18m | ecosystem: Environmental > Aquatic > Freshwater > Lake | place: Spain...
TTGCAATGTAATATTCCAAGGCGTTCTCGCTTTTTCCCTCAACCTCTGCCTCTCCAGTCTTTGAGTCAATGTTGATTCTTGTCTTTGTCGCCTTTTCGAGCATTTTCTTTGTCTCGCCGTTCTTTCCAATCAGGACTGCAATCCTGTCCTTCGGCGCCTTTATGATTTCTTCCATTACAAAACCCTGCTGCAATTTTATTATAATCTTTCCTTCCAGGCCTTCAAATCCAGCCTTGCGTCTTCTGCACTTTTTTGGACTCCCTTGTTCGAGAAAAACCTTGCAATGTTCTTCAAGTCCCTGTCAAGGAACTCGTGCGCTTTCGGATGCTGCAATGTGACTGCCTGCCCCATGTCAATGAAGACTGCCTTTCCATTGTGGATTAGAATGTTGTATTCTGAAAGGTCTGCATGCACAAGCCTTGCCTTGTAGACCATTCTTGCAATTCCTTCAATGCATTGTTCGTAAAGCTCCTGCCAGTCCAGCTTTGAGACTACTGTCTTCAATGAAGGCGCCGGATTTCCTTCAGAATCGCCTATGAACTCCATGACCAGCGCGTTGTCCTTGAAAGCCACTGGCATTGGCGAATTGACTTTTGCATTTTCGCAAAGCTCGAGGTTCTTGAATTCTTTCCTGCACCATGCATGCACAAGGTCGCTTTTTTCCTTTTTCACTCCCTTGAACCTGCGGTCGCCTTGAATGTAGGGCAGCATGTTCTGGAAAGTGCTTGCAGTGATCTTGTAAACTTTCACTGCGTGATAGTTTCCTGAATTGTCCACTGCCTTGAAGACAAGGGCTTCCTTTCCTTCGCTCACAAGGCTTTCAAGGCTTCCGAAATGGCCTTTCATTGCAAGAGAGTGCACTGTGTTTATTGTCTGCCTGTCGAACACGCGCTGGAATACCTTGCGCAGATTTTCATCCTTGAACTCCTTGGCAAACTGCCTTTCCTGCGACTGCATTTTAGAATTAGGCTTGAAGGTTGTTAAAAAGCATTAGCGCTTTTGCGCTTTCTTGCCTGCAATGCGCCTTGCAAGATTCTTGAATCTCTGCCTTTTTGCAAAAATCAAGCGCGCCTGCTTTTCGCTGTTTTCAGCGCCGTCAAGATGGTCTTCAATCTCGGACTGGGAATTTTCTATAAATCCTCTCAATGCGTTTTCAGCCTGCATTCTCTGGCTTTTGCTGTCGCTCAAAAGATAGTTGGCTGTTTTCACGCTCTGCGTCGTTTTCCTTCTGACTCTCTGCCTAAGGAAAACTGCAGTTGCAAGCCTTGCTTTTTTTGCAAATGAGGGAACAGGCTTTCTTGGAGGCATTAGGGCATTAGGAAAAAGGTATTATTTAATTCTTTACAGGATTCAGCGCGGCAGATTCTTCAAAAGGCCCATTCTTTCAAGCCTTTCGACCTGCATTCCGAGGAATCTCCAGACAATGTCTGCTTTTGAAGGCTGGAAGTCCCAAACGTGAATTATCACGACATCGCCTTGGCGAATCCAGACTCTTTTCTTCAGCTTTCCTGGAATCCTGCACATTCTTTCCTTGCCGTCCTCGCAAGCGACTCTGATCTGGTCTCCGCCGTGCAATTGGATTGCAATCCCGAACATTTCGCCCTCTTTCCTGTTGGGGAGCCTAAGGCGTGACTGGAATCCTTCCCCTTCGGGCGCTGGCGTTGGTTCTGTCAAAAATTCTCACTCTTTCCTGTGCGGTTGGTTTTTTTCAAATCCTGAATATCTGGACATGAGGCGTGTTTTCTATCAATTTTATGCTTGATTCAGTTATTAATCCTTGCTTTAATGCAACTCCCACTGCCTTTTTGCCGACAAGGTTTGCATTGGATGCTTCCTTCAAGAGCTCTGCAAGCCTTTCTTCAGAGACCTCGAATTCCCTGTAAAATTTTTCCCTGACCTCAAAGGTGATTTCCCCGTCCTTGAGGGTTTTTCCGACAAGCTCGCTGTCGCAGCAAGCCAGCACTTCAATTCCCTGCGCGTTGTGCAATTTAGCGAACGTTATTTTTCACCTTTTTTTGAAAAAACTAGATTTTCCTGACTGCTGTGTATGCTCCGCAGGCCTCGCACTTCATGACCTTTATTCCATGCCTGTCCTCAAAGTGCGTGTCAGGCTTTCCGCAAGTTCCGCAAAGCACGTACTGCTTCACGAAGCTCAGGAATGCCGCCGCAACCTGCGACCTTGAAAGCTTTGTGCTAAGCAAAAGCCTTCCCTCGTCAACGCTTGCAGGAGTTGCAAGCTCTTTTGTCAAAAACTTGAGCATCATGACCTGCTCTCTCCTTATCTGCTTCAGGATTACTGCAAAGTTTTTCACAATTGTCTTGTTGCCTTGTATGAAAGAGTCAGGCTCTGTGAGCTCAAATCTTTCCTTCATCAAGGCCTCTTTCGGGATAAGCATGTAAAGCCTGTCAAGCATCTTGTCGTAATCCTGCGCCATTTTGTCCACCGTTTTCTAACTGCTATAATTGCCTGCTTTCAACGCTCAAGGAGCCTTCAGGCAAGTTTCTGCCCTTGTTTTCCTTGAAAAATTCAAGGTTTTCAAGCCTTCTTAGCAGCTCTTTGCTGCAATCTATTTTTATAACAATTTCAGGCAAAATGTACAATTCTCCCCTCTTGTCAGCCTTTGCCTCTCCCACAACTTGCAGCCTGTCTCCCTCCAAAGCCTTTTCCAGCCAGTGCCTTTGCTCTGCAAAAGCAGTCACATTCAATGTTGAAGTGAAGTCGTCAATCAGGATGCTCTTGACTTTCTCGCTTTCAAAAGCCCTTCTCACATTTCCCCAAACAAGCACGCGCTCTCCAGCCTGCACGAAACGCAAGTGCTTTCTCAAAAGAGGGCTTTCATTCTCCAACTCAAAAACCCAAAAGCTTTGCAATCACAAACATCACTATCATGAAAATTCCCTGCAGTGGAAGGGCAGGCAATGGCTTGCCGAGATTCTTGCTGCTGTAGTCCATTGTCCAAAGCAGCCCTGCAAGCGAGCCTGCAAGAACGAAAATCGATGCGTAAAATGAGGAGGAAAGCGCAGCGCTTGCGAACACCAAAGGAATGACCAAGTCGCCTGTTCCAAGCTCGAACTTGTGCTCTTTTGTCGGCATTGCAATTGTGAAAGCCAGATTCTTGTTCACGACCGCCTTTGCAATGCTGACCATGTGCTTTGTCTTGAAGACTGCAATGAAATCGTAAATTGAGAGCGCAATAACAAACAAAATTATTGGAATTATTCCCAAAGAAACCCCGATCAAAGCTCCGGCGCCAATTACTGCAAGCATTGCCGCAATGTTTCTCACAATCATGCTGTCAGGAAGCAAAAGCCTTAGCGCGACAATTGCCAAAGAAAGCAACAGTCCCGGAAGGTCTCCAAAGAAGATGCTGAACACAATGAGCGATGCGCCCCAAATCGCCAAAAGCTCGAAGGCCTTCAAGAACCAGTAGCTCTTCTTTTTCAGGAACTTTATTGCAATCAAAAGCACGACAGTGAAAACCAGTATGTAAACTATGAGCCCCAGAGTGTTTGCAGGGTCTTCTGGATTGTCGTTGATTATTGTCGCGTGCACGTCCTGCGCGACAAGGCTTTGCGCAATGAAAAGCCCCAAAGCCTGCACTATGATGAAGATTATTACTGCCTGGATGATTAGCGACTTGTTCATATGCAATGAAACACTGCCTGCAAGTGTTTAAATCAGTTTTTCCTTTCAGTGGGCTTTATCCAGCCGTGCGCCGGCTCGTAAAGGTCGCCTTTCTTTTTCAGCTCTGAAATCAGGTCGTGGGCTTTTTGCTCGTCAATTCCTTCGGCAGCGGCTGCCTTTGCGACTTCGTCAATCGATGCCTGTGTTTTTCCATGGTCTGAGCGCTCGTTGATTATTGCCATTATTTTCTTTATCAAATTAGTCTTGCTTGAAGCCTGCCCTGAAGTTATGAGGTCAATGTCAAACTTTCCTGTCTCCTTGTCAAGCGCAAGCTCTTCCAATGAAGCGCGGAAAATCTTTATTGCCCTTGCAGTGTCTTCCTCTTCCACAAAGTCCTTGAGGCGGACGCGCGCTGATGCTTCTGAAAGCCTCACGAGCGCTTCCAACTGCCTGTGCGTTGCAGTGAATACCTTTTCCTGCCTTCCAAGGTCCCTCAGGCTCAAATAGAATTCGCGGATGCTCTTCAATGCGTCGTCAGTCATTATCGGAAAGCATTTCTGGCGCGCGTAGCTGAAGTATTTCCTCAAAAGGTCTGTCTGCACTCTCTCTTCCTCGTCCTTTTCCACCTTAATGTCCTCGACTTTTCTTTGGAATGTCTTCTCGTGCGCGTCAACTTCCCCGCGCTGGTGCTTTTTGAGAATGAAGTCTGCTGTTGCCTCATCCCTTTTCCTGTCAAGCACATCCCTTATCATGAAGTAGAGGTCAAAGCGGCTGATGAGCGTTGGAGGCAGGTCAACCTGCTCTATCAAATTCAAGTAAGGATCAAAGCGCGAATACTTAGGGTTTGCCGCCGCAAGAATGCTCGTGTCTGTCTTGAAAGTCGTGATTATTCCTGCCTTTGCAACGCTGACTGTTCCCTGCTCCATTGCCTCGTGCATTGAAGACCTGTCCTGAGTTTCCATCTTGTCGAATTCATCAATCATTGCCATTCCGCCAGACGCAAGCACAAGCGCTCCTGCTTTCAAAGTCCAGCCGCCCTCGCCGAACTCGTCCTTCTCTGCTGTTGCAGTAAGTCCCGCACTCGTGGAAGTCTTTCCTGAAGTGTACACGCTTTTCGGCGCAATTTGGCTTATTGACTTGAGGATTTGCGACTTGCCTGTATTGTGCGAAATCACGCCATTCGCTATGAACCTGTGCGATTTTGGGACTTCAATGTCGAAAACATCCTCTCTTCCATGCATTATTATTTTTGTTATTCTTTCGCTTCTTTGCGGGTTGAATCTTGCAAACTTTTTCGCCTCTTTTGCAAGCTCTTTCAATCTTTGCTTTTTCTTTTTGGAAACGAAGCCAATGCTTTTTGCGAATTTTATCATGTCTTTTCCGCGCCTTATTGCCAATGCATTCCCGACAATCCTTGAATGGACTGCAAACCTCAAGAGCAGCATTTGCACATCGCGCAATAGCTCGATGTTTTTTGCCTTGAGCGCTATTGCCCTCCTGCCCCTTCCCTTGCAGAAAACGCAGCCGTCAGCCTCAAAAAGCCATTTTATGAATTCTGCGGCAACCTTGTTTCCAGAGCGCATTATTTGCTCAGGGACTCTCTTTTCCTTCAGGAATGAAATGTTTCTCGCAATGTCCTGAAAGTTCAGGCTCGCGTAATGCAACTGCACTGTCCTTCCTTCAAGCATTCTCTTTTCAACAATTGGCCTTATTCCAAAAAGATCTTGCGCATTCTTCAAGAGCTTTGGAAGAATGTCCTTTTCCCCTTCTGCAACGACAAAGCCAGCCCTTCTTTCATCAACCCAGCCGTCTCCAAGCAGGTAGCCCAAAAAGCCGGCAAGCCTTTTGTCGTATTTTTTCGGCAGCTTTCCCTTGAACCTTGGCCCCCTATTGTATTCCAATGGCTTGAAGCCTGTTGGCAATTCTGCGGTTATCGTGCATGGAATGCTTGTTGCTGTTGCAACCTTGTCCCCTATTTTGAATTCGTCAAGCCTTTTCCAATCTCTTTTTACTTTTCCGCTTTCTTTTGAAACGCAAAGCAATGGATGGTTCAATGTTCCCTTGATGCTTTTTCCGCTTTCAGTTATTATTTCAATGACTGGCTGGCTTTTGTATGCGTGAAAGCAGGTTGCAAAGTCCCTTTGTTTCATTCCTTCCCCAGTGAGGACTTGGACTTTAATGTCCTGCAAGTGCTCTTTGCCGAGCTTTCCAATCCTTTCAATTGCCCCATTTCCAAGCACAACTCTCTCGTCAGCGATCAGGCACCCAGGATCTCCAACCAATAAAATGTGAATATTGCCCCTGACTCGCATGTCTCCAGGCAGCATTTTTTTCACTCCGTTGAAAAGCTGCAATACAACGGCATCCTTTACCATTTCGTGGCCGTAAATGCTTGGCGCAACGCTTCCCCTCAAGAGCTCGAAAATGTCCCTTCTTTTTGAAAGGCTCTTGATTTCTTCCTCTTCCTCTTTTGAGACTTCGACTTCCTCGAATTCCTTTTCCTTCTCTTGAATGCTCAATGCCTCAATGTATCTTCCGTAAATCAAATGCTTGTCCTTTTGCGGGGGATAGAGCCTTAAAATTCCTGCAACCAGTGTCTTGTCTCCAGGCGCTATCCTGTTCACCAAATCATCCATTGCGTGCACATCAAGCGTTGTCGCCTGCTCGCTTCCCTTCAATTTTTCCAAAGGCTCCTGCATTCCAATCTTCTGGTGGTTTATGAAAGTGCTTTCTGCCTCGACAAGCTCGAAATCGCGGTGCTTGCATTCGCACATTGAAGGCTGCTTTATGCTGAACCCGTCCTGCGCCTGCCTGTAAGTGTTTGAGCAGCGCCTGCATTTCCAAGTCGCCATCTTCAATTTTGGCTGCACTTGGTTGAACTGCCTTATCACTCCCTCTATTGCAATGAGCTTGTTCAAGTGCTTTGCGCTCACGTCCCTTATCAGGATTGTCGCGTCTTTCGGGAGATTGTAGAATCTGATGTGCGGCGCAAAGGCGTCAATTTCCAGCGCCGGCACGTCAATTTTCTGGACTGCAATCCTTGCGCCTTCAAGCACGTTGTCAGGGTTTTCCAAAAGCTCGTCCGCAAGCTTGTAGTCGAACTGCTCGAGCTCGCGGAAGTCTATCAAAAGGCTTTTCTTGTCAGGATAGCTGCCAATGAGCTTTTCGACAAGCTTTTTCACGTTCTGCGTCTTGAAGAATTCCTCAAATTTTTCCACGAAAGGGTTTTCAGTAATCTGGACTTCCTTAAGCTCTTCCTCAACCAAAACCCTCACCCTCGCCTAAATTCTGCCTGTTCTGTGATTTAAAGCATTGCACGCCGGATTTCCGGTCGTTGCCCTTTCGAGTAAATCTTCAGTAAAAAAAGTATTGGGGTGTTAAAAAAATTCTCTAATACTTAGCCTGTCCAAGTTAATTATACTTCCAAGTTCACAAAGCAAACAGCTCCTTGAAGGAAGCATTACAGAAAGCGAAAACACTTTACTTTCTATAGTTTGCTTTTCCCAAAAAAGCGTGAAAAAATTATGTCGTAAAATTCCTTGGATTGTTTTAAATTCTTTACTGGCTTTTATTCTCTTTCCCAAAAAAACAACCACCAATCTACCAATTTTTTTGGGTCTTTTCTCATTAGAGGTGAGCATTTTTGATAAGGGAAAACAGTGTTTCAGTAGTCAAGGGAATATTCCGCGGCAATAGCGCAGCCAATGGCGGCGCAGTTGCTGGCAGGGCGGAAACAGTAATGATAGAAAAGCCTTCGGATGCAAAAAAGCTCAAGGCAAGGGGCTTTGATGCATTAAGGCTCAAGGGAATGGGCTTTGCTGCGCTTGCATTGAGGAATCTGGGCTTCAGTTCCTTCGAGCTCTGCCAGGCAGGCTTTGAAGTGGAGGATTTGAGGAAGGCAGGCTTTGAGGCATTGGAGCTGAAGAGCTCCGGGCTGAGCATTTTTGCATTGCGCGCCGCAGGCTATTCTTCAGAAGAGCTTGAAAAGGCAGGCTATTCCCAGAAGGAAATCATAACAGCCTTCAAGAAAATGGCCCAATAGGAATGGCCCAATAGGCCTTGAAAACTAAAGGAGCGCTTTAAAGCCTCCTTTAACTCATTCTTTTTTAAAAAACAACCTTGCTCAATCCATCAAACTGCATTGAAAAAAGGCGATTGAACTGGCAAAATTCTATGTAACGACCGCAATAGTATATCCAAACTCAGACCCTCATGTCGGATTTGCTTTCGAGCAGGTTTTTTGCGATGCAATAGCGCGCTACCACAGGCTTGCGGGCGATGATGTGCACTTCCTGACTGGAAGTGACGAGCACGGCAGCAAGATAGTCAAGGCAGCCCTGGATGCCGGCAAGAGCCCGAAAGAGTTTGTTGACGAGAAAGTCGAAAAGTATGAGCGGCTTTGCAAAGTCCTCGAGCTTTCAAACTCGCGATTCATTCGAACGACAGACAAGGACCATGAAAAGACAGTCCAGGAAGTTTTTGCAAGGCTTCATTCTAACGGCGACATTTACAAGGGAACTTACGAAGGGCTTTACTGCGTTGGCTGCGAGGCCTATTTGACTGAAAAAGAGCTTGTTGAAGGAAAATGCCCAATACATAATGCAAAGCCGCAGCTTTTGAAGGAAGAGAATTATTTTTTCAGGCTTTCAAAATACAAGAAGCAAATAGTTGAATTGCTTGAAAAGCAAAAGCTTTACGAGCCTGAAGGAAGGGCGAAGGAAATACTCAACAGGCTGAAAGAGCAAGAGCTCAAGGACTTGAGCGTTTCCAGGCCAAAGGCCAATGTTGACTGGGGAATAGAGCTTCCTTTTGACAAGAGCCATACAGTCTATGTCTGGTTTGACGCTCTCTTGAACTATGTGACTGGCGCCAAGCAAAAGCGCAAAAACTACTGGCCTGCAGACCTTCACGTGATAGGAAAGGAGATTGCATGGTTCCATGCAGTAATATGGCCTGCAATGCTTTTTTCAGCAAAGCTTGCACTTCCTAAAAAAATCTACGGCCACGGCTGGCTTACTTTTGAAGGCCAGAAAATGTCAAAGTCTCTAGGCAATGTCATAGACCCTTTTTACATGTGTGAAAAATACTCCACTGACTCATTCAGGTATTACATGATGCGCGAAATCCCTTTTGGAGGGGACGGGGACTTTTCTGAAAAAAACCTTGCCGCAAGGCACAACAACGAGCTCGCGAATGAATTGGGAAACTTGCTTAACCGCTCGCTGAGCCTTTTGGAAAAGAGCTTTCAGGGAAAAGTTCCAGACTCAAAAACCTCGCGCGGGCTCCAGAAAAAGCTCGGCCTCAAAAAAATCAATGACTGCATGGAAAGGCTTGCATTGCATGACGCGCTTTCAGAAATTTTCTCTTTTGTAAACTCTTGCAACAAGTACGTGAACGACAGGCAGCCTTGGAAGCAGTCAGGAAAAGAACTGGAGGAAACCCTCTACAGCGTTGCCGACTCATTGCGCATAATCTCAATACTCCTGTCGCCTTTCATTCCGCAGACTTCCGAAAGAATAAACGCACAGCTGGGAGTCAATGCAGGAAAGCTCAAGGAATGCAAGTTCGGCCTGCTCAAGGCAGGAACGCAGACTGCAAAAGGAGAAATTCTTTTCAAAAAAATCGAAGGCAAGGAGTGATTCCTTGCACCCTGCATTGAAAAAGCCTTCAGGAATGGTTTCAAAGGCTGTCCAAGGCTCAAGAAAGCTGTTCCTTAATGCCAGAATAAAGGCGTGGTGCAGGCTGAAGGGAAAAAATCCCGGAGAAATCGGGCTGAGGAACAATTATTTCAGCAGCAGGATAGAGAATGCAAAAATCCTTGGCCATGTCCAGAAGGCATTGGATGACATAATGCCTGCAGAGCTTCCAAGCCCTTTGAAAAAAAGGCTTTACTGGAGCGCTGTTGAAAAAATAGGCAGGCTTGCGAAAAGCCGCAAAGAGTTTGAGGATGCAATAAGGCTGAACTTTGGGCCGAGGATTGCAGAGCATTATTCAAGGCAGTTCAAAGATTAGGAATTACTTTTTCCTTACAATCCTGATTTTTTCGTCGCACTTGATGTATTCAACCTCGTCGCCTGCCCTCAGGCCTTCAAGGTCCTTTGGCTTCGGCAAGTCAAATGTTTGAAAAGTCACAGTGTCCATTATCTGAAAGCTTGCCCCCAAGTCAGCGACAACCTGTGCAGAGCCCCTTTCAATGATTGGGCTTTCAGAATCTTCAGTCGCGGACTGCAAAAGCGTCCTTTTAACGTCATCAAAGACCCCGATTGCTGTAACGCGCGCCTTTGAAGCCCCGTGCTTTCCCGGCTTTGAAATGTCAACGTCCTTCACTTGGCAGACCTGGTCGTCAACCAAGAGATAGCTTCCAGGCTTCAAATGGCTTGTCTTTACAAAACGCTTCTCCAAAAAATTCACCCTGCTTAGAAAAAATCAAATTGCTGAAACATTATTTCGAGATTTGTTTTAAAAACAGCTCACTTTCTCTTCCAGAAAGCAATGCCCAAGACTGCGCCAAGCACCAAAACAGCAAGCAATGGGCTTGCTTCAGGCACATTGGCCTTGGCCTTTCCATAAACAAAATATCTTGTCTGCACGCTCCTGATGTACTCAGCGCCTGTAACAGTGTCTTTTTCAACAAGCTTTGCAGTCACAGAGTAAGTCTTTGACTCCTGGAATCCGGAAGCCGCGAAATTTGCCTGCGCCACCAAAGGGTTTGCCGAGAAAGTTGTGGGCAAATTTTGAGGAACTGATTTCGTGCTTGTGCAGCTAGGGTCGCACCTTCTTATTGCAGCTGCCAGGCCAGGGCCTTCAAGAGTGAATTCCACTCTCGCGTTCTTTCCGCCCTTTCCGTTTTTCACTATTGCATTTGCAACAAGGTTTTGCGGATTGTCTGACTGCATGAATTCAGGAATCAAAATCAATGACTGGATTTCAAACCTTCCTGAAACTGTTGCAGGAACTGAAGGGGCGACTGTTATTGGCACTTGCGCCGGAAGGCACTCTATTGTTCCATAGCTTGCGCTCAAGTTTGCCGTGCCTTCAGCGCTTGACGAAGTGAAAGTGGTGCTTGCCCCATAATCAGTTGTTCCAGAAGCGTCTGTGCCTATTCTTCCATAAGTTGCAGTGTCAAGAGCCCATTCCAGCGAACAGTTCGGGACAGAAGCCCCGCTTGCATCCTTGCAAGTCCCGTCAAAAGCCGCTGTTTTTCCGCCGACAGCCACAAAAGCCGACTCTGGAGAAATGCTGCAGCTTGCTACTGGGGGGACAGGCAATATTGTGCAGCATATTTTTTTGCTGTAACTCAAATTTGAATATTCCGCAACGTGCGCATTCGTTGGCCTGTTAAGGCTCAAGACTCCGGCAAATTTTCCTGTTGCCGGGCAGCCTCCGTCAAAGGCGCCGCACCAAAAGTCTGACGGGTTTGGAAAAATTGTTGCATCAATTGGGGCAATAATT
>Ga0247841_10012473_pt1 | contig 11077 bp, 11 predicted proteins | sample LaCruzMarch2015__2_FD_192410 | JGI IMG/M metagenome (GOLD analysis project Ga0247841, IMG submission 192410) | Freshwater microbial communities from meromictic Lake La Cruz, Castile-La Mancha, Spain - LaCruzMarch2015_18m | ecosystem: Environmental > Aquatic > Freshwater > Lake | place: Spain...
ACATATATCGAATTTAATTATTAAATATTGTAATTATTTTTTAAATACTTCTTTGCCGAGATAAATTGCTTTATCTCCCAACTCTTCTTCGATTCTGAGTAGCTGGTTATATTTGCAAACTCTTTCTGATCGGCATAGGGAACCAGTCTTGATTTGGCCAGTACCTAACCCGACAACAAAATCTGCGATTGTAGTATCTTCTGTCTCGCCAGAGCGATGAGAAACAACAGCAGTATATCCTGCTTCTTTGGCCATATTTATAGCGTCAATTGTTTCGGAAACTGTTCCAATCTGATTAAGCTTGATTAATATTGAATTCGCAGCTTTTTCTTTTATTCCTTTATTGAGACGTTTTATATTGGTTACAAAAAGATCATCACCTACAATCTGCACTTTTGACCCTAGTTTTTCGGTCATTAATTTATATCCATCCCAATCGTCTTCAGCTAAACCGTCTTCGATTGAAACAATTGGATATTTTTCCACCCAATCAGCATAAAAATTAACCATTTCTTCTGAGGTCAATGATTTGCCTTCCGTGCTAAGCTCATATTTATTATCTGCATAGAGCTCTGAAGCGGCGCCATCAATCGCAATTGAAATATCTTTGCCTGGTTCATAGCCAGCTTCTTGAATTGCTTCTAGAATTGCTTCAATAGCCGCGGAATTAGAAGGAAGTGAGGGAGCATATCCGCCTTCATCTCCAACTGAAGTATTTAAACCTCTTTTGGCCAAGATTTTTTTCAATGCATGAAAAACTTCCGTTCCATAACGAAGAGCTTCTTTAAAGCTTGGAGCGCCAATTGGCATAATCATGAATTCCTGAATATCGGTAGAATTTTCAGCATGTTTACCACCATTTAAAATATTCATCATTGGAACAGGGAGTTGCATTGGTAGTTGTACGCCAGCTGGCGTATTACCGATTTCGGAAAAATATTGATAAAGTTTTTTGTTTTGGCTTTTAGCGCTAGCGTGAGCAAAAGCTAAAGAAACGCCTAAAATGGCATTGGCTCCAAGACGCCCCTTATTTTCGCTGCCGTCGAGTTTAATCATTGCTTCATCGAGAGTGCATTGATTAAATTCCTTATTTTTAATAGCTTGTTTAATTTCAGTATTAGTGTTTTCTACTGCTTTTTTTACTCCCTTACCAAGATATCGGCTCTTATCGCTATCTCGTAATTCAACTGCCTCATGTGTGCCGGTTGAGGCGCCTGATGGTACAGCGGCTCGTCCGAAAGAACCGTCGCTAAGCGTTAAATCTACTTCGATTGTTGGGTTGCCTCGGGAGTCCAGGATCTCTCTCGCGACAACATTAGAAATTACAGACATGTAGTCTCCTTGTTCGGTTAGTGCAAATTAATTAATAATTGGGATATCGTATTGCTCAATATCTAGGATTATATCAGGCTTGAACCAGTTTTTTCAAGGACTAAAAATAGTATTTTTGTAATATTTAACAAAATATTCAACTTATTTCCCTCATTATTTATCTAAAAGATAAGTGAAAGGCAAAGTAATTTTAGTCATTATAAATTCAATGCTCTAAAACAGCATAAGTATTTCAGATGGGAGGAGAGAATAGGGTGGGCAATAAGGAGGAGAAAGGGCAAAGGAATGGCAAAATGGGTCTTGAATCTAAACCGGCTGAAATCACAGTAATAAAAGCGTCAGAGGATGTGAAAATCATGGCGTTTAACGAGGGATTTCTAGATCTCAGCGTGTGCGAAGCGATAGAACATGCCTTCGAAGAAAATAATAAAGAAGGTATGCGTTGGTTGTTTGACATAAGTCACTTGTCATTCTTAGACAGTGAGGGTATTAAGGCGATCCTAGTATGCTTTAGCAAGATAATGAATGGCAAAGGTCTTGGAACAATCGTGTGCGATGATTCAAGCAGATCGTATAGAGTATTTAGTCTTTTGGGATTAACGAAATCTCCAATAAAGTTCCACAATGATATACAAGAGGGTCTTCGGTACTTGCAATAATTTAATTGTATATCGCAAAATCGTCTCCCCTCAACCCAGAGGGGAGAAGAACCCAAAGAGGGGAATTAAAAATGTTTATGTTGAATAAATAGAGCAAAATCTTTTGCTCTATTTATCGTATTGAGCAAAAATTAAAATATTATATTTAATATAGCTAGTTTGATTCTAAAGCACTAAGAAATTGTTTTGTTTTAGCTCTTTCCTCAATGGCTTTATCTGCGGATTTTTCTAGCTCATCCAGCTTACCTTTGAGGTAATCTTGATCTAATATTTCAGAGAGCAAGAAAAGATTTCTTTTTGCTTCTACAATCTTTTCTTGAATAATACTGCAAATTTCCATAATAGTCTCATTCCAAAAAAGTTTTCTAAGTTTAAGAACATCTTTTGAGAGATTGGCTTTTCTGCCATTTCTTTTTTCAAAATCTCTTAACAGAACTTCTCCTGCATAGTTAATTTGTCCTCGCGTTAAATCTTCTTCCCAATCATGCGCGTCGTCATTCAATTGTCTTGCTACTAAATAGTTTTGATAAAAAGAGAACAAACTGTGAAATTCCTGACTCTCAGAAGAAAAACCAATCTTAGTCATGATTAATAAAGGTCCAAGGCAATGGGCAATAGATTTTTCTGCAATAAACTCAACATTTGGGTAAATTTTTTTTGAGGAATAACCTACTTTAGTATTAAATCGAGCATACTTTAATTCATAAAAGTTGGCATAATCAACTCTATCCATAAATTCCTGAAAAATAGGTTTAAAATCGGGATTATTTTTACAAAATAGTTTTTCTAATTCTCTAGCACAGATTACTGCCAAAGGAAGCTTGTCTAAATCTTTTTTTTCATCAATATTATTGTCGAATATTGTATAGCAAAGCCAGCCGAATATGCCAGCAATAGCCATGTCTAGTAAAAACTTTTCGTTTTCTTCAATAAAAGATTTCTTCTTAAGTGAGTCTAAAAATAAGTAGGGATGAATAATAACTTGGCCGTCATTGTCGGAATGAATAATCTTTTCTAGAAAACTATCAAATTGATTTACTAAATCATTATCAAATCTGTTGCTAATTAATTCTTTGGCATAGCTGATAACTTTTTGCTTTAAGGGCAAAAAGTTATCATATTTTTTCATACTTTTTTTGTTAGTTGAAAGTTCTAAAAATCTTGTCATCAATTCCGTTGCTAATGCTGTTGTAAAAGCTTCGGATCCTGAGAGTCTTTTATCTTTTTTGTATGTACGTTCAATAATAAAAATGAACGTTCCAAAAGACCCATTTTTCTCTTGATGCTTTAACAAATAATTAATATTGTTTTTGATCGAGCTGTGTTTTTCTCCAATATTAAGCAGAGAAACTCCTAGGAGAGCGCATTCTAGAGCATTTCTAAAAGGCTTCAGATTTTCTTTCAATAGAAATTGTGCTAATTCTTGTCTAAGTTCTCCTTTGTAAAACCTTGATATGAAATATAGAGTTGAATAATCGGGGTAATATGTTGAAGAGAATTTCCTTTGTTTTATTTCTTTTTCAATTAGCTTATGAATATTTGGCAATGATATTTCAAGCATTGAAAGAAAAAAACCGATATTTGCGTTGACTGCAAGGTCAACATCTTTCCACTTCGAGTCGGCATTACTTGGAACAACCCACGTAAAATAAGGTCCTCCTTCTTTGGATTCTAAATTTATTAGAACTTGTGTTATTTTGGCTAGTACGTCTTCTTTTACTGAATTTCGATCAAATGACAACAAGGCTGATAGTGCGCAAGCCGTGTCGTCAAGATCGTTTGGGCATGGCTCAGTTTTATACTTTAAAAAACTTTTTGACCAATAATTATATGTTCCATTTTCATCTTTTTCACTTAACAGGAAACTACAAGCTTTGTTTTTTACTTCTAAAAGCTTCGGGTTTCTAATTTTCGAGAGGCTATACAAAATTAATGATGTGTAGAAAGTAGTTATAAATGTTTCTGCTTCAGAAGGATTGGATTCTTTGTGAGAACGGCTATCAAATGAACCGTCCGTATTTTGTTTATCTGTTAAAAACCGTATGCCTTTTAAGATAGCCTGATTAAGACTTTCCTTATTATGCATTTAATCCTTTTTCTGTAATACTAACGGTACGGTGATAACAAACTCAGAACCTTTGCTGAGCTGACTATTTAGTTTTATTTTACCCATAAAATCACTTTCAACAATATCTTTGCACATAGAAAGACCGATACCGGAATTACTCAAATGTTGTTTTGTGCTATAAAAAGGTTTGAATATGTTTTCTTTTATTCTATCTGGTATACCAAGAGCGTTATCTTTTATACTTATAATTACGTCATTTCTTACTTTGCTAAAATTGATGGTAATTTCTTTAGTGTCGTCCTCTTTAATCTTTGACTTCTGTTCTTCGTAAGCTTCAACTGCATTCAATATTATATTACATATTAGCTGTGAAAATCTTGTTCTGTTTCCAAATAACTTAATATCATTTTGGTCTTGAAATTTTAAGTCTACTCCCGCTTGTCTTGATTTATAGTTACAGATTAATTGTGCGTTTTTTAATTCTTCAACAATTGAAAAAGATTCCTTGGTCAATTTGTTTTGGGAATAAATCATGGTTGAGTCTATTAGATTTTTCATATTCTCTGCTGCTAAGTTGGTTTCTTTAATATAGAGCTTAGCTTTAGATGAATCCTTCTCTTTTTTTAGCTGGTCAAGATTAAGCGACAAAGCTGTTAGGGGATTAGTGAGATCATGAAAGAGTCCTTGCGCTAACCTGCCAAATTCTGCAAATTTCGATAGCTCAGACAATCTGTCTAATTGTTCTCTCTGTAATTGTTTTGTTCTTTCTTTAACTCTCATCTCCAGAAGATCTCTTTCTTTTCTGAGCAGCTTTTGAGATTCTTCTAACTGATAAATATAACTATTTATTTCACGGTTAAATAACCATGAAATAAATATGATTAGTGAAAGGATGACGCTTATTGCAGCTATGTCTGAAATAGTAGTTGTCGAAGCGCGCCAGCTTAAATCCGGAGAGACTAAACCCTTAATTTCTAGCCGGCTTTGAGTTATGAAAATAAAAAATAGGACCAGAATGCTGACGAGGAATGATCTGCTTTTAAACATTATGGCCGAGATGATAATGTAGAAGACCATCAACAATATGGCAAATAAATTTTCAACACCAGAATTATGAACAATATTGTAATAGCCGAAGAGGATTAGAAATAAGAAAAAATAATTTACAATTTTTATATATCCAGCTTGAAAGGCATAAATCGCAGAGATTATTAGTAGAACAAAGGTAAGGGAGAGTATTACTGAACCACCGTGGCCAATTAAATTACTTGCTAATACTATGGAAAAACAGAAAAAAGCGATTATTAAGAATATTAATAATAGAAGGTATATAACCTGGTCACCTCTTTTCTCTGGTCTGTGTTTAATAAGTCTATAAAATATATTTTTTAGCATTGTTTTTTTAGTAAGCAAACAAGGCAAAATTGCCTTGTTTGCTTATCATATTAGTAGGCCCAGTAAGTAAATGGTTCTGCTGCATATTTTACTGCAGCTTCTTCAGCAGCTTCTTTTGACCTTGCACTTTTGCTAGAAAGCATTTGTGCCATTACTTCTTTCATTATTCCTCCATAATATTATTCGAGCATGAGATTGAATTCTTCGACCTAGAATCCAGCGGAGTAAAAAGCTCGTTTATTAAATTATCCTTAAAACAATATTAAGAAAAGATTAAGAACTCTTAAATCATGTGTCAATCTTGTATCCCCTACCTGGAATAGTGTGGATAAGTTTTTTCTTTCCTTTGGTGTCTATCTTACGTCTTAAATTTGAGATGTGCGCTTCGATTGTATTAGAAAATAAATCCGCGTTCATGTCCCAGACGTGTTCGAGGATTATAGCTCTGGACTGAACAGCTCCCTTGCTGCGTATAAGATATTCTAAAAGCATGAATTCTTTCATTGTTAAATAAATTATCTTTTCTCCTCTTTTTACCACATGTTTTTTTGTATCAATGATCAAATCATCGATTTTCAGGATATCATTTTTAATTTGATTTGGTCTTCTTAAAAGTGCTCTAATTCTGGCCAATAGCTCTTCCAATGAGAAAGGTTTGGTTAGATAGTCGTCTGCCCCGCTATTCAATAGATCTGCTTTCAAATGAGATTCTCCTTCTACGGACAACATCAAAATAGGGGTGTCTTTGCCATCTTTCCTGATTTCTTCACAGATTTGTTGACCATTTTTTTTAGGAAGAGAATAGTCGCAAACAATGACATCGTAATCATTTGTTCGGCTTAGAAAGGATCCTTTTTCTCCATCTTCAGCCAAATCCACTTCAAAACATTCAGATTCTAATGCTGATTTTAAAAAATTTCTTATAGCTTCATCGTCATCTATTAAAAGAATTTTCATTTAATACCTCAAATCAATTAGTCAATACTATTGTATTATTAACTTTATATCTTGTCAAAATTATCTAATCCAGCAAATAATTTCTTAAGAAAAAATTTAACTTTTATTTAATTTCTCTTAATCTTATTTATGATAAACTCTCATCCCTAACTAATCAACGTAAGTAATAAGGGGTATTTATCATATGGAACAAGAAATTTGGAACAATGGCCTTTGTCGTGAATTTACAAAATCGGTCAACAACATAATTCAATCTCACCAGAACTCTCATAATGATTATGATTTGGTGCAAGTTGGTTATGAAGTTGTAAGATTATTTGACGAGATGTTTGACGAACATAAATTTATCTAATTTAGCGCTTGTAGATCATCCTATTGTTTTATTGATCCAAAAAACATAAAATGAAGAAAAATAGATATAAGGAGTGCAATGAAAAAGCTATTTGTTCTTTTGTTTGGGCTGTTAATTTTGATGCCGACAATGGCATTAGCTGCTGAGTTTAGAAGCTCTAAAGAAGCAGATGCTACAATCGTAGTTGGCAAGAATGAGATTTTAAAGAATCTCTACGTCGCAGGCAATACGGTTAATATTGATGGAGAAATAAAAAGCGACTTGGTGGCGGCTGGTAGCACAATAATCATCAGTAATAATGTTGAAGATGATCTTTTGGCGGCTGGCGGAACATTGAATATGAGAGGGGATATTGGCAAAAATGCCCGCATTGCCGGAAATAACGTTTATATAAGCGGAAAAGTCGGCCAGGATTTAATGGTCGCTGGTAATTCTATTGATTTAGATAAAGATAGCGAGATAGACGGCGATCTCATTGCTGCTGGCAGTATTGTAAATATTAATGGTAATATTAAAGGCAAGGTGTATGCTTCCGGTAATAAAATTTCCATAAATGGTGAGATTAATGGCGATATTGTCATAAAAAATGTGAGCGATCTGACTATCGGCGACAGCGCGAAAATTAATGGCAAGCTTTCTTATTCTTCACCAAATGAGGCGGACATATCTCCAAATGCATTAGTAGCTCGAGATATTGATTATAAAAAGATCAGCACAGGCGAGCATGTGTGGAAGGCTATGCGAGCCACGGAGATGTTGTATGGGATCTTAATATCATTTGCTGCTTTACTTGTGCTCATGCTAATGTTTCCCAAACCTGCTAAATCGGTAGTGGAAAGTGCGTTTAAAAATTATTGGGCTAAAATCGGTTGGGGGTTATTTGCTCTTGTTGTTGTTCCAGTGGCCAGCATATTATTAATGATAACTATAATTGGTGTGAAGTTAGCGGTAATTGTCTGCTTGATTTATTGCTTATTCTTGTTGATCTCATCGCTCATATCTCCTTTGATCGCCGGCAGCTACGTTATTAAATTATTCAGAAAAGATAAAGATCTTAGGGTTGACTGGCTTTCTGCTTTGGTTGGAGTGGTTTCTCTGACATTGATTAGCTTTATCCCTATAATCGGATGGATAACTATTGCGTTTTTATTCTTGCTCTCGTTAGGAATTTTGGGAATGAACTTTTGGAAGCTCATGCCTTCGTCACAGAAGTAAGATTTGAGGATATCTCTAATAGAAGAAAATAGCCCCGGCAAGTCGGGGCTATTTGAGTGTGTTAATCTCGCTGATTAGCGGATTACGATGTTAATTCCTTAAATTGCCTCTGCGGATATAGTTGACGCGTTGTCCACCGGAACGGTTGATGTAGCCCGTCGGATTGTTGCCGCTGTATCCGACCGAGAAATTCTGATGCGACGAATCTGAAGCGCTAACAGGAACTAATTGATCGGGATCACGTTGGTATGCTGGTTGGGGTTGATAGTCAGCATCCTGTATCGGATAACCATTGGCGTCCACATACACCACTATCACTTTTTGCGATTGCTTTTGTTTGTTTCCTCTGCGTACATAGCTTGTCCGCTGGTTTCCTGAGCGATTGATCCGGAATGTCGGTCTGTTACCATTGTATCCAATAGAAATGTTCTGATGTGAAGATTCTGAGGCTGTATTGGGGATCAATTCATCGGGATCACGACTGTCATAATCATTGTATTGGGTCGTGGTCGGATAGTAGTTGTACTGCGGCATGGGATTGGAGCTGTTGCTGGGACAGTTTTGTTCTTTTGGTGTGTAATTTTGATATATCTGTCCTTGTCCGCAAGTCGGGCAACGCACTGCTTGCTGATTTTGTGTTGAATAGCACGACGGTTGCTGGCACGAAGATGGGTAAGATTGTGGTTGATAATACTGTGATTGGCAATATTTTTCCTGCTGGTGGCGATCGTTGATCTCATCACCCAATCTTTTCAGAGAGTAGAGTGTTCCGGCACCTGTCGTGCTGATTGCATATGGATTGCCGGTGTAAATTGCTCCACCGAGTAATACACCCATCAGGTAAGAAGTATTTCTTCTCCCTTCCTCACTTGCGCTAATTGGTGCAGCGATAAACATGCTCGCACAAATAACAGTAACTAAACACGTGATTAGACTCTTTTTCATTTTTTCCCTCCAGTATCATATTTGCCCGCAGACAAAAATATCATCTCTCAAGGAAGATGATATTTTATTGGTTATTTTTATAAAAAAATGATTATTACTTAAGCTTTTTTGTCCAATCAACCAAAAGTTCATGTTTAATTAAAGAAAGACCAAACTCAGATTGTTTATAAGTATGACAGAAAAAAAATCACCCAACCCGTAAGCTGGATGATGAATACTGCACCAGATAGACTTTTAATTTCCAGAGCCTAGTCTTGCCGTTCGATTGCTTTGCCCAGATAGTGTAGGTAAATTCCGGTTTGAGAGGAATGGAGATCACAGGCACGGGACCTGAATCTCTCGTCAGCTCTCTAGAGGAGGCAAAATCTCCGATACTTTCAGCAACTACCACTGATTTATAGCACCCTGAATACAGATATGCGTATGTGCAGCGGTGGTCGCGATCCCACTGGTTTCGCGGGATTTGCACCACCTTCACTTCGTCTTGCTCTTTCATCGGCGCGTAGTTTATCTCTGCGATTTGGATATTGTCGCCAATGGCTTTTGCTTCTTGGCTTGCCTTGTGATCCACATGGGTCATAAGGCTTAGGACAGCAAGGAAGATAAAAACTATGGCTACGAAGGCCAACATGAAGCCTTGAGCTGCTGCTCTTTTGATATTCATTTGATACCTCCTCGACAGAATTAAAGTTAATTTACAATAAAATAGCTATTCTGTCAATTTTTTTCTTATTAATGTTAGGAGCAAATTAAAATTGCACTTCTCTGAGATCAGGTATATGCATTTTCAAATTAAAACTGCACTTGCACTTTTAGCTTAAACTTAAGTAAATATTTACTTAAGAAAGGAGCTAAAATGAGCCAGTTACACAAACGGTTCTCCACCGATCAAGTCAAGATGATTCTCAATCTTTACATTCAGAAGAAGATGGAACTAAAAGAGGTGTTAAATCAGCTTGGCATCAAGAAACGTCAATTTCACAACATTCTGGCAGAATACAAAAAAGACAAGATTAATTTCTCTGTTAATTATTCAAGAGATGTGCCAAATCGAAAAGTTGACGAAAATGTCGAATACTTGATCATGGAGGAGCTAGAGAAAGAAAAGCTAATCATCGAAAATCGTAATATCTGCGTTAACAGCTACAATTATTCAGCAGTTAGGGAGATCGTAAATGATTCAGTCGGTAAAGATAAAGCTGTAGCACTAAACACCATTATCAACCGTGCCAAAGATTGGGGCTACCGTATTAAAGACAAACCACCAAAAAGGGTTCATGATCGACAAGTTTTCACCGATGCCATCGGCATGTTGATGCAATATGACTCATCACATCACCTCTGGTCGCCTTTTGCTAAAGAGAAATGGACGCTCATTACCAACTTGGATGATCACTCGAGAAAGATGCTCTTTGGAGATTTCTTCGACTACGAGACTGTTTGGAATCATATCAAAGCGGTTGAGGAAACAACATTAAAATATGGCGTGGGCCTTTCGTATTACACTGATAACCATTCAATTTTCAGGTTTGTCTGTCATCGTGACAGTATCTGGCAAAACCAGATCAAGGGTACCGATGATGTTATCACTCAATGGAGGCAGGTGGTTGAAGCCTGCGGTATGAATGTAATTTACGCAATGTCGCCTCAGGCTAAAGGTAAGATTGAACGCCCCTACCGTTGGCTTCAAGATAGAATCGTCAGACGCTGTGCCAAACTTGGTATTAAAGAAATTAATGATGCTCGAGAAATATTGGCTGATGAGATTTACCAGTACAACAACAGGCGAGTTCACAGTACAACTGATGAAATTCCAGAAATTAGATTTCAGAGAGCAATTGATGAGGGTAGAAGTATGTTTAAGCCATTTCAACTATCTGAACCTTATCAATCAACCAAAGACATATTTTGTTTAAGAGAACAACGGCGGGTCAACGGTTATCATCAAATCTCATGGCAAGGCAAGATATTGACAGTTAAAAAGGATATCCCTATCGGAGCAATAGTTGATTTAAAATCAATTCCAGAAAAACCGACTCCGGAGCTAAGGCTGTGGCATGATAACAGATTGAAGCAAGTGTTTAGATTCATCAAGTAGTTAAACAAAGTGCAATTTTATTTTGCAACTAGTGCAATTTTATTTTGAAGTTAACA
>Ga0247841_10012474_pt1 | contig 11076 bp, 2 predicted proteins | sample LaCruzMarch2015__2_FD_192410 | JGI IMG/M metagenome (GOLD analysis project Ga0247841, IMG submission 192410) | Freshwater microbial communities from meromictic Lake La Cruz, Castile-La Mancha, Spain - LaCruzMarch2015_18m | ecosystem: Environmental > Aquatic > Freshwater > Lake | place: Spain...
AAATGGGTAGAGCATATTCGAAACCTACAGGTTTATGTAGGGTTCCTCCCGGCTTTACAAGAGAACTGAATTTTTCAATTAGATCAGGATCCTGGGCAACATTGGCAAGAACTGAGGTCAAATAGATTTGAAGGGATCTATTTCTCACTTTAAAGATTTTTTCTAAGGTATCTTCTAGGCGCTCGTGTACCACTGCGTTGGAGCCTGCAACTCCTGCTGGGGTAGTTAAAAGTTTTGCAGTTTTTCCAATACAAAGAGCCATAAGATGATGCAGATGGTAGTTCAACCTAACAGGGCTACCTTCTAAGGATGTAGCACTCTCTTGCTTTTCCTTTTGTAACGAAGTTAGTATCTTACTTCCTTCAGAGTAAAACTGAGAGATATCTACAGCAAGATAAGTATCCAACCAGGGTCTAAATCTGCTGGCCTCATTTAAATAATCATCTCTTAAAAGAACTTTCATCAAAGATAAAATAGCAAGACTATCTACTATTTCTTGAGATGAAAGATTGAAATTTTTTAAATAAAGTAATAGATCTCCTACAGGATCGCAATTAAAGCAAAGTTTTGCAATTTTTCTTAACTCTTCCTGCCCAGCAATAGGATCAATCCCGAAGGATTTTATGATATGTGCTATCCTTGAGCCAGCTTGTATGACGCATCGTTTTGCAATCTCGACTAGTACCTGCTGATTACTTTTTGGGTCTATGTGAAAGTCTTCTATACAATATCCTGTTTTCCAACCATCCTGCTCTGCGCAGACTTTTGCACATTCAATAAGAAATGGTTGATTCTTTGGGTCTTTTATATTTATCCCAACGTCTTTTATAGATCGTGTTGTTAAACCTGCTGCTCGGTTCGCTAATACTGTTATCAACTCTATTAACTCTTTACTATCAGTATTAGGATCTAATCCAAAACTATTCACATATCTATTTGCTAAATATGCATCTTTCCCAGCGCAGAATTTTGCTAACTCAAGACGGCTTTCTCGATCGGATAAGAGTTGGTTGAATGCGATTAAATTTTGTAATACATATTTCATATCTTGCTCGATACAGATTTTTGCGACCTCCAATAATTCTTTTGAATCAAAATATAAAGAAATTCCTGGTCTAGATATATATTTTAAAGCTGATCTCATATCTTGCTGAGCAAATAACTTTATCATCTCAACCATCACAGAATGTCTATCTCTGTTATCCTCTTGTTTTTCCACGAGATGAAAAGGATCTTGGGTGTTTCGATCTAAAGAATGAAAAGATGAAATCATTTCTTCTATTAAACTAGGTCTCCCCTCGAATAAAATTTTCGGGTTTCCCTTAATTTGATCTTCTCCATAGGTAGAGTTTCCAAAATTAGGATCGTCTTTACCCCCTCTTGAATACCATACATACCAACAAAAAAGACTAAAATGACCACTTCTTTCTAATTCAATCAGCAGGTCCTTGGAAGAATATTCAGAATAATATTGAATCGATTCTAGAGTAGGAAGTATAGAAGCTCTTTGTAAAAGCCTCTGCAGAAGTACTTCTACAATATTCTCATTTTTATCATTTTGTATTTCTAGTAGCAGATAAGGATCTGCTTGAATCCTATCTCTTGCTTCATTCGACGATATCGCTAAAAGTCTAGATACATGCTGTAACAAAAAAACTTCGCTGTGTCTATCCAAACTTAAAGATTGAAATTCTCTAGCAAGACTTTCCTTGGAATAAGAGCCTTCTTCTAAACGTAAAATAAACTCTGCTACTCTTTGACTATCACTAAAGTGAGGTGAAACCCCTGATGAATACTCGCTCTCTACACGCTCTTTATAAACAGCCATGATGTTGCTTGCTGCCGAAGTCATCTCCGTGGAGATCCTTGCTGGGTCTATCCCTGCTGTTCTTTTCATCTTATGAAAATAGAGTCCAGTCCTCACTAAACGATCAGTCATCAATTCTGTTTGAGATTTTGCAGAATCAAAATCTGGCAAGCTTTGAAAAATATCGACATTAGGTAAAAGGGCTGAAGGAATTGGGATCATAAAAGAAAACTCATAGATAGCTTTCTGGAAGATAGTAATTGATTTAGCCTTATCTAATCAAAAAAAATAACCCAATTAAGCGATTAGTCTTTAGATAAGGAACCCGCTCCTCACTCTAAGCTTGATTATGTAAAAAGAAGTTATATATTCTTTTACCTCTTGAAAAACGTTTGCAAATTATAGGAAAATGGGATCAACTAAATACTAACAGAATTTGAAAATTGAGAGCGTACACTGTGAGTAATCCTAAAGTAGTAATCATTGGAGCCGGCTTCGGAGGCCTTAATGCAGCGAAGATGCTAAAAAATGCTCCGGTAGATCTTCTCATACTTGATAAAACCAATCACCATTTGTTCCAGCCTCTTTTATATCAGGTGGCGACAGCTGCGCTATCGCCTGGTGAAATCGCCTATCCTATAAGAGAGATCTTTCGGAACCAAAAGAACGCTATGGTCGTCATGGGCGAGGCTGTTTCGATTAATAAGGATAAAAAAGAAGTGGTTCTAGCCAATGGCGATACAGTCCATTACGACTATCTCATTTTATCAGTCGGCGCTAGACACTCCTATTTTGGAAATGACAAATGGGAAGCTTTTGCACCGGGGCTAAAAACCATCAGCGACGCCATAGGCATTAGAGAAAAAATACTAAGCTCCTTTGAAAAAGCAGAAAGAATAGAGAATCCTGCAGAATCTGCCAAATTCATGAATTTTGTTATCATTGGTGGAGGCCCTACAGGTGTTGAAATGGCGGGTGCTATCGCTGAGATTGCCCATACAACATTATTCAACAACTTCAGAAGGATCAAACCTGAGACCTCCAAGATTTATTTAGTCGAAGGTCTCCCACATATTCTACCTGTTTACTCTCCCGAGCTTTCTGATAAAGCCAAAGTAGAACTTGAAAAACTCGGAGTTCGTGTTCTTACCGGAAAAAAAGTGACAGACATCACAACAGAAGGTGTGCAGGTTGAGGATCAGTTCATCGAAAGTAAAAACGTCATATGGGCAGCTGGCAACCAAGCCTCCCCTTTATTAAAAACACTTGGTGTCCCTTTGGATAGACCTGGAAGAGTGATTGTTGAGCCTGACTTATCTATACCTGGCCACCCAGAAATCTTTGTCATTGGAGATGCTGCATCTGCCATGGGTAAAGATGGCAAACCACTACCAGGTATTGCTCCAACAGCTATTCAACAGGGAAAATATGTCGGTAAAATCATCAAACAAGGCCTTCCTAAAGAAAGAAGGGCGCCATTTAGTTATTGGGATAAAGGAAGCATGGCAACCATTGGTAAAGGTAAAGCCATCGCTGTCATGGGCAAAATCCAAATGTCAGGCCTCCTTGCTTGGCTTGCTTGGGGATTCATCCACATCTTATATCTCATAGGATTTAGAAATAGACTCGGCGTTATCATTGAATGGACGACCGTATTCATTACAGGACAAAGGGGTGTGAGACTGATTCATGGATCTGTGGATAAGGATATTCCCAAAAGCCATACTCTGTGATAGCTAAGCTTTCTTGTGGAGCGCCGTGGCTTTGGAAAAAAAGCCCGGCGCTCTGTTTGGGTCTTCAGTTTCTTTTAGGCATTGCCTTTGCATCGACGAAAGACCCCTTTCTTATTTTCATCGCAATCCTTCTACTACTGCCCTTTGTATTACAAAAGATGCAGGCAAGGTCCTGGATCTGCGTTTTAAGCTGTCTTCTCGGCGCTATCTACGGCCATTATCATAATGGCAAAGTCTGCAATATTTCAGAGCCCATAAATGGATATGCTGTTTTTTCACCGAGTAGCGTGCAACTACAAAGATCTCATTTTCACTCCTCTTATGTTTATAAGGGAGAGCTTCAGTATTTTTCATCGGATGAAGGACAAACCCTTACCCAGCTACCCTGCAGACTCTATGCACCGAGCGGCTCAGATAGACCCCTCGCCAGCAGCTCCTATTTCCTTAAAGGGGTTCTTAATAGAGTAGATAGTCATGGTGCTGATTTTGTGCCAGAGGGCGCTTGGCAAAAAGTAGATAACACATACTCTTTTGCTGAAATGCGTTTTAAAGCAAAAAAAGCGTTTCAGAAGTTTGTAAATAATGAGCTACCAAATAAAAAGGTAGCGAGCTTTCTTTACGCTCTTTGTAGTGGGGAGGTAGAAGACAAAATGATGTCTTATGAGTTTTCCAAACTCGGACTGCAGCATATACTCGCCGTTTCAGGATTTCACTTTGCTTTGATCGCTCTTTTCATAGGCTTTATCGTGAAGAAGATATTACCAGAAAAAGCAGCACTTATTTTTCTTATTGTATCGCTTAGCCTCTATTTTTTCTTTTTAGGCAATTCCCCTTCTGTATTTAGAGCATGGATTGCAATCACTCTATGGGCTCTTGGGCGTCTACTTAATAAAAAAACAAGCGGGCTCAATACACTCGGAGTATGCCTTCTCACTGAGCTGCTTTATTCACCAGGATGTATTTTTCACTTAGGCTTTCAGCTCAGCTTCCTATGTACTGCAGCGATTTTACTCTGCACCCCAATTACTATGAAGTGGATGGAAGGGCTGTTTCCTAAAAGATCACCCAATGAGCTCTTAAAGCTTCCGAAACCTGATCGTATCGGTTATTTAGGCTGCTGTTTTTTTCGTAGCGCTCTTGCGATAACCATTGCCGTGCATATTGTATCGATACCTGTCTGCTTATATTATTTTCACACCTTTCCCCTACTTAGCCTTGTATACAATCTATTCTTTCCTCTTTTGACAGGACTTTCTATGTTCAGTTTTATGTCAGCTTCTTTACTAACATTTTTTTTACCTCCTGTGTCGAATCTTCTTAATATGGTCAATATCGAGTTTACCTCATTTCTAATGGAGCTGAGCAGCAGCCCCCCACAACTTCTTCATTATTCAATCAACATATCTATTCTTCCTTTTTGGCTTGTTCTTTTGTATCTGATCCTACTACTGCATCTATTTTCTTTTTTTTGCTGCAGAGCAAAAAGTTAAATAGAAATATTTATTTTTTTTTAACCATCTCTTGCCTATGTTTATTTTTTAACGAATCACTTTTTCACTTTTGGCTGCATGAGAAATTTTACTTACTGGCTAGCTTCTTTGTGCGTGCTCTCTCCTCAATTATGGGGTGCAACAATCACTGTTAACACAACAGCTGATAGTGGCAGTGGAAGCCTACGTAGTGCTATTACATCTGCAGGAAGTGGAGACACGATCAATTTCGCTTCTTCTCTTGCAGGTCAAACTATTCTATTAACCACAGGCGATTTGCCTGTCATCGCCGCCTCTTCAATTACCATTGATGGCAGTGGTGCATCGGGCCTTACCATTAGCGGAAATAATGCACACAGAATCTTCTTCGTTGATGCGCCAAATGTCACAATCCAAAATTTAACCTTAACAGATGGTAATGCAAGAGGTGGGCTTGGTGGGCCTAATACCTCACCAGAGCCTGGCCAAGGGGCTGGTGGAGGTGGTGGTCTTGGAGCTGGCGGCGCAGTATTCGCAGCACCCTCCGCTACAAGCTTGACTCTCTCAAATATTACTTTTACAAACAACACAGCCAATGGTGGATACGGAGGTGCTGGAGTTGTAAGTATCGAAGCTGGCGGTGGTGGTGGTGGTGGTGGCTTGCAAGGTTATGGCGGTGGTGGTGGCCTCTTTTCTACTGGCGGCGGCGGCGGCGGCGGCGGTGGTGGTGGATATCCTTATCCCACTTCAGGTGGTTTTGTTAGTCCGACCTCCGGTACTGCAGGACTGAATGCAGTCGGTTCAACCGGAGGAGCTGGAGGAGCTGGAGCTGGCAATATTGCTGGAGGAGCCGGAGCTATCGGAGCTGGAGCTGGAGGCGCGGGAAGTAGTGCAGCACAAAATGGTCAAGGTGGTGGTGGCGGTGGCGGAGCTTCTGGTAATAACAACCTTGGAGGAGAAGGTGGAAGTGCTATAGGATATAACTACGGCGGCGGCGGTGGTGGCGGCGGTGGCGGCAACACTTCCGGCGGCAGCATTCTCATCTCTGGCGGAGCCGGCAATAGCGGTGGCTTTGGAGGAGGAGGTGGTGGTGGTGGTGCTGGTGGTGGCGCAAATACGGGAGCTGGCGGCGCCGGTGGGAATGGAGGATTTGGGGCTGGCGGTGGTGGTGGTGGTGGTGGTCGATACACTAATGCTACTGCTGGAACGAGTGGTTATGGAGGAGGAACTGCACAACAGGGCGAAGCAGGTGTTTCCAGTGGCTACGGCGGCGGCGGCGCAGCTTTCGGAGGGGCGATCTTTATACAACAGGGAGCTTCTCTAACTCTTTCAGGAACTCTTTCTTTTTCCAATATTCAGCCCATAGCAGGCCCTGATGGTAATGGAGGAACAACAGCTCTAGCGAGCAGTGCCGATCTTTTTATTAACTCTGGATCCACTGCTACATTCAACCTAACAAGCCCTGTAACTATTTTCTCTGTTATCGGTGGAGATACGCTCAATTCAGGTGGTGGGCTTACTTTAATGGGAACAAGCGTTTTAACTCTTACCGGAACAAATACCTATAGTGGCACAACAACGATCTCGGGAGGTACCCTTGCAATAAACTCTGATGCTTGCCTTGGACAGCTTGCCAATACAATCACATTAGCCGGGGGCACACTAAAAACCTTCGGTACTATGAGTACATCACGTCCTATTTCCATTAGTGCGACATCTACGATTGATCTAAACGGAGGAAATTTTTCACCCTCAGGTGCCATCACCGGTAGTGGGGCTCTACAAATCATTAATTCTTCAGGTACTACCGCAACATTTACCCCTACTAACACCAGCAATACCTTCAACGGACTTTCTATTAACCCAAACATTTACGTCTACTTAGACAACAGTGGGCAGATCGGTAACGGCACGCTCACCTTGAATGGGGGGGTTATTAAAACAGCATCTTCTTTCACTATTGCCAATCCTATCACTGCACCTACAGGAATAGCAAGCGGCCTAGAAATTGATGGACCTACTACACTAACTCTTTCTGGTTCGATTTCGGGCACCGGCACGATTAATTTTGTTAATACAACAGCATCGACGACCAATACCTTAGCACTAAATAACGGATCGATTAATTTTGGAGGAACACTAGGTCTTGGTGGATCATCCGCCGGTAGCCGTCTTACCCTTTTAGAAAATGCGACTCTTACTAATGTGGTATTTGGTTCTGTTTCCTCCATAAATGTAGGAACCAATACCCTAACACTAAACGGAACCCTTTCAGGTGCATCCGCCGTGAATATCAATACTAATAGTGACGCCGGAACATTGGCGCTCGGATCCTCAAGCAATGCTAGTAGTGTAAGCCTGGGTATACTCTCAGGTACACTACAGGTCAATAACAGCAATCTTAGCACCTTGAATATGGCCTCAGGGACTAAATTGCAATTTGGAACGGGAAGCCTTACTTTGTCCAATGCTATCATTGGAACCGGAACAGGATCTCAAATCTACAATATCGATACTCAAGGCAATAGTGGAACAATCAGTGGCCAATTAACTGGAACCTCATTTACCAAAATAGGAAGCGGAACTCTTGCTTTAACCAATGCGAGTAATAGTTATACTGGGGTGACAACGGTATCTGCCGGTACTCTACAAATAAACAGCGACTCAAACTTAGGTAGCAGCTCGCCTAATCTTACTCTTGCCGCTAACACAACCCTTAGTGTAGCCGCATCACTGACCTCGAATGCGGCGATTACACTTACTGGTAATGCGACGATTAATACAGGAGCATTTCCCCTCACCTTAAATAGACCAATTTCAGGTACTGGATTTACTCTTACCTCAGCAGGAAGCGGAATACTGACTCTTGCTGCAGAAAATTCACTTGCTGCAACTACTGTTTCAGGAGGAACACTTGCTATAAATGATGGAAGCACAGGGAATCTAACTTTAAACGCTAACACTAACCTAAATGCTCTTGCTACAACAACTTTTACTCCTACGATCTCTTTGGGTGGTTCGAATATCATCAATGTTGCAAGCAATACTTTCACGGTATCAGGAGTCATTTCCGGTTCGGCATTGCAAATTGTAGGTTCTTCAACCTCTCCTGGAACATTTATTCCTTCAAATAATAGCAATAGCTTCTCGGGTCTTACCATTACTTCAGGTATTGTCTCTATAAGCCAAGCTGGACAAATAGGTAATAGCTCTGCCAGCCTCACCTTGAATGGAGGAACTCTTCAGGCTACAAATACTCTTACGCTTGCAAATCCTGTCACACTATCTGCCGGAACAATAAACAACTTACAAGTCAATGGTAATAATACTCTCTCTCTTTCCAGTGCCATTTCGGGAGCTGGCACGATCAACCTTATTAATACAACAGCCTCAACAAATGGCACCTTAAATCTTGGGGTAAGCTCTCCCCTCTTCACAGGGACAATTGGTATCGGAGGATCTTCGGGAAGTAGCACTCTCTTAGCAGGAGCTAGCATCACTCTGCCTAATAATTTTGTGTTTGGCTCCAATAGCAATATCAATACGGGGACAAATACTCTAACACTCAACGGGACCCTTTCAGGTTCATCCCCTGTGAATATCCACACAAATAGCGACACCGGAACATTGGTGCTTGGAGCCGCAAGTAATTCTAGTAATGCAACACTAAATGTTACTTCAGGTACGCTCCAGGTCAATAACAGCAATGTCGGCACATTAAATATGTCCTCAGCAAGCACATTGCAATTCGGAGTTACAGCCCTTACTTTATCAAGCCCTATATCCGGTTCTGGGACATATACCATCGATACGCAGGGATTTAGTGAAACAATCAGCGGCCCGATATCTGGCAGTGGATTTGCCAAAATTGGCAGTGGGACTCTTGCTCTAACCAACGCGAATACCTATTCTGGAACTACTACTGTATCTGTAGGTACTCTACAAATAAATACCGATTCTAACTTAGGTGTTACCCCAAGTATCTCACTGGGGAGTGGCGCAACTCTCAGCATAGGTGCAAATTTAATCTCGAATGCAACGATTGCCCTTACTGGCGATGCGATCATTAGTTCAGGACCATTTTCACTCACTTTAAATAAACCAATTATAGGTCCTGGATTTGCTCTTACATCAACCGGAACGGGAACTCTTACCCTTGCGGCAGGCAATCAGCTTTCTGCAACCACGGCTTTAGCAGGAACACTTGCTATAAATGATGGAAGCACAGGGCTTCTAACATTAGGCATTGGAGTTGACCTCGACGTTCTTTCTACAGCAACTTTGGCAAATAACATGGTCTTGCGCGGCTCCAATACCATCGATGTTGGAACCAATACCTTCAGCGTGTCAGGTAATATCATAGGAACTGGCCCTCTGATTAAAACAAGGGGAAATGGAATTCTCTCTCTTTCAGGGACAAATACCTACGTTGGGGGCACACAAATTAACCAAGGGACATTGCAAATAGGTGCTGATGCCAACCTAGGATCTGGAACTTTATCTTTATCAAGTGCAACGCTCCAACCGGCAAGCTCCTTTACCTTAGAGCATCCCATTAACATCACAGGGCCCACATTTATAAATACAAATGGGGTGGTTGCTCTCACGCAGCAAGGAATCATCAGCGGTTCTGGAAGCCTTACTAAAATTGGTAGTGGAACGTTAATTTATACATCCGCGAACACCTATACGGGACAAACGCTCATTCAGGCGGGAACGCTTACCCTTTCCGGTAGTGGAGCCCTTCCAGGAGCTGCCGTTTCTATCTCTTCTGGCGCCACACTAAATATTGCCCCAGCTTTACCTCAAACATTGACAACCCTTTCTGGAAATGGAGATATCAATCTCGGTACTAACCAGCTCACAATTGGATCTTCCATTGAATCATCTACCTTTAATGGAACCTTTTCAGGTACAGGCAATTTGATCAAAACTGGAGGAGCGACTCTTTCTCTCTCTCAAAGTAGCCCTTCTTTTACGGGAACTTTTACCGTTTCTCAAGCTGGTCTCAATCTTTTAAATATATCGCTTCCAGCAACCATTGATGTACAACTTCAGGGTCTTCTTTCTGGAACAGGAACGATCGGTTCTGTAACTAATGCCGGCACTATTTCTCCTGGAAATTCTATTGGAACTATTAACATCCTTGGAAACTATATTCAGACAGGAACAGGTGCCCTTGTCGCAGAAGTGTCGGGTTCATCCGCAGATCTTTTAAATATAACAGGGGTTGCTTCCCTTGCCGGAAGCTTAGATGTTATTGTTTATCCAGCAACCTATTTAAAAGGAAACACGGTGACCCTTGTCCATGCAGCAAGTGGTCTGTCTGGAGGATGGACCTCAAACAATTTAGCCTTGCTTCCTGTTGCCTTTGGATTGCAATACACCGCAACAGATGCGGAGCTCCTTGTTTTAGAAAACAACATTTTCTTTGGGAAAGATGTTAAAGGATTCAACCCCAAAGCTGTAGAGAACTATTTTATAGATATTGTTCCTTCTTCTGATTCCTCCTTTACAGATATACTGATAGAGCTTGGAGAACTTGACTCCTCACAGCTTACCACAGCGCTCGATACCATGCATCCAGCTCAGATGGGTGCGATTAGGCTTATAAGAGAGAGCCAATCTGCTATGATTAGCGAGCTACTTACCTATAGAGCAGAAGAACTATGCTGCCAGCGTCTAAAAACAGCACCTAAATGCGCCCCTACAGCACTATGGATAGAGCCTTATGATCAATTCCTTCGGATCGATTCCATAGATGATCAGAAAGGATTTAATGCAAATACTGCAGGATTCGCATTAGGTATTGACCATTGTTTTTCTTCAGGAATTGCACTCGGTATCGCATCTGGCTATAGTTATACCGATCTAAACTGGATGAAAAGTGCAGGCTCTGGAACTCTGCATAGTGTGTTTGCAGGAATTTATTCCGATTGGCTTAAAGGTCCTTTTTCCCTTAGCTCCTCTATTATTGGAGCCAAAGACTCCATCGATGTCTCCCGTCACATCTTTTATCCAGGTTTTAGCGCTAATGCAAAAAGCAACCATGATGCATGGGAATATG
>Ga0247841_10012475_pt1 | contig 11076 bp, 9 predicted proteins | sample LaCruzMarch2015__2_FD_192410 | JGI IMG/M metagenome (GOLD analysis project Ga0247841, IMG submission 192410) | Freshwater microbial communities from meromictic Lake La Cruz, Castile-La Mancha, Spain - LaCruzMarch2015_18m | ecosystem: Environmental > Aquatic > Freshwater > Lake | place: Spain...
CATAATATTTGAACCTGTTCAGGCAGAATGGCTACAGGTTATCAGAAAACAACATGAGTTATTACTTTTTCAATTTGAACTGAATACGCGTTTGGAATAATTTTTTGCCCGTGGGTGTTTGCATATACTTTGGTGAATTCGGCGCCGAAGTAAAGTATGATTGCTGAATAATATACCCATACAAGAATTAATATGACCGAACCGGCAGCGCCATATAATGAAGCAATGTTGTAACTGCCAAGGTAAAAACTTATTGCAAATTTGCCTATCATGAAAAGAAAAGCTGTGAAGGATGCCCCGGTGATGCAATCGCGGATAGCAATTTTACCATCCGGCAGTGTTTTGAATATGACGCTGAATAAAAGCGTTATAATTATAAAAACAATAAGGATATTAATGATATAAAACAACAAAATGGTATCGTGCGCAAAAATGGTTGCCAAACGTTTATTGAGAATATCAATTAAGGAATTTATGATTAAACCGACCATTAATAAAAATCCTACAGAACCAATCATAGAAAATGACATGAGGCGGTTGTAAATAAATTTTATTACCCCGCGTTTTGGTTTTGCTTTTATGCCCCATATATAATTAACTGATTCCTGAATTTCGGCAAACACACCTGATGCCCCAATTATTAAAATAATAATACCTACCACAGTGGCAAATATGCTGCTGTCTGAAAGTTTTACATTTTTTAATGTTTCCTGTATTTGCAAAGCGGCAGAGTTCCCCACCAGCCCGTTAATCTGTCCGAAAATTTCGCCTTTAACGGCATCGGCACCGAAAAAAATTCCACTCAGGGATATGATGATGATAAGTAATGGGGGTAAAGAGAAAATCGTATAATAGGATAACGCTGCACTTAATTTAATACCATTATCCTCGACAAACCCTTTGAAGGTTTCTTTCAAGAGATAGCCTGCTTTTTTTGCTGTATTTTTTAACTGCATTAATATTCAATTTCTCAGTACTTTCTCTTTTAAGATGCCGGTAATGTTACTTCCGGAAATATTCTATCTGAGCTTCCGTTTGGTTTATCTTTGTTTTGGTTCCATGTTAAGACTGATATTAAAAGAAGGGGGATAAAAAGACGTGACATTAATACGGTGTCTTTTCCCTTCATGCAGGTCTACTACCCAATTACCGGTAAAATAACCTATGGCGGCAGCCGGAATTACATCTGACAACCAGTGTTTATCCTGGTAAATACGTGAGAACATTGTTAATCCGGCGGGTACGTAAGCTAAAATTTTAAATGCTACTGTTTTAGCATGACGCGACATGACCGTTGAAAGTGCCATTGCACTTGTTGTATGTCCGCTGGGCATGGATTGAAAACTATAATCAAAAATACTGAATGGTTTAAAGTTGAAAGCATTTTGTCCAGCCGGCCTTGATTTGCCTATTATAACTTTCAGGACAGCTGTAACACTTTCAGAATAAAGACCGGCTTGTAGCAATTCAAGGGTGATTTTTTTTGCTCCATTATTGTGAGTTATCAATCCGTATAAACCAAACGATGCTGCAACTGCGCCAATGGAATACCATTCTCCATAAATTCTTCCTCCCACAACAAAAGGATTCTGGTAATACTGCCGGTGGGCATTGTTTGAATTAGTGATCCTTTCGTCGAATGGCATAACTGAAATTGTTGTGGCAGCTATAATTCCAATCTTAAGCCAATCGAAACTATTCCATGTCGCGGGTTGTTTTAAAAAAAGGTATGACTCACGGGTAAATTGAGAAATATTATACAACCTTTTTGACTGTTCCTTTTCTTTCTTTGTTTCCGGAATAGTGTCTTTCTTTTCTTCCTGCGCTAATAAGCAAGGTTGAAAGGTGACAATGAAAAAAAGTAATATAAATAATTTATTTAACACAAGATTTAATTAACGTAAGTTAGCCATTTGAGTTTTGTGACAAATTAAAATATTATTAAGGACCTTACACTTTTTTATTTTTAAATCGAATTTACACTTATTTATTTTTGCTCTGTAAAATCTGCTTATTTCAATTATAGTGTCCTCTCCGCTGCTTATCTTCCAGATAAATTAACAAAAATAATTTCTGTTCAGTTCTGACTGAATGAATGGCAGCAAAATCACGAAGGTAGCGGTCATCGTAGTATATGAAGTGTTCAAATCCTATACTCAGATCTTTGTAAAGATGTACTGTAATTCTTGGTTTTAAAATGCTGATGAAATTAGTTCCCGGTGCACCTACATTGGTTCGGATCATGTAATAATAATATACCATTGAAGCATCCACATATTCACCAAGATTAAACGTGCATTCAAACTTTCCTTCCAATCCTGTGCCAAAATTATAATCTCTAACCTGCGAAGTATCAGGACCAAAATGTGTGCTGTTTCCTGCTAAAGGTACCAGTGCCAGATGCATCTTGGTGTAAAGGTTACACGTTTTGCTTAACGGTAATTTAGAGAGCATTCCGCCTCCGAAACCAATGGTGCCTAACTCAAATGTATTATTATCCCAATAATCGTAATATTGAAATCCCCCGACAAGGACTGCCAGTTCTCCAATTTGCATGTTTTTGCCGAATAAAATTCCATAACCGAGCACATTATCAAGAAATTTTCTTCCTACACCAAAATCCAAATCTATACGAAGTTTGAAAAAATCAAAAGGTTTTCGTGACCGGATTTCAAACGGATTTCCATAATCGAACTGAGCGTTGATCATTACACTGTTAAAACCATTTCCAAGGCCTCTTTGTGTAGTATCATTTATTCTGTGGACACCTGTAAAAAGTGTAATATTTAATGGTTCTTTCTCATAAACTTCTTTGTTGGTTGTTCTGAAAGATTTTCCCTGAACTAGCCTGTTAAGACCTCTCGCCGGATTAACTATTCCGGCTGCTATCTCACGAAAAACTCTATCTGCTCCCCTTGTTCGGTCATCGAGAATATTGGAACTCAAGCGGTACAATATTTCTCCAAGAAATGCTCCGTTTATTGGGGTATTGATAATATCGTTAAAGGAAGGGCGCGTATTTTCCCCGAAATATTCCCACATCAAACTGCCTGCAACTGCAAAAGGAAATGATTGATAATAATTATATCCGTTCGAACGCGCTGAATTAAAGTAAAGAGCACCTGAATACGGATGAGAAATAAAATTTACACCAAACCGGTCATTATCCCATTCCCACCCATTTTTAATATTATATTTCCAGGTTGTAATCCCAACGCGCGCATAGTCAGCATTTAAGATAAACCTATCCATTGACCAGGTTAATGCGACAGAACTTAGAACTCCAACAGCAGGTCTCCAGAGAGGATATATTTTGTTATACTCCGGATCATCATCGAGCAAATCACCGTATTTATTATGTATTGATTTATCAATTAACCTGCTTTTAAGTGGTTCGTTGCCGAGTGAATCTGAGTGCAGTCTTGTTTTTCTTTCATTTATCTGATCAAGCTGCTTATCAACATTGCCTTTACCGGGTTTAATAGTATCGGCCTTGACAGGGCGATTTTGCGCGTTAAGAAACGGACAAAATAAAATTAATAAAGCAATAATATACACTGCTTTCATTTTTCCGGATGATTTAAATGTAATAACTAAAAATGAAATTGATGCTTTAATGTGGTTTTCTTTCCAAATAATTTAATAAGCTTTCACAAAATAATGTTCATAATCCCATATAAGTGTTACATAATTTTTAAAAAAAGTTACATTATTCACACATTTCAGGGAATGCCCTGATGAATTCAGTAAGAGTAATTTCCATTTCATATTATTGATACATCACTTTTGCCGGTTTTCCAATTTCAAAACTATGGAATCCAAAATCAGTTGTTTGAAATGAGTTTAATTTAAAGACATCTTTCCCGATACCAGGAATTAAGGGATAAAAAGAAATGGATATCTGAAATGTATTGATAAGAAGGTTTTCATTTTTAATTAAAACTCCCACACCTAACTGTGAATAAACTTTGCTGTTTATTAATCCTGCTTCTTCATTTCCAAGTTTACCGAATGAATAAATTAGAAAGGGGCCAAAACGAAACCCTAAAAAGTTCAAGGGGGTATATGATTGCGTTTGAAAGGTTAATAACAGGCGGCTGGTACCTGACAGTGCAGAACTGTTAAAACCATCGAGGCCATAACCATCTTTGAGAGTTAAACTATCGTAAGAGAAACGGTTTATACCAATTATTACCTCCGGTTTTACAAATTGCCTGAATTTCCAGTTCCCGATTTCAATTAACCCGGTAAAATAATTTATCCCTGCAGTAAAGACACTCTGTTCAGCAAATGATGCCTGAAAATAAGTTCCATATTCGAAGTTTGAACTGAGGTATCCCCACGGATAATAAAAGCCTGAAGAAATTCGCCCGCCAATATATTGACGGACAACATTATTTTTTTTCTGAATGCCGATTGTCAGGCCGTAAACTTTTCCTATTGGTACATCTTCAGTTACGCCATAATTAAAAATAAATTTATCCTGAACATATTTTCTTGACGAAATTCCAAAGCCCGCGAGGTAAAAATCCTCATCAGAAAAAATATGCAGCGAGTCAATCATTGTAATTGGCTTTTCGATATAACGGATTCGCAAAAAACGCAGTGTAGAAATAAAGTTTGTAGAACGGTCATTTTCTGTATTACCTTTGATTATTTGAATGGCATAACCCGCCCAAAAATCCTGCATATTAAATTTAATTCTCTGGAGTACTGAAAGCGACTCACTTATATGAATTGAATCTCGGCGAAATTGCTGCGATAAACTTACACCTGCCGCCCACTTTGCCAGGGGCGAAAAAAAAGGACGGTCAACGGTCAAACTTTTGTTGAAATATTTGTTTTCATCAATTCCGTAATACAGTGTAGAACTGATATATGTGTTCCTGATGCTCGGGATTGAATACTTTGTACTAAATGAGGAATTTCTTGCGGAATAATTCCTGCTAAAATTATTCTGAAATTCGTGACCTGATCCTAAAAAATTCTTATCTGTTATTTCACCACTTACGAACATGCTGGAAATTGCGCCTCCCGGGATAATGCTCCAAATATCCGATACCCTGATAACAATATCCACCGAATCGGATTTTCTTCCGGTTGGGAGAACATATAAAAAAACATCATGCACATATTTCTGTGTGCGGATTAAGCGCTCCGATTCCCTCACAAGTAAAGAATCGAATGGAGTATTCCTGCTTATCAGAATGAGGTTTTGAATTGTAATACGGTTTGTTTTAATATGCATCTCATTCATGGCTGAATATAAAACATTTTGTTCTACAACATTAGTATCAGTAACTGAGAAACCAAATGGATCCAAAGTAACTATGTCTATATTCCGGATAATTTTCCCTTCATAGGCGCTGTATTGTTTTTTTATCAGTTTCTTATAAACTTTCTTTTTAACTTTTTTTTTCGGTGGTTTGGGAGTAACAGGTCTGAAAACTAACTTGTACATAAACTTGGCAAACTTGCTCTTTTTCGAATAGGATTCAATATTCTTATAAAGAATAGTTGAATCTGTTTTGGCAGGTTTTTGTTGTGCATATGCAAAATCATTTGTTGAAATTGAAATAAAAAAAAGTATGAAAGTAATTTTGAACCACATAGCACTTGCTGTTTTTGACTATTCTAACAAGTTATCTAGTCTATAGGCTGCAGACTATTAGCTTTTCCGTTTTACTCCTCCAGCCTGACAGCCTAAACCCTATCTGCCTGAGTATATGAATAATTTCTTTTTATTTTTTACTTTTTATTCCGCTGCTTTTTTTCTTCAGCATCATGCTTCTTTTGTTCTGCTTCTTTTGCTTTCCTTTTATAATAACCTTTAAAAAGAAAATTCTCTTTGGCGGCACTCATATTTTCATCTAACCCTTTGCTGCTTTTTTTAAGGTTCAGGATGGTCTGATTAATATTTTCTGCAATTGTTGAATCCTGAATTAATCTTCCAAGCGTTCCGTTTCCACTATTTATTTTGACCATAATTTCTGCCAGCTGGTCAGAAATAATTGCGGTATTATCTGCTGTTACTTTCAGACTTAACATGATGTCGTCTGTTTCAACCGGCTCAATTGATGATATCCGTTGCCCGTCTTTTACTAAAGGAGCATCAGTACTGCCTTGGGTAATTATTAAAACACGATCGCCAATAATTCCTGAGGAACCAATACCCGCTTCACAATCCGATTTAAAAAATTGCTGAACATCTTTTTTAATTAACATGTCAACCAATACAGTTGAATCATTAATTATCACTATATTATCAACCGTGCCTACATTGATCCCTGAGAAGCGGATATTGTTACCAACCTGCAATCCACTTACATTATAAAAAGTTGTTGTCAATTTAAAAACAGGATTAAATAAATTTTTCTGCTTTCCTATTAAGAAAATAGCAATTACAAAAAGCGCTATTCCTCCTGCAATAAAAAGCCCTAACCGCAATTTGAATTTAGGCGTGTGTGTATTCATGTTATTGTGGTATTAATTTTGAAATTTTTTACATTTACTTTAGCTATTCCTGTTACTCAGCCTATCTTTCTGAATTTTACAATTCATTATTTAAAAAAAGATTTTATTAACCCGTCGGTTGACTTTTCAAACTTTTCCAATTTTCCTTCCAGATAAACTTCACCGTCCTGTAACATAATAACACGGTTTGCAGTAATGCGGGCACATTCGATATCATGTGTAATGATGATAGAAGAAGTTTTATATTTTTTTTGAACATCATTGATAAGTGAACTTATTTCATCTGATGTTACCGGGTCGAGCCCTGTTGTTGGTTCATCATACAACATTATCATGGGATCAACAACAATGGTTCGTGCCAGGCTGATCCGCTTGCGCATTCCTCCTGATAATTGTGATGGCATTTTATCTAATGAATGAGATAAACCGACATTTTCCAAAACTTCTTTTACTTTATCATCTATTTCTTTTTGAGTAAGATTCTTTTTAATTCTCCGCAATGGAAATTCCAGATTTTGTTTTACAGTCATGGAGTCGTAGAGTGCACCACTCTGAAAAAGAAAACCAATTTTCTTTCTCATCTCTCCCAGACAATTACTGTTTAATGCACTCACATTTTCTCCGAATACATTAATTGTTCCGTCGTCGGGATTTAATAAACGGACAATACATTTTATCAGGACAGATTTTCCTGAGCCCGATTTTCCAAGTACCACCAGGTTTTCGCCATCAAAAAGTTTTAACGTCACATTTTTTAATACCTCCTGATTGCCAAATGCTTTCTTCAGGTTAATTATTTCAATAACCTCTTCGCTGCATTTTGTTTCAGCCGGAGCAACAGTTGTTGTTTGTAAAGCATTCATCATTATTAACTGAAGGCGATTTAAATTGAGATAATTTAAAATTAATCCATTCTCAAATTCTGTTCTTCCATTTTCAAATTTCCAAATTCAATAATTATCAATCTATCATAACATATCTGTGATTTGTACGGCAATCAAATCTACGATTATCACAAGTAATGAGGATAGCACAACGGCTGAGTTAGCTGCAATGCCCACACTCTCTGTTCCGCGCCCTGCCGTATATCCTTTATAACATCCGACTAAACCAATCACCGCTCCGAAAAAGAATGATTTGACAACAGCAGGTAAAAAATCAATAAAATTAATTTGTCCGAATGCCTGTGAGAAAAATAAAACAAAAGTCACATCACCTTTAATATTTGCTCCCGCCCAGCTTCCCAATATGCCAAGAACATCAGCATATAATACCAATATGGGTATCATCAGTGTAGCGGCTAATACTCTTGTGACAACTAAAAATCTGACAGGGTTGGTAGATGATACCTCCATTGCATCAATCTGCTCTGAAACTTTCATCGAACCTAATTCTGCGCCCATACCTGAACCTATTTTTCCTGCACAGATCAACGCAGTTATAACCGGCCCCATTTCTCTTATTATAGACATAGCTACCATTCCGGGAAGCATTGAAACCGCTCCGAAATTCACAAGGGCAGGCCGCGATTGAATAGTAAGCACCAGGCCCATTATGACCCCCGTTACTGAAATAAGTGGAAAAGATTTATATCCTATTTGAAAACACTGTCGTAAAAACTCCCTGAATTCAAAATCACGGGAAAAAGTCTCTTTAACCGTACGCCATATAAATAAAAAAATATTAGCTATCTCTGTAAAAAAGCTATTTATTTTTTCAGTTTTTTTAAAAGTGTGTTCACTGAGCACGATGATTTGTTTCGTCGTAGCCTCAAGGGTTGGAATTATTTTGATAACAGATGCCAATTTTTTCATGGTAAAACCTTTAATTTCATCCGTACCTGATTTGATTTAATTTAAATCTAAAAAGTCAAAGTTCAACGAAGGCCGGTAAACGATGACTTTTCAAATTAAATCAGTAATTAAAGCGCTGCAATAATTTCATGCAGTTGTTCTTTGGTTTTACCCAACTTGATTTGAAGCCTTCCAAGCATCTCGTCTTTTTTGCCATCAACCAGCAATAAATCATTATCAGTTAGTATTGCAAATTTTTGTTTGAGTTTACCTTTCTGCTCATTCCAATTTCCTTTGTACTCAGTTACGTTTGCCATTTTATTTATATTTTAATTGTGGATTTTACTTTTTAACGGTTCAAAACTGTGAAACCAGTCTGCCAGTTTGAATTGATTTATTATTCCTGTATATTATATAGAAATAAATCCCGGAATGAAGATCACCAGTTTCGAGAGTGGTAATTTTTTTGGTGAGTCTTGTATGCATTTCCTCAACTCCCAGGACATTATACATCCTGAACTCCAATTTGTCATTTTGAAATTCGCTATTTAAGACGATGTTTACAGTAGTTGAAAAAGGATTCGGGTAAATGTTTACAATTTTATCCGGATTACCGGCAATAATTGTATCAATAGCTGTCGGGCAGCATACTATAAGTGATGTATTAACAGATGTACTGATTGGTGGGCATGCCCCGGTGACCAAAACATTATAGTCAGGAGCAGCATCAGCAAGAACCACAGGGTTAAAATTCAGTGTTGCAGAAGTGGCTCCTGAAATATTCCCTCCGTTGATTAAATTAACATTTCCCTTTCTCCATTGATAGCTAAGACCTGTCCCTGTAGCGGTAACTGAAAAACTGACCAAATTCCCGGAGTATGCAGTTTGACTGGCGGGTTGTGCGGTAATATTGGGAGAAGTATTTACCGTTAATGAAACATTTGCTGAGGTTGCAGAGGGTAAATAGGTTCCGTTTATCACAACATTATAGTCTGTTGCGGCATCGTAGATACTTACTGAAATGATGATCATGGTTGCGGTAGTAGCTCCCACTATATTTCCTACATCAGTCAAATTGACGGTTCCTTTTCTCCACTGGAAAGTAAGTCCTGAACCTGTTGCAGCCACTGAAAAACTGACTGAACCACCTGTGCAGGCTGTCTGATCGGAAGGTCCAGTGATTATGTTCGGTGCAGTATTTACAGTTAATATTGCGTTTGAAGAATTAGTAATAGGTGAACATGTCCCGGAGATCACAACATTATAGTTTGTTGAAGCATCGGTAACATTCACAGGATTTATTGTAAGGGTGGCAGTAGTGGCTCCCGAAATATTGCCTCCGTTGATTAAGTTGATTACCCCTTTTCTCCATTGATACGTCAGACCTGAACCTGTTGCAGTTACTGAAAAACTTACTGAATTACCAACACCTGCAACCTGATTGAGAGGTTGTGCAGTAATTTCAGGAGAAGTATTTACTGTTAATGAAACATTTACCGAGGTTGCAGAGGGTAAATAGGTTCCGTTGATTACAACATTATAGTCTGTTGCAGCATCAAGTATACTTACTGAACTGATGGTCAGGGTCGCAGTTGTTGCTCCTGTTATATTTCCAACGTTAGTCAAATTTACAACTCCTTTTCTCCACTGGTAGGTAAGTCCTGAACCTGTTGCTGTCACTGAAAAGCTGACCGGGCTTCCTATACAGGCCGTTTGATCGTAAGGCTCTGTAGTTATACCCGGGGCAGTATTTACTGTCAACGTCGCATTTGTTGAAATAGTAATAGGCGAACATGTTCCGGAGATCACAACATTATAGTTTGCTGCAGCATCGGTAACATTCACGGGATTTATCGTCAGGGTAGCAGTAGTGGCTCCTGAAACACTTCCTCCGTTTGTTAAGTTGATTACTCCTTTTCTCCATTGATATGTAAGAGCTGTACCTGTTGCAACTACTGAAATACTTACTGAATTACCGGCTCCTGCTGTCTGATTTGCAGGTTGTGTGGTAATGTTGGGAGAAGTATTTACCGTTAATGAAACATTTGCCGAGGTTGCAACGGGTAAATAGGTTCCGTTGATCACAACATTATAATCTGTTGCAGCATCAAGTATACTTACTGAACTGATGGTAAGGGTTGTGGTAGTAGCTCCCGTTATGTTTCCAATATTTGTCAAATTGACTGTTCCTTTTCTCCACTGGTAGGTAAGTCCTGAACCTGTTGCTGTAACTGTAAAGTTAACCGAACTCCCAGTGCAGGCTGTCTGATCGGAAGGTTCAGTAATAATGCCCGGTGCAGTGTTTACTGTTAATGCAGCATAATTTGAGGTAGTAATGGGTGAACATGGCCCTGAGATAACAACATTATAGTTAGTTGCAGCATCGGTGACATTCACAGGATTTATTGTAAGGGTGTCCGTGGTGGCTCCTGAAATATTTCCACCGTCGGTCAGGTTTATTACTCCTTTTCTCCATTGATACGTAAGACCTGTACCTGTTGCAGTTACTGAAAAACTTACTGATGTACCAGTGCTTGCTGTCTGATTGGCAGGTTGTGTAATAATGGCCGGGGCAGTGTTAATTACCAGGAAAGCATTATTTGAAGTTACAGTAGTTAATAATGCTCCGGTGATCACAACATTATAGTTTGTTGCAGCATCTGAAACACTTATAGGATTAAGCTGTAACTCCGCTACGTTTTTACGTAATATTTATTAACAAAATATCAACATTGCTTGCATAGAAGTAAATCAATGTGTTTATTTGCTATTACGTAATTGCGTAATAGTATGAAAAGGAAAAAATCAC
>Ga0247841_10012476_pt1 | contig 11076 bp, 7 predicted proteins | sample LaCruzMarch2015__2_FD_192410 | JGI IMG/M metagenome (GOLD analysis project Ga0247841, IMG submission 192410) | Freshwater microbial communities from meromictic Lake La Cruz, Castile-La Mancha, Spain - LaCruzMarch2015_18m | ecosystem: Environmental > Aquatic > Freshwater > Lake | place: Spain...
GCGGTTGGCAAGGATTAACTGACCAGCTGGCAGTTGTTGCACAAAACAACGGATTTCAGCCCGGCTCGATGACATCCACATGGCAATTTATGGGACACTCTGTATCTAACCCGATGGGAGTTGAATGGTTCGGACTTGCTATGGGTTTAGGATTTGTCCTTTCATTTGGTTACTGGTGCACAGACTTTCTCGTAGTTCAGAGGGCCATGGCGGCCAATTCCATGACGGCTGCAAGAAAAACGCCGCTCATCGGAGCTGTCCCGAAAATATTTATCCCTTTCCTTGTTATCGTACCGGGGATGATAGCTATGGCCTTGACAAGCGATCCACACAGCGGTTTTACATTACCTTTAAAGAACGGCTCTTATGATTTTGATAAAGTTATCCCGCTGATGCTGGCACATTTTTATCCTAACGGCTTGCTCGGAATTGGCCTGACTGCGCTCATGGCATCTTTTATGTCGGGTATGGCCGGCAATGTAACAGCGTTTAATACGGTATGGACTTATGACATCTATCAGAGCTACATAAAACCCGGGAAAAGCGATAACCATTACCTTTGGGTAGGACGACTGGCAACTATTTTCGGTATACTACTGAGTATTGCTACTGCTTATGTCGCTAAATCGTTCAATAATGTGATGGACTTTCTGCAACTGATTTTTGCATTTATTAATGCACCTCTGTTTGCTACGTTCCTTTTGGGGATGTTCTGGAAAAGGAGCACCGGACATGGCGCATTCTTTGGCTTAATGTCCGGTACCATGGCAGCCGCTTTACATCATGGCCTGACGCAACCCTTTGGGGCAGCTACGCTTGTCAAGGGAGGATGGCTGGGAACTGTTGTTCACCAATACCCCAGCGAAATGGCACAGAATTTCTGGACGGCAATCATCGCCTGGTCGGTTTGCTTCTTCATGACGATTATCATTTCCTTAGCAACAAAAAGGAAAAAGAAAGATGAAGAACTTGTAGGGCTTGTTTATTCACTGACACCGCGACAAAAAGACGGCGATAAAAAATGGCATGAGAAGCCGTTGACTCTTGCCCTTATTGTTGGAATAATAACAGTTTTATTAAGCATCATATTCTGGTAGGAGGAATAACAATGAAAGATATAAGATTTCCCATAGGTTTAATGTTTTCACTTTTAGGATTAATTCTCACTATTCAGGGTATCATCACATACAGCAATGTGGTGATGTATCAGAAATCCCTGGGCATCAATATTAATCTCTGGTCAGGTATTGGTATGTTGGTTTTCGGTATCCTGATGGTTGTTTTCGGAAGAAAAAAGTAAGTTTAGGTGAGCTAAAAAAATATTATTTTTTGCATCTGTATATTTTTTACTATATATTTGCACTTAGTGTGTTATATATTTATATGGGTTCAGCACACCTGTTATAAATTTAACCGCTCCTGAGCCCGGGGCAATAAAACCAAATATTATGAAAAAAGTATTCTGTTTTGTTATCGGGAGCCTCATTATCGGCTCTGTTACTTTTGCACAGCAAACCGAAAAAAGTCTGAAGAAAGACATTAAAGAAAAAGCGATCAAGGAAGCCCGCAAGGAAGCTAAAAAACTCACAAAAGAAGGCTGGAAAGTTCAGCCGGGTTCGTTGCCACTGGATAAGCTGATCGAAAAAGCATGGATGAAACAATACATGCAGGACGAAAACGGCAACTCCAAATTCATTACAGCCGACGGAAATGCTGTTGCTGAAAATAAAACGGCTGCGGAAATGCAGGCTATTGAAATGGGCAAACTTCAATTGGCAGGTCTCATTGAAACAAACATGAATTCGCTGATCAGCGCCAACATCGGCAATTCACAACTCAGTACACAGGATGCCGCTTCCGTTACCGAAGTGGTGCAGTCGGCAAAAAACCTGATCGGTATGCAGCTCGGCTATGTTAATCCCGAATTCAAACTATACAAGGATGTAAAAGATAAAAAAGTGGAAGTGCAGGTCAGGCTATTCTACGACGTGAAGCAGTCTCTGGAAATTGCCAAAAAAGTTGTTCGTAAAGAACTGAAGGAAAAAATGAAATTAAACGAACAACAGCTGGATAAAATTATTGGCATGCCCAATACGGAAACACCGGAAAAATAGAAAAGCATTCTGAATCCCGGCTTTGCCCAAAGCTGTTTATACAAGCGATTATGGTTTGTAGATATTGAAAATAAGTCAACAGGTATAACCGGGATTGTTTTCTTTTAAATTTAACCCAAAATGATCGGCAATGCAGGGTTTATTAAAATATTTTTTCTGTACATTATTGATTATCATGATCTACAATCTTCCGGCATATTGTCAGAAGATCGTGAATGAAACAGGTGAAGCCCAGGTGGCCTGGCCTGACGATAAATCAAAAAAAGATGCGGAAAAAGAAGCCGAAGATTTGGCTATTGTAAACGCTTTGGAGAAAGCCTTTGGCAGGGCTATCATTCAGGGAAATTCCACGTTTATTGAGAACATCAATACGGGTCAGAAGACAGAAACTAAAACCGGTTTCAATATGATCGGCAACTCCTATGTAAAGGGAGAGGTGGTTTCTGTTATGGATAAAGATTTAATAGAACTTGAGGGGGAAAAGTTGCTCAACGGAAAAAAGATGAAGTTCCGCGAAATAAAATGCACTATAAGAATTAAAGCAAAGGAATATGTTGATCCCCCTATAGAATTTGAATCTTTATCCCTCTCATGTCCTGACAAACGTTGCATTGCAAGCGGTTTCAGGGAAGGTGATTCACTGTTTGTTTATTTCCGAAGCGCCGCTGAAGGCTACCTGATGATCTACCTTGATGACGGGAAGAATACAGAAATTCTTCTGCCCTATATCAAAAACAGGGATCAAAATGATGGAGGATTTCAGATAAAAGCAAAAACCGATTACGTTTTATTCCACAGGAGCAACCCTTTCGATGCCGCCGATGAATTACAGCTCTACACTGATTCCTATACTTCTTTAAACCGGGTGTATATTATCTTTTCACGTACACCGATGACTACCCCCGACCTGAAGGACAATACAGGCAAACTGACTGATACTGAAAAAAGTCAGGGGTTTCATCTGCCAAAAAGCATTACCTCCGAAGATTTTTTAAAATGGATAACCGAAAATAAAATACGCAGGAACAGCTTCCAGGTGAAGACCATGGATATTTCAATCAGGAAGAAGTAACACATTTTATTTAATTCAAATAAGCTCATAAACAGATGGCTGCAAGCATAAATATCAAAAAATACCTGATGTTGACGGTTCTTGTTTTATATGTTATATCGGGTATGACATTTGCGCAGGATAACTGCAATAAAATAATTACTACCAGCGATTACAGGCAGGAAGGAAGCATCCTGAAAATTTATTATACTATGAAAGGCTGCCCTTCAAATTACAAGTTCGACATAAGGAAACTTGTTATTACTGATATAAATAACCGCGAAATTATTCCCGGAGCTTTATCAGGAGATACAGTCAACCTGCAAACTGATATAAAAAATGAACTGACATGGGATGTCACCAGGGATGTTGACATGCTTGAAGGTATTAAAAGTATAACTATAACTACGGATTTTACTTCAGAAACAAAAAAATTGATAGAAGAAGAAGCCTTACAAAAAGTAAATGACGATAAACGGCATGCGAACTCAGTACTTTGGGTGGGAGGAGTTCACCGGTTTAATGTGGGATTTTGTGTTGGACTTGGTGCTGTACTGCCAAACTACGATTTCGGTACAAGCAAAGTTGATGGTAATCCCAGTGCAGTCGCTGTATTCGGTGGCCTTTCAAGCAGGATATTGTTTGCCAGGTTTGTCGGCTTCCAGTTTGATTTTATCATTCAGTATTCGGCCAACGCAATATCACAGTATAATTACAACATTTATAAAGCACTTGATTTTAACGTTCCTTTGACTGTTAACCTCTATTTTCTCAGGGTGCTGGAATTTAAAACAGGTTTTGTTTTCAATAAAATGATCAGCCGGCAGGAAATATGGGAAACAGGCTCTCCGTCATATCTAACCTATACATACTACAAGAATTGTTTTAAAGACGACATTCTTTTTGATGTCGGACTTGGCCTGCATATAAAGAAAAGAGCAGAATGGATGGTTGAATATCAACGGAGTATTAAAAATCTGGCAAACTTTTCGGGCCTTCCTTTTACTAAAAAACACAATAACAATCTGCTGTTTCATTTCAGGTTCTTTATTTTAAGATAGTTGTTATTTACTCGTATTTTAACATTTTTTTATCATGAAAAGAATTTTTATCATCAGTGTTTTAATCGTCTTTACCTGTATATATACCGGCCGTTCGCAGACAGCAAAGGTTTATTTCTGCAACCTGCAGAAGCTGATCAAAAGTAATGTGGAACAGGATTTCAAAACCTGGTCGAAAAAAGATGTGGCAGAAAGCAATGCCGATTACCGTCTGAGAATGTCGAAGCAAAAAGAAAAAATCGAGGAGCTTAAAAACAGCGCTGTTGCTTACTATAAAAAGGAATATATTTCCCGTATTAACCTGAGAAATTATACAGTTTCGGAATATGATGCAGATAATCAGGTGTTTAAAATCAACTGGGACTTAGCCGGGGAATTTTTATTGCCTGTTTCCCGTCAGTATGCCAGGAGTTTCAAGGAAAGTGAAAGCAGAATCACGTTTAAAAATGTGGATTTTCTTATTTATAATAATGCCTGGAAGCTGAGTTATATTGAAGTTTACAACCCCGATGACAACAGGTCATTTTATTACGATATAACCAGAGATCCCGGTTATAATGCCAAAAACTATACGGTAAATGTTATTATACCCCTGGTAGATATGAAACCCTACGAAGTGACTGAATATATACAGCCACAAAAAAATGAAGCTATTTTAAGCCCATCTGGTGCAGCTGATGTGGATATCAATATTCCGGTAAATTCAGAACAAAAAGAAAACACCTATGCCCTTATTATAGGTAATGAAGATTACAGTAGTTTTCAAACTGGTTTGAGCACAGAAGTAAATGTGGACTTTGCCGTCAATGATGCTTTAATATTTAAAGAGTATTGTGTAAAAACATTGGGTATCAGGGAAAAACAAGTGAAGTTGCTGAAGAATGCAACGGCCACTATCATGAAGCAGGGGTTGTCGTGGTTGAATAATTTAGCTAAAATTGACAGTGGTAAAGCGGAAATAATATTTTATTATTCGGGACACGGACTGCCTCACGAAGTTACCAAACAGCCTTATCTAATTCCGGTTGATGTGAGCGGGAACAATATAGAAGATGGTATTAAACTCGCTGATGTTTTTCATAAACTATCACAATACCCGAGTAAGAAAGTCACCGTATTTTTAGATGCCTGTTTCAGCGGAGGTGCCCGCAACCAGGGCCTTCTTGCTATGAAAGGCGTGAAAATTAAACCCGACACGGTCGCCACATCAGGAAATATGGTTGCATTCTGTTCCAGCACCGGGGATGAATCTTCCGGGGTGTATCGCGAGAATAAACACGGCTTCATGACCTATTTCCTTCTGAAGAAATTACAGGAAACAGCAGGAGATGTTACCTATAAGGACCTGGGTTCATACATCGTAGAAAAAGTCATAAAGGAAACATCACTCGAAAGTAAACCCCAGACCCCGCAGGTTCTATACAGCCCACAGCTTGAGAAAATATGGGAATCATGGAGGATGAAGTAATTAATAGATTAAAACCGATTGTTTCATGAAAAAAAAAGCTACTAAAACAATTATCCTTGCTCTTTCAATTGTAGCAATTACATTTTCTACTGTTAACGCCCAGGTAGAGGACAGCGCATCCAACCCATACGAGAAAGAGTTCAACCAGTTTGCAAAACAGACTCAAAAGGATTTTGATGACTACAGAAAAGGTATTGAAAAAGAGTTTTCTGATTACCTAAGGCAAACCTGGAAGGAATTCACAGGTAAGGAAGTCTATATAAAAGAACCCATGCCGAAACCGAAGGAACCACCAAAGGTAGTGGCAGGTACTCCACGAGATACGGGAAAAGTTGAACTGATAATTCCTCAGAAAGTGCAGGAAATAGAAGCGCCTGTTTATATTGCACCACCTGAACCCCTGCCCCCTTCAAAAGAGGTGCAACTGACCTATGACTCCCTGATTTACTTCGGGACCATGTGTTTGATAGGTTACGATAAAAATATGCTATGCGAAGTGCCTGCCGTGATTGATGAAAAGTTTATTGCCGATTTCTGGGACAAAGCAAATAAATCTGCTTTCGATAAACTCATCACTCAGATAGAAGACCATTGCAGGCTTTTTAACGTGAACGACTGGGGCTACTACCTGATGGCAAAGAAAATTTCGGAAGAATTGTACAAAAACTCCTATAACGGTAAAATTCTCCTTCGCTGGTACCTTATGACACGCATGGGATTCCGTGCAAAGCTTGGTCTGGCCGACGGAAGTGCTTTCCTGCTACTGCCCTTTACCGATAAAATTTATAACTGTGGCGGTATATGGCTGAACGGTATGTATTATTATAATGTTGAATCCAGCGTGATGCGTTTCAGGACGTATGAAAAAGATTTCCCGGATGCTGTAAAACAAATGGACATGATCATTCACCAACCCATGAATATTGCAATAGATCCCGCGTACAAAACTGTCAATCTCGAGTATGAAGGGAAAACATACCCTCTAAAAATTAAATACAATAAAAATACGGTCGATTATTTTAAAGAATATCCCAAAACCCTTGATCTCAAAGTATATTTCAACTCGGTCCCTTCACTTTTCTTTAAAGAATCGATCGATGAAACCTTCAGCCCTCTTTTAAAAGGAAAATCAGAAAAAGATGCCGTGGCCCTACTGTTAAGCTTTATGCATTATGATTTTGAATATAAAACAGACCAGGAACAATTTGGTTATGAAAAATTCAATTTTCCTGAAGAGTCCTTGTTTTATCCATACATCGACTGTGATGACAGAGGGGTGTTGTTTTCTTATTTAGTGAGAGAGTTAACTGATCTGGAAGTAATCGGGCTGGATTACCCGAGCCATGTTTCCACTGCCGTTCATTTTAATGAAAATGTGGAAGGCAATGCAGTAATTTATGATAATAAAAAGTATATCTCATGCGACCCGACATATATCGGCTCCACCGTTGGCATGATGATGTCCAGGTATGAAGATGTAAAACCCGGAGTTGTTCCTGTAAATAATCTGCGCTCAGAGGTCAAAGAAGAAGATCAGCTTTGGGCTCTGATCAACAAGTCGGGCGGTTACAATGCCAGTTCAAGGCAAAACATAATATTAGACAAGGATGGCAATAAATATGTAGCAGGATATTATGCCGACAGTGCAAAATTCAGCAGCATCATCCTGAAAAAAATCGGGATGAAAGGAGCCTTCCTTGCAAAATATTCACCCGACAATGAGTTGCTTTGGATAAAAACACCTTCTTGTGCAAAAAATGCGTTGATGAACTATATTACTATCAATGACGAAAATATTTATGTTTCCGGTGTTTTTGAAAATGCCATAGTTATTGACAATAAAAAACTCAATGCTCCCAATAGCCAGGATGTGTTTGTAGCCCGCTTCGATACAGACGGGAACCTTGTCTGGGCTGAAAAAGCAGGCATTGACACCCTGAAACCGACCACTAATGCCTTGTACGTGGTAAAACTTGATGTGGACGGGGCTTTTGAAGGAATAAAATGGTATCCAAATGATGAAAACTTCACAGATTATGGACTTTCTTTTGATACAACGGGTATGGTATATCTCACTGCAGCTACGAATAATACCCTCGGGTTCAGCGGAAAAAACGCGGCCCTCTATGAAGCCGCAGATATTCCTGCCTTGTTAAAGACAGAAAATGATAAATTGATTGCATTGAAATACGAAAAGGCCATAGCCGGCCTGTTTGCTGCCATTAATCTCATAAAAAGCAATCAGGCAGTATTGCCAGGTAAAGAAGTTCAGAAGGCATTGGATAAATATAACCCTTACTTTAAAAAATCTTCACCAAAAATATATGAAGCAATTGGAAGAATTACCTTCATTAAAAACAACAACGGCATCATCATCCTTCAAACCAGCGATGGCGGTTCCATTTCCATTGATAAAATTAAAATGGAAAGCAATTCGAAAATTAAAGTGAATATCTTTTCCAACGGCGATGCCCTGATTGAAGCTTTATCCGGGGTAAAAGTGGGCAAGGCCATCGTCTGGTATAAGATGAACTACATCAAATTATTCAAAGATTCCGGTGACCTCCTTTTTGATTACGACAGCGACCATTCGCAGAAAATAGTAAATCTGAAAAAAGATATACTCTATTAAAAAGTTGTTGGCCCTCAGACTTCTTTTGTTAGAGTCCCACGTTTTTAACAAAAATTAATATTTAGTTTCCTATAATACTATATAAATTCTTATCTTTGTTATTGATTTTAATGAATTCATTTTCAATAATGTATTTTATGGAGATGAATCCTGAAAATAACATGGGGTTGGCGAAAACCATTAAAAGAGTAGTCTGAACTTTAATTTATTCATTATGCATGTATTACTTATTGCTCTCGTAGTTATCATGGCCGGTACATTATTACTTGCCAAAGTAAAAAAAGACGGACTGGGAAAGTTCTTTAAATTTATTTCCTGGCTAAATATTATTATCGGATTTTTAATGTTAATCCTGATTATCTGTGGAGGTGTTTGTAAAATGGCTCATCACTGCAAAAAAGGCAAAGAAGGCAAAGAGGGTTGTAATAAAGAAATGAAGATGGATTGCTGCAAGAAAGATATGAAAACGGGCAATTGCTTCTTTATGAAAAAATTCTGCGACATGGACAATGACGATGAAGACGGAGGCGGACGTGTTGTTTACATTATCATGAACAAAGACATGAACTGCGACAGCTCAATGATGGCAGGTTGCATGAATAAACCCGGATGCATGAATATGCCCGGATGCGACACAATGAAATCATGTTGCCCCAAAATCATCAAAATTAAAAAGTAAATCCGATTATTTAAAGTTTTGGAAACAGTCGTTTGTAAATTAACAGACGGCTGTTTTTTTATTTCACGTCTGAGCTATACAGAAGTGTAGATGACTTGAGAAAATTATTAAAAAAATTGGTCATGTAAAATATTTATATTAATTTTGACCACCTGGTTAAACCAAAAAGTTAAACCACCTGATTAACCATCATCATGACAGACGAACACAATAAAACCGAAAACCTGATACTGGACGCAGCAAGAAAGGTTTTTATCAAAAAAGGATACGATGGTTCACGCATGCAGGAGATTGCTGATGAGGCAGGTATTAACAAGGCTTTACTCCATTATTATTTCAGGAATAAAGATAATCTCTTTGATGGTATTTTCTTAAAAGCTTTTTCGGATTTTATCCCGAATATCGGCAATACTATTATGTCGGATAAATCCATAATTGAAAAGCTGAAGACCATCATCGGCAGCTATATCGATATGCTTCAGGCGAACCCGTTTCTGCCCCATTTCATTCTGCAGGAGATCAACCGCAACCCTAAGAGAATAGTTGATATTATGCATGGGAAGGGATTGAACCCTGAGATCATGCGGGACATGTTACAGAATGAAATATTTAAAGAAACAGGCCGGTCTATCAAGATAGAACACCTGATGATCAATATAGTTTCTATGTGTATTTTCCCTTTTGCAGCTAAACCAATATTAATGGGATTTGTTTTTAATAACGATGAAGAGAAATTTCAAAATTTTATCAATGAACGCAAACAGCTTATTTATGAAGTTATCGTTAAATCGCTTGAAATATAAGATACGGGGCATCTTTACATTGACCTTATTGCTAATAAGCATCGTGTATTCAAATGCCCAGAACCTGGCCGATACGCTGACCCTGGATAGTTGCCTTAAACTTGCGCTGGAAAATTATCCACTTCTGAAACAAAAAGCTTTGCTGGAAGAAGCTAGCAGGCTGCAGCTGTGGAATGTGACTACGGCATACCTTCCCCAGGCCGGGCTTAACGGGCAGATTACCTATCAGTCGGATGTCACAAAAATACCTCTTAAAATTCCCGGTATTAACATTCCTGAACCTGATAAGGATATGTACAAATTTACCCTTGATATTAATCAGGCGATATTCGATGGTGGGATTGTTTTTGCACAGCGAAAACTCGAAAAGGCTTCGTTTAAAGCTGATATGCAGGGTATTGAGGTTGAGTTATACAAGATCAACGACAGGGTAAACCAGATTTATTTCTCGATTTTGCTTGTACAGGCCAACGAAAACCTGATCCTGCTGGCACAGTCAGAGATTAAATCGAGGATAGCAAAAATGGAATCAGGTATCCGCAACGGAATTGCCACTGAAAACAATGCTGATATTATGAAAGCCGAACTTCTGAAAACAGGGCAACAGCTTATTGAGGCAAGATCATCTAAAATGTCGTTTCTGGCCATGATGGAGGAGTTTATCAATAAAAAAATATCGCCCGGTGTTGTCCTCCTTGCACCTGATGTGTTTGTCGTACCACCCGTACCTGTTATCAAACGTCCTGAACTTCAGTTATTCGAATTACAGAAACAAAAGCTGGATGCTTCACGCCAGTTGGCGAATACAAGATGGTTCCCGAAGGTTCTCGGTTTTGTTCAGTTGGGTTACGGAAAGCCTGGACTAAATATGCTCTCGAGCAGCTTCGACAAATATTATATGTTGGGAGCAAAGTTAAGCTGGAACCCATGGAACTGGAATCAGACACGCAACGATAAAAAATTACTGGGTATTCAGGGAAAAATCATTGACATTCAGCAGGAAGCGTTTTTACAGAACATCCGCATTTTACAGCAAAAAAATATTTCCGATTTTGATAAATATGAACAGCTGATGAAAAGTGACGATGAGATCATTGCCCTGAGGACAAAAATTGCGGACAATGCAGGCGCCCAGCTTGAAAATGGGGTAATCACGGCAACGGAATATATTACGGAACTGAACAACCGGACTTTTGCAAAACTGAATAAAGAATTACATAAGATTCAATATATAAATTCGAAAATTAATTTATTAAACGTTGCAGGTA
>Ga0247841_10012477_pt1 | contig 11075 bp, 7 predicted proteins | sample LaCruzMarch2015__2_FD_192410 | JGI IMG/M metagenome (GOLD analysis project Ga0247841, IMG submission 192410) | Freshwater microbial communities from meromictic Lake La Cruz, Castile-La Mancha, Spain - LaCruzMarch2015_18m | ecosystem: Environmental > Aquatic > Freshwater > Lake | place: Spain...
GGGTCAGGTAGTGGAAGTTGTAAAATAAACAGCGCAGGGTATAAAGGGTTAGACGAGTTTAGGTGCCCTGTTGCCGGCCTTAAAATCCAAAATTGCTCGGGCATACCGGCCCTAGTTGAAAAGCGCGTACAAATAAATAATAAGGTCGTTGTTATAATTGATAAAGACAAGTGGGCGCAATTAAATTTAATTCAACAACTGACATACTTTAAAGAAAAAATAGAAGAAATAAAACAAAAAATTAAAAAAGACGAAGACGTTTTAGACCAAGCAAGGGCAAATCTTGGCAAGTGCTATTTAGCAATAACCTACGTTGACCTGGTAAAAAACTATGAAAGCACAGATATGCAAAACACAGTTATTGTAACTCAAGAAACTTTTTCCGACCCCGAAACCAACAAAAAAATAGATGCCTCAAAGTATTGCGACGGATTTAACTACAACAATTCTGACTGCCTTAAAACCTGCAACGACCTATGCCCCGATTCAAGCCCGGCAGCAATTAATCTTTACAAACAGTGCCCAGCTTGCCAAGAGAGCGACTTCAATTGTTTAGCCAGGCAAAAAATATGCATTGAAAATGCTTATAACTCAAGGCCATGTATATACGGAAAAAATCCTTCGCAAAAATTTAGCGCGTGCATAAGCTCGTGCCAAAACGATTGCTCAAACAATTGCGCAAAAAAATATTTACCGTGCTCTGACGAACTTAAGTTTTGCCAAAAACAGTGCAAAAATAATTCACAATGCGTTTTAGACCCCAACACCTCGGGCAAATGCTTGTTTGGAGCTACAAATTTACAGCAATGCGCCAGCCAGGCTACCGACCCGGGCAACGCAAGCTTCTGTGTTAATAATGCTTATTTGTGCGAAAATGGATCTAACCAATATGCCGGCTACCAAGATTGCGCCGATACTTTAGTAACCAAATGCTCAACATATAGCTATTCTGCTTCTTCTTTTTACGACAACCCGCAGTGCCAAAAGTGCCCCAGCCCCTATAGCTCTCCCGCGCAAGGAACAACTTGTTACAGCGGCGACAACACCAGTGATTTTTGCCAAGAAATATGCCCCGAAACTGCAAAGTGCCCATCTGCCTCTAAATGCCCCACCTGCCCTTGCGACCAAATAGATGAAACCCTTAGTTTTTCTGTTCCAAAAACCTCTGTTTCCGATAAAAAAAGTAAAAATTATAATGCCGGCAACGAAGGCTATATTACGTCAAAACAAAAAATTTCGGCTCACCAAATTGTTGGCCCTCAATGTAATAATTACTCTCTTAACGACGACCCTTTAACTTTTTATTGCCAAGTTAGTCCTGCTTGGTATAACGACCCAAGCAAAGAAAGCACCGATTCAACGCCCAAGGGCGCAACACTTAAAGTAGAATTAAGCACAGAGGGAGAAATACCTGTGGGCCAAACAGTTGACGACGCAAAGAATTGGGCCGAAGCATTAATGAAAAACGCAGATAAAATAAACCAAAGCATACAAAAAATGCTTACCCAGATGGAGAAAATAGGCAAGGCAAAAGATACAAACCCAGTACAAAATTATTGCAGGTGCGATGCAAAGTTTGACACCAACACACCAATCTGCACAACCGGTTGCGAATACTTGATCTCTGTTTCACCAAAAGGATTGGTATCGTGTTCATGCGCGCCCACTCCTTGCGAGGGAAGCCCCTGCCAGCAAATTATAAACTATCAATCGGAACTTTGGAATAATTACAGACAACTAAAGCTTGATTTTATAGATTTTTACACCAATGCCCTTACAGAGCCCAGAAGTGATATTATGAAAGAACTAACTTATTCAAGACAAACAGTTGATAAATGTAGCCTTAAAATTAGCGCCCCGGGGTCAACCACCAGGCTGTTAAACTGCACAAGAGTAAAAGACGAATTAATTAACCCCATTATTACGCGGCAAATAAAATTTGGCAGCGAGACAATAAGCTCTTATTGCTATGGCAGAGACTTGGGCAAGGCTTTAACTAAACCCATAGACTTAACCGACAACTGGTTTTGTGCGGAGAAATGGAGCAAATAAAATAATTTGCTGTCAACAACCAACCTTTAAATTTTATTCCAAAATTAGTAATAAATAAAAATATGAAAAAATACAAAAAATATATTTTACTATTATTTTTAGTAATAACTTTACCTTTCTTTGCTGATAAGATTACTTTTGCCTCATCAACGTCTGGTGGCCTTGAAATTACCTACCCCTCTATACCCGGCCTGCCAAATATAAATCAAACCAACCCTGGCCTTGGCGAGTATGTAGGATATTTTTTTGGGCTTTTAATTTACCTGGCTGGAATTTTGTCTCTTATATCTTTTACAATAGGCGCCGTTGGTTTAATAAACCCCAACCCAGAAGCTCACAGCGACGCAAAAGATAGGATGTTTGGCGCCATTTTAGGATTGGTGTTAACATTTGCTTCTTTTATAATAATACGAACAATTAACCCTACGCTTATAACGCCCACACTGACTCCACTGCAAGGGGTGGCCGGAGTTTTTCTTATTAACGGCGCCCAACAAAAACCTTGCCCCCAAGAGAGTCCAGATAATTCAGCCTTACCCGTGGGATTTAGAACCATTCAGTATACTTGTTCTAACGCTAGCCTTGCGCCAGCTCTTTTGGTTTGGACATTTCCTAACACAAACTTCGGCCCGATTGCAGGTGCTACCGTGCAAAGAATAACTTGTGGCGGAACAATGGGTGTTGGTGGAAGGTCTTTTAGAATAGCTTTTGAAGAACCCGGCGTTTATTATTATTTGGGGACAGGTTGCACCGGATACGCCTCTCCTGCCAACACCAGCTCGCAAGACAGCATAGAAAGCCCATTCGGAGGGTATATAAAATCTGTTAAAATTGTGAACAGCCCAAACGATGACCTTTATTATGGCGCCGTCTTCCATAGAGAAGCTGGTCTAAAAAATGGCGGGGAATGCTCTCTGCCGATAATAAGCCAGGCGGAAAACCGCAACGGTGAATGTATGGCTATTGGCGCCTCGATTAATACTTCTGCCGTAGACATTTTTAAATTGAATAAAAACCCCGGGGCTTCCGGAGATGGCGTGACTTTCTATAGCGAACCTTTTGGATCGGCCATAGGCGCGCGTGCTGGTTTCTTTCCTGTGCCCGACAGCGCGATAGGCTTTTTATATGCAGCTAACCCTCAAGCAATGACTTTTGCCTGGACAAACGTTGCTGTGCCAAACCAATACAAAATTGCCTGTAAAACTTTTCAGGCCTGTCCGGGGTCAATAAAAATTAAAGGGAGTTATTTAGTAGGACTTTATTCAAAAGATAGCGCTAATCTTAATTACTGCCAAACATTTACAACAGACGCTGAAAATTTAAATGCCGAACCCATAGTGGCCTCTGGGGCAGGCAAGCTAAACAGTGTTTATATAATTCCGACAAAATAATTCCATGACAAAAAGTTTTATCAATACTAAAACTTTCTTTTTCACCCTTTTATCTCTTTGTTTCTTTTCAGCAAACAGCGTTTTTGCTGCTGGGCTTGAGGTGCAATACCCTGTAATAGCCGGGCAGACCTTAACAGCAAGTTCAAGGTTGCCCGACTACGTAATATATTTATTTAATGCGGGTATATTTCTTGGTTTTTTTGCTGTTTTTCTTTCTCTCATTATTGCCGGGGTAATGTATTTACTGTCGCCAGCTAAAGCAGATTTATTGGCCGAGGCAAAAGGCAGGGTAGGAGGAGCTATTTCCGGGCTTTTAATTTTGGTTCTTACCTATTTAATTATAACCACTATAAACCCCCAGTTAAGTTTTTTTAATTTTGGAGAGTTGCCATCAGTTCCGCCACCACCGGCAGAAAAAAGAGCTCCCGGAGTCTATTTCTATAATACGCCAGGGTGTTCTAACACCAGAGTTCAAGCGAACACTGCTAATGTGCCAGATTTGGGCGACTCTAAAAATAAAATAAATTCTGTGGGCTTTATTGGCGACCCAACTACCGGCGCGTATTATGTGTCGGTTTTATACGACGCAGTAAATTTTCAGGGAAGGTGTTTATTCCTTGACCCAAATAGAAATTGCCAAAACGTGAGCCCTTTTGCGGCCTCGGCTTCTGTTTATAAATATGATTTTAGCCCCAATGGCGACGGTGTATATTTTTATCGCAAATCATTTTTCAATGATAAGGGTGGAGTTTTCAAGGTTAGCAATTCAAGCATTAGCCCCATTTATGTGCAAAGGTTAAATGATTTAAAATTTGTGGGGGTGCCAGAAGAGGAACAAGATTGTGCTAAATATGACACCAACGGAAAATGCGCTAAAGACGGCAGAAGGGCGCCTTCTCTTGGAGGAGAAAATATTTCTTCTGTAAAAATAAACGGAGATTATTTTGTTTTGTTTGTTTATTTGGGTCCAAACGATACTCCTTCTGGAATATGGACTTCTTGCCAAGAATTCCCAACTGTCGAAGACGCAAACAAAATAGGCCCTCAACAAATAAAATGGTCGAGTGTTAGAAATACTAGCGGAGTAGTGCCTAATTACGTTCTCATTGTTCCCATACAAAAAAACTAACGGGGCTTAATTACAATGTGTCTATCAAAGCTATCGCCCCGGCTCTCTGTTGCAACATCTGTCCTTTGCGCCAATTCTGCGTGTATAACCCTTCTTTCGTAAGCTGACATCGGCGAAAGCGCTTTTTCTTCTTTAGTCATCGCCACCTGGTCGGCCACATCTTTTGCCATATCCTTAAGATATTCTATTTTTTTCTTTTTATAATCATTAATATCCAAATTAAGATAAAAAATCTTCTTTAATTTTCTGCTTAAAATTGTCCTTAGAAGGCGTTGAATTTCAAAAAGCGTTTGCCCCTGCTGTCCAATCAAAATTTGCGGCTCATCTAACTTTACTTCCAAATCTATAACCTCTGGACGCTCCTCTGGCTGACTAGTGGCTTGTTCTTGGGGGGCCGCAGAATCGTCTTTGGCAAGAGATATACAAACATCTACGCTAGAAACGGGCATAGTCATTTTTTCAAAAAACTCTTCTGCTGTTTTTTTAATTTTATCTATTTGTTCTTGTTCCATCTTTTTTATGCTTTTACAACTTCTGCTTTGTCGTATTTTTTAAAAATTAAATACTGTTGAATTATAGAAAATAATCCGCTTACTGTCCAATAAAGCCCTAATGCAGAGGGCAAACCCATAAGTATTATTACCGTGAACACCGGGAAAAAATAAAGCATCTGTTTTTGCATAACTTGAGAAAAATCAACTCCTTTATTCTGCCCTCCATTTTTAGGACTGCTTTTTGGGGTCAACATTTTTGTCTGGAAGTATTGCGCCAAACCAGCCAAAACAGCAAGGATTAAGTTGGGTTTAGACAAGTCAATAAAGTGAAAAAACACAGGATTTATCTGGCCGGGATTTAAGATAAAACTATATAATACATTTTTTAGTTCTGTAACCTTCAAACCGTTCCAAAAAACCTGGTAAAGGGCTATTAATATCGGCAACTGTATAAGGGCCAAGAATAACCCGGAAAAAGGATTAATTTTTTCCTTCTTGTAAAGGTTCAAAATTTCTTTGGCTTGTTTTTCTTTGTCGTCCTTGTATTTCCTTTGCACCTCTTGCATTTGGGGCTGTAATTTTTGCAGACCTCTCTGCGAGTTAACTGCTTTTACTGAAGTTGGATAAAGCACCAACCTTATGGCTATGGTTAAAGCTATTACAGCTATTCCAAAATCATTCCCCGGTATGTAGTTATAAAACACTATAAGCAAGTTAAAAAGGGGCTGATATAGTATGACGTAGAAAAAGTTTACTATAGATTCAAACATTTTTTATTTTGCTTTTATTAATTTTGCTCTAACTAGCGCCTCAGATATATCGTCTTTTATATCACAAAACTCTTTTTTAACTATTGCTGGTAAGGCAATTATAACTAAGTCTGTCCCGTTTTCTATCTTCTCTATCTCTTTTTTAATTATCTCGGCCAGCCTTCGCCTAATTCTGTTCCTCACTGTCGCCTTTTTCGATATTTTTAGGCTAACTACGAACCCAACCCTATTTACGCCCAGATTATTTTTTGTAATTCTAAAAATAAAATGGCTGCCCTTCAAACTCTTTGAATTTTTGAAAATCGCCTCAAAGTCTTTCTTTTTCTTTATCCTGTTTATCTTGGGCAGCATACAAATTAGATGAGCTCAACTTATACGCTTATTTTTGCCCGACCCTTTCTTCTCCTTCGCGCAAGGACCTGCCTGCCTGTTTTTGTTTTTTTCCTTCGCAAAAAACCGTGGGTGTTAGCCCTTTTCTTTTTTTTCGGATTATATGTTAAGCTCATATTATATAAAAGCTGTTAATTAGTATAATACAACCAGTATATCGTAAAAATTTCAAAATTACAAGGAGTTATTATGCGTCTCTGTATAAACGGCTCACACAAGTTATCCACAGCTTAATAACACCTTCCTTTGTTTCGCTTGCATTTGACAAAGGACTAATAAAAAGGAAAAATACATTATAGTTAGTCGCTATGTCGATATGAGGAGCCGCTAGATCGGAATAAATTAAACTTTATTTTTAATTTCTTCCGATCGGGTTTCTCACTTCTCTTCGTTACATGACCATGAACAACACGGAACTTTGGCAATCGGTTTTGGCGCAGATGCAATTCCATATTTCTAAAGCTAATTTTTCTACTTGGTTCCAAAACACTGAAATCCTTTCTAAAAATATTGAAAAAATCACAATTTCGGTGCCCAATGCTTTCTCTAAAGAGTGGCTAAGCAATAAGTACAACAAGTTGATATTAAAAACATTGCACGATATAGACGACTCTATAAAGGAGCTAGAGTTTGTAATAAAGCCACAATCTTCCAAAGTTTCCCAGCCCAAGATAAACATAGAGGCTGAGCGGCCAGAAGATGTTCAGCTAAAATTTGAAGAATTTAAAATAAACAGAGAGACCAACCTCAACCCAAGATATACATTTACTAATTTTGTGGTTGGCTCTTTTAATGAACTGGCCCACGCAGCTGCCTTGGCCGTGACCGATAATCCTGGATTTACCTATAATCCTTTGTTTATTTATGGGGGCACGGGACTGGGGAAGACACACCTGATACAAGCAATAGGAAATAAAATAGGCGACGAGCAAAAAAAGAAAAAAGTAAAATACATCTCGTCGGAAAAATTTGTTTCTAGCATTGTGTCTGCCATTAGAACAAATAGCATGGAGTCTTTTAAGGCAAGCCTGGCGCCTATAGATGTTTTAATTTTAGATGATATACAATTTATCGCCGGAAAAAATAAAAGCCAAGAAGAATTTTTCCATGTTTTTAATTCTTTGTACGAAAAAAACAAACAAATTGTACTTTCTTCAGACAGACCACCTAACGCCATAGGAGAACTCGAAGACCGATTAAGGTCTAGGTTTGAGGGCGGGATGATTGCTGACGTCAGTTTGCCTGATTACGAGACGAGACTGGTTATTTTGAAAACAAAGCTTCAGGAAAAAAACGCCGACCTTCCGGAAGATATCTTAGACTATATTGCCACTAACGTTAAAAAAAATATCAGAGAGCTTGAGGGCGCGCTGAACAAAATACTTGTCTATAATAAAATCAACACAGAATTAAACATAGAAGTTGTCAAAAAACTTCTGAAGGGTTTTATTTTTTCTCCATTTGACGTGGCGAACTACAAAAAAATTATAGAAACCGTAGCTAAATTTTACAACTTAGAAGAAAAAAATCTGTTTGACCCTACGAGGCGCAAAGAAATAGTAAAACCAAGGCAAATCGCTATGTTCTTGCTAAGAAGAGAGCTAAAGTATTCCTTCCCGGCTATCGCAAGAAAATTTGGTGGCAAAGATCATACAACCGCTATTTACGCCTACAAAAAAATCCTTCAAGAAAATGAAGAAAACAATAAATTGACAGAGGAATTAAACTTAATTAAACAGAGAATATATAGTGGATAAATGGCGGTATAAAAGGGAACAACTTCCGACCCATTAAAAAACCACCATAAAATAGACCTTTAATTCCACCTTCTTATCCACACTATTTTCACAAAAATTTTCTCGCACAAATAAAAACATTTACTCCTATTTCTTTTTAAAAATCACCATAAAATTTAAATACTAATAACAATAAGATTAATAATATATTAATAATTAATTACATGAAAGTAGAAATCTTAAAAGAAAATTTAAAAAACGGACTAAGTGTTGTCGAAAAAATTGTTGGCAAAAACTTATCCTTGCCCATTTTAGATAATGTTTTAATAGACACAGAAGACAGCTTTCTTAGTTTAAGCTCTACAGATTTAGAAACCGCCGTAAAGTTGTGGATATTAACTAAAATTGTGAAAAAGGGTAAGGCTGTTGTGCCGGCTAAATTTCTTGCGAATTTTATAGCTTTATTGCCTAACGAAAAAATTACGCTGGAAGAAAAAAACCAGGGGTTATCTATAGAGTGTGGCAGTTTTAAAAACCAAATACAAGGATTTAACCCAGAAGATTTTCCTTTGATACCGGAATTCAAAAACCTGGAATATCTGGAGGTAGATAACAGAAAATTCTGCCAAGGATTGGCTCAGATAGTAGACGTCGCAGCGCCGTCGCAGTCAAGGCCAGAAATTTCAGGTATTTACTTTATTTTTGCCAAAAACGTGATAAAGATAGTTGCCACCGACGGCTATCGGTTGGCTGAAAAAAGCATTGTTGTAGATGAGTCAGTAAAAAAAGACGTTTCCTTCATTTTGCCCCAAAAACCGGCCAGGGAAATTATTAATATTTTGGGAGGCCCAGCTGGGGACGCCGAAGGGAAAATAAGAATATATTTTTCTTCAAACCAAACAATGTTTGAGCTTCCAATGAAAGAAGCTCCCGGAGGCAACCCGCACCCCCAAGTACAAATAATTTCGCGATTAATCGAAGGGGAATACCCCAATTATGAGGAGATTATCCCTAAAAAATTTAAAACACACGTTGTAGTTAAAAGGGATGAGTTTTTAAATCAAATTAAAGCTGCGTCGCTGTTTTCCGGTAAAATAAATGAAGTAAAGATTAAAATAAATCCGCAAAGCAAAGAAATTGAAATATCTGCCCAAGACCCAGATATTGGTGAAAGCCAATCCAGCATTCCTGCTAAAATTGAAGGGGAAGCAATAGAGGCATCATTTAATCACAAGTTTTTAGCAGACGGGTTGTTGCACATTAAAAGCTCGGAAGTAACCTTTGACTTAAGCAAAACAAAAGAAGATGAGGCTAGGTCTGCAGGAGAAAACAATAGGGCAGAAGGACCGTGCATATTGAAACCAGTCGGGGACGCGAGTTATATATATGTAGTAATGCCCATTAAGTCAACCTAATTAGTTTGGGAATAGGGTTGTTTTCCCGCCAGCAGACAGCCAGTTGTTAATTCCAGCCTGCCAAGAAAAATATTGTGGGTCGGTTGTAGGGTCTTGTGGTTGAGGACCAAGAGGGTTGTTCCTGCTAATATAATATAAAATTGTATGTGTATCTTCTTGAGGCAGTTGTCCTAATAGGGCCGGACTTCTGTCGGTGATGGGGTTTGGAGGGGTGAAGTTTTCAACAGGATTTGTTTCGAGCAATTTTTGCATTACTTTGTTCCACATTGGGGCTGCCACTCCTATGCCCAGGTCTCTTGTAGGGGAATTGTCGCTATTACCGGTCCAAACGCCCACGACAAAAGAAGGAGTAAAGCCCATTGTCCAGCCATCCATAAAGTTTTGAGTAGTTCCAGTTTTGGCAGCTACCTGGTAGCCAGGCAAGTACAAGGGCGAACGTGACCCAAAAATAGGAGCCCTTGCGTTATTGTCAGACAAGATGCTGGTTATCTGTCGTGCTATTTGTGTGTCTAAAACTTTTGTCGGTTGCTCTTTGTTTTGCTCAATAATGTTGCCATCTACATCGGTTATTTTTAATATGCTTATTGGCGGAATATAGCTGCCCTCTGTTGCAAAAACCCCATAAGCAGATGTCATTTCCAGCAAGTTAACGCTCCCTCCTCCCAACACCAAAGACAAGCCATAGTTGTTGGTGTCAGTAAGAGTTGTTATGCCAAAATCTCTGGCTGTTTTTAAGGAGTCTGGTATGCCGGCCAAGTACAAAACTTTTACGGCTGGTATGTTTAATGAGCAGCTAAAGGCAGTCCTTATGGTCATAGGTCCCCTGTTTTTTCCATCGGCATCTTGCGGGTTGTAGCAATCTAAACCATATATATCAACAGCGCCAGTTCCATTTGGATCGCAATTGGGGTTGAATTCGGTTGTTACGTCCCACAGGACGGTGTTTGCAGTAAGGCCTTTTTTAAAAGCAGTGGCATATACAATGGGCTTAAAAGAAGACCCAGGCTGCCTTTCTCCCATGGTGGCTACATCGAACTTAGGATCAAATAAACAGCTCCTTGGGGCGGTTTCATCGCAACCTAAGGGGTATGGGTCGGCAAAATAGTCCTTTGACCCAATTAAGGCTAAAATTTCGCCGGTTTTAGGGGCTAAAACAACCATTGCTGCATTGTTAGCTCCCTTACTTATGTTTGTTTTGTCCGCTTCCTTTATTACTTTTTCTGCATACTGCTGAATATCCCAGTCAAGGGTTGTGTAAACCCTCAAACCTTTTTCCTTTAAATAGTCTTGGCCGTATTTTTCGTCTAAATATTTTTTAACATACAAAACAAGATCGGGCGCTTTTATTGAGGTTGTGTTTTCAGCAAAATTTAGTTTTTCTTGTTTCGCTTCGGTTAGTTGCTGGCTTGTTAGGTAACCTAATTTTTGCATTTTTTCCAAAACAATATCTTTTCTCTTCAGCAACTCGGCTTTGTGTGGTCCGTATGGGGAAAAATAACTTGGAGCGGGAATCATGGCGGTTAAAGCCGCAGCTTGGGCAGGAGACAGGTCAGCTGCCGGCTTGCTAAAATATGTTTGGCTGGCAGACTCAACCCCATAAGCATTTTCACCAAAAGGAATTTTGTTTAAGTACCAATCAAAAATTTGGTCCTTGGAATATCTGGCCTCTAATTCTATACTTAAAACAACCTCTCTGAT
>Ga0247841_10012478_pt1 | contig 11071 bp, 5 predicted proteins | sample LaCruzMarch2015__2_FD_192410 | JGI IMG/M metagenome (GOLD analysis project Ga0247841, IMG submission 192410) | Freshwater microbial communities from meromictic Lake La Cruz, Castile-La Mancha, Spain - LaCruzMarch2015_18m | ecosystem: Environmental > Aquatic > Freshwater > Lake | place: Spain...
TCCAGCAATCTAAGACATTCATTCCTCACTTCTATGTGTCACAAGATATCGATGCAGAAGCGATGATCGCAGTAAGAGAGCAGCTCAAAGCCATCGGTCATAAGATCACATTCAATGATCTTGTTCTGCGCGGCGTGGCTCTTGCTTTAAAAGAGCATCCTGAGATGAATAGCGGATTTAATACTGTAAACTCATCGATCATCCGTTTTAAGACGATTGATATTTCAGTGGCTGTAAGCCTTCCAGCAGGTCTTATTACTCCGATTGTTCGTCACGCGGACTACAAGAATCTCGCTCAGATTTCCTCTGAGGTAAAGCTCCTTGCTCAAAAAGCGAAAGAGGGCAAGCTCTCTCGTGAAGAATATGTAGGGGGATCGTTTACTATTTCTAACTTAGGGATGTTTGGTGTCTCCGGCTTTATCGGAGTGATCAATCCTCCTCAAGCAGGGATCCTTTGCATCGGCGGTATCGAAGATAAGCCTGTTGTGAAAAATGGACAGGTAGTGCCAGGTAAAGTCATGAGTGTCACACTTTCTGCTGACCATAGAGTCGTTGATGGATCTGACGGAGCAAAATTTATAAAGACGCTTCAGAAGTACCTAGAAAATCCCACATCTCTTGTTGTTTAAGCTAAAAAACTGCCACCTAACTACCTATATTGACGAATTAGGTGGCAGTTTTTTCTTTAATGCCCATTAGGTTTTTTTAAAGACTCTTTATTTCATTACATTTGAGTTTCTAGTTAAGATATTCGTTTTTGAAAAATTTTAATAATAAATTTAAAGCTGTTTATTAATAAGTGATTTTAAATAGTTTTAATGATAAAATATCTCAGATTTTTACTGATTTTATGGATAATTTTCATGTCTGCAATAATACCCTTCTCTTCGTACGCTTCAAATCCTTATGTACAGAATACGCTCAAAAATCCCTTTATAGACCTGCCTGACACCGAAGAAACTTATCATTTTATTAAAGAAAGTAAAAACTTCAGGTTTTACATACCCAAAATCGAAGACCTCCTAGATGTCATTAAGGCAGAAAGAGTGTATGCATTCGGAGCTATGATAGAGAGCGGTATGTTCGATCTGAAAAAAATTGATCCCTCTGGACGAACGCTTATGTCTACTCTTGAAAGAAGTGCAAATAAAGGAGTTTTTGTTGGTTCCCTCATCGACTGCAAAGTCAATCTAACTTCTCTTGCGCCCGCTGAATTTTGGATGAGGGGAGTAAAAGGAGATTTACGAGCGAAAATTACACAAGCGATCAAAAAGTCGAATCAAATAAGAAAAATAGAAGATGCAATCATTCAATCAATGAAACATCTATCAAGCTCGTCGTATTATAACAGAAAAACCTTATTAGAGAAAATCACAGCCCATTTTCCTCATCTCAACGTCGAAAGAATTATTAACGTGGCTATGTCATCCGAAACACTCCGGCCTATTGTTAACCATATTGTGTCAATGGGAGGAAATCCGAATAGATCTAGAAATGCCTTAGCTTATTCCATTGCAGCCGCAGGAGGCGCTTCACCCCTACAAAGTGCCATTATTCCTGCAAGGTTTCCTATTTCCTCTTTAGATAGCCACCTGGTGGATGTCCCTCTGAAATCTACAGCTGAAAAATTGCATGAGGCATCAGCTCATGGATTAAAAGAGCATGTGTTTAGGTCTCAACTTGGAGGACTTTTTGGACTTGATCAATGGCCCAAAACACTCGATGAACTTCCAAGACCCTACTCTGCGTTTCGACCAGAGGATATTTCCGATTTCTTTGATGCGATAAAAGGGGTTAGAGGTTTCGGTTCCTTAGACCCTATCATTCTTTCTTACAAAGACATTCCTGTATCATCTGAAAAGCTAGCGCTTATAAACTCGGATGCAACTAGACCTGTTATTTTAACTAGCGGATGGCGTGGGCACGCTACTACCGTCGTGATTGTGGGTAGTACTATCTACAAAGGGAATCGAACTCCTTTTGGCAATCCTTCACATAGACCAGAACCAGGAGTTTATTCTGGAGAAATAGATCGCAAGAAATTAACCGGTTCGATGATTTATAAAATCATTACTAATGTACATGCCGAATGGTTTACAAGTAAGTTGGAATTGGAGCTTGGCGGAGCCCCTACAAGACTTCTCTCAAAAAGAAAACCGCAAGTCCATCCTAACTGCACCTGGTCGAGCTGTGCAGAACTCAGCTGTTATATATTGCAGCTTCATCAGTGGAAAACAGAGGAGCAAGCCAAAGACTTTGTACGGCAAATCAGAGCTAAAGTGCGCCATTCGTTCTTACTTTCTTATTTAGAATTTGATCGGACCCACGAGCCGCTTCTTCATTCAGCACCTCTTTTAGGAGGGATTCTTGCTAAGTGTTTACGTAGAAGAAGTGAAAGGCATCCTGAGTACAAAGCTAGTATCGATGCTATAATGGCTTCAAGGCTCTCGGTTGACATGCTCCAAGTCATTTACAATTTAGATAAAAAAACGAAGTCGAAAGGCAAAGTCATAGAATACATCGAAGCTCTTGCTAGTGAATTAAGTCTTTCCGTAGAGGAATTATTTCGAAAATTAGACCCCTACTTTCGAATAGATGAGCATAAATATAAACAAGTTCTCAAAGAGCAGGATTGCAGGTCTGCTAAATTACTTACTTTTACTGAGAATTTTGATGTGCCCTACTGGCTAAATCATCCTCTTATTCCTACTGAATATAAAGTTGCTTTAGTAAAACAGCTTATTACTCCTTTCTTAGCTCTCACCATTCTTGCAGCTGGTGATCACCAAGCAGTTATGAATGATTTTGCAGAAGATCTGGAAACAGCACCTAAGGTATTTGAATCTGCAGTAAGAGATGCTCTTATAGAGGTCATTACTAAAGCTGGACTTACTTCTTCATTAATAGACCGGAAACATGAAATATCCACAATAAGCTATACCGACTCTGTAGGTCTTGGATTTTATATTGAGAGTATACAAAAGCAAGAAGCTATACTTGCTAAACAGGCGGTTACTCGTGAAAATGCAGAGGTGCAGAAAGAGTTTTATGAATATATAGCGTTTCTTCTGCAAGATCCCACTGTAGGAATAACGCTTACTTGTGTACTTTTACAAAGCACATCTCTTGAAAAAGTAAAAGATTCCTACAATCATATCGGAGTATTTCCCGATGATATTTTACTCAAAAACAAAGAAGTGTTCTTGCTGGCTTTGCAGAGCCTTATTAACAGCCCTGGATGGGATCTGCTAAGTAGAAAAAGGGTTTTTATGGAATACATAGCAAGAGATCCTTTCAAAAATCAAGTAGAGCTCCTGTATAATTTTTTACATGCTATAGAAAAAGAGAATGTAGAAGGATCAATTCTACTCATCGAAGATCTTCTTTCTTCTTTATGGAAAGAGAATCCCTTTCTCATTCAAGATCTGTTTTCTCGTTATTTAACAACCAGTAGTATTTCGAGCCTCTATAGCTCTAAAGCATTTTCAAAATTGGTCGATTTCTTATGGCAAAATGCTAAATCTTTTATGCAAGCAAAGATAAAAGGATGTCCTCAAAACGTAGGAGCATGGCCCAACAAAATACGTCAAATCGTGTATCTGCATTTTCGAGAAGATCCTGTAACCAAGACTGTCATATTTCCTGCGGACATCATAGGCTCATTATTAGCCCAAGACCTTATGAGTGAACATAAAGAAGCTCTTGTAGCATTTTTAACAGAGCATAGAATTCCCCCCTTTATCAAACGAAGGCCCGAAAGTGAAATCGATCCTGCTATAGTACCTATTCTCCTAAAACATGGTAGAACTGCCTATAGAAAGCCTAAAGCTAGAGGGTAGGCTTTTTCCATTCGGGCCTTAGAGGATTCCTTAGTACTGTTTGTTATAACCAGCTTCAATGGCAATCCCTCTTAAAAGGAGCCTGTAGTAGGAATCCGAAAAATGTAAGAATTTGAAGCTCTGATGCTAACGGTAGCACAAAGAATGAAAGATTATTTTAATTATTTCTTAATATAATCTTTATGAAAAATTGATAAAATAAGTGGATTAAAATAACTAACTAACGGGTTTTATTATGACAGTTTCATCCGCAGCAGGAGCTTCTTCCCAGGCGCTCGCTACACCCTCTCGTAGCGACTTTTATCTACAACGTCCTATTGAGAAATATTCTCCTGATGTTCTTCAGCGTATGCAAGAAGATCTATCATGTGGAGAAGTTTCTCCGCTTATTGCTTCCCCGCTTACAAGGATAATGCAAATAGTCGGCACGGTAATTCCTCGAATACAAGAACTTCATAAATATATAGAAACATTTCGTGATCATCCAGATCAAGACGGCAAGCGAATAGAATTAGTAGGTCCTGTTCTAAAAAAATTCCAAGACGCCAATTCTCTACTTGCTCGTTGCTATGATGATCTAGATGTCTTTGGGATGTCAATTAGGGAGCGATCTGAAGAATCAAATGATAAAACTATATTATTTGATTCAGAGGGTAGAGCCATCGCTGTAGATTTTGTTCAAAGCCCAGGCAAAAGTATTATTTCATTTGCACAATGGGAGCGAGAGGACTTTACAGAAGAGTGTCAGGGTCTGGCACGTCACATAGCTTTTGCTCTTCAGGCCATGATTATCAATAATGGTGTGTTTTACCTGAACCGCGAAAGGCTTAACATACGTGACAGCACTCAATTCACAACTGTAGATGTGGAGATGTTTAAATATGTGCCAAAAAAAACGAGTGAAGATGCCCCACCATGCCAACCGGATCAAGAAGTATACCTAAGTAATGGTGAAGAAGCAGAGGTAGAAGTGGTGTATGATGATAGCTCTAGTGATGATGAAGATGAAAGAGATGGCGTTAGTGCAGCATCTGGAGCAATTGTTGCAGGATCTGAGCCTAGGTCAAGAACCTACGTCAGAACGACAGAAACGGCAATGGGACAAACTTATCAAGTAACCGAAGGCAGATTAAAGTATGATAGCATAATGCCTTGCGATATTATCGGATACGATGATTTAGGATTTTACATGGAGGAAGTCCATTCTAAAATACAAAACATTGCTGATGGAGTAGATGTCTTTGTTAGAGGTTTTTTAACTCCAGGAGGAGAATCAAGAATCATAACTTATGATGAATTGAGCAGGTTATACCATTTAATGACACTAATCCAAGATCAGTGTATGAATATCGATGATATTATTCTTAAGGATATAAATGAAAAAGTGTATTCTTTTGGACTAGGAGTAGAGAGATTCGATCAGGTTAAATTCCATACTCTTGTAAGAACTAGTAAGGTAATTTCTGATCTCTTGAAACTAACAGATAAGCTACTGCCTATACAAAGTTCTGGGCCCGATGGACAGATAGAATTACAACCATTGCTTTCTCGTTTAGATCTAGCGTGGAAGGAAATTAAAGAGCGCAATGAAGTAATTTCACAAAATATTGCAATAGTTCAAAAAAATATGTCTTTAGCCCGGGCAAGTGATACTTTAGCTCTTGAGAGTGGTCATCAGCCAGACTCTGCAGTATCTGATTTGTTTAATTCACTAGTGCCCCCTCCTGTCAGATCTAGAGATGTTATTACAGGTAGCTCATTGCTGTATCCAGCTGTGTTTCCAAGCATCCCAACTGATAGAGTCTCTTTTATTATTGAAGGAAATGCTTTAGAAAATGGGACTTTTGAAGTTCGTGGTACTGGACAGGAAATGGCATGGAACAATGATAAGTTCAACCCTGTTGTTATACGACCTGATGGTTCCTTAAAGGCAGAGCTACCATCAACAGCTGAAGGGGAATCTTTCGAATGGAAGATTGTTTTTGTTCCGAATGACGGCTCTGCAGAAAGATGGCAGGAAGGAGATAATATGTCTTCTGATGTTTTCAAGAGTAGATTGCCGATCACAGTTCGAATCCAAGGTTAAACTAATTCCACTCTAACCTTAAAGAGCCTTACCTCATTGGGTTAAGGCTCTTTTCTTGAAAAAGAATTTCAGCTGATCTTAATGATGTCTATATAGCATATTATTTTACCTTTGCGAAAAAATAACTAATCCAATGGTATTATAATGGCAGCTATAGCAAACGTAGCACGTTCATCTCTGACTCCAACACTCGTGGTTAGAGAGTCTGTGATTTCTTATCAAATTGAAAAGATAAATAGGAAAATACAAGAGGTATTAAACCAGCTGCGAGCACCTACTAGCGCATTAACTCATGATGAAACTAAAAGAATGAGAAATGATGCGCGAGATATGTTAGTTCATTGCCGGTCTGATCTAAGGCAATTGATGAAGCTTTCTAAAGATAGAGACTCTGAATGTATGTTTTTTGATGATGACAGAGGTGAGCTTACTGTTGATATACAGATCGATCAAGATCCAACCGAATCAGAAATAGAAAGATGCAGAGCTCTACTTAAACAGATTGAAGATTGCGGAGTTGATCTATCTAAGGCACGAGCTGTTAAAAATTATCTAGTCCTCTCATATGAGACAAATCGCATATTTGAGCGTATAAGAATCATTAGGAATCAAATTGAGGCGTGCGCGCCCACGCTGTTAAATTTGGACTCTAGGCGGAGAGCAATCTCTGCACTAGAATTGCAGGGATTGAAAGTGTTAGCAAAGGAGTTACAACATCATGCCCTACATCTCTCAAATCTGACCCATAGAACGAGAGAGATTAATTGTTTCGCCGAAGAAGGAGTGCGTAGATTTGCAAGAGCTAAGATAAGAGCAAATCGCATAGCTTTGAAGACTGCTGAGACTATTTTAGTAATAGAAGATCTACAACTCTCTAAAATAAGACAAATGACTGTAGTGCCGTCATTTCTGCCTACCAGATTGAGGGAGGTTCTAGAGATTACAGGTGAAATACAGCGCCTGATTAAGGCAAATCAAGCTGCAGATACCTCTGTAGTAAGGGGCGGGGCAGCTGCTGGAGCAAGTCTTGAACAAGGGCCTGGTATATCACAACCTGTTTCAGATAGGGGAGATGTTGGTGTAATGAGAGGGGTAGCTTCCTATGATCTAGAAGAAGTTAGTGACGCTGTTCACTCAACAGGAGAGTTCTCAGATCCTACCTTACCACCTGAAGGGTTAAATCCGACCTTAAAAGAGAGTTGTCAAAGACTTGGTGCTTCCACCTTACTTGCAAAACAAACATCAGCACCGACTAAAGAACTTGCTGTTTTCTCTCTAATCCAAATGATGAAAATTAAAATTGATCAAGTGCGAACAGAACTGCGAGCCTCTACCACTTTAGAAGTTCATAAAATACAGAAAATAAAAAATGATGCCCGCTCCTTTCTATCTTTCTACGACTATGTTGTAAAGCAGCTAATAGGACCTGATGCTTTAAGTGATGCTGACTTGATATATTTTGATGAAGACTATGCAGACATATCTATTGATAAACCCTTGAGTGCTCAAGAAATCAGGGAATGTCAATATCTTCTTATGAGCATTAAGAGTTGCGAATTAGATCTTGCAAATGCTCAAGAGTTTAGAAGTTATCAACATCTAGCCTATGATGCAGATTTTGCTTATCAAAGGATAAGAACTATTGCTGATGAATTTGAAGGATCTATAAAAGAATTCTTAAGCTCAAGAGGAGAGTATAGGAAGTTATCTTCTTTAGAATTATGGGGATTGAAATCTATAACTAGAGAAATAAATTACTACATGAGAGGTCTTTCTGAGATAGTCGATTTCCATAAAAGGGAAGAAGTCAATTCGTTTACTTTTGAAGGACAGCACAGATTTATCGAGGCTGCACTAGCTGCCAATTCGATAGGAATAGATATAGTCCAAGCAATTGCAGATCTAACAAGCCAGCAATTGACTAAGGCTGAAGATAGCGGTATGACAGAATCTTCTTCTCTTTGTAGAATATTAAAAAAAATAGATTTGATTACTGGCGAAATATTGCATCAGATCCGTAAAAATCAAATTGTATTCAATCCTCGAAGAAGGCGCGCGGGTGTAACTTCTTCTACTGTTGAAAATTCTACCGGCGGTTCTATAGCAGCTCTTTGCGGAAGAGATTCTATAGAGGTTTTCTCAATACCTGCTGCTGGTCAGGCTCTTCCTGTAGAAGAAATTGCTACACCATCAGATATGCCTTTGCAGGGATTGCCAAATCCTAAAGCGACTCGCCCAGCAGCGCAAAATGAGCGTATTGTAATCAGCGGAGAACTTCCCGGAGGTTGGATTTTAGACATTAGTTCTTCAAGACCCGGTATGAACTCAAAGCATGGAGCTGCAATTCATGCGTCGTTAATGAGCTACATGCATCAGAAGATTTCAGCTCATCACAGGAGTTCTTAAGGGATTATTGATTGAAGATTTTTTAAGAGCTAGAAAGCGCTCACTAGTGAAAAATCATTTCAAGTTCATTTAATGACCGCTTTATAGCATATTCGATAGCCGTTCCAGTCAAACCATCTAATATAAGGTTTTTATTATGGCAGCTATTTCGCCTGTGGCAGCAGTCGCACTCTATACTTGCATAGATTCAGGAGCAAGTACTCCCTCTGTCATTTCTTCTGAAATTGAAAAAATGGAAAGAAGTGTAGTAGAAATAGTAAGACAGCTTAAGTCCCCAAGTCACGATCCTGAAAAAGTAGAAAGAGATGCTAGATTCGTCCTTGTTAAATACCACCAATATCTTTGTCATTTGCTCACTCATTCTGTGCCAGGTGACGATGCCATGATATGTTTTGGTGAAGATGAATCTTCTCTAGCTGAAGGGCAGTACCCAACGCCAGAAGAAATACAGCGATGTAAATGTCTTATTACCCAAATAAAAAGTTGTCCTATAGATCTATCTAAACCAGAACCTGTTAAAAGTTACCAGGAGCTCGCATGGGAAGTAGAGAATGTATACGATCGAATCTCTCAAATGAATACTGCCATGGAAGGCTCCATCGGAGATTTCTTAAGCTATGAAGAAGATGTAAGGACGATATCTCCGTTAGAATTACGGGGACTGAAAGCAATAACTTATGAATTGCATGAAGAGATGAGAAAAGCTTCTGAATTGACAGGTGAGCATATAAGGGAAGAGATCAATTCCTTTACTATAGGGGATATAGGCCTGTTTACAGGCGCTGCAACACGAGTGAATCGGCTAGCACAGAATATGATTGGTAATATTTCCTATGTAGCACAAGAGCAGCTCGCTAAACAAGGACAAGGTGGTTTAACACGGCCTTTCCCGCCTAGTAACACCCTTCGAGAAATTAAAGATATTATAGAGGAAATACGTAGGCGCTTTATAGTCGATGAATCCGTATTCACCCTCACTCCGCAAGGAGAAGGAGCTTCTTCTAGGGCTGTTGAAGAAGCTGATCTCATGCAGGCTGCAGTTTCGGAGGAGGTTGGTGGCTCTGCAGCTGCATCCTTGAAACATGATCCATCTACACTCTCGTTACCTAGACGATTACAAGTATCTACAGCTAAAGGTATTACAAGTTACCATGATTTAGCAGTCAAAACAGAGGCTATATATAATCGTATAGTAGCAATTGGGCATGAAATTGGAGACTCAGTTTCCGAATTCTTAATACCAGCTGCAGAATTTAGAATAATGTCCGGATTAGAAATTCGGGGGCTAAAAGGTCTAACAAGTGAATTAGATGACCAGATGAAAATAGTGTTTAAGAGTTTCAGCTCTTTTGAAAAGGGGGAATTCTCAGGATTGAAACTAGATGGACAAAGCAGATTTACTGAGGCAGTAAGACATGCCAAACAAATAGGACGAGAGATTGTTTCTCCTATTTTTAGGGTATCTCTTTGGGAGCTTTCTAAATATCCAGAAGATGGGGAAGCAGAGGCTTATTTTTCTTTTCGTACACTTAAAGAAATCAAAAATACTTCAATTGATATGCTGGGTTATCTGTAAGACGCTTCACTACATCTTCCTGCAAATTGAATGTCTAGTTAAATTTTCAAATAAGCTGCGGTTTTGGTATAGATAGTTCTTTTGAGGCTTAAGCCTTATAGCCAGCCTCTTTTTCTAAAAAAGTAAAAGCATACCACAGAAAACGCTACTATAAGGCTGAAGAGCAGCCCGAACATATGTTTAAACTCTGCATAAGGCAGAGCTACGTTCATGCCGTATAAGCTTGCGATCATAGTTGGTATGCTAAAGATGATCGTTAGAGCAGTAAGAAGCTTGATCGTTTTGTTTAAGTTGTTTGTGAAGATGATCTGGTAGGAGTCTCTAAGACCGCGTATCGTCTTATTAACTATCGAGCAGAGATCTTCAGACTGTCTTATAGCATTGAGTACGTCGTCGATATGCTCTGAGTCTTTTTCATGAAGCGCTATGAACTTGCCGGTAAGTAGATGTTCCAGTACCCCTCTTAAAGGAACTAAAGACGAGTGGTACTGATTTAAAATCTCTTCATGACGTGTCAAATCAGAGATGTCATCACTTTCTACGTGGATCATATCTTTCTGTTGAGTTAAAACGTTATGTCTGACTCTTCGTACCTGGAGGTTAAACTCTTGGGTTATTCTTAATAGGAGCTGGATAAGCACCTTAAGACTGTGGGAGTCGGGCATCTTTCCTTTTTTAGTCAGGAAGTTCTTAACGAAGACATTACTGCTGGGACTGATCGTAATGAAATAGTGGTGGGTAATGATGATCGTAAGGGACATGGTATAAAGGCCTGCTTCCACTTCTATCGGATGTCTTGTATAGAGGATTATGCAGTTGTTAAGCTTTTCAACTCTTGGGATCTCATAGCGATCAAGAGCATCTTGTATAGAGGAAAACTCTAGGCCCGTGATCTCACATACTTTATAAAGATCGGTAGAGACAGCCTCTTCTACGTTGATCCAGCATCCATGCATAGGAGCATCGATGGTGGAAAAATCTTCCTCTTTGGATTTTTTATAGTAGTAAGAGATCATCCGGCCCTCATTATCCCTTACTTTAAGCTATGCGATATCCTTTTTTTTAAAGCAAGCGGGATGGGTAGATAAGGAGAGAATCGAGCTATTTTTTTTCTAGCTCACATAAGCGTCTTTCTAGTTCCTCGATCTTTTTTACGTATTCTTC
>Ga0247841_10012482_pt1 | contig 11067 bp, 10 predicted proteins | sample LaCruzMarch2015__2_FD_192410 | JGI IMG/M metagenome (GOLD analysis project Ga0247841, IMG submission 192410) | Freshwater microbial communities from meromictic Lake La Cruz, Castile-La Mancha, Spain - LaCruzMarch2015_18m | ecosystem: Environmental > Aquatic > Freshwater > Lake | place: Spain...
ATGACGTTTCGTCGCAGGAAGTTTCTATACCTAAGGTGTAGAACGGGACTCGGGACTCGGGACTAGTTCCTCGTTTTTTCGAGTCCCGAGATACGAGGTACGAGGTACGAGTAGTTTTTTTCACGAGGCGCGAGTCCCTAGCTACGAGTCCCAAGCTTGTTAATGAGGATCTCATTGACCACTTTGGGATTTGCCTTGCCGCCGGTTTCTTTCATGACAAAGCCGACGAGAGCGCCGAGGGCTTTTTGTTTCCCGGCCTTGAATTCTGCGGCCGCCGCAGGATTCGCGGCAATGGCTTTTTCGACCGCTTTTTCGATGAGCCCCGCGTCCGAGACCTGCGTGAGACCTTTTTCTTTGACGATCACTTCCGCGGTCTTGCCCGTCGCTGCCATTTCCTGAAGCACCTCTTTGGCGGTCTTTCCGCTCACAGTCCCCTTTTCAACAAGACGGATCAACCCGGCAAGCGAGTGAGGCGAGACCTGGCACTCCTCAATGGCGATATTCTTTTCGTTAAGCAGAGCGAGCAGTTCGTTCTGGACCCAGTTGCTCGCGAGTTTGGCCGCAGCACCTTCGCGGACGCAGGATTCAAAATATCCCGCGAGTTTTTTGTCTTCTACCAGCGTGTAAGCATCGTATTCGGAGAGACCGAATTCTGTCATGAACCGCTTCGCGCGTGCCAGCGGAAGTTCGGGCAGGGTTTTGCGGATCTCTTCGACAGCTTCGCGCGACAAAGTGAAAGGCACGAGGTCCGGCTCCGGAAAATAGCGGTAGTCATGCGCTTCTTCTTTAGTACGCATGGAACAGGTCGCGCCTTGGGTATCATCCCAAAGCCGTGTTTCCTGGACAATGGTTTCACCGTCCTCAAGCGCGCGGGTCTGCCGCTCGATCTCATACTGGATCGCTTTCTGCACCATCTTGAATGAGTTCAGGTTCTTGATCTCGACCTTGGTCCCTAATTTTGCCTGGCTCACAGGCCGGACGGACACGTTCGCGTCACAGCGAAGGCTTCCTTTTTCCATATCGCAGTCGCTCACTTCCGCATACTGGAGAATGGCTTTGATCGCGGTAAGGTAATCGTACGCTTCCTGGGGGCTCTGAAGGTCCGGCTCGGAAACGATCTCAAGAAGCGGTACTCCGCCGCGGTTGTAATCCACGAGACTCCCGTCCACGATGCCTTCATGGAGAAGTTTCCCGGCGTCTTCTTCGAGGTGGGCGCGTGTGATCCCGATCTTTCTTTCGATCATTCTCCCGTCCGCGGTCTTGGTCTCTATCAAAAGTTCGCCCTTGCCGTTGACAGGCATGTCGTACTGGGAGATCTGATAGGCTTTGGGAAGATCAGGATAGAAATAATTTTTCCGGTCGAATTTGAGACGCTCGGCCACTTTACAATTGAGCGCGAGCCCGGCTCTGATCCCGAGCTTGAGCGCGGTTTCATTCACCACCGGAAGCGATCCCGGCCAGCCGAGACACACCGGACACGTATGACTGTTCCCCTCCGCTCCAAATTCCGTGGAGCACGAGCAGAACAGCTTGCTCTTCGTTTTCAGCTGTACGTGGACCTCAAGTCCAATCACCGGTTCGTAGTTCATATTTCGCTCCGCTCAGCCTATAGCCTACAGACTATAGACCATGGCTAAATCCTTTTCTCAGTTATTGCAAGTTTGAAACTATTTTTTGAATCATTGGCATAAAAACTAACCATGCTTTCATACCGCCAGCGCCAATGAGGCCTGCAAAAATATTTCCTATCGTTCCTATAAGCCATCTCTGCAAAAGATTGGAAGCTACTCTGTTTTTCGCTCCCACATATTCGATGGGATCTACGCCATCGATTCCCTCAGGGACTTTTAGAATCAGAGCCCATGTTTCCCATTTTGATGCAACCTTAAAAGCAAGCCACCACCCAATTAAATCGGGCTTCCCTATAGAAAAAGAGATGAAGAAAAGAATCGCTTCAAGCCATCCAAAAATCACAATGGCTTTTTTATTCGAAATCCGAAAAGCCCATTCCCACTTAGCCTTCTCAATACCCTTGGGAGGGACAAGATCCTCGCATTTTCTTATTTTTCTCATAAAACAGCTGACAACCCAAGCTGCTAAAAGCGTTACGACGAAACCAAATACGCACGAGCAGATTTTAAGACACATTTATCACTCTCCTGCTAATTCAGTCGCCAGCGACCGTTTTTGCTGTATATCTTTTAAACTATAAAGCCTTAGGCTGTCCGAACCGCCTTGCCGGGCTCAATTCTCCCGCATGCGGGAAAATCTGCCAAGCGTTTGAATTCTGGCGCCCGCGCCACAATTGGTTTCCAATTTCCCGGCCCGCCGGGAAATTCAGCCAAGTTTCGGCTTCTTCTTATAGATGCCGGTTTCCTGTTCAAAAGCGTAGGCCGCGCGAAGCATGGTGGATTCGTCGAAGGGTCTCGCCATAAGCTGCAGGCCGATGGGAAGATCACTCGAGGTGAATCCGCATGGGATCGACATCGCCGGAATTCCTGCCAGGTTCGCGGGGATCGTAAAAATATCAGACAAGTACATCGCGATCGGGTCCGCGGACTTTTCACCGATCTTGAACGCCGCCGTGGGTGACGTCGGCGAAAGGATCACGTCCACTTCCTTGAACGCCTTCTCGAAATCCTGACGGATAAGCGTTCGGACTTTCTGGCCTTTCAAGTAATAAGCCTCGTAATAACCGGCCGAGAGAACGAACGTCCCGAGGAGGACCCGTCGCTTGGCTTCCTGGCCGAACCCCTGGTCGCGCGTCTCAAAATACATTTCGCGCAGGTCTTTCGACGGCACGCGAAGTCCGTACTGGACACCGTCAAACCGGCCGAGGTTCGAACTTGCCTCCGCCACGGCCACTATATAGTAGACTGCGACCGAATGTTCGGTATGCGGAAGACTGATCGCTTTGATCTCAGCACCGAGCTTCTTATAAAGGTCGGCCGCGGCACGCACGCTTTTCTCGACCTCCGGGTCGATCCCTTCAATAAAATATTCTTTGGGAAGTCCGATCTTGAGGCCTTTGACGCCACGCTTGAGTGCTTGCGTGAAATCAGGAACGGGCTGGGGCGCGGAAGTAGAATCTTTGGGATCGTGGCCGCTCAGCACATTCATCAGGATCGCCGCGTCTTCCACGGTCTTGGTGAGCGGACCGATCTGATCAAAACTGGACCCGAACGCAATAAGACCGTAGCGCGACACGCGTCCGTAAGTGGGTTTGACGCCGACTACGCCGCAAAGTGCCGCAGGCTGGCGGATGGACCCTCCGGTATCGGAACCCAAAGCCGCAAGCGTCATGTCCGCCGCGACCGAGGCCGCGGAGCCGCCGCTGGAGCCGCCCGGCACGCGGGTAAGGTCCCAGGGATTCTTGCACGGGCCGAACGCGGAAGTTTCACAGGAAGAACCGAACGCGAATTCGTCCATGTTGCACTGGCTGAAGATCGTCGCGCCGGCTGTTTTCAATTTTTCGATCACGGTCGCATCGTAAGGCGGCACGTGTTTTGTGAGGATCTTTGACGCGCAGGTCACTTCCCTGCCGTCGATACAAATATTGTCTTTAATGGAAACGGGAACGCCGCAAAGCGATCCTTGAACGGCACCGGAGACCTTTTTGGGATCGAATCGCAGGAACGCATTCACCTTGGGATTAAGCGCTGCTGCTCTTTTGGCAAACGAATCCAGGATCGGCTGTGCGCCGTCTCTTTTCGCGACTTCGATGGCTTCCTTGAGGGTCAATGAACAAAGGTCTGTCATCGCTGCACAATTTTCGGGACTTTGAAAAACCGGCCGTCCGGCTGGGGTGCGTGTTCGAGGGCTTTTTCAGCGGCGTTCGAAGGCTTGACTTCGTCTTTCCGGTACACATTCTCGAGGTCCAGGACATGGCTCGTGGGTTCCACTTTGGATGTGTCGAGCTTATCCAGTGTCTTCACGTAGTCGAGGATCGCCCCGAGGTCCTTGGCGAGCTTCTGTTTCTCTTCCGGCTTCAGGTTGAGCCGCGCGAGTTCGGCGACTTTATCGATATTGAGTTCCATAATGGCGACATTCTGCCCGAATGTGGAGGGAGTGTCAAATGACTGGACGGACGCGGTATTTTTTGAGGGTCCGTTCGGGATCGTAGGAAGATTTCGCGATCCGTAGCGCGAACTTGCCAAGGTCCTGTTCGAAATTGAGATACGCGTACTGCCTCGGGAGGATCTTCGCGAAGTGGTTGTACATATATTGATAGAGCCCCTTGAACTTGCGCTTTCCTTTCGCGAAATGAAGCGCAAACATGTCCGGATGGACCTCTTCACCGATAATGAACCCGGCGGGCTCGTTGGCCACATAATAGATCCCCCCGCAAAGGACGAGTTCGTCATAACATTCGAAAGCCTCCCGGCACGGGAAATAATCCGTGGCCGTCCTCTCTTTCCCCATATTCGTCTGCCAGACTTCCAGAATTTCGAGCGCGTCGGCCAGGCGGTCCTGCGTGAGCGGACGGGCTTCGGGCGTGAACTGTGAAAGGAACTGGTTGAGGAGATTCTTCTGTCCGTGGAGTCTGGGCCCCTTATAAGTCGAAAGTTTCTCGGTCGTGTAAATATAATCTGAATCATCTTCTGAAGATTCGAGAGAAACTTTTTTCCCATCAAATGCCGGGAGCCATTCCTCCGGGACCGGAAAAAGATATTCTCCGTCGTTCAAAAGCCCGAGCACGGCCTCTGCCTGATCCTCGCGGACCTTCTCCGTCGGCATCAGGAACCGGCTGCCGTCATAGGCCCTGCCGCGGATAAAGACCCCTTCGGGAAGAAGGGCCACATGGTAATCATGGACTTCGCGAAAAAGATAAAGATTCGCAAAACTGTACTCGGAAAGAGACGTACCGGCATTCTTCAGGCGGGCATGGAGGAGATCTTTATGCTCCAGTGTTAGTTTTTCGTCAGTCATGTTTTATCCTCTCCGGCCTCCGGCCTTAGTGAGACGGAGGACAGCAGCTTTTGACGCCGAACTTCTTCAGGATCTTTTCGGCCAGGCACCAGTTCGTGAAAGCGGATTGGATCAGGTTTGCGCCTACCAGCACGGTCCAGATCAGCCACCACGGGCTTACCCAGATCGCCAACGCGACGCTTATCAGAATGAAGGTCCCTGCAATGATTCGAATGTATTTTTCCATGGTCATTTTTTACCCCTTCTAAGTTCAGAGTAGGGAGTTCGGTGTTCGGAGTTTTGTACTCCGAACTCATTGCTCCGAACTACGAACTCTTTTTCGCCATCATGTAATAAAAAACAGGCACGGCCGTACGCGAAAGGATAGTCGAGGCGATCTCTCCCGCCATCAAAGCCACCGCCAGTCCCTGGAAGATCGGGTCGAACAGGATCACGGAAGCCCCCACCACGACCGCCGCGGCCGTCAAAAGCATGGGCCGGAACCGTTTCACACCGGCATCGATCACCGCTTCTTCAAGAGGCATCCCTTCCGCGCGGCGAAGCTCGATAAAATCCACGAGAATGATGGAATTGCGCACGACGATCCCGGCCCCCGCGATCATTCCGATCATGGAGGTCGCGGTAAAGAACACGCCGCCGAGCCAATGCGCGGGCAATATTCCCACGAGCGTGAGCGGGATCGGGAGCATGATGATCCACGGCGTCTTGAACGACTGGAACCATCCGACCACAAGCGCGTAGATCAGAAGCAGTACGAACGCGAACGCGATCCCGAGATCACGGAACACTTCATACGTGATCTGCCATTCCCCATCCCACTTCAGGGTCCATCGGTCCGTCGTGGGGGGTTGACCGTTAAAGAGCTGGTCGATCGTCTTTTGCCCTTCATGGTTCGCCGGGGCCGGTATCTTTGCGATCTCTTTCTTGAGCTTCAGGATCGCGTAGGCCGGGCTCTCGAATTTCCCGGAAACATCCGCGATCACGTACGAGACCCGCATCAGATTCTTGTGAAAGATCGCGGGGTCCTTCGTGTCTTTTTCGATATCCACGAGTTCCCGCACCGGGATGGGGTTCCCGTAACGGGAAAGAAGTGTCATATTAAGAACACTGTCCATCCCGGCACGTTTTTCCCCGGGAAGACGTAAAAGGATCTCCACCGGCTCGTATTCTTCTGAGAGATGTGCCAGATCCACGGTCTTTCCGCCCACCGCGGTCGTGATAGCCTCCGCGATCTGCGCGACCGGGATCCCGTTCAGGGACGCTTTCTGCGTGTTCACCCGCAGACGCGCGAGCTTTTCCGGCGATTGAACATAGGTATCAATGTCCGTTACGCCTTCACTCGAAGCGAGCAGGCCCTCGATCTGGTTCGCAAGGGCTGTCTGGCCCTCGAGCGTGGGTCCGTAAATTTCAAGCACGAGCGTCGAAAGGACCGGCGGGCCGGGCGGGACCTCCGCGACCTGGACATGCCCCCTGTATTTTTTCACGATCTCATGGATCCTGGGCCGCACGGCCTTTGCGATATCGTGGCTCTGACGTTTACGGTCATGCTTCCCCGCAAGATTCACCTGAAGATCCGCCTGGTGCGGTTTGGAACGCAGGAAATAATGCCGTACGAGTCCGTTAAAGTTATACGGCGCCGCGGCTCCGGCATACATTTCGATATCCTTCACCTCCGGGACCGTCACGAGATAGTCTGCGATCTCTTGGATCGCCTCGCGGGTCTTCGCGACCGGCGTGCCATCCGGCATATTGAGCACGACCTGGAATTCATTCTTGTTGTCAAACGGAAGCATCTTCATCCGCACCAGTTTGAAAGGCACAAGCATCATGGCCGCGACGAGCAACCCTCCGAGCGCCCAGAGAAATATCCGGCGCACTTTGGGGTCATGAATGAGCGGGTTCATATAAGAACGATAGAGGCGCGTGAGAAAATCTTCTTTTTCGCCTTCGTGATGGACCTTGAGTTTCCCCCGGGCAAATGCCTTCCCAAGGATCTGATACGCGGCCCAGGGCGTCGCGACAAAGGCCACGAACATGGAGAACACCATGGCCGCACTCGCGCCGATCGGGATCGGTCTCATGTAGGGCCCCATGAGCCCGCTCACAAAAGCCATCGGAAGGATCGCTGCGATCACCGTGAGCGTCGCAAGAATGAGCGGGCTTCGGACCTCGTTCACGGCTTCGATCGTAATGTCGAGGATGGATTTCCCTTTATTGTCCGGGAGACGGAGATGGCGAACGATGTTCTCCACATCCACGATCGGGTCATCTACCAGGATCCCGATCGAAAAGATCAGCGCGAAAAGCGTGATGCGGTTCAGCGTGAACCCCAGGAAGTAAAAAGTCGCAAGCGTGAGCGCAAGCGTCATCGGGATCGCGATCGCCACCACGCCCGCTTCGCGGCGGCCCAGCGACCAGGCGATCAAAAGACTCACGCCAAACACTGCGATCGCCATATGAAAAAGAAGCTCGTTGGATTTTTCCTTCGCCGTTTCGCCGTAATCCCGGGTCACGGTCATTTCAATATCCTTCGGCAACGTCGCCTCAGGAAGTTCTTTGACCGCATGCAGGATCACTTCCGAAAGATGGGCCGCGTTCGCCCCCCGGCGCTTCGAGATCTCAAGCGTCACGGCCTCGAACGGGCCTTGATCCTTCTCCTTGGAGGCGGGCCCGAAAAATATCTCCGTCGCCCGTTCTTCCTCGTCCGGTCCGTCCACGACCCTTGCAATATCCTTGAGCGTCACGACACTCCCGGCACTCACACCGATCACGAGATTCTCAAGATCGGACCGGGTACGAAAAAAGGAGTTTGTCTCGACCGCCTCGAGCTCCGGCACGCTCTCAAGGTGCCCGGCGCTTTGTTTCACGTTCGCGGAGCGGATGATCTGAGCCACATCGAGAGGATTCATAAGACGTGCCTTCAATTTTTCTTCGTCGAAAAATACCTGGAATTGGCGCTTCCGGCCTCCGGTGATGTGGGTCTCCGAGACATCGGGAATAGCATTTATAATATTCTGAACATTCGCTACGGTCCTGCGGAGAGAGACCGGATCCTTGTCCTTGGCGTGGAACGTGAGCGTGAGGATCGGCACATCGTCGATCGACCGCACTTTGATGAAAGGTTGCGTCGAGCCCTGTGGCAGGAAATCCAGATTGGAATAAACCTTCGTATAGAGCTTGATCAGGCTCTTTTCGGGGTCCTCGCCGACTTTGAAGCGCACAATAATGAGCGCGCCTTCGGGTTCGATCGTGGAATAGACATATTCGACGCCGGGGATCTCCCAAAGCTTTCTCTCCCCAAGAGTCACGATCCGCTGCTCAACTTCTTTGGAATCCGCACCGGGATATGTAACAAAGATATCGAACATCGGGATCGAGATCTGCGGCTCTTCCTCGCGCGGAAGATTGATGAGCGCAAAAGCCCCGATCACGAACGATGCAGCGATAATGAGCGGTGTGATCTTCGACTTGGCGAAATAACTGACGATCCCGCTGATGATGTCGGAACGGTGTTGGGTCATTTGTATTCCTTCATGATCCTTTAAGTCTCCCGTCGACTTGATGAAGCCCCTTCTCATCAAGCTGGCCGGAGAGAAATAAAAGTTTGGCGTACTCAAGCTCAAGAGCCAAAAGAAGGCTCTGAAACCCGGAAGCGGTCTGAAGATACGAGCGGCGGATCTCCAAGAGATCCGCGATGGATTTCCGTCCCTCCTGGTAAAGTTTGGCCGTAAGCTCGCTCGCCTGTTGAGCATCCTGTGCGGCTTGTTTCAGGACGGGATGGTCCGCGGTCACTGTTTCATACCGGTTCAATTCCAGTACCAGATCCTTGACGATCTCGTCCCGGAGCGCCTGGCGGTCCGCTTTCAGCTCTTCATATTTATGCGTGGCCCCTTTGATCCGCCCCGGATACGTAGCATCGAAAAAATCCATTGTCCCCTTGAACCCCACTGTAAAATTTTCACCACCGGAACGCCAGGTGTTAGCATCTTCATTGAGACTTCCAAAACCGTAGAATTTTGGAAGGAAGGATGTCTTCTGACGAAGCGATTCGATCCGCTGAGCATCCAGGATCTGGTCAAGTGCGGCCAGGTCTTTTCGCTGTTGATAAGCTTGCGAGATCCATGAACGAAGCTCGCCTTGTCCCTGCACGGACTCAGGAAGTTTTCCTTTCACCGCCCAAACAAGCTCGGGGTCTTCGCCCATCAGAATATTCATGAGCATCCGGGAACTCTTGAGAAGCGCTTGGGTCCGGTTGTATTCTTGTTCGATCCCGGCCGCGATCACCCGTGCGGCATAAAAATCAGCTCCAAGGATCATGCCTTTTTGATTGAGATCTTCAGCCTGTTGAAGGTCTTTATCGCTTCCCAATTTGATATCCGCCACGATCCGGAAAACCTCCTGGGCAAGCAAGATCCCGAGATAGCTCTCAAGCACTACGATCCCCGCTTCCATTTCTGTAAAATCTGATTCGAGGTCCGCCGACTTGACGAGACGCCGCGCGGAACGGATCTTCGAGATGGTATTGAAGGAATCAAAAAGCAGCATCTCCCCTTCGATCCCGAAGTGATAGTTCGTGCGGGCATCGGGTCGGTTCAAGGATTCCAGCGCAAAATCGTTCTGAGTGAATTTTTGCTGCCGGAGAAGATCCCCGAAAACCCCGACGGGATCATTGGTAGTTGTGGTGGAGAAAACGCCCTGGATATGCGGAAAAAGATCCGCGATCGCAAGGTTGCGATTCGCTTTCACCTGCTCGAGTTGTTCGTATTTTTTTTTCAGGGCGGGATAGCGGGTGAGGACTTTTTTGTAACAAGCCAGAAAGGTCATTTCGGGGAAGCTGTCTTGGGACCGCGAGGCCGGTGTCTCCGCAAAACCCGAAGCATCAATAAAGACCAACGCCAGAATCAGCAGGAAGATTTTCTTGATCATATCCAGGTTCATTCTATCGGCTTTCCCTTGGCGTATAAAATCTTTTCTTTAAAAATTATGTAAAAAATGCGACGCTGAAAATACCGGAGGTGGTCTGCACCTTGTTGCTTCCGAGAACATCCTGCTGGACGCCGGTTTCAAACCGGAGATGATCGCCAAATGGCATAACGAACCCGAAGACCACGCTCGCAAGGTTCGCGGTATTTCCGTGTCCTCCGAAATCATGCGAATAGATCAGTTCGACCTCGGGCTGAAGCCATGTGAAGACCTGGTACCCGACGGCGAAATTCACGTGAGCTGTCCCGTAATACCGGTCCGTGCGTTTCCAGTGCGCAAGCGGCGAGTTATAACCCAGATTCACGGTCCCGTTCCAGCGGCCGATATCCTTGGTAAACGCGATGGCATTGTCGAAACTGGTATAACCCTGGCTTGCGCCGATGTGATCGAGGTTGCTGCGCCGTCCGGTCGGCACGAAGATCGTTGGAATGTAGGAGATCTCGAGCCTTTTTTCCTCGGAATCATAAAACCGCCAATGGCCCGTCACGCCAAGGTCTCCCCATCCGAACCCGTGCGTGGGCCCTTCTGTTTCATCTTCCATGGCCCCCCCTGTATCCGGGTTGAGCATGTCCCTAAATTCATTGTAATTATTCGATTTGTCCAAAGTATGCTGGAACCATGAAATGATCGAGATATCGATGTCTTTATGGACCCCGACCGTCAGCCACGTTTGAAGCTGCTGGGTCAGGTAAGGCCCGCCGTTTTTTTCCCTCTTTCCGTCCGAATTCCACGCAAACTTGCCTCCCTGGATTACATACGAATTCCACAGTTCCACCTCGCCGGGGCCGTAGGGAGTCGCATCCACTGTCACGACTTTGGTATGTTCCTCGATCGCAGCAAGGCTGTCAGCGTGGGTGGCGTAAAGTAAGGAGTGACACGAGCACAGGAAAAACCCAAAAAAGAACACCGCTTTGGAGTAATTCATAAGGGATGATATCATTTTTTCGCAGAAGGGTCTCTGGGCCTGCCAGAAGGCAGGCAGTCCTTGGAACAACAACCGCCGCCTTTTTGTTTGATAAAATGGCGGACCACCAGCACAGCCGCCACGATCACGATCCCGAGCGCAATGATCTCACTTTTATCCATTTTTGATCACCTCTCCGTTTATCATTCGAAACCTAAAAGCCGCCCGCCTTGATAGATCACAAAGGACGC
>Ga0247841_10012486_pt1 | contig 11066 bp, 11 predicted proteins | sample LaCruzMarch2015__2_FD_192410 | JGI IMG/M metagenome (GOLD analysis project Ga0247841, IMG submission 192410) | Freshwater microbial communities from meromictic Lake La Cruz, Castile-La Mancha, Spain - LaCruzMarch2015_18m | ecosystem: Environmental > Aquatic > Freshwater > Lake | place: Spain...
CCTTGAATTTTGCATATTCGATAAAATATCTATAAATGAGCTGTTTACCAATAACAATAAGTTCAATTTTGACACACAAAAAGATAATCAACTGAATTTGTTTAATTTATAACCGGACAGTACTGAAAATTTATATTAAATAAACAATGAAATTATTTTGAAATATATTAAGTAGTAAAGTAGGAATAGAAATGAAGAACCTGGCCCCGATATGCTTATTTGTTTACAATAGACCGTGGCATACGATTCAAACAATTGAAGCCCTCAAGAATAATATTTTGGCCATAGATAGTGATTTGTATATTTATAGCGATGGTCCAAAAAATGATTTAAATACAAATGATGTGAATGATGTTCGATCCTATATTAAAACCATAAAGGGTTTTAAAAATACGGATGTTATTCTTCGGGATAAAAATCTTGGTTTGGCAAATAACATTATTTCAGGTGTTACAGAAATTATTAAAAGATTCGGAAAAATAATAGTGCTTGAAGATGATTTGATTGCAAGTCCATATTTTCTTACATTTATGAATGACGCCTTAGATTTATATAAGGATGATGAAGATGTTGCTTCAATTCATGGTTATGTTTATCCCATAGAGAATTTGCCAGATACTTTTTTTTTAAAAGGAGCAGATTGTTGGGGCTGGGCTACATGGGAAAGAGCCTGGAATATTTTTGAAGCCAACGGCCTAAAAATCCTTAACGAAATTAAACAGAGAAAAATTGAAAAGGAAATTGATTTTAATAATTCCGTTAATTATATGAAAATGCTCAAGAATCAGATCAAGGGAAGAAATGATTCATGGGCAATCCGTTGGCATTTAGCTGCTTATTTAAGAAACAAATTTACTTTATATCCTAGCAAGTCCTTCATTAAAAATATCGGTCATGATTATAGCGGTCAACACTCGGTTGCAACCAATGATTTCGATCCAATAATGTGTGAGAATTACATGGGCTTAACAAAAATTCCGATATTAGAAAAAATCGATTTAAGAGAGAGGTTTGAAGCATATTTTATTAGAACAAAGAAAAGCAAATTTGTAAAGGGATTTAATTATCTAGTTAAATATTCGAATATTAATTATAGTATTTGTAATACAAAGAAATTCTTTAAAAAAATACTTTATTATCTATTACCTCCACTATTGTTTGCTTTACTTAACAATTTTCTTAATAAAAGGTGGCATGGAAATTATCATTCATGGGATGAAGCAAAAGCAAAATCAACTGGTTATGATTCTGAAGAAATCTTAAAGAAAGTTTATCAATCTCTTTATAAAGTAAAATCCGGATTCGCTGTCTATGAAAGAGACAGTGTAATATTTGATAAAATATACTATTCTTGGCCCTTACTTACTTGTTTAATGATAGCTGCTGCAAAAAATAACGGTAAAATTAATGTTTTTGATTTTGGCGGGAGCCTGGGAAGCACATATTATCAAAATAGAAAAATCCTTGATCATTTCAATGATGTTAAATGGTGCATTGTTGAGCAACAGCATTTTGTTAATATTGGGAAAAGAGATTTTGAATCTGAGCGATTAAAATTTTATTTGACTGTAGATGACTGTTTGAAGGAACAAAAGCCAACTATATTAATTTTATCAAGTGTGCTTCAATATCTGGAAGAACCATATAGTTTTATAAGTAGCCTCATTTCGCAAATAAATGTGGATTATATTCTTATTGACAGAACGCCCTTTACAATCAATGAACATAGAATCGCAATTCAAACGGTTCCTCAAAGTATATATAAAGCCAGCTATCCTTGCCATATTTTCAATATGAGTCAATTTAAAACTTTTTTTTCATCTCATGGGTATACACTTATTGAAGAATTTGATGCACTTGATGGTTATAAGAAGGATTTTTGCTTTAAAGGATTAATTTATTTTCGGGAAAAAACATGAATCTCGGAAAAAGTTTTTAATTAAATGTTTATTTCTAAGGATGCTTAATTTTGCTACAATATTCGATTCGAATTATTTATCACGAGGACTGGCAATGTACAATTCCCTGGTAATGTTTTGTCCTAGCGCGAAATTATTCATAATATGTTTGGATGATTCATTATTCACATATTTAATACTAAAAAACCATCCAAATATAACTCCGATTTCATTAAAGGATGTGGAAATTAAGTATGAAGAATTAGGATTGATAAAGCAGAGTAGAAGTTATGTTGAATATATCTTTACTCTGAGTCCATTTATTGCATTGTATATTTTAGAAAAGTTTCCCGAAATTAATCTGATCACTACTCTTGATGCCGATATTCTTTTTTTCTCTGACCCATCGGTATTATTTAATGATATTGAATCATTTTCGATAGCTATAACTCCACATAGGTTTAATAAGTACATTAACTTTTTAGAAAAATACGGCAAATATAATGTTAGCTTTCAGTCATTTAAAAATGATAATATAGGAATTTCATGTTTGACAAAATGGAAGAGTGACTGTATAAATTGGTGTTTTGACAGATATGAAAATGAAAGATTTGCAGACCAAAAATATCTTGATGAGTGGCCTACACTATATTCTAGCCTTAAAGAATTTCCTTATGGCGCAGGAGTGGCCCCCTGGAATATTAGAGATAAAGATGTTTCTCTGGATGATAATGGACAAATTTTATTCAAAAATGAATCACTAGTTTATTTTCACTTTCATGGTTTAAGAAATATATATTCTGATATGTATTCATTAGGTCTATATGAGTATGGAGTAATACGAAGAAAAAAAATTATAAAATACATTTATTTAAATTATATTGAATATTTATCAAAGGTGAAGAATGATTTTCCTCAAAATCAAATTATTCGAGGAATGCACTCTGGGCTTGGTAGATTTATTTTCACATTCTTTTTAGCAGATTTGTACTATTATAGGAAAAGACAATTAATGCATATTTATAATATGAACATTTTTCGAAGCATTTTCATTTATTTCAAAAAATCATTTAACATATGTCTCAAATAATAGACCTTCAAACATTTACAGACAAAAGAGGGAATCTAACGGTAATAGAGAAAGTAATCCCTTTTGAAATAAAACGAGTTTTTTACATTTATGGTGTAGATAATTCTGTCAGAGGACATCATAGACATAAAAAAACAATTCAAGCAGCCATTAGTTTACAGGGAAGTTGCAGAATATTTGTAGATAATAACATTGAACAAAAAGAATTTGTACTGAATTTGCCAAGTAAGTGTTTAATTCTTAATCCAGAAGATTGGCATTTTATGGATTCCTTTACATCGAATTGCATTTTAATGGTTTTTGCATCGGAATACTATGATTCTGAAGATTACATTTTTGATTCTTATAATAAATTAGGTGATGATAGAATATGAAAATCTTACGCAATTAAATAAATCTTTTAAAAACGATTTCATTGATAGTTTTGCAAGATTTCTTGAGAATGGATATTATATTCTTGGCAATGAAGTTAAGAAATTTGAAAATGAATTTGCTGAATATATTGGTTCGAAATATTGTGTTGGGGTAGCAAGTGGGCTAGATGCTATTTATTTATCCATAATAGCATTGGATCTACCAAAGAATTCAGAGATACTTGTTCCTTCAAACACATACATCGCAACAATTTTAGCCATCATAAATTCTGGGCATAAGCCAGTTTTAATTGAACCAGATATTGCGACATACAATATAGATGCAGCTAATATTATAAAGACGATTACAAAAGAGACAAAGGCAATCGTAGTTGTACATTTGTATGGTAAAATGTGTGCGATGGATAAAATACTTAAAATTTCACAAGAATATAATTTGAAAATTATTGAAGATTGTGCACAGGCGCATGGTGCATCGTTAAATCAAAAGAAAGCAGGAACTTGGGGGGATTTTGGCGCTTTTAGTTTTTATCCAACTAAAAATTTAGGTGCTTTAGGCGATGGGGGGGCAATAACAACTGATAATGAAGAATTATATTATAAGATTAAGGCATTAAGGAACTATGGTTCTGAAGTTAAATATTATAATAAGTATATTGGAATAAACTCAAGGCTGGACGAAATTCAAGCTATATTTTTAAGAATAAAGCTTAGAAAACTAGATAATATAAATAAACATAAAAGAAGCTTAGCAGAAATATATTTTAATAATTTGAATGATGAAATAATTAAACCTATACAAAATGAAAATTATTACGATGTATTTCATATTTATAATATTCGACATAGATTGAGAGACAGAATTCGATCATATTTACTTGAAAAAGGCATTAAAACAGAAATTCATTATCCAGTTCCACCACATCTTCAAGAAGGATATAAAAACCATTTCATGAATGACAAGTATCCAATTTCAGAAGAAATTCACAATACCACATTAAGCCTTCCAATCTCCTTTTTTCATAAAGAAAAGGATATTTTAGAAGTATGTGATGAAATTAACAAATTTATTGCGATGACTTGATTTGCTTTTATTAACTGGACATCTAAAGCGATATAAAGAAATCTATTATTGAGACTGGGAATGAAAAAATATTTTGACATTTTTATAGAATTCGACTATGAAGTTATTGAAAGTGTCATTGATAAGGGCATTAAAGATGGAAATAAAGGATATGTTTGCGTCGTTGATGGGAATGTTTTAGCGAATTCTGTCAGTGATTCTCAATATAAAGACATTGTTAATGGAGCTATTATAAATACATGTGATGGGAGTTCAATCGCACTAATAGCTGGAATAATTCATAGACAGAATTTTGTAACCTATACTGGACCTCAAATATTTTCAAAATATGTTAAAGAAAAATATAAGCAATATTTTTTAGGAAATACCGAAAAAAATCTAGCAAGTTTATTATCTAGTTTTTCCGAATTGGGTTATTGTGTCGACCAATTTATATTCGAACCTCTACCTTTTCAAAGTGTTCAAGATTTTGATTATGCTGCAATTGCCAGGAATATCAATAAATTTTGTCCTGATATAATTTGGGTATCTTTGGGAGCTCCAAAGCAAGAAATATTTATTAGTAAACTTTACCCTTACTTGAATGGAGGTATCTTAATAGCGATTGGAGCTGCTTTTAATCTTTTTATTGAAGATAAAGAAAATAAGAGAACTCCAAAGGCATTAAGGAGACTGCATTTAGAGTGGCTTTTTCGTGTTATCAAAGAACCTGAAAGAGTCGGAAAGCGAGCCTTAAACTATTTATTTCTATTGCCACGATTGATATTTGAAGAAATAAAACGAACCAATGTAAGAAATAATTATCTATGAAACAATTAGTACGTAATGTCAAAATTATAGGAACAGGCTCTTATGTACCTGAAACTATATACACAAATGAATACTTAGAAACCCTATTACCAACTTCAGCAAATTGGATCTTTGAAAACTTAGGTATTAAAGAACGGCGTATTGCATCAGAGCATCAGGCAACCAGTGATTTAGCCTGGAAAGCAGGAGAAAATGCCATCGAGAATGCAGGGCTTACAAAAGATGACATTGATTTGATCATTGTTGCAACAGCAACACCCGACAGACTCGCTCCGTCCACGGCATGTATTGTTCAGGATAAATTAAAAGCGTACAATGCTGTTGCCTTTGACATTGCTGCTGTTTGCAGTGGATTTTTATTTGGGATGTCTGTGGCCTCTCAATATATAGCCAGCGGTGTTTATGATAATGTTCTTGTTATTGGAGCTGATACTTTTTCAAAAATAATTGATTGGACAAGGAGAGATGCTGTTTTCTTTGGTGATGGGGCAGGAGCAGCAGTTATTTCACATTCAAATGTCAAAGGAGGTTTTTTAGCATATCGCCTTTATTCCGATGGCAGAGGAAAATATAATTTTACGATTCCTGCCGGAGGTTCAGAGTTCCCTGCAACCCATAAAACTATTGATGAAAGAATGCATTATTTTCAAATGAATGGAAAGGCTGTTTATGATGTAGGAACGGTCGTATTGCCAAAAGCAATCAATCAGGTACTTGCTGACACAGGACTTTCAATTGATGATATAGATTTAATGATACCCCATCAACCAAGTATCAGAATTTTGCAAAAGACTGCAGAAATTATTGGCTTACCATTTGAAAAAGTAATGACAAATATGGATAAATATGCAAATACCTCAGGAGGCACATTGCCAATATTACTGGATGAGGTAAATCGTGCGGGTAAAATTAAAGAGGGGGATTTAATTCTTTTTGCGGCGGTAGGTTCAGGCTGGACCTATGGTGCATCTATCATAAAATGGGCATAATGTTAAACCTTAAAACGAAAAACCATGATTATTATTACGGGTGCCTCGAGGGGAATCGGGAAGTTTCTCTTTGAAAAATTCTCAGAACAAGGGAATGATGTTATTGGTATATTTAACTCAACTAAGCCTGAAGTTACCAAGCCAAATTCAATGTACATGGTTGATATTACTGACTTTAAGCAGGTTGGTGATTTCTTCACAACAATCAAAGACAGGTTACATGAGGTTGTTTTGATTAATTCCGCAGGTGCCAATTATAGCGGTTTTGCCCATAAAGCAAACATGGAGTTGTGGAAAAAAACTGTTAATATTAACCTCTTCGGAACCTTTCATATGATTCATCACGCATTGAACGTCATGCGGGTTGAAAATTGGGGCCGAATTGTCAACTTCTCGTCTGTCGTAGCTCAAATGAGTATTCCCGGAACATCGGCCTACGCTGCTTCAAAATCGGCTCTTTGGGGCTTATCAAAAGCAATTGCTGCTGAAAGTGCATCGAAAGGAATTACTATTAATACTTTGAATCTTGGATATTTTAATATAGGGATGATTACGGAAGTTACTCCTGAAATGCAGGAAATAATAAAAGCGAAAATTCCAGTAGGCCAGTTCGGAGATCCGCACAATATTTTTGAAGCCATCAAATTCATTATCCAAGCACCATATTTAACCGGTGCATCAATAGACATAAATGGTGGAATTAGATAGTTTATAAAATGAGTTTACATTTTGAGAAATTTGATGCCGGGAAAGACCTGATAAAGCAACGAAAGCTTTTTATTGAATGCTTTCCTGAAACTTTGGGAACACCTGTTGAGACGGTAAATCATTATCAATGGAAGTTTCATTCAAAAGATCAAAAAGAATGCTCGGTTGAATATGGAGCTTATCTTGACAATGATCTTGTTGGTTATTATGCAGCAATTCCGTACCACTATAAATTCAAGGAGGAACATTTTAAAGCTGCAATGGTATGTGATGTAATGACCGGAATCAAAGCAAGGGGAAAGGGAGTTTTTACAAAATTGGGGGTCTATTCAACCAATCAATTCAAGGAACAAGGCTTTGATTTTTCAACAGGATACCCTATTCGTAAGGAGGTAATTCCTGGTCATATAAAAGCAGGTTGGGAAATTTTATTTAAATTGCCTCTCTATGGGCGATTTCTCAGATTTGACTCTTTTTTAAGTAAAAGGAAACTTAAATTTCTTACCACTTTTGCAAATATTATTCTTTTTGGCTGGTCTTACTTAATAAGCGTATTTTTTCATAAGACCAAGCGAACATTAAATTGTAAATCATTTAATTCAGATAAACTTCTGGAAATTGAAGGATTAAATGATTTTTATGAAAAATGGGGGAAGGAAATCCCGATCAGCCTGGTCAAGAATCGCGAGTTTCTTTTGTGGCGACTTGGTGCCCCACAAAAAAAATATAAAATTATAACACTTAACGAAAACAATAATCTTGTTGGTGTTCTGATTGCGCGTGAAACCGAAAAAGAGGGGGTTCCATGTATAGGGATACTTGATATTTCCATTTTACAAGGATATGAGAAATATTCCCATTACCTTGTTAATAAAGTAATTGACGAAATGAAGGACTCTAAAGCGGAGTTGCTTCTTATGATGATGAGCAAGATTATGTTTAAAAGGTACCAGCTTTTTAAGGCTTCTTTCCTTAAAACCCCCTATACTTTTTACCTGATCATCAAATTATTAAATGAAAAGATAAATACTTCAGCTCTCAAACAAGAAGCTAACTGGCATGTGATGTGGATAGATTCCGACGATCTATGAAAATAAACATTCTGACCTTTGACATTGAAGACTGGTATAATTGCGATTTTATTACTACGGATTTAAATTGGGAAAGGTACGAAGTACGCATATACCAGGGAGTTGATCGAATTTTACAGGAATTGGCAACCCGCAATTTAAAAGCCACCTTCTTTTGTCTTGGATGGGTAGCGGAAAAACATCCTGATGTAATCCGGAGGATTTTTAATCAGGGACATCACATCGGTTGTCATTCCTACCAGCATGAATTGTCGTTCAGATTCGACCGCAAAGGTTTTAAAAAAGACACTGAAAAATCAAAAAAACTGATAGAGGATCTGGTTGGGGAATCGATTAATGCATACCGTGCTCCAGGTTTTTCTATAACAGAACAAAATGTATGGGCATTGGAAGTGCTGACTGATTTGGGTTTTGAATACGACTGTTCTATTTTTCCAGCGGTGCACGATTACGGAGGCTTTGCCAGTTATGGCGAGGCTGAACCGTCTATTTTGCAGTTACAAAATGGCTGCATATTGAAAGAGTTCCCAATAAATATCCATCGTGTTTTCGGTAAAAGCTTTGTTTTCTCAGGGGGAGGTTTCTTTCGTTTCTTCCCCTATGTGCTGATTAAATATTGGACCTCACATTCTACTTATGTAATGACATACTTCCACACACGCGATTTTGATCCAGATCAACCCGTAATAGAATCCCTTCCTATGATGAGAAAGTTTAAATCCTATGTGGGTTTATCTACTGCATTTGTAAAATTTCAAAAATTGATAGGTGATTTTGAATTTGTTAATTTGATTGAAGCCGACAAAGCAGTTGATTGGGGAAAAACCAGGGTGATAGAACTTTGAAATATTTGAAAAGGAAATGAATCTACTGATAACAGGGTTAAATGGGTTTGTTGGAGGCAACTTAGTTGCTAAGTTTAAAGATCATCATACAATTTATGGCTTAGACATAGTGGCACCACAAAAGGAAGGAGTATATAAAACCTTTGACTGGAATGAGTTGGATCGAATTCCAGCTGTGGAGGTGATTATTCATTTGGCAGGCCTTGCCCACGATGTAAATAATACAAAGCTAGAAAAGGATTACTATCATGTAAATACTGAACTTACCAAAACAATCTTCAATTTTTTTCTTACTTCGTCAGCTCAAACATTCATCTATTTCAGCACAGTTAAAGCTGTGTGCGATTTTTCGGACATACCACTTGTTGAAACTGTAATCGCTGAACCATCAACCATATATGGCAAATCAAAACGAAAAGCCGAGGAGTACATCTTGAATAATCTGCCCTATGACGGTCGTTTGGTATACATTCTTCGCCCCTGCATGATTCACGGACCTCAGCCCAAAGGAAATCTGGTTTCACTCTACAACTATTTTCGGAGAGGATTCCCATATCCATTGGCCAACTTTTCAAATAACAGATCCTATCTTTCAATTAATAATCTTATTTTTATACTGGAACGAATTCTTGTTAGCAAAATGGAGTCCGGAATATACCATGTCTCTGACGATGAGCCCCTTTCAACCAACGAGATTATAGAAATGATTGGTGAAGTAATTAATAAAAAGCCACTCATGATAAATCTGCCCAAATGGATGATTAAAACCATGGGCCATTTGGGAACTGTCTTTCATCTTCCTGTGAATGATGGAGCTGTTAAGAAATTAACCAGCAACTACTTGGTATCCAATTGTAAGCTGAAAAAGGCACTTAATATTGAACTGCCAATGAGCGCAAAAGAAGGGATGTTGTTAACTTTAAAGAACCTTGCTAAATGATCTTATCTTTTAGACGAGAATAATTCATTGTATAACCTATAATAACAAAAAATTATGTCAGAAATGCCCGCAAATTCAGCTGTCAATAATTCCGACGAAATAGATTTTTATAAAGTATTTATCAAATTGATTTTATTTTTAAAAGCACATTCAAGAATCTTCTTCATTACCATTGCTATTAGCATGGCAGTGGGTATTGGTCTGTCTTTTTATGGCAAAAGTGTTTATTATAGCGCCTATCTGATAGCGGAGACCAGTTTGTCGGATGAAGATGTTATTGAAGTGGTAAAATCAATAAAGTATTCTGTTGAGCAAGGGGATTATCAGGAGATTATTAAAAAATTGAATATTTCAGATCAGGAAGGTCACAGATTGAAGAATATTGATATTGAAAACGTCCTTATACCCTCAGGTTGGGATATCGATGGGAAATCAACAGCGCTTGTTAAAAGTAAGCTTTTTAAGATTACTTTAGATTTTTCAAGATCATCAGCCCATGATAAAGTTACGGGACAAAGATTGTTTCTTGACACAATAAGGAATGGTATCGTCAAATATATCAATGACAACCCATATATCAATGAGCGACAGAAATATGCGAAAATTGCAATAAAAAACATGATCGGCGAGATAAGCATCCAACTAAATAAATTAGATACGCTTCAAAAAAGTGTGATAGAACAAAAAAATCAGCGAGGGCAGGTTATCGTTGAAAATGCAAGCAAGCAATCTTTTTCCTCTGACATTCTTGCTTTATTAGAAAGGAAACTAAAGTTTGAAGAATCTTATCAGCTGGATAAGCCGATCATGATCGTTGAAGATTTTAATTGTACAACGGCTGTTGACCGTGGAATTTCTAAAAGAAAAATTATTTTAATCTGCTTTGGCATTTTGTTAATTGGACTAATTTATGCTTCATTTATAGAGTTCAGACCAATGATTCAAAAAGAATTGAGTAGAACCTAATTCATATTATCTATTACGATTATCCTTTTAAATTCAAATGAAAAATAAACCAACCAAAGCTGCTTCGCAAGGAAAGAAACTGCTCAATGAAAAGCATGCTGTACCTAAACTGAACCTAATTTATGGGTTCATTATTTTAGGATATTCATTTATCACGGTTTTGACACCGAATTTAAAAACACTTGATTCAAATGGTCCTAAATTTTACACACTGGCCATAATGAACCTTGTGGCATACGCTCTCATTTTAATTGGCAATCAACAGAAACAA
>Ga0247841_10012487_pt1 | contig 11066 bp, 10 predicted proteins | sample LaCruzMarch2015__2_FD_192410 | JGI IMG/M metagenome (GOLD analysis project Ga0247841, IMG submission 192410) | Freshwater microbial communities from meromictic Lake La Cruz, Castile-La Mancha, Spain - LaCruzMarch2015_18m | ecosystem: Environmental > Aquatic > Freshwater > Lake | place: Spain...
ATATCGCGAAGCATGGCCGTCACGACCCCTGCATCGTTCCCCGCGTCATTCCGGTAGCCGAGGCAATGACAGCGATCGTGCTGGCGGATGCATATTTGATGGGGCAAGCTTTTAGCTGAACATCGGCGGTCAATTACCTCCCCACCCTCTGAAGATATAGTTCAAAGTCGTAAGAACATTGTGAACAACATGCAGGTCTCTCACCGAACTCCTAACATCGTCTCCCGCTATCATCTCCACCGTTCCATCCGATTGATACACAATAATCACTTTATTTCTGCCACAGCTCTGGCTGTCGATCGACACAGGTTTTTCCGTTGTTTCTTCATGGATTTTTGCTTCAAAACCCATTGTTTGGACAACCTGAACAAGATGAGACACAAGAAGCTTCTGCACTTTTGCATTCAGATCCGGAGACAACACTTCGGTATGAGGATTTTCGCAGGCTCCCACAAGCAATTCAATAACTTGATTCGTGGTACGTGGATTTAATTGATCCCTTGCAGACACTTCTCCGCTCATGAGTGCCAGATGGCCGATGACATAGGGAATCTTGGCATCGCCTCCGCACTGCTGCTGCGCTGCCTGCTGAACAAATTGATGAATCCTTTCAAGACGGAGAGTGAGATTCTCCCGCGACATTTGGCCTCTGTTTTGTTGATAAAATTCCATTTCTGCATTGAATGCAGTGACATAGAGTGCATGCAGCATCTGCAACGTTTTGTCCCCGCCTGGTGCCTCCGTGGTGTCCGCACCAGAACTTGGTGAATTTTCCGACTGCGCTGCAGAATCCGTGGCCTGCTTTTCGAGCATAAAGTAGTAGTTATCGACCGCCACTGCAGCGCGCTCCGATAAAAATCGCTTCACGTCGTCATCTCCTTCGATTCCATTGATGACTTGTAGGAGATGAGCTGTCTCGTCGGCTTGCTCCGGAGACAGCCGCGGTTGCTCCCAACGGGACTCCGGAGTGTTGGAGGCGCCCCTCGTCGTGGCGACATCCGTGCTTTCTCCGACATCATCAATGGAAACGCCAAATCTTTTCCGAACCATTTCTTCGATTTGTGCGTGTACATCGAATTTATCCGCATATTCCGTCGCTGCATCATGATGAGGATCGCCGTATCTTTGACGGATGACCGTTGCCGCATCGATGACCTCGCGATATTTTTCGATCTCCTCGTCCTTGAGATCGGTCACTATCTCAATTTGATCGCGAGTGGCAATGATGGATATGTCCGATGGCCCGCACCGTCTCACTTTCTCAGGGGTCTCCGTTTGGACTTCATTGGCAGGTGTATCCAAATCTGCCGGTACCGCCAACTGTACGGAATAGCCTTTCTTAAGCATTGCCCCATAGAACTGGGTTACTACTGCCGTGTAAAATTCTTCGAGCACTCTATCATTCAAAATATTCTGAGAGGGGCGATAGTTTTGCAACTGCGAAATTCCCATGAGGCAATTCCGGACAGTTGAGGCATCCAAACCTGTTTCCTCGGCAATTTTCTCTGGCATCAACAGCAAGTGCAGAATGGTCCGGGGTATTTCTTGTTGCTCACCCGTCGCTCCGGCGAATGCCCGCATAATCAATACCCGAACCGTTTCCATGCGCTCGGCAATGACAGGCATCATTTCAGGTGTTACCGGAGTCTCCTTTACCTCTTGCTTTGTGCATGTGACATAGAGCGTTCTCGGAATACCCACTGATTGTTCCACCGGTTCGTTGCCATCTTCCTCAATCTGCGCAACAGTACGGAAATAGTTTTTGTATGCACTTTCCATTTGTTGCAGAATGGCATCTCTTGCCTGCGATTCCGCACCCGTAGCCTCAACATTTGTGATAAGAGAACGGAGTTGTGCCAATTCTTCTTTTTGCGCAGGATTGAGTTCCATAAAACTGTAAGAAAACAATTAAGAGTGCAGGTTATACTGAAATAATAGCTGTTGTCAATTCAGTCACTTTCGGCTAATTTCCGTTAGGAACGGGGGCATAGCGGGTCTTTTGCCCAGGAGTCCTACAATTCCCGCAAATTTCGATTCATATTCCATAACCTATGTATTATGAGCGTAATTTCCCCAACATTTTCATGGCTCCTCAAACACCCGAAAATGGCTCTGAATCCAGAGATCTGCCACCCGAAAGTGGCACCATCAGGGCTGCAGAAACAGGCAATGTCGAAGGCATTCGCTCCGAACTGCACGGTTCTTTTCTGGATGTATCGGAAGCAAGGCAAAGCAACAGTACGGATGGTGCCGCATCAACAGCGGACGTACCGCAGGCTAACTGCGATTCCCTTTCCGATGCAGATCGCCAAGCGTTATTCAGCGGATTACAGACAACATTGTGGAAGCGTGAAAATTGCGATGGCGTTAGCGGTAAATGGGATGTTATTGAGGCAGCACTGAAGAAGAATCCCCGCATGATGCTCAACTTGAAGAGGCTGCAGGACATGGGGGCTGAACTGGTTGTCAGTGATTTTCAGGACGGTCAGTATGTGGAGTTTGCCGATGTCCGCAACTATTCAGACACGATATATCAGGAAAGAGCATTGGCGGCATTGACCACAGAAGAAATAGAAGCAGCGATAGAATGTAAACTCCAATCATATACTTCAGAGGAGCAAGCTGCACTTAGACCATGGATTCATAAGCAACTTGAAAGACAGAAATTTTCACATGGGTTGAATTTTGTTGAGGCAACCATTCATGCAATGGCTCGTGGAGGCAGACTGTTTACGTATGAAGAAGAAAAGACCATGGCGCAGAAAAATCGAATGCTTCTAGATACTATTTTTAACTGGCAAGAAGACCGTGATCTATTGGATATAATGAAAGGTTGCCTATTCGCGCCGAAGGAAGGCGGTGTCACGTGCTACGGCCGCCGAGGCAGGGGCGGGACCTTCAGGAGCGGTAGCAGTGTCTACTACCGCTTTAACGATCGAGGCGGGCGCGTCGCTGGGCTAAGGGTTCCGATCACTTAGCCTTTGGCTTTTACTTTTTTGTCTTTTGATCTTATTCTTCTTCCGCGAGCAATTTATTGCTCATCTTTCAGAAACTGCGGAGTGCAAGTCGTCGCATAATGTGGCGATCTTCTTCAGATCCGGTATTTCCTTTACGATCCGACTTCCCACGATCACTCCATCCGCTCCCGCACGTGCGGCCGCTTGCGCCTGCTCAACAGAATTGATGCCGAACCCCACACAGAGCGGGAGAGAGGTCTGTCGCCGTGTTCGCTGAAGGATGTTTCGGATCTTCTCCTCCAGCACGGAGTGTTCTACTCCCGTCACACCGAGATAGGAAACAACGTAGAGGTAGCCGTCTGCGACTGCGACGATCTTTTTCAGACGCTCGTCGGTGGTGAGTTCACTTACGAGGAAGACAGGCGAAACACCGTGCTTCTTCGCGATGGGGACGACTTCCTCGGCATGCTCCAGAGGGAGATCGGCGATGAGAACGGAATCGACGCCAGCTTCCGCACATTCCTTGTAGAATCGATCAATGCCGCGCTGAAGGACGAGGTTAAAGTAGATGAGCAAGCCGATGGGAATGTCTGTCATCTTCCTGATGGCCCGAAGGAGATCGAAGCAGCCATCGACGCGCATGCCCGCCTTGAGCGCACGCATATCCGCTTCCTGAATGACGGGACCGTCGGCTGGCGGATCACTGAAAGGGAACCCAAGCTCCAGCGCATCCGCGCCATTCTCGATAAGCGTATGCACAATTTCGAGTGATGTCCGCTTATCGGGGTCTCCAAGAACGACGAAGGGGATGAAGAGCGCATGCCCCTTTTGTTCACAAGCCTGCGCGTAGCGGTTACTTTTTGCCATGCTGTTCAAGGTACTTGGTCACGATGCCCAGATCCTTGTCTCCTCTTCCGGAGAGGGTGACAAGAAGAATATCTTCCTGTTTCAGAGATTTTGCGATTACCTTCGCAGCAGCCAATGCGTGTGATGGCTCGAGAGCGGGGATGATTCCTTCCTTCCTCGTCAGCAGCATGAACGCCTCTATAGCATCGTCATCGGTCACCGCGACATACTGCGCACGCTCGATATCTTTGAGATGACTGTGCTCGGGACCCACGCCTGGATAGTCCAGACCGGCGGAAATGCTATGCGCCTCACGAATCTGGCCGTCCTCGTCCTGGAGGCAGTAACTGAAAGCGCCATGCAGCGATCCTGGCCTTCCCATACAGAGGGCTGCACCGTGTTTCCCGGTCTCCAATCCCTCACCCGCGGGTTCCACGCCGACGAGTCGGACTTCCTTGTCTTTGAGAAATGCCCGGAAAGATCCGATGGCATTGCTGCCGCCTCCCACGCAGGCGCAGACGGTATGCGGAAGCCTTCCGTACTTCTTCAGGCACTGTTCCCGCGCTTCTTCCCCGATCACGCGCTGAAAGTGCGCGACAATGCTCGGGAAGGGGTGCGGCCCGGCGACGGTGCCGAAGACGTAGTACGTCTCCCGGCTGTGCGCTGTCCAGTAGCGAAGCGCCTCGTTGATCGCGTCTTTCAGGGACTTGGATCCGGCCTCGATGGGGATGACCTCCGCTCCGAAGAGTTTCATGCGCTGGACATTCGGAAATTGACGCTCGACATCTTTGGCTCCCATGAAGATTTTTACGGGGAGGCCGAAGAGCGCTCCCGCCATCGCCGTCGCCACTCCGTGCTGTCCGGCGCCCGTTTCCGCGATGAGCTCCGTTTTTCCCATACGCTTTGCCAAGAGCGCCTGTCCGATCACATTATTCGTCTTATGAGCTCCGCCGTGAAGAAGATCCTCACGTTTCAGGACCAGCGTGCATCCCCACTCGGCACTCAACTTTTTCATTTCGGTGATCTGCGTCGGTCGTCCGGCGAATTCCTTCAGAAGAGACATGAATTCATCATTAAACTCTTTATCGTCTTTGCAGCGGAGGAATGCCTCCTCGACTTCCGTGAGCACCGGGATGAGAAGCTCCGAGACGTAGCAACCGCCATACTGGTCGAATCTTCCGAGTGATTTCATGGAAGGTTAATTGGAAGCAGGAATGGAGGAGATTTGCGCCATAAAGGCACGCATGAGATCGGGATCCTTTTCTCCGGGGCGCTTCTCGACGCCTCGCGCACAGTCTACCGCATAGGGTCGGATGAGCGCGACCGCTTCCCGCACGTTTTCCGGCTTTAATCCCCCAGCGAGGAACAAGCGCGATTTCACCGATGCGGGGAGGGCAGCAACGGCTTTCAGGTCAACACTCTCCGCGCCTTCCTCTTTGTCGATGAGAATATAGGAGCATTTTTCAAGGTAACGCTCGATTTCATGTAGGGGAGGAACGCCGCGAAATGCCTGAATGACGAGGACGTTGATCTTTGTGCAGAGCTTCAGGTTCGGCGTGCCGTGGAGTTGGGCATAATCGAGATGGAGTGCCTCCGCCGCGGCATTAATCGTATCGGCATCGTCTTCCACAAAGACGCCGACGAGCTTCGATTGTCTTACGGCGGGGCGCAACTTCTTCGCCTGCTCAAACGTAACATGCCGTGGCGATGATTCTGCAAATACGAAGCCGATGTACTCCGCTCCGAGATTCTCCGCTGCACGGATATCCTCCTCCCGTGTCATGCCGCAGAATTTTACGTGCGGTTGCATGCTGATATCAGGGATGAGAGAAAGGCTTTCGGATCGGGTGACCTAAGAATGGACGTGCCAATCAGGAACCCATCCACGAGCGGTCGGAGGCGGCGACAAGCTTCAGCCGAATCAATCCCACTCTCGGAGATGATGAGATGATCCTTTCCCAGGTGTTCCCGGATGAGCGGGGCGAGCTGCTCCGTTTGCGCGATGTCCACAGTCAGCGAATCGAGATTACGATTGTTGATTCCGATGATGATGCGGCTCTTCTCTTGCTCTTTGAGCACTCCCAATGCTCGTGCGGCTTTCTCCAGATCGTTCGTATCATGGAGTTCGAGCAGCACATCACAACGTGCACGTATTGTTGCTTGGATAAGTGTCGCCAGCGCCTTCTCATCGAGAATCGCTGCAATCAACAATACGGCACTCGCGCCGTGTGATGCGGCCATGGCGATTTGTTTCTCATCGATGACGAATTCCTTCGCGAGGAGCGGCTTATCCGTCAGAGAAGCGATTTGCGAAAGAAAGTCGTATCCGCCGCCGAAATAGGTCTCATCGCAGAGGACGGAGATCGCTGTTGCAGAGCTGTCATACGCCTCCACGAGTTCAGGTACTCGGTCCATGGAAATGAGTGCACCTTCCGAAGGTGATTTCGGCTTCACTTCGGCAATAAATGCGGGCTTGGAAGCCCTGAGCGCTTCGAGGAAGTTGCTGCGAGCTTTGGCACGAGGGGGTAGCGATTTGGCCATTTGGGCGATCTCCTTCTTCTTTGTGCCAACGATTTGGTCGAGGATAGTCATGATTTCACAGAGTTGGTGAGGCGGCAGTATCGCTCGATGAGTGCAAGTACTTTTCCCGAAGCGAGGATTTCTTTCGCCGTTGCGTATGCTTCCGCCAGGGATGGAAAGCGATCGGTGAGGAGCAACGCATGCGCGGCATTCACGAGAATCAGCGTTTTCCTTGCTTCGTCCCCTTGCCCTTTCGCAAGATCGAGGAAGATCGCAGCGTTCTCGGCTGCCGTCCCTCCTTCAATGTCCTTTTCCGCATAGAGAGGGAGACTCAGTTGTTCCGGAAAGAATCGTGCTTCTGTAATTGCATTTCCTTGCACTGTTCTGATGGTTGTCGGCGCCGTGACGGTCACCTCGTCTAATCCGTCGTCACCGGTCACGATCAAGGCATGCTTATCTCCATCCTGCTGGAGGGATTGGACGAACAACATTGCCGCTTCGTGGTTTCCATTTCCAATAAGCTGTCGTTTGACGCCCGCCGGATTACTGAGAGGGCCGAGATAGTTGAACAGTGTCTTTTTCCCATACGCTTTCCTCAGCGGTGCCACGAATCGCATGGCGGGGTGATGTAACGGAGCTAAGAGGAAGACGATACCTAACTCATCAAATACATCTTTTTCTTCTTTGGGTGAAAGGTTGATCCTCGCTCCCAAGTGTTCCAGTAGGTCAAACGACCCGCAATTCCCGCTTGCGGAACGATTTCCGTGCTTGGCGACTTTCCCGCCCGTGGCGGCGACGATGAAGGCTGCGAGTGTAGAAGTGTTGATGGTCTTCTTCCCGCTCCCCCCTGTACCACACGTATCGATTGCATCCGGAGAAAGTGAAACAGGCACCATACGTTCCCTCATCACGCGTCGACCGTCACTCAGTGCTTGTGGTGTCATGGGACGGGAGACGAGTTCTTGGAATGCAGCCGAGCGCTCCTGATCATCGATCGTTTCCGAGATGAGCAGGGTGATGAGATCGTACGTTGAGGTGATGGAGATCATGGGATGCGAATGTAACGATGTACTATTACAAGAGTACATACGCATATGCTGTTTTGCAAGAAAAATTCCCGAAACATCAGACCTCTTCCAACAGATCGTCTACAGCAGCTTCGCGAATTCTCTGACATGCGTGTCGCTCAGCAATTCGTCGACAGCGGCCCTGATAGCCCTTCGGACAATCCGGCATGACTGATCGATATCGGCAATGCCTGGGGTTAGGACGGTCGTATCGTTCACGCACGAACGAACGAAACTCTGAAAATGTTCGGGGCCTTTATTTTTCAAAATCCCCGTTCGAGCTCCGAAAAGTACGGTTGTCTCGCTGGCGGGATGGTACTTGATGCACGACGCTGCCAACGAACCGTGTTCGGGATGGCCCGGCCTGTCCACAGCCTTCAGTTGCTCCGTTCCTGGATCAATGCCAAGACAACATGAGATTCTGTATCTCCAAGCGAGTAACTCGGCATAGTTGCCATCATAATGAACCACATCAATGACACGGGGGTCTGTCGACAATAAGTTCAGCTTTGGTTTGTCACCTTTTCTACAAATATACGCGCCCATTTTGGATCTCAGGGAATGATACACATCAAGAAGGTTTGCGATTGAGTCGGGCGCAAGGGCAAACAATTGCTCATACTTTGGCTTTGGGCCTTCATCACGGATTCGTCTCCATGAATAAATTGTTTCGGTTGAAGGGAGGCCCCCAAGCGCCTCACGAGCCACGTGAACATGTTCTTTTGAACAGCCAATGGATACGGCCGATTCGGCGCTCCGGGAAATGTCCGATCCATTGTCGACGAACCAAACTTTCATGTAGTGAACAGAGAATTTTAAAGGCACACATGATAGCAATCATCGTTTTGCCACGATAGTTATAATTTGTCTATTTTGGCTTCAGCAAAGCCCCTTGTACTGTCACATTTGTAACATTCAGCCCCCGAAAATCCCGACCGTGGTGCCCTATTTTCCTCCGGTGCCCGACCCTCAACATCGCTCTCCGGGATTCAAAGTCGTAAGCTCACGACCGCGCTGTTCTGCCACTCGACTCGCGCTTTCAGCGCTCGCTCGTGGTCTGCCCTCAGTGCTCCGACCATCTTATGCTCTACAGGTAGAGTGTCCCGAGCGAAGCCGAGGGACTCCCCCCGGGGGTGCCATTCGGTTTCGGGTGCCTGAACTTGGAACACCCGCAATTCTTTCAGTGTGTCGCCCCATTTTTCCGGATCAGGGAATGCACGTCGATCTCTCCCACATGTTGCACAATGCGGTGTGCCGCCCTGAGATCGCAGGTTCCGTTATTCCTCACGGCGATACAGTACGTTCCGGCTTTCACTGCGGACGCAATACCACAGGGGGAATCTTCGATGGAAAGGCAGTGCAAGGGCGGGACTTCGGCGAGAGAGGCAGCCTTGATGTATGGATCGGGATGTGGTTTCGAGCGCTCGACGTCTTCATAGGTCACGACAATCTTGAAGAGGTCTTTTGCTCCAAGAATCGAGAGGAGGATGTGAACAGCTTCGCGCGTAGAGCCGCTCACGATCGCGACGGGTGATTGCAGGGTTCTCACGGTTTCAAGAAAAGAAAGCGTATGAGGAAGAGGGGTCGCTCTCTCACGCAGGAGGGCGTAGTAACACGGCTTCATGGCTGCGACAGCCTCCTCCGGACTGCTGTGGATGCCTCGCGCTTCGAAGAGCCGATCGAACGCCTCAAGATCCGTCATGCCGTAGCACATACTCCGATCTTCGGGTGTCATTTCAAATCCATAGATGGATCTGCAAATCTGGACTTTCGTTTCCTCGCAGAGGCTCTCGGTATCCATGAGTGTTCCATCCATGTCACAGAGCAACGCTTCGAATGGACCTTCGGTACACGCTGTGGGCATCATGGCACAAGTGTATATCCTGTTCAGTACAGGCAGGTGCGTAGGGCGATATTTGATCGAAGGAATGCCAACTTTCCTTACTTGACAAGAAAATAGTAGACCGGTTTAAACATGAATTATAAAATGGCCGGTATGGAAAGACCCGAGGTCGAGTGGGCCAAGGGGTTGTGGATAGGCCTGAAAAACGGCAGGAATGTGCTGGATGCAGAATCGGGGACGTTCAATCTTCCCCTTGGTTACTATCATGAGAAAGTGGAGCGCGCCGTACAGCAACAGCAACCAAGTTTTCTCCCTTCGGATTTTGATCATGAACAACTTCAGATGCTCCGGAAGAAGTTGCAGGAGATCGGACATCCGTTCGGTCTGGAGCGGTTATGGTTTCGTGACCTGACCGGATCAACAGCCAATGAATGCGCAGTGAAGATTGCGCAGCTCTACACGGGCAAATCGGGGATCGTCAGTTTCGATAAAAGTCATCACGGACAGACCATTACCACTACGGCAATCTCGGGCAATGATTTCCGCCGTGAAGGAATACCGGCCAATACCGTTCCCTATGCGCACCGTCTTCCTCTGGGCGCGACGTTACACGACCTTGAAACGCTGTACACATCCCAGAACGGGAATATCGCCGCCATCTTCATCGAGCCGGTGCTCGGCAATGGCGGCAACATCATGCACCAGCCGGATTTTCTCAAAGACATTCGGGGATTTTGCCATGAGCACGACATCATACTCGTTGTCGACGAGGTGCAAACGGGCATTGGACGTACCGGGGAGATGCTGGGATGCGAAACGCTCAAGATTGAGCCCGACATCGTGACACTCGCGAAGGGTTTGGCGAACGGATATCCCATCGGTGCGGTGCTCATGAGGCAGGAGTTTGATATTCTGGCGAGTCATCAGCATTCGTTTACATCAGGATCGCATCTTTCGAGCGCTGCTGCTGCCAATGCGACGCTCGATATCATTTCCGAACCACACTTTCTCGAGACGGTGAGACGCAACGCCCTGTTGATCAAACACGGCCTCCTCCAATTGAAACGCAAACATCCTTGTATCGGCGAAGTGCGGGGAGTCGGATTCATGTGGGGGTTCGACGTTATTACACCGAAACTGGAACCGGATGCCTTCAAAACCAATGCCATTGTGAAAACCGGCATCGAAAAGTACAACCTGCGACTTCGGTCATCGCAGTATTCCCGCGGCAATGTCGTGAAAGTGCGTCCTGCGCTGATCGCAACGCCCGAAGAGCTCCACGAGATCATTCATCGTCTTGACCAGACCATTGAGGCGGTGACACTGCGGCGTCACTGGCGTTCACCCGACGAATCGCCCCCTCTTCAACCAAAAGAGAAGCCCCATCACGTGGACGGGGCTTCGGATCATTCCATTCCTCCTGTTGAATCGGAGGATTCAGAGAACAAAGGCGACCTTCATGCTTGAGGCCGTCGAAGCGAGGGAGCGCTCCGCGATGTTGCAGCCCAACTGCCCGAAGGCCGTTGTATACTCCGCGAGCGTGAACGTCTGCGTGACCATTCCCGACGCCGGAATCTGTTCCCGGACGATGAGCGCCATCGCTTCACCGAATGTCCCTTGCGAATCGATCGAGCCGACGATCCTCTGGCTCTTGTCTGCGATCATGCGGGGATTGAATTCCTCCTTCTCCTGACGGAGCCCCACAAGCAGCAGTTGACCGCAGCGATTGAGCATCGCCAGCGATGCCTTCGAAGCCGATCCGCAGGCATCGACGATGAGATCGAAGCCGACGCGCGAATGGATCGCACTTGCAGCGGCAACGAGCGAATCGCG
>Ga0247841_10012488_pt1 | contig 11064 bp, 7 predicted proteins | sample LaCruzMarch2015__2_FD_192410 | JGI IMG/M metagenome (GOLD analysis project Ga0247841, IMG submission 192410) | Freshwater microbial communities from meromictic Lake La Cruz, Castile-La Mancha, Spain - LaCruzMarch2015_18m | ecosystem: Environmental > Aquatic > Freshwater > Lake | place: Spain...
GTCCACCTTCTGCGGGGAGCACTTCGGCTCTCCTCGAAGGCGTCCGGTGCGTAGGGCAAAGCAATCAGATCTCGGGCGTAGCGCAACGCGGAGCCCGATGTAACCGTGGGTCGAATTCGGTTTCCGCCGGTGTGCCCGCCATAGCTTTGAGCGACGGCGGGAGGCGGATTCGCAAAAGCAAGGCCAGCTTGGGACGAATGCGGGTGCGCCGCGCGCAGCGCTATACTTGTGTATGCGCAAGCGCGGCAAGCCCACAGACGGCTTAAGATCGCCGCCGCATTTTGCGAACCGGATTCGACACACTTGGAGCAGAAAACAAGACGAAGAAGTAGACAATCATCATAGGAGGAGATAACCCATGAAAACCACCGATGAGGTTCAGACCTCTCTGCGGGTGTGCAAGCCCATACTGGAAAAGGAATATGGGGTTACTCGTCTGGCAGTCTTCGGTTCATATGCCCGTTCGGAACAGAGCGAGGAGAGTGATGTTGATCTTCTCGTCGAGTTGCGCCAGCCTATGGGGCTGCGTTTTGTGCATCTTGCCAAGTTCCTTGAAACCGTAGTTGGTCTTAAGGTTGACCTTCTTACGCCAGATGCCATCAAGCCGAACCGGCGCGAACATATCATGAAGGACCTCATTTATGTCTAATCGGGATTGGCTGCTGTTTGTGGAGGATATTCTGGAGTCAATCGGCCTAATCGAAGGTTACGCACAAGGCATGACGAAAGAACAGTTTTATACAGATCGGAAGACCGTGGATGCCGTTGTCCGTAATTTTGAGATTATCGGCGAGGCATCGAAATATATTCCCGACGACATCAAGCGGTCCCATCCGGACATTGACTGGATCGGGATGTTGGGGCTCAGGAACCGCATTGCCCACGAGTATTTCGGCGTAAGTGTTTCCATAGTTTGGCAAATTATCGTGGATGATTTGCCGACTCTTCGGGAGCGAATGCGTGTTTTGTTCACGGAGCATTCCGCAAAACGACGGTGACCCCTAAACATCTGGCCGAGGAGATCACGGCGGAGAATTATCCAGAGGGGATTCGAATGGTGAAAGTGCGGCCCTGTCTCAAAGCGCTCGTTACGCCGACCGTGCCGCGATGTGCCAGCACGATATGTTTGACGATGGCCAATCCCAGTCCGGTTCCGCCGAGCGTCCGACTACGGGTTTCAGTTCCAGACGCTATTCCGTTGTAACCAGACGATAGCCTATTCCGGGTTCGGTAATCAGGAGAACGGGACGGGAAGGAACGGGTTCGATCTTCTCTCTCAGGCGCGCCACATACACTCGAAGATAGTGCGTTTGGTTTGTGGCGTTCGGACCCCAGACATCCTTGAGAATCTGGCGATGGGTTAGAATTCTGCCCGCATGACGAACGAGCAGTCGCAGAAGCGAGTACTCCGTCACCGTCAATTTGACCTCCTGGCCCTTCACGCTGACTCGGCGATCGGCCATGTCAACCACCAGGTCGCCAGAGCGGAAAACGACCTCTTCTTCCGCCGGTTGCGCATGCCGAAGTGCCACGCGCAAGCGGACAAGCAGTTCCGGCGTGCTGAACGGCTTTGTGACGTAGTCGTCGGCCCCGGCATCTAACGCCGCGATTTTGTCTTCGTCGCGGTCCCGAACGGACAAGACGACGACCGGCACGCGGCTCCATTCACGCAGTCGTTTCAACACGGCCACCCCATCCATGTCCGGCAAACCTAAATCAAGGATCACGATATCGGGCCGCCGGGTAGCCGCTTCGACCAAACCATCCTTTCCGCTTGTCGCCTCGAGTACCTTGTACCCGTTGGCTTCGAGCGTGATGCGCAGCAGGCGCCTGATCTGAACCTCGTCGTCAATCACGAGAACTACATAATTCTGGGCCGTTGCATTACTCATGGGTTGGGTGGCTCCTGCAGCGGCAAGGTGATCGTAAAGGCGGCACCGCCGGCCGGCCGGTTGATCACGCGCACATGACCGCCATGCGCCTCGACGAACCCTTTGACAATCGAGAGTCCGAGTCCGGTGCCGCCTGCCGCCGCGCCCGGCGCGCGGTAAAACTTGTCGAAAATACGTGTGAGCGCTTCTGCCGACAATCCCGCACCGCGGTCGGCCACCGTAATGGCCACCTTCTGTTCTTCCACTGCGGCGCTCACTTCCACAGGTGTGCCTGCCGGCGTGTGCATCGCCGCGTTGAGCAGCAGGTCAACCAGAGCCTGTTCGATCAGCGGGAATCCACGCGCACAAGCGGGAAACTCGGCGGCAGCATTACCGAAACATCCCGATTCACCAGTACGCTGTCGACTCGCTTCAGCGCCGCGTTGACGATATCGTTCACGTCGCACCAATCCATGCGCGGCTTCACATGGCCGGACTCCAAGCGGGCCATGTCGAGCAGGTTGGCAACCAGCCGGTCCAATCGCTCGATCGCCTGCCGGATCTCCGCCACCAAGGCGCTCTGCACGACCGGATTTTGCCCCGACGGCCACCCGCCCAAGACCGTCTTAATCGCCGCAATGGGGGTACGCAACTCGTGAGACACCGCACTCAGCAACGCGCCACTCAGCCGCTCCGATTCAGCCAGCACTTGGGTTTGCGCCCTGGCGTCACGGAGTCGTTGCCGATCCACGATCAAAGCAATGTGGCGCTGAAATCCATCCAGCATCGTGCGCTGTTCAATCGTTGGCAGCGAGTCCTGCCGCCAGCGTAACCGCAGGACCCCCAGGGCGTTGCCCGTCGTGCGCAACGGCAGATACATCGCCGCAGTCATCGGCAATGTGTCGCTGAATTGCCCCGCCGGCTGGTTATGCTCATACGCCCACACCGCCGCGCCGAATTCCTTCTCTGAAAGATCTTTACGCAGGGTGCCGCTCGCGTCTGGCAAAAGCAGAGAGGCGTCTGCTTTGAATGTGCGTTCGACATTGCTTACGGTCGCGCGCTCGATCTCTTCCCATGTCGAGGCGTCGCCCAGTTCCAGCGTCAGCATATACATCGCCGTCGCCCGTTCCTCTCGCCTCCGATCCATTCGTTCTCTGGCCCGAACACGGCTGATCAGGTGGCCCGTGACCAAGGCGACGATGAAGTACATGGTAAACATCAGGGCATCATCGAAACTGCCGATGTAGAAAGTCAACCGGGGCTGCAGAAATAGTAAATCCCAGAGCAGCGCGCTCAAGGTTGCCGCCAGATAGACCGGGCCGCGGTTAAAGAAAGCCGCCAGCACTACAACCATCATCAGGTAGATAAGGCCCATGCTGCGAGACCCGATGAATGAATCCAGGGCCAGGTTGAGGAGCGTGACGCCCGCCACGGCACCCATCGTCTGTAGGTATTGCGGCCACTCCGCTTCCGCCGGCAGGCGCCACAACAGGCGGCGACCCACGTCTTCGCGGCCCTCGGCGCGCACGACATGCACGTCAATGCTGCCGGCTTCCCGGATCAGCCGCTGCAACTGGCGCGCGCCGCCCGAAAAGATCGCTGGGCCGAGCATGGACGGCGTGCCGACGACGATCTGCGTGACGTTTTGCTCGCGCGCGACACGGAGCAGCCCGCGCACAATGTCTTCGTCGGTGGTTCCCCGGACTTCCGCTCCGATGGCGCGCGCCAGCGACAGATTCCGCGTCAGGCGGGTCTGCTCCTCTTCCGACAACACGCGGGATGTCTCGACGTGCGCCGCGATCCAGGTGCACCCCAGACTGTCGGCCAGCCGCCGTGTCCAGCGCACCATCTGCTCGGAATAGGGACTGGCGCTGACCGCCACCAACAGGCGATGCCCCGTTTTCCAGGGACCGGCGATCTTGCGGGCCTGCATGTAGTCTCGTACGTCTTGCCCGACCCGCTCCGCTGCCAGATGCAACGCCATTTCCCGCAGCGCGATGAGATTGCCCTCGCGAAGGAAGTTGCGCGCGGCAGCCTCCGCGCGCTCGGGCACATACACTTTTCCTTCAGCCAGCCGTTGAAGCAGATCCTCCGGGGAAAGGTCCACCAGCTCGATCTCCGCCTCGGCCAGAATGGTATCCGGAACGGTTTCACTCATGGTCGCGCCGGTGATCTCCCGCACCGTGTCGGCTCGGCTCTCGATGTGTTGCACATTGAGCGTGGTATAGACGTCTATCCCGGCATCGAGCAACTCCATCACGTCCTGATATCGCTTCGGATGCCGCGAGCCCGGAGCATTCGTATGTGCGAGTTCGTCAACCATGGCCAACGGCGGTCGCCGCGCCAGTACCGCATCAAGGTCCATCTCCGTCAACGTCACGCCGCGATAGACCACCGGTTTGCGGGGAATGGCCTCGATGCCTTCGGTCAACGCATCGGTCTCTCGGCGCCCGTGCGTCTCCACGTAGCCGATGACGACGTCGCGGCCTTCCCGCTTGGCCTTCTGCGCCGCCTCGAGCATTGCGTACGTCTTGCCGACGCCGGCGCACATGCCGAGGAATACCTTCAACGTGCCGCGCTTCTGCCGTTTCTCCTCTCTGTGCAGATCCGCAAGCAGTTCATCGGGGTCGGGTCTGTCGGTTTGTTCCATACACCCTCTATACTCCTTTTTATGCGTTTCATCGAGAAATGTTAATCGCGTCGAGCACAAGATTCAGTCGGAGAACGTTCACCCGGGGCTCTCCCAGAAACCCGAGTTGAGGCCATTCCACAGCGCGCTCGACAAGTTCGGCAACGGTCGTAGGGGCCAGTCCGCGCGCGGCGGCAACACGGGCGATCTGCAACCTCGCCGACTCAGGGCTAATGTGCGGGTCAAGGCCGCTGCCGGACGCAGTGACGGCATCGGCGGGCACGGAATCCGTCTCCTTCCATCCGTTCTCTTTGCGATACGCTGCTATGCGTTCCTTGATCATGTCCCGTAGTGTTTGCGACGTTGGGCCAAGATTGCTGCCGCTGGAGTTGGCAGCATCATATCCCTTGCCCGCCGCGGAGGGACGCGGGTGGAAGTACCTCTCGCCGGTGAAAGCCTGACCGAGCAGTTGTGAGCCGCGAACGGCGCCCTGTCGGTCCACGATCAAACTGCCATTGGCTTTGTCGCGAAAGGCGAGTTGCCCGATACCGAAAACAACGAGCGGATAAATCCCGCAGCAGACGACAGCGAGTACGAGCGTGGCAAGCAGTGCGGAGCGTAATTCTGGAAGGAGTTGTTTCATGGGTTAGACCAGTCTGAGCGCATTGATAATGAGGTCTATAAGCTTGATGCCGACAAACGGGACAACAATGCCGCCACCGCCGTAGATTAACAGGTTGCGCTGTAGCGTCCGTAACGCCCCGATGGGCGTATACTGGACGCCACGCAGCGCCAGCGGGATCAGCGCGATAATGATGAGTGCGTTGAAAATCACGGCGCTCAGGATGGCGCTTTGCGGTGTTGCCAGCTTCATAATGTTCAACGGCGCGATGGCTGGGAAGGTCGCCATTAGCATAGCCGGAATAATGGCGAAATACTTGGCCACATCATTGGCGATGCTAAAGGTGGTCAGCGATCCGCGCGTGATGAGCATCTGCTTTCCGATTTCGACAATGTCCAGGAGCTTGGTGGGATTGCTGTCCAGATCCACCATGTTGCCGGCCTCGCGGGCGGCTTGCGTGCCGGTGTTCATCGCCACGCCCACGTCGGCCTGCGCCAGCGCCGGGGCGTCGTTGGTGCCGTCGCCCGTCATCGCTACAAGATGACCGGCAGCCTGTTCGTCGCGGATGCGCTGTAGCTTCTGCTCGGGCGTGGCCTGCGCCATGTAATCGTCCACGCCCGCCTCAGCGGCAATCGCCGCGGCCGTCAGCGCGTTGTCACCGGTGATCATGACCGTACGGATACCCATCTTGCGAAGGTGGGCGAAACGTTCATGGATGCCGCCTTTGACCACGTCCTTGAGTTGTACCACGCCAAGGACTTTGTTACCGTCGCTCACCACCAGCGGCGTGCCGCCCTGCCGGGAAATGTGCTCGACGCTTTGACGGACGGCTTCCGGTAACGTACCGCCGAGCAGGTCAATGTGGAGATAGATCGCGTCGGGAGCGCCCTTACGGATGCTGCGGGACGGCAAACCCTCGCTACCGGGCAAATCCACGCCGCTCATGCGCGTCTGCGCCGAAAATGGAATGAAGCGGCCATGTTGCGGTCCCATTTCGCGGCCGCGCAGGTTGAACCTCTGTTTGGCCAGCACGACGATCGAGCGGCCTTCAGGCGTCTCATCGGCGAGCGAGGCCAATTGCGCGGCGTCGGCGAGGCGTTCCGCCGCAACATTCGGCGCGGGAATGAAGTCGGTGGCCATGCGGTTGCCGAGCGTAATCGTGCCGGTCTTGTCGAGCAACAGCACGTCCACATCGCCCGCCGCCTCGACCGCGCGTCCGCTCATGGCGATGACGTTGCGCTGCAGGACGCGATCCATACCCGCGATGCCGATGGCGCTCAACAGGCCGCCGATGGTTGTGGGAATTAAACACACCAGCAGCGCAATCAGCACCGGCACGGAGAAAACGGCGGCGGAATAGCTGCCGAACGGCCTCAGCGTCACGCACACGAGCAAGAAGATGAAGGTAAGCGCGGACAGCAGGATCGTCAGTGCAATCTCATTCGGCGTCTTCTGCCGCCGCGCGCCCTCGACCAGCGCAATCATGCGGTCGAGAAACCCGTGTCCCTTTTCCATCGTGACACGAATGACGATACGATCGCTGAGCACCCGCGTGCCGCCGGTGACGGCGCTGCGGTCACCGCCACTCTCGCGGATAACGGGTGCGGATTCGCCCGTAATGGCCGATTCGTCCACGCTGGCGATACCTTCGATCACGTCGCCATCCGCCGGGATAATGTCGCCGGCTTCGCACACGACCAGGTCTCCGATCTGCAGTTCCGGCGCGGCAATCCTCTCTTCCCGGCCATCGCGTAAACGCCGCGCCACCGTATCCTTCCGCGCCTTACGCAGACTCTCGGCCTGGGCTTTACCGCGTCCTTCCGCCACGGCTTCGGCGAAATTGGCGAACAGTACCGTGAACCAGAGCCAGATCGCGAGCTGTGCCACAAAACCGCGCTCGCCTGAGGCGGTGAAAATGCCCGCCGTTGTCAGCACCGCGCCAACCTCGGTCACGAACATCACCGGGTTCTTGATCGTCAGCCGTGGATCGAGTTTGCGGAACGCGTCCGCTATCGCCGGCCCGACGATGTTCCAGTCAAAAAGTGACGGCGACTTCTGTGTCATTGAATCTCCCGCGTCAAAACAGTTTCCCCTGCCCCATAAGAAAGTGTTCCACCACCGGCCCCAGCGTCAGCGCCGGAAGAAAGTTCAGCGCGCCGATCAACAGCACGGTGCCGATCAAGAGCACAACGAAAGTGCCGCCCGACACGGGGAACGTGCCTGAGCTCGGGGGCGCGACCTTCTTCCGCACGAGGGAACCCGCCATCGCCATGATCGGCACAATCATCAGGAATCGGCCAATAAGCATGGCCAGGCCCAGCGTGGTGTTGCACCAGGGCGTGTTGGCGTTCAGCCCGGCGAAGGCGCTGCCGTTGTTGCCGGTGCCGGAGCTGTAGGCGTACAGGATCTCGGTCAGGCCATGCGGGCCGGAGTTGCTCAATCCCGTAAGCCCCCACGGGCTCACTGCCGCCCACGCCGCGAACCCGAGGATGGAGACCGAAAGCACCAGTAACGCCAGCATGGCCATCTTCACTTCGTACGCCTCGATCTTCTTGCCGAGGTACTCCGGCGTGCGTCCGACCATCAGGCCTGCGATGAAGACCGATAGCACGACGAAAACCAGCATTCCGTACAGTCCCGCACCCACCCCGCCGAAGATGATCTCGCCAAGTTCCATGTTGAACAGGGGCACGAACCCGCCCAGGGGGGCGAACGAATCGTGCATGGCGTTGACCGCGCCGCATGAGGCATCGGTCGTGACGGCGGCAAACAAGGCAGAGTTGAAGACGCCGAAGCGGACTTCCTTGCCCTCCATGTTGCCGTCGGCAACGACGACCCCGAGTTGTTGATGAATCGGATTGCCGCGGGCCTCGGCCCACCAGCAGAGCAGGACTCCTGCAAGAAATAATGCCATCATGGCGGTCCACACGGCCCACCCATGCTTCTGGTTTCCTGTCATGCGCCCGAGATACCACGTCAGTCCGCTGCCAATGCTGAAAATGGATAGCATTTGGAGAAAATTGGAGAGTGGCGTCGGGTTCTCGAACGGATGCGCCGCGTTCGCGTTCATAAACCCGCCGCCGTTGGTGCCGAGTATCTTGATGGCGACTTGCGAGGCCACCGGCCCTTGGGCGATGGTCTGTGTCGCGGTCCCATCGAGCGTGAGTGCCCGGGTGTAGGGTTTGAAGTTCTGAATCATGCCCTGCGACACAAGGAACACCGCCAAGACAAGGCAAATCGGCAGTAACAAGTAGTACGTCACCCGCACAAGGTCCACCCAGAAGTTGCCGAGCGTCCTGGCCGAGTGGCGCGCGATGCCGCGCACAACCGCCGCGGCGATGGCGATGCCCGCCGCCGCGGAGACAAAGTTGTGAAAGACCAGTCCGACCATTTGCGAGAAATACGACAGGGTGGACTCGCCGCCGTAGCTCTGCCAGTTCGTATTGGTGGTAAAACTCACGGCGGTGTTGAAGGCGAGGTGCGCACTCAACGGGCCGAAAGCCTGCGGATTGAGCGGCAGCAGGTGTTGTAGCCGCAGAATGGCATAGGTGAACAGGCACCCCACCAGGCTGAAAAGCAGCATCGCCGCCGTGTATTGCTTCCAGTCCTGCTCCTTAGAGGAGTCCACGCCCATCAGACGATACGTGAGCCGCTCTAATGGCTTCAGGACGGGGTCAAGCCAGGTCTTGCTGCTCACGTCGAGCACCCGCATGAGATAAAGACCCATCGGCTTGGTGATCGCCGCGAGTGCTATGGCGAAAGCGATGAGTTGAAGCCAGCCGGAATACTCCATGGCGTTACCTCAGAACTTTTCAGGCCAAATCATGGCCACAAACAGATAGACAAACAATGCCAGCGCGACGATGCCTACGATAGCGGACGACATGGAACTCTCCTATAACTTGTCGCAGAAGCGGACATAGAGACCGCTGACTACGAAGAAGCCGACGATCAACACGACGAAGACAAGATCACTCATATCAGATTCTCCATCGGGACGAGCCATGTGTTCCATCGCGGCCATTGCCCAGTGGCCAGGCAAATTCTCCAGGCACCGAGCGCACGAACCGTTGTCCCTGGCGGTAAATAGGCCGGTGACGGTATCCAATTCGCCCTCATTTGCTGAACATACTACCGCTGACCGCGAGTGCCGACTAATCAATAGAAAACCAACGGGCGTCAATAAGATATCAACAGGTGGTCGGGTCGACCGAAAGCTTGGGCCGGTGAATTGACTGCTCAGACGTGCCGTTCCAGATTGCGGGGGATGCAAATTGTGAAGGTGCTGCCCTGGCCGGGCTCGCTGACGACAGTCACCGTACCACGATGCGCCAGCGCGATATGCTTGACAATGGCCAGGCCCAGCCCGGTGCCGCCGAGTGTTCGACTGCGGGCCGTGTCCACACGATAAAACCGCTCGAAAAGACGGGGGAGATGCTTCTTCTCGATTCCGGGTCCCTGGTCGGCCACTTGGATTTCCACGTCGTTGCCGGTCAGGCGGCCGCTAATCAGGATCCGCGTTCCATTCGCGCTGAATTTGATCGCGTTGTCGAGCAAATTGCCCACGGCTTGCTCAAGTAAAGCGGCATTGATGGGGGCCGTGATTTCCGCGGGGCACTCCACGGCCAAGCTGATTGACTTGGCTGCGGCTGCCACGGTGAACGACTGGGCCGAGCGTTGCAGGACGCCGCCTATCGCGCCCGGATCGAGGGTAACGCGTTTGCGTTCGGCGTCAAATTCGATCCGGGCCAGGCTCAGCAGGTCTTCCACCAGTGCTTCCATGCGGACCATCTGCCTGGCCATCATGGCCAGGAACCGCGCATTCTCAGCGGGATCCTTTTGCCCGGCCTCTGACAGGGTTTCCACACAACCCTTGAGGGCGGTGAGAGGCGTCTTGAGTTCATGCGATACGTTGGCAACAAAGTCGCGGCGCATCGTCTCCAAACGTTTCAACCGCGTGATATCGCTCAAAACAATCAATGCGCCGATATTGTGATCCGCGCTGTCCGCCAGGGCCGTGCCGTGCAGTTGAAGGAAACGTTCTTCGTTGCCGTAAATTATGATCTCGCATTCCACCGGACCCGATCCTGCGAGGGTGGCGCCGATAAAGGCCTGCAGGTCCCGGTTGCGCACGGCTTCCTGGATACTGCGGCCGCGCGCCTGTTCGGGCGCGAGATCAAGCAGGTTCGCGGCGGCATGATTGAGATGCAGGATGCGTTCGTCGCAGTCCACCGCCAAAACGCCTTCCACCATGCTCGCCAACACCGCCTCCTGCTCGTTGCGTTGGCGCGTGATGGTGCCCAAGCGTTCGCCGAGCTGCTCCGCCATCTGGTTGAGTGTCCGGGCCAGGTCGCCAAGTTCCTCGCTGTCGGGCCGCGCAACCCGGGCTTCCAGGTCGCCGCGCGCGATGCGCTCGGCCACCCGGCGCATGTCTTCCAGGGGACGGCTGATCCGCCGCGAGAGGAGCCACGTGACCAGGGCGAACAGAACGGCAACGATCAGCCAGCCCAGGATGATGTTCCGGACAACCGCATGCAACGACCAGTCAATGACCGCGAGCGGCAATGAAACACGTGCTACCGCAAGCAGCGTGTTGCCCTGCCGCACGGGGATGGCCAGATACATCAGGCTTTGGCGCCGGGTGTCGCTGAAGCGCACAGCCTTGCCGGTTGCGCCTTTCAGCGCCGCGGCGATTTCCGGACGGTTGCGGTGGTTATCCATGCCGGCGGGATTGTTCTCGGCATCGCCGATTACGCGGCCATCCGGCAGAATGATCGTGATGCGGGTCGTCATCAGGCGGCCCAACTCCTTGCACAGCCGATCCGCGGTTCCAGGCTCTTGTTCCGGCAGAATGGCGGCCGCTTCCCGGGCGACGATCCGGGCGTTCATGAGGAGCTCGGTGGCCACCTGGTCCTGATGAAATAATCTAAGCGAATGCGTGG
>Ga0247841_10012489_pt1 | contig 11064 bp, 14 predicted proteins | sample LaCruzMarch2015__2_FD_192410 | JGI IMG/M metagenome (GOLD analysis project Ga0247841, IMG submission 192410) | Freshwater microbial communities from meromictic Lake La Cruz, Castile-La Mancha, Spain - LaCruzMarch2015_18m | ecosystem: Environmental > Aquatic > Freshwater > Lake | place: Spain...
TGGGTAAAAGACTACCTAATCCACTACAACTACAAGAGACTCCACATGGGCATAAATCTGATAACACCTATGCAGAAACTAGCCCTGCAAACAGCTTAAGTGTTTCCAAGGTCTTGAAAAGTGAACGTAAGAAGAATCTATTCGCTAATATCAAAAAATACCCGACCAGCGAAAGTGGGCATTGTCTTATGTCAGGTATTAAATACGAGTTTACTTTTGTTTGTGTTTGGCAATGAGTCGATGCATTTCGTCAAACTCATTATCTTTGGAATCACAAAAAAAGGCGCGACAAACTTTAGGTCTCTTGGCATGGATACTGCAGGAATTATCTTTCAAATAAATGCAACTGCCGTCGTCATTCTTATCTAAAAAGTTTGCTCCACACTCTCCTGCCTCAGTAAAATCATCGAAAAAAACTTCGTTGCCAAAAACCGTTTTGTACTGCTTTGAGTTATATTCGATCTCATTCAGATTGATGTAAAAGATTTTACAACAGGTACCGCACTGATCACATTTATTATTTTGTTCCATAATTTTCTTAAATATTATTAATTGTCATGCGAGCAAGTTTTAATTCATCATAAGAGTACTTGCCGAGAAAGTGTTTGTACACCGGTGTTAGTTTATCTGTTTTTAGCTTCTTGAAAGCTTTATATATAGTAGGCAGATCTTTTAAAAGTTTTGGAGGCAAAATTTCGGTCAACTCGGATGAGTCAATTTTTTTCTCTTCGACTAGCTTCTCTATGTGGCTCACTATTGTATTCTGGCTTAGTTTTCTCTTCTTAGCAATTGTCTTTAAATCCATATTTTCTTTAAAGAGCTTGAGTGTTTCTGCATAAGTGTCAATCTTTACTTTTTTTGTAATAACTACTTTAGAGGTATCAATTTCTCCTCCACAGTTTTTTATGAACTCGTCATACATTTCTTTTAATTCTTTTTCTGAAAGTCGAGAATATAATTTTTCTGCACTAGCTGATTCAATCTGAAGCTCTTTATCCTTTTGTAAAACTTCTGGGTCAACTTGAAAAGCTTTTTCATTCCAGCCAAGTAAATAAATTCCTGTAAGTCTTTTGACTCGGGATATGGCAACATAGCCCTGACCGAATTCAAAAACGCGGGAGAGATCAATTATGGCTTCATCTAAACTTATACCTTGGCTTTTATGAACTGTGATCGCCCAAGCGAGGCGGAGGGGAAGCTGTGCCAGTCTGCCTTTTACTTTCCCGTCTTCCTCGACTGCCCATTCAGCATAATCAACTTCGATTTTGTCGCCATGCCTAGTCACAACTATCGGCAATCCATTTTCTTCGTTGAAATCTTCAACAATTCCGAGAGTTCCATTCACGAAACCCTCTTTCTGATTATTCTTTGTAAACATTACTGAAGCACCAACTTTGAGATAAAGACTTTCGGGCGACAAGCAGCCCTTTTTCATTACGGCAACAAGTTTTTCATGCCCCTTGGTTTTCATCGGGAAAAACTTTACGTCACCAGGGATTTTGGCCAGCGTCTGATCGTTAACCTTATCAACGTCAAAATTATGAGAGTAAAGTTTCGGTGCATTCTCTGGTGCCTTTAGTAAATCAATTTTTCGGTTTTGGATATGCAGTAGGGAAACTTCATCAAAAACATTACCACGAATTTTTGAAAGAATTGAAACCAATTCGTCGTCATCTTGACGGTGCTGTTCTGTAAGGTAACAGGTTACAAATTCCGCTTGCAAAAAAGCCTCAGCGTCGTACGCGAAACGCATAGGCGTTTCTTCAAATAAATTCTCTTGAGAAAATTCGTTTTCAAAATCATTAACAATATTTTTATTTACCGGTGGTAGCTGAAAAAAGTCCCCGACTAAAACTACTTGCATACCGCCAAAAGGCAGGGGAGTGTCTTTGACTTCGCGACAGATTGCATCGATCATTTGCAAAGTTTGTGGTGGCAGCATGGAGATTTCATCAATTATCAGAATCTTGGCTGTGCCAACTCTTTTTTTAACATAGTCATTTGTCGCAATTCGATGCAGATCTCCTGGCTCCAATCTATTTTTTATACCGATGCCACACCAAGAGTGAATCGTCATGCCACCTATGTGAGTAGCGGCAATTCCAGTTGAGGCTGTGATCGCTGGTTTTATCCCGTGTGAATTCAAATAAGACACATACTCATTTATTAAATATGTTTTACCGCTTCCCGGCTCACCGGTTAAAAAAACATTTGCACCGGACTTCAAAATTGTGAGAGCGAAAGCTTGATTCATAGTACTATCTTAACACAAAAAAGAAATGTCATTCTGAATTCATTTCAGAATCACTTTAGACCTCTTATGAAATTTGAAGAATATTTTGCGTTAAACCTTGTTTAGGTTGAGTTCGTCGTCGAAAGAAATCTGTTCTACAAAATCTGGCATATGGCTAACGACGATCATAGCGCCTTCATATTTGTCTATGGCCTTCGCAATTACCGGTAAATGTCTAAAGTTAATATGATTGGTCGGTTCATCTAAAATTAGGAGTCCCGGTTTCATTAAAACTAATCTGGCAAAAGACAGTAGGCCTTTTTGTCCCTCAGACAAATCGCCGATTTTATGACCAATTACATCTGAGCCGATTAAAAATCCAGATGCAACTGATCGCATTAACTGTAAATCGAGGTCACCTGGAATCGCACTTTTTAGTGAATCAAAAACTGTTTGTTCAAAATCTAAATTGGAAAAATCTTGGCTATAGTAACCGACTCTGACATCTTCTAGGATTTTAGCATTTTGGTTTCCATCAGCCACTAGCGAGCGCAAAAAAGTACTCTTGCCGATGCCGTTTGGTCCAGTCACTAGGTAATGCATCCGTTTGCGGATGATGATGTCTACCTCTTTTTTGTGAACTTCGTGATCGCGAAATGCAGTTAGAGCAGTTATTTTAACAATTTCGCCGACAATATCTTGGACTGGAATTGTGAATTCGCGAATCGTTTTATCTTCTCGGCGAACATCCACCATCTCATCTTCCATCTCAGCTGTTTCGTCCTTCAACTTTTTAGCAAGGCGTCGCATTTTTCCACCTTTATTGGCGAAGAAGTTTACTTTTTCTTTGCGGTCGACAATGGATTTCTTGAGTTGTGCATTTTGGCGCTGCTCTCTGGCGACCCTTCTGGAGATCTCTTCAACCACGCTGTAGTAATCGCCGACGTAGCTCTCGATTTTATGCGTGTGGTTATCTAAGTAAATGACGCCTTCGGTAAAACAGTTTAAAAAGTCAGCGTCATGGGAGATCACGATAACGGTTTTGTTATACATGATTAAAAATTCGATCAAGTGATCAATGCCAGCTTGATCTAAATTATTTGTCGGTTCGTCTAGCAGCAAAATATCGGAGTTCTGAATCAAAGCAAAAGCCAAAAGCAATCTGGCTTGTTGTCCTCCAGAGAGTTCGCCAACAAGTTTATCTGCCGGTACGTCCAAATTGACTGCTACCATAACTTTGCTAATCATCGCAGGCAGTTCTCTCGGTACATCTGTAAAGGCCTTAGCAAAATAGTCTGTGACAGATAGCTCTAAATCTTCTCGGGCCACCACCTGTTTAGCTGTTGCAATAGTGCAATCTTGGTTGATGGATATCTGACCGCTTTTCGGTTTAAGTTCACCTGTAATTAGGGAGAATAGAGAGCTTTTACCGGCACCGTTTTGCCCCATGAGAGTTATCTTTGCTCCGCGACGCACACTAAAGCTGACCTCGTCCAAGACGGGTTTAAAATGCTGGTATTCGAAACATACCTCGCCGAATCTTAAAATAATTTCTTCGTTCATATGTGCTCTGGAATTAAAAAAGGCGTCATTTGCGCCATTTGTTAGTATTATAACATAAAATACAAAAAAGTACAGCAAAGGTAAGCCGAAAGAATTTGTGGCCGGTCGCATATCGCGACCGGCCCCGACGTCACTTAACCCTGAGTTGATAGCACGTATGCAATAAGGCGCTCTTGGCCAGCCGGGCTTAGGTTTCCTGCTCGGCGTGTCATGCGTGTGTATCTCGCCTCGTAGCGGTCTTGCGACCTCTCCTGTTGGACTCGCTTCTTGTCCTCTAACGACTTCTCGTAGAGGGTCACCATCACTTCCATGAACTTCCGGTGTGGTTTTTCCGGTGGAGTTTCCTGGCTGTGATACCAGACATGAAAGTCAAAGCGATATGGCACCTTGAACCATGGGAGTTCACGGAACCGACGCTCTAACTCATCATTATACTCCCTAGAGGGATGGTAGTAATGGTGGATTGTCGGCCGGTCATCGCGGATCGAACTGGGGTCGGTAACCACCTCCTTAGTGGGTTAAGCTTAGTCTTATTATGTCTAGAAATGAATATAAAAACAAACACGACAAAACAGCTTATTGTGGATAAGTATATATTAAGAGAACTTTATTTCTTACGAATTAATTCCAGCTCCAAAACTATGTAGCCCATAGCCAAAATCAGTAAGCCACCGATAACTTTAACAGCAGGGAAATGGTAGGCCATGTCGCCGAAACAATTAAAAAACCACATAACTAAGCCGACAGTGAAGATTGCTGCCCCCAAGACGATTAAAAGTATTGCCACACCGAAAAACCCAATTTTCTCCGGATCTCTCTTTAACATATTTCTCCTTTACTCTACTATGTAAACTTCCTTATTGTATCCGCCAACTCCCACAAATTCCGCTTTTCCATCCACAACTTTTTCCAGTGCTTCGCAAGCGTAGCAGCCGCATTTTTCACAAGCAAAAGTGCCTTTGCGTCTCGCGTCTTTTATCTTCATAGCGATTTCCATCACTCTTTTATATGAATCTTCGGCTGAAGGCAGTTCAAAATCAACCATCTCGCCTTTGTCTAAGTACCAGTAACTCGCTTTTCTAACCTTTCGTTTCTGACAGTTTTCCAGAAGTAGGCGATAGATCGCCAACTGCAAAGAATTGCTAGCCTCATCATGTTTGCCGGTTTTGAAATCAACAATGTCCACGGTGTCATCATCTTCGTTGTATTTTATCCAGTCGATTTTTCCGCAGAGAATAATTTCGCTTTCAGGGGAGAGCCAATACCACGGCAGATCCTGATTTATTTTAACCGCCTTCTTGAGAATTGGTCCCGGGTTTTGCTCAACTTTTTTTAACATATTTAACCCGCGGTCTTTAAACTGCATCTCTTCAATCTCATCTTTGAAACCACCGAATTTACCGGTTACTTTTCTCCACTTAACTTCCAAGAGGACATTTAAAGGAATGTCAAAACGTTTCTCCACTGGTAATTCATACAAAGATTCCAAAACATCGTGAACCGCCGAGCCGAGCGCCAAATGAGGATTGGTTATTGAGATTTTTCGTCCCGTTTCCGGATTCTTGTAGATATTATTTAAAAAATAAAGCCGCGGGCAACGTAAAAAGTCACTGATCGATGAATGTGAAACCCAAATTGCTTTAAATTTATCCGCCATGCACTTATTATACCCCAACACCCCAATTGCATCCATTGAGCATAATTCAAAAGAAAATATCATTTACCATCTGAAATTATTTGAGACTGAATCAAATAATCTTTTTTCTTTGGGTGGATTGTTTGCTGCAAAAACCGTTTGTTATTATGTTCATTATTTTATATTTTTAACATTTTATCGTATAATGAAATTGCGAACTTCTTGAAACGGAACATATATTTTTTATACTGGCTTAAATAGATTTCTAAACTAATTAGAGGGAGGGAAAATGGTCTCAGATTTTAAATTAAGGCGCATACCAGCTATTCTTTTGGCTTTTGCTATGGTTTTTGGTGTGTTTACGAGCCAAGTTCAAAAAGCAGAGGCTCATTCGACATTAGATCAGTACGTAACGGAAGCCGATGGGTACTACAGAATTGAAAGCCACAAGTGGGTTGGTCAAACCTTTAGACCGGCATTTAACAAGTTGGATGGTTTGGGGGCTTATACTGGAATACAGCCTTCGGGTCCAAATTCTTGCACCCTGACACTTTCTTTGTATAAAAATACTACACCCCCGACAAAAATTGCTGAAAAGTCTCAAACAATCTATAAAATGGAATCATATACTATTATTGACATACCGGCCGTAAACATGGTTCCGGATGCAAGGTATACCTTGTACGCATCTGCTACCTCGGTTTATGCTTATTGGCTAGCCAATATGTCAAATATTTATCCTCGAGGGTCAGCCATTGTGGACTCAATTTCTGACGCCAATAAAGATATGGTTTTTGCTACCTTTGGTTACAATGATGCTCCACCAGCAGAACCTGATCCTGTACCAGAGGTCGTAGTCGATCCTGCTCCTACGGGAGGGGATGCGACAACTGATCAAAGTAGTACGGCTGTTGCTTCAACTGAATCCACGCCAACTACTTCAGCTACTGCTACTTCAACAGCCACTACCATTGTTGCTCCGACGGATTTGACCGCACAGGCAGCAACTGACGGCACATCGGGAGCGATTAATCTGGCGTGGTCATCATCAAAAACTAGTGATATTACAGGTTACAAAATTTATCGTAGCGTTTCGGAAAGTACTGGTTTTGAGGTAAATGGTACAACTGACAAAAAGACTTTAAGTTACAAAGACGAAAAAGCGGTTGCCAATCAACCTTATTATTACGCAGTTAGGGCCTATAAAGACTCTAAAGAATCAAAAAACTCGAATGTAGTCTCTGCAACCATAACTGATACGGTTGCCCCATCTACGCCACAAAATTTTAAGATTTTTAGTCAGTCAGAAGAGGAGCTAGTATTTTCATGGGATAAAAATACTGACACAGACTTAGCAAATTATGTTTTAACTGTTGCTGAAAATAATTCAGCTGATGCTAATTCGTTGGTAACAATTGAAACAATCAGCAAAGATGCGGACACATACACGCTTAAGCTATCCGAAAATTCAAATTTGACGAAAAATAAAATCTACAAGATTTATCTTCAAGCCAAAGACATCAGCAACAACATATCCGAGAAAGCAGAAACCTCAGGTGAATACGTGACACCAACAACAGAGAATAAGACCCCGCTTTGGGTCTGGGTTGCTATAGCTGTCGGGGTTGTGGTCATCGCTGGGGCGGTTACGACATTTATTATTCTCAGGAAGCGCAAGAAGGGGAAATCAGTACTGTAAATAACGGTGACTCTATACTAAAATTACCAGCAATCAGCTGGTAATTTTAGTTATAAACTAGTCCAATTAATTTATCTTAGGAAATAGCTACTTATAGCGCTAATGGTCTATTCTGCTTTATTGTATTCCTCTACAAACTTCTTTATCTCTTCTATGTTTTCATTGCAAATTATAATGTCCGAGACGATAAAATATTAATTACAATTTAAACAAATCGTTTAGACGTTTTTTAAAATACAAAATCTCTTTTTGGCTTAGTAACTTTGAAAGGTTAGAGATTAAACCGTTGAAGTTTCCCTTGCTTATTTTGCTCGATAATTCTTTCAGCGTCTCTGGAAGCGACGCTTGGTTGACGAATTGGCGAATGACCTGGTTTCTATAATCATTAAATCTTGGATTGTCGTCCGTTGACCCGAAAGATAAGCCGTTGTCTATTAACCATATTTTATTGTCATTTATGAGGATGTTTCCGTAATGTCGATCCAGGTTGCCACAGACAAAGTCTAAAAATGCCAAACGATTAATCACTTTTGAATCTGCAGATTTCAGATGCGCCTTAACCTCACCGATCGTTCTACGTTTGCCATCACCGATCATCAACTGAAGACTGCCTACGTATCTGCCAATTTTTCTTATTGTAATTAGTGGAATGTGGTAGATTCCAAAGAACTTTGCCACTTGAAAAAAAGCATTCTCTCTCAAATATTGAGTTCTATGCGGTATGCTTCTGCTTATCTGCGTTTCGAGCTTTTTTGCTCTCCAGAGTGCACAATAATTTTTATTTTTATACTTCAGAGAAACCTCGTACAAACCTATTTTTCTTTTGCCGCACATAACAAAAGGAACTACCTTTTCAATAGTTCCTTTCGCCAAAATTTCTTCGTTCAAATTCTGTTCAAGCATTTCATCCTTACTCTGTTTTGCCTGTCTCATTATCTACGGCTGCAACGTCCTCTGCTGATGGTTCTGCGCCTCCAGCATCTTGATCGGACAATCTTGAATCAGTCAAACTTGTCTCTTCTGTGTCTTCTGCACCATCTTCAGGAGTCGGAACTCCCATTGCACCCGGTTCTTGTCCAAACATAAAACCTCCAAACTTATTTATTTATTACTTATTATAGCAGTATTTATTCTGCTTTATCGTATTTCTCAACAAACTTCTTTATCTCTTCGATGTTTTCGACGACTAATTTGGCTTTTTTGACGCCAAATTGAAAAGGATATTTATCTTCCTCATTATTTTTCAGCACAATCATCTTGTTTCCCTTGAATTCTGATTCTTCTACGATAGCCATAACCCTCCCACTACTTATTTATTTATATAAATATTCTACCACAAAAATTAGCAATACTTTTTTGCTCTTATCCTGGCATTTTAAAATAAACTTTTTAGATATGCAAAAGACAATCGCACGGTTTTTTCTTCAAGATCTCTTTTTGCTCTTTTTTCGTGTTTAAGAAAAACTCTTGGTTTCCAAGACCGGTAGCAAACTTTTTATTTAGTGGTGAGTAGTGTTTGAAACCACGACACACAAACTCCTGCACTAGTTCTTCGTGTCGGGAGTAAAGCGCTTTTTGCTTGCCAGCCCACCGCAGCGTTTCAGGGTGCCTAGAGTAACCGCCTTTACCTCCGTGCTTGGTGAGTATATTCCAAAGTCCGTGAAGTTCCCGATGCTCCGCCAGTAAGTGCTTCCTGCATAAATGCTTTGGATTAACGTCCCAAACTCGCATATTTCTCCAATTCTTCTAGTTTTTCGCGAGCTTCTCAATCACCAAAGACTGATATTTTGTCCAGACATTATCTGCTGGACCATCGTAGATTCTTTTCATACACCAAGCCCATGGAAAAATCGTCATAGTTCCAATTGTAAAAGGATAAGTTCCTTCGCCCATCTCTGGATGATCTTGTTTGGCTACTCCTTTACCGTAATTTTTTTCTGCAGTGGCCATAATGTAAAATGCGCACTCCAGCGCTACGCCAAACAAACCTTCTTCATTTTTATCTTTCACGAAATCATTATGAACTCCAGCCAGAAACTCTTCTACAACTTTAATTGACTCGTTTGAAAAATCTAGTTTGTCCCTATTTTTTGCCATATCCTTGAGCGCACAGTCAACGCCTTGTTGCCTCAGGCCGTCGTCTACAACTTTGTCTTTATGCTTTTTCTTAAACCATGCCATCTTGTCCTCCTATTTGGTCAAACATTATTACAGGTGAATCGTTAAATTGGTTTTCGCGTCTGGATGTAAAAATCAATATAATTTATTAAGAAATACGCAGCGATAGCGATCAACAAACCGTTTACAAGATATTGTACAAATTGAGATTTCAGCTGGTATCTTTTTCGTAAAATGTAGCCAACTATCAGAAGTGCAACTGCAGTAATTGTTTCCCACAAAAGTAGCGAACCATTCAAAAACCTACCACGTTCGATAAGCAGTAGGGGCACGTTTCCAAGTAACAAAAAAGTAGCGCCAAATCCCAAGGACGTTATAATTGTATCTATAAAAACCAAATGTTCTCCTTATCTAGCCATTGAAACAATTTTTATATCTTTTGCAAAGGGTAGTTTGAGTATCCTATTATACAATGCCAATAAATCTGCAGGTAATATTTCATTGCTTACAATATTGAAACCGCTTTTTTGGTAAAAGTCTGAATTTTCCAGAGCACAAAGAAGGTAAACCGGCCGTTTTTTATACTGTTTAATTATTTCCTGCACTAACTTTTTTCCGATGCCTTTGCCCCTGTAGTTCTCATCAACCACTAAGCTAGCAAGTTCCAAAGTGCCAGAGACTAGCTCTTTAATCCTTATGCAACCGATGACGACATCGTCATCTTTAGCCACCACAAATTGATCAAAAGAAAAGTTCTCACGATCACCATCATTTACTTCCAATAGTTCTAAAATTCTGGCCGCATCAGCCTCTACGGCTTTTTTATATACAATTGTTGTTTCTTTATGTTGTGTCATTCAGTAATCGTTTGCTTATTATCATATTAAATAATCAACTTCACGGACTCTCTGGTTTCAGATTTTCTAGCAACTGCTCTATTTGTGATTTAATAATTTCTTTAATTTGATTATTTATCAGTTAGAGAAATCAACACACCGCTTGAACTAGGATCCCAAGTTACGGTCACCCGGTCTTCTCCTTTTGTATAGTCCGCAAAGCTCACCATAAAGTCAGTAGTGCTAGAGCTGCTCCAGCCGCTATTTTGGAGAGCTGTTTTGTAAGCCGTAAAATCACTTTCGCTAGTTTTTTGAATAGTTATCGTCCAGATTGTTCCGTCAGCTGTGGCGGTTTTGCTAGAACCATAAACTTCACCTCCAGAATATTTAGGCACATCAGAAGAGAGTTCACTGGGCCATTTAGCGTTGGTGCCGGTAGAGATGGTATTACCTTCATTGTCGCTGACCGTAACGCTGTTATTTTTCTCGTCAACCGTTACGCCACCCCAAGAATATTTGTTTTTATTGTTCCTACTAACAGCTCCCGCAATTATTAGCACAAGAACAATGACACCGATCACAATCCAAAGAGTTTTGTTGCCTCCGCTCTTTTTCACAGGTTCATTTTTTACTTCGTTTTCCATCTTGCCTCCATTCTCAATTAAATTAAATATCACCTTAAAGTTCTTTATTATTCAATACAAACATTTTACCACACTGTTGCCAGCACCTGAATCCTGCAATAAAAAAAGCCCAGCCTTGGTAAAGGCTGGGCATGTTGACGACACTGTGTGCAACAGTCAGAGGGATTTGTATGCCTTGTAAACCTCCGACTGTGCCTGCATGATGAATACGCGCCTCTCCGGGGCAACGTTTGCGACGCAGACCAATGCGGCCCGCATCCACGCCATCATGCCCATAAGGCCATCGCCGTTAATCTGCCTGACGATCAAGATCTCCTTGACCGGGAGGATCTCCT
>Ga0247841_10012490_pt1 | contig 11063 bp, 12 predicted proteins | sample LaCruzMarch2015__2_FD_192410 | JGI IMG/M metagenome (GOLD analysis project Ga0247841, IMG submission 192410) | Freshwater microbial communities from meromictic Lake La Cruz, Castile-La Mancha, Spain - LaCruzMarch2015_18m | ecosystem: Environmental > Aquatic > Freshwater > Lake | place: Spain...
CTGGATTTACCGTATGGGTTGTTGATGGAAGATATATACGGGAAAATCTTGATAAAGATTTTAATAATTTTGGCCAACATTATCGTTTTAAATTTATTCCAAAAAAAGAACTTTGGATAGATAAGGAACATTCTGGTGGAGAGGGGGAAAAAAGATTTTTCATAAATTCAATGCTCACCATGGACAGGTTTTTATCTGCCGGGATAAGTCATAAAAAAGCATCAGAAATAGCAAATGTTCTAGAGAAAGAAGAAAGAGCAAAATCTGCTTATTTTAAAAAATACTTTAAATCAAAATCTATATTGAAATCTAAATCCAGTCAAATAAAAAAGATTCATAAAAGATTATTGAAAAAGTATACTTATGGAAAATTAAATGTTTGGATTGTCGACGGAGAATTAGTCAGAGGATTATATTTTGTAGATTTTACTCAAGGAGGACATTATAAAGTTTATAATTTTATTCCTGAAAATGAGGTATGGATAGACGACGATGTAAGTCAGAAAGAAATGAAGTTTGTTCTTTTGCATGAAATTCACGAAATGAATCTAATGAAAAAAGGTTTGAAGTATGATCCTGCTCATCAATCTTCGAACGCAATAGAATTTTATGCGAGAAGCCACCGTCGTAAAATAGATAAACTCCTTCGGAAAGAATTGCAAAAATCCTAAAAGGAAAAAGTTTAAATATGGTGCTTTATTACCATTCCAATTAATAATTAAAATATTATAAACAATGAATAGAAGACAGCTAAATCTTAAACAAGAGGTCAAAGTAGAAGATGCGGAACCTCCCTCGGGTGGCCAACAACAAGCAATTTCTTATTTTTTAAAACAATCTTCTCCTTTACCCGAATGGAAGAAAGTCCTTAGGAAAAGTGTTTCTTCTCCAAAAGAGATAGCTTTGATGTTTGGGTTAAATTCTGAGGAAGTTCTTGATATATGCGAAAAATATCCTGCTTTAGTTAATCCCTATTATCTTTCACTTATTAAAGAAAAAGAAGACCCCATATACAAGCAATGTATCCCTTCCGGGCAAGAGCTTATTGATGTTTGTGGAGAAGAAGATCCTCTTCATGAAGAACCGGAACATCAAATAAGAAAGGATGTTCCAGGACTTTTAACTCATAGATATCCAGACAGAGTATTATTTAGAGTTTCAAACAAATGTGCAATGTATTGTAGATTTTGTACTAGAAAAAGAAAAGTGGGAGATCCACTAAAGCAACCAACTTGGTCAGAAATACGAAAAGCGTTAGATTATATAAGAAAACATGAAGAGATAAGGGATGTGCTTCTATCTGGTGGAGACCCCCTAATGCTTGATGATATACTTATAGACAATCTTCTTAGTTCAGTTTATGATATTTTGAAAGATAGGGAGAATTCAATAATAAGAATAGGAACAAGAATACCTTGTGTTCTTCCACAGAGAATAACCCCTGAATTGTGTGCAATTCTTAAAAAATATCAACCAATTTATGTAAACACTCATTTTAATCACCCTAGCGAAATAACTGAACAAAGCAAGAAGGCTTGTGGAATGCTTGCAGATTCTGGAATTCCTGTTGGATGTCAAACTGTTTTGTTAAAAGGAGTAAATGATAAACCTGAAGTCATGAAAGAGCTTATGCAGAAGTTAGTCGGTATAAGGGTTCGTCCGTATTATATCTACCAAGCAGACCCCATAAGAGGAGCAAATCATTTTAGAACAAAAGTTGAAAAAGGACTTGAGATATACAAATCTCTTAGAGGGCATACATCTGGTTTATGTGTTCCTTCTTTTGTAATAGACGCTCCTGGAGGAGGAGGGAAAATCCCAATCCTTCCAGATTATCTACAAGGGTTAACTGAAGAAGGAGCTCTTCTGAAAAACTACGAAGGGAAACTATTTTTCTATCCTCAGGTTAAAGACGAAGGGATTTAGAATAGTTTCTCCTTATTTTTATTCTAAAAATAAAAATACTCCTTTTGAATATATTATTTTGAATTTGCTAAAAGATTAAATAGGATTTAACTCTCTGAATTTATAATGAAAAAATTAATAGCTATTCTTGCCGCAACTAGTATTCTATACACAACAAATCCAATTTCTGCTGAAGAATTGGTTAATGGAAGTAGTACAATGATGCATCCAATGCCTACAAATATAGAATCAATGGAAGATAAGAATACCTCTCAGAAAAATGATTTAGGGGATATTTATAAAAAAGGAAACAAGAGTTTAGAGTTAAGCTTAGCCTATGGCAAATCTCTTCCTGTACTTGGGACAGATAAAAAAGATGTAGATAATTTAATGCTCGGAAGTCTTTCCTTGCGTCGCGGAAAAATGCTTTGTAGTCCTTCAGAATCATGGATGCTCCCAAAAGGGTATGTCAACAACTATGAACTCTTATATGGCCCAAATCTCTCTTTATCAGGTCATGGCTATTTTTTTGGGCTAGATAGTGTAATTACTACCCACATTATGCCAAGAGATAGAGAATGGGTTATTAGCCCGTTGTTAGGTTTTGGTTTGCAAGTAAATGATATGTATAAAGATAAGGGACAGTCTGCAATTGGACAGAAATTTGTATTTGATATCACTGCAGGTGTAAATGTTACATTTCCTAAATGGAACGATAAAATATCCTACGGGTTAGGATTTAATCATAAGTCCTACGGGAATAAACTTTTATCAAACTGGTCAGATGATGCAGGGGTACCTGGAAGAAATAATGGTTTGAACACGGTTTTTGCCTCAATAAATATTAAATTTTAATCTTTAGCTTTCTTCTTTAACCATTTCTTTACTTTGGCCAAGCCTGGACGAAGTCTTAGGCTTTCTTCTTTAACCATTTCTTTACTTTGGCCAAGCCTGGACGAAGTCTTAGGCTTTCTTCTTTAACCATTTCTTTACTTTGGCCAAGCCTGGACGAAGTCTTAGGCTTTCTTCTTTAACCATTTCTTTACTTTGGCCAATCTTGTACGAAGTTAATCTTTAGCCTTCTTTTTTAACCATTCTTTTCTCTCATCTTCTGGGAATTTTTCAATAGCATATCTTAGCATAACTCTAGGCATTTTATGATATCTTTGCATGAGAAACAATTCGAGCATTTTCTTATTTCTTTTTCCAATTTCTCTGAGCATCCATCCTACTGCTTTGTGAATCAAATCGTGTTTGTCTTCTAAAAGGATTTCGGAGATTGCGAGGGTCTCTCCAAATCTTCTTTTTTTAATAAAGGAGTAAGTAGATATGATTGCAATTCTCCTTTCCCACATGTTTTTTGATTGAGCAAGATTTGTCAATAAGTCTGCTCCCTCTTTTTGTAAAAATTCTCCAAGAATTTGAGGGGCGCTCAGGTCAACCAAATCCCAGTTGTTTATATTGTGAGTATTTTTCAAATAAAATTCAAAAATTTTTCTTTGTTCTAATCTATTTTTCTTTGATTTTTTATATTTCCATATGAGTATGAGTAATGCGATTAGTCTGTATTCATGAATTTTATTATCTAGTAGCTGTTGAATTTCAGAATAATTTAGACCAATATACTTTTTTGCTATTAATCTCTGCACAGGGACTTTTATTCCAAGAAATATATCCCCCTCTGCATATTCTCCAGCACCTGTTTTAAAAAATTTCTGAAGAATTTTAGCCTGTTCAGGATTCCTTAATTCATTCAACTCTTTTTTTAATTGCTCTAGCATCAATATTTAGAATTTTTCGAGTATTAAAGTTTATCTTCCAGTAGAATGACCAAGCATGGGCGTTCTTGAATTTATCTTCCAATCACCCTTAGAATGACCAAGCATGGGCGTTCTTGGGCTTAACGTCCAGTTCCAGTACCTTTAGAATGCACTTTTTTATTCTGAATAGGTCTTTTGTCTACGCCACCCTCATGCTTTCTCGCTTTTGCTATTTGCTTTTCGTATTTTTGTTCAGATTCAATAGTCGTTTTTTTCTTTTCTTTTTCTTCAACTTCTTTTTGAATATCTTCTGCTTTAACTTCTTCGTCTTCCTTCTTTGTTGCAGGTTCGCTTCCTTTTGATTTCTTCTTATCTGGGCTTTCTGAATATTTTTCGTCTCTTCTTTCTTCTCTTTGTTTTTGAAAAGCTATCTTTTTAGAAAGTTCATAAGCTTCTACTCTAACAATATCCCCTTCTTTTATTGCCTTTACTTTTATTTTATGAGGGGGAGTTTGTATTCCTCTGCTCCAAATCATTTGATTAAGATACTTATCCAACCTTATTTTTTTCAAATCTCTATCTCTTATCTGCATGTGCTGTACAAGAAATTCTCTTATGGTTCTGATTGCTTTTTTTGCTCTTTTATATCTTGGAACTTTCATTACTTGAGATCTTAGTGGTATAACATATTCTTTTTCAATTTTTTCTGTTGATTTTTTTTCAGTCATTTTTATCCCATATGAGATTTTCTAGATATTCTAGGTTTAATATGAATCTTTGTTCTTCTCCATGATCTTCTTAATCTTGTAGTCACAGATGGATGGACCTTTTTCCCTTTTCCATATTTTTTTAAGACTATCCAAATAGGAGCCCACTTAGTTTGTCTTGCTTTCACCGCAAGTTTTGTTTTTTTCCCAAAGTGTTTGATTCCCATGTCCTACTTTATTGCCTCCATAAATGCTTTTCCTTTTGCAGTCAATTTTCTTCCAGGTGTTTTGTTTCTTACACCTTTGACTATTTTTGACATTTCAGTAAGTCCTGCTTTGTCCGATTGTTGAAGAATTGTTCTAATTATTTTTCCACCAGCTTTTACAAACTTTTCTGGTTTTTGGCCTCTATTTTTTTTACTTCCGTATCTAGTTCTCAATCTACTAACTCCTAAAAGTCCTTTTTTGTAAACTTGCCTCAGAACGCTCGCAGCTCTTTTATGCCAGAAATCCAAATCATCAATTGGTCTTTCTTTTGCAGGGCCTGATTTTACGTACTGAACCCATTCAGGGACTTCAAATTCCGGAAGTTGCTTAAGAGCTTCAGCTAATTTTAAATTATATTCTTGTGCTGGTAAATCGTAAAATGGATTTTTCATGTTAAGGCACTCTTTGCAGAGTTAGATTGGCTTTAAGCCATTTACCTAATTTTAATCACAAAAGAAGGTTTATAAAACTTTAGTTAACTTATTTACGAACAGGGGACTTTCTCTAAATTGGCCACGCTTGGACGATTTTCTTTGGACGAAGTTGATTCATTTACGAATTGGAGGTTTTCTCCACTTTGGCCAAGCCTGGACGAAGTTGATTTATTTACGAATTGGAGGTTTTCTCCACTTTTTGAAATTGATAGTAAAACCAATTGTTTTTGCAGTATAAATTTTTCCTAATTTTTCAAGAATTTCTTTTGAATATTTTTCTACCTGAGTCTTTCCCTCTTTGCCATCTGGTCTTCCAGATTTCAAAACATAAACCTTCACCCGATTATTTGTTTTGAAACATGTTTCAAGACTTTTGATAAAGCCATCTGTTAATCCTTGTTTTCCTATTTGGAATTGAACTAGTGCCATTTTTATTTTTTACAAACCTCTGTTATTAATTTAGAAATAACTTGTTTATAATTCATTCCCTCTCTTTCGCAGGCAGCAATAAATCCCCCGTCTGGAGAAATACACGGATTTGCATTTATTTCAAGAACATAAGGGTTTCCTTTTTTATCTACTCTAAAGTCTACTCTTGCAAATCCATTCAGGTTAAAAATATCCCATACTTTTCTGGAAATTTTTTTCAATAGAGCTAAAATCTTCTTATCCTTGGTATTAAATTCAAAGCTTCTCATAGTATTTTTGTATTCAAAACTTTCCTTATTCCACTTTGCTTTATAATTCACCACTTTATCTTTGCCTTTTGGATAATTGGTAAAATGCATTTCTGCAGGAGAGAGAACATGCACACCCTTAGAATCCTCTATTATAGAAAGATTAAATTCTCTTCCCTCTATAAACTCTTCAGCAAAATAATTTTCAGAATTTTCTCTTTTTTTTAAAGCATTTTCTAATTTGGATTTATTTTTTAAAAAGAAGATAGAATCATCATCAATATTCTTAGAGGCATGTTCCCAAACGTGTTTGATAATTACCTTTTTTTTATTTAAACTATCATTTTTTGTAATCTCATTTAGTCTGGTCCATTTTGGAGTTTTTATTCCATGACTCTTTAGGATGTTTTTCGTTACTATCTTATTTGAAGTAATATACATAGCGTCTGTGTGATTTCCCGTATAAGGAATCCTCAAAGAATCTAAAATTGCTGGGGCGAAATAAATCAAAGAACCATCTCCTTCTATTGATTCCACAAGATTAAAAACAAAATCGGGCTTTATTTTTTTTAATGTTTGAACCATTTCTTTTAAATTAGAAGAAAATGGAATAATCTTCACGTCAAAATTTAACATTTTTAATGTTTCTTCTACTGCTCTGGTTTCTTCCAAATTATCTAGCTCATCTTCACCAGGAGAATTTCCTAAAAATGTATTTAATATAACTGATTTCATATTTGGAAACTTTCAATCAACTCTTTTTTTATTTTCATAACTTTTAATTTTTTAACTCCGAATGTTCCTTTTTTCATATCTTTTCTTTTGTAAATATCTTTTCCTTTAAATGTGTGTACAACAACATCTCTTTTATTATCCCTGTAGTCTTGGCTATATCTTGCACAAATTATTGCAGCTTCTTTTATATCCCCCGGTTTAGGTTCTCCCTTTATGTTAACAAAAGGGCTTCCAGGATTAACTGTATGAAAAACTTCTTCATTTGGTTCTATCTGTGCAATTAGCTCTTCATTATTCTCTGCATTTTTTCCAGCAAGGATTAATGTCCCTCTTTTCGATATGAGCTCCCTAAATTTAGCCATATACTATTTAATCAAGTAAGGTTTTTATTTGTTCTCTTTTAAAAAATTATTTACTATTCTTATGCATTTTTTTTGATTAGGCCATGTTAATTTTTTTATTGCTTCATTAAAATCCACCCATCTATAACCCGAATGTTCCAACTTATCCATCTTTATTTTTTTAGAATATTCCACCTCTGCAGAATATAATTTATAACTCTGTCCAAAGATATTTTTTCTATCGGCATGGTTCTTACTATATTTGTACATTCCTTCTTCTTTAAATGGGATTATTTTTATTGGAGATAAACCTGTTTCTTCTTTTAGTTCTCTTTTTACAGCAAATCTTCTAAACTCGAATAAATTTACTCCTCCTTTTGGGAATTCCCAGCCTTTCCAGTGCAATTTTCTTTTCAGAATAATATATTTTATTTTTTTTCCAACTAGAGAATAAGTTACAATAAAAATACCTCTTCGGAGTTTCATAAACTAAGTTAGTTTTTTTTATTTATAAACTTTGTTTTTAACTATATAGTTGTCCATACAATATAAATACCGGGGTGAATAAGGGACTATATGAAAATTCATCTTTGGGATGTATACGATTCAAAAAAGATATCGGTAGATCTTAAAAAAGAAATGAAGAATAAGATAAGGGATAAGTTAAACTCAAATATTTATTTAGTTGCTAAAAGGATCGGCATCCCCCCCGCAAGATTATATGATTATTTTCTTTATCAAAATTCACCCATACCACTAAATATCTTAATTAAGCTAGCAAAGACATTAAATATTTCCCTATTAGAAATAGAAAAAGAGATTGTTATGTATAAACAGATGTTTGTTCCTAATAAGAATTCAGTTCAAAATCCAATTCTTCCAATACAGATTACTCCCTATTTAACCTCAGTTATTGCCAACCTCTTTTTTGACGGAAGTGTTCCTGAAGATGGAAAAGGCACATATTATAGCCAAAAAAACGAGCAGATAATGAATGATTTTATACAAAAAGTAAAAAAGGTTTTTGGGGATGTTCAATATTCTTTAAAGAAAGACCATAGAGGAGTTTTAAAGTGCAGAGTTCCAAGAATTATTGGGGAGATATGCAGACATATTTATGGTGTTGATTCTTTTGGAACCTTCGACGCAAAACTTCCAAAAAAGATATTCAGATTGAGTCAAGAACATAAAATTGCATTTGTTCTTACTGGAATAATAGATGAAGGTTCAATTGCTTATGATGGTTCGGTAATCTTTAGCATATCCAATAAAGGAATGATTACAGGTTTTAATAATTTATGTAATGAGTTGGGGTTAAAAACTGGGGGGGTAAAACAAAAAAAAGAAACATCTCACTATTATCTCTACATTCTTTCAACAAATAAATTAAGTCATATAATAACTAGTTTTAGTAAGAAATATTCTTTAATCTCATTACATAGTAAAGCCGAGAGATTAGTCAAGTCTCTGGAAATAAAAAATCAAAAGTATTTTAATACTAAAAAATTTGCAGATATAAGAAAGAATTTAATTCTTAATGAATTGAAACAAAAAGATTCTTCTGTTAATACTCTTTCAAATAAATTTTTAATTCCTCCTAGGACAATAAGAAGATATTTTTACAGATTAATAAAGGAGGGAAAGATCAAAAGGAGAAAAATTGGAAGCGAATTTATTTATTCTCTTCTCTATCTAAAATAGTCTAACGCTTCTTTCAATTCTCTATGTGTTTTAGCATATTCCTTCAAGGGTATTTTTTTCATCGTAGCTTCTATCGCTTGTCGCATTCCCATTGCTCCATATTTCGTTCCTCTAGGATTCCAATGTATTCCTCCTCCTGCTTGGATAACGATATCTTTTCCCATTATTTCTACAACCTTTGCTGCAGTTTTTGGATGCAGTCCTCCAGAAGCAACTCCAAGAACGGGTTTAACTCTAAACCATTTTTGTTCCAAATTTTTTTTTGTCTTTTCTGTAAATTGGGTTTCAATCTCTTTCTCAATATGTAAAATATCTTCCTTCTTTCCAACCATTTTACCCACAACAGCCCCTATATGTAAAGTATCCACACCTACCATTCTCGCTAATTGGGCAATAACTTCCATACTAATCCCATGTTCCGAATTTCTATCAAATACGGCATGTCCTGCACGATGCGCGTGAATAGGTAATTTAGTATGATTTCTTGCAGTTTGTAATGCTCCCCAACCCAAAGTAAGTATGTCTAACATAATATAATTTCCATCATGCTCTTCCACAAATTTTATTCTTTTTAGCATTTCTTCCGTCTCTGCTGTACAATTTATCAAATAAGCTTTTCTCTCCCCCGTTTCTTTTTCTGCTTTTTTTCTCATGACAGTTGTTAAAAGAAATCTTTTCTTGAAATGATTAAATGTCTGGCATGTTAGGTTCTCATCATCCTTAACAATATCGCAACCTCCCACCCAAGATTCATAGGCAATTTGAGCATGTTCTTTTTCATTCAATCCAATTTTTGGTTTTACTATTGTTCCCACAAGAGGTCTTTTTTTAATTTTTAATAATTTTCTAATCCCTTTTATACCATATTTGGGCCCCTTGAAACTTTTTAACATTTTTTTAGGAATATCCAAATCTTCCCACAAAAGTCCTTTTACCATTTTCATCCCAAAAATATTTCCACCTATGCTAGAAATTATTTCTGGAAGATTTCCCAATTCAAATAATTCTAAAGGGTAGGCAATCCTAACTCTTTTTTCTTTATTTTCAATATAATAGATTTTTGGAGAAAGAGTTGCACCAATTCTTTTTTTCATTGTAGAAATTTCAGTCCATGTTCCAATAGAACTTTCACCAGCGACGGCATTTGCCACATCTTTCAGAGAATAACTTTTTGCAGGGGTTATTTTATATTGACAGATAACATCCGTATTTTTAGGTTTATATCTTAAATTAACAAACCCTTTACCTCTTTTATTTTTCATTTTATATTTTTTTTAATTTCACACCGTTTTTTGTATCATCAATTAAAAAGCCCAAGCTTTTTATTTTTTCCCTAAATTCATCTGCTTTTTTCCATTCCTTTTCAGCACGGGCTTTTTCTCTTTGTTCTAAAAGTTTTTCTATTTCTTTTGGAATTTTAACTTCTTCTTTTTTTAACAAATTTAATCCGAAAACCTCATCTATTTTTTCAATTGTTTTTATTTTTCCATTCGCATTTTTGTCTCTTAAAATATTCCATAAAACTTGTAATGCTTTTGGCGTATTCAAGTCATCATTCATGGCCTTTTCAAATTCTTCCAAATATTTTTTATTTATTTTTCCATCATCTTTAACATCAGAAATAATATTTTTTAGTCTATCAATAGAAGCTTTACTCTCTTCCAATTCTTTTTTAGAAAAATCTATAGGTTTTCTATAATGCGTGGATAAAACAAAGTATCTTATCGTTTCTCCAGAATATTCTTCTAAAATATCTCTTATAGTTTTAAAATTTCCAAGAGATTTAGACATCTTTGTTCCGTTAACATTAACCATTCCATTATGTATCCAGTGATTTGAAAATATTTTTCCATAACCCGCTTCACTTTGTGCAATTTCGTCCTCGTGATGAGGAAAAATTAAATCTTGTCCCCCTCCATGCAAATCTAAAGGAAGTCCTAAAAGAGCGTGAGACATGGCAGAACATTCAATATGCCATCCTGGTCTACCTTTTCCCCAGGGAGAATTCCAAGAGGGTTCTTCTGGTTTAGAAAATTTCCATAGAACAAAATCTTGGGGATTTTTTTTCAAATCCTTTGTTTCAATTCTTACTCCCGCTCTCAAATCATTTACATTTTGATGGCTTAGTTTTCCATATTCTTTAAATTTAGAAATATCGAAGTAAACCCCATCTTCTTCAATAATATAAGTATATTTTTTTTCTTCTAATTTTTTAATCAAGTCTATCATTTCCTTGATGTATTGTGTGGCTCTTGGCTGAATCTCTGGTTTTTCAACACCGATAGATTCATAATCTTGCATATGGGCCTTGTAGTTTTTTTCTGTAAGATCTTCTATACTTATTCCCAGTTGGTTTGCTTTGATTATTATTTTATCTTCTATGTCTGTTATATTAGAAACAAATTTTACTTTATATCCGGAAAATTTTAGATATTTTCTTAAGATATCAAAAGAAATTTGCTGCCTTGCATGCCCCACATGAGGAACATCATTTACAGTTGGTCCACACACATATATTCTCGCTTTTCCTTTTTCA